>VOFJ01003704.1_pt1 | contig 22614 bp, 35 predicted proteins | sample 5384081 | NCBI WGS metagenome assembly VOFJ01 (sample SAMN12384729, study PRJNA508395) | human gut metagenome | isolation source: healthy gut I | host: Homo sapiens | reverse complement strand
GCTGTTAACCGGAATATTCTATTTATCCTCCTTTAGCGGATTCCAACCTTGGGCTTTCAGTTCGAACTCTTGTCCGTCACGGGTTATCAAGGCACAGCCAAGTTCTGGTTTGGTGATATGTCCGATGAGGCGGATACCCTCCATTTGCGAAACTTTTTCGTGGTCGGCGATAGGTACGGTGAAAAGAAGCTCGTAGTCTTCGCCTCCGTTCATGGCACAAGTTGTTAGGTTCATGTTAAACTCTTCGGCCATGACAGCAGTCTGGTAATCAATGGGGATGTGCTCCTCGTATACGCGACAGCCGGTATTACTCTGTTTGCAGATATGCATTAATTCGGATGATAATCCATCGGAAATGTCCATCATAGAAGTAGGGACAATATTGGCGGCTGCCAATTTCTCAATGATATCTTTGCGCGCTTCCGGTTTCAATTGGCGTTCTAATAAATACTCTTTGCCGGAGAAATCCGGTTGGACATCTTTATCACCTTGCAATACGACTTTTTCACGTTCCAAAAGTTGTAAACCCATATAGGCGGCACCTAGATCCCCCGCTGACACAAATCAGGTCGGTTTCTTTGGCTCCATTGCGGTAGACCACTTTATCTTTGTCGGCATCGCGCCGATACAAGTAATGCTGATAGCAAGACCTGTCAGAGAAGAAGTGGTATCGCCTCCCACAATGTCGACATTGTATTGCTGGCAAGCCAGACGGATACCGGAATAAAGTTCGTCCATATCTTCCACGCTGAAACGCTTGGAAAGGGCGATAGAAACCGTAATCTGCCGGGGGAGTACCGTTCATGGCATAAATATCGGAGAAAAGTTAACTACTGCTGATTTATATCCCCAAATGCTTCAAGGGAACATAAGTCAGGTCAAAATGCACACCTTCCATAAGTAAGTCGGTAGTCACCAATACTTGCTTCTCTGAAGGGTAAGAGAGGACAGCAGCGTCGTCACCTACTCCGTATTTACTGGATTCGTTTTCCAGTTTGATTCCCTCGGTGAGGCGGTCAATCAGACCAAACTCACCAAGAGATAGCTATTTCAGTTCTCATAAATCGGGATGATTGTTTAGGCACGGTTGATAAGTTCACGCATGATCGTGGTCATTTTTCGGTTGAGCAGCGTCAGCGGCTTTCTGAACTTCTTCGTGTGTTACTTCTACGATTTTTCCCTCTACTCCTAAATCTGTGATAACAGAAATACCGAATACCTTAGATTCCGCAATGATTGGCAACAATCACTTCGGGAACGGTAGACATACCTACGGCATCGGCACCTAGAATATGGAATAATTTATATTCAGCCGGAGTTTCGAAAGTAGGGCCTTGTTTACCGATGTAAACTCCGTGCTGAACCTTGATGCCTTTTTCTTCGGCAATTTCGTCCGCCTTGCGGATCAGTTCTTTGCTATATGCTTCACTCATATCCGGAAAACGGGGACCATAAGGGATATTCTTTCCGCGAAGCGGATGTTCGGGGAAATAATTGATATGGTCAGTAATAATCATCAAGTCACCGATTTCGAAATCTGCATTGGTACCACCACTCGCATTAGATACAAACAAGGTTTTGATACCCAATTCACGCATTACACGTACAGGGAAAGTAAACCTCTTTCATTGAATAACCCTCGTAATAGTGGAAGACGTCCCTGCATAGCCATAATATCCTTATTGCCCAATTTACCGAAAATCAGCTTGCCGCTATGACCTTCGACGGTAGATATCGGGAAGTTAGGAATATCCGAATACTTTATTTCATACTTCTCGGTGATTTCGTTTGCCAAACTGCCAAGACCTGGTGCCAAGGATAATGGCTGTTTCAGGACTGGTGTGCATCTTACCTTTCAGGTAAGCTGCGGTTTCTTGTATTTTCTCTAACATAGTCAATAATATGTTGGTTAAATTTATCTTGTTGATTCTGTAATATTTCAATTTCAATAGGCAGAGGCGTAGATAAATGGTTTCAATTCCTTGTCCAAAGCCCGGATGGTTGATCAGGCGTGTGGCATCTTTCTCGGTGGTAATAATCAACCGGTGTTCTCCTTTCAGTTTATGAAACCGTTCCCTTTGATAAGCTGTATATCCTTATGAGTGAAGTCATTGTGTGATCGCCGAACGAAAGCAAGTCTATTTGCTTCGTACAATCTCCCAGTCTTTCGAGAATAGGGGCAGGTGAGGCAATACCTGTGATTAACAGGATATCAGTATCAGTCAGTAAAAGATAACGCAATGCCGCCCTCGTTCGAAAATACGGGTTGCAAGTTACCATACCGGAACGACGAGAAGAATAGCCGCTGATATGGATAAAGGTTCAGCCGTTTCGTGATAATGTTATAATCAATAGGCTTGATGTCTTGCGGGCATTTGGTGACAATAACAATCTGCGCCCGATTCTTGTCCCGCTAATTGGCTCGCGAAGCCGTCCTGCGGGAAGTAAGAGTGTCATCGCAGAAAAGACGGTGATAATCAGTCAGCAGAATGTTTAATCCCGCTTTTACGTGACGGTGCTGGAAGGCATCGTCGAGCAGGATAACGTCTGTCAAAGGCTCTTTCAGTTTGAGTAGCTTTTCTATTCCGTGGCAACGTTTTTCGTCAACAGCCAGTGTGACGGAAGAGAACTTTGTATACATCTGGTAAGGTTCATCTCCAATTGTTTTTGCCGTACATTGGGGAGTGGCGAGCACATAGCCTTTTTAGTACGTCGTTTGTATCCCCCGGCTGAGGACGGCCACCTGATATTTATCATGAAGTAACTTTATCAGATATTCAGTGTGCGGGGTTTTGCCTGTACCTCCTACGGCAAGGTTGCCGACACAAATAACGGGAACATCGAAACTCTTCGACCGGAAGATTCCCCAGTCAAAGAGCTTGTTTCTCATCACTACCACTGCTCCGTATATCCAGGAGGCAGGGTAGAGCCACTTGTGTATCTTGATAAAGTGTTCGTCCATGTATTACGGGTTATTTAATATTCAGTTCAAATGGGACACGTGCCTGAATCATGGATTTTTTCTTGCAGATTCTTCAACAGATCAAACTGACGGTAGTATTCGCCCAATTTGCTTTTCAGCAATTGTGCTTCTACGTAATTTGATCGGTTTAGTTTCAAACAGAGAGGAGAAAAAAATCCTGTTTCGCCGGATAGGAGATAACAGTATAATTTTCAATATCCGCTTTGGCTACGGCGATATCCAATGCTTTGTCAATACCTCCAAGCTCGTCCACCAGACCCAGTTCCTTGGCGGCTTCACCGGTCCACACACGACCTTCGGCGATCTTCTCGATAGCTTCTTTCGTCATGTGGCGTCCTTCGGCGCAACGGCCGATAAATGTATTGTATCCTTCGGTTATCGTCATTTGCAGCAATGCTTTTTCTCCTTCATTGAAACGGACGCATGATATTTCCGAAATCCGAATATTTATTTGTTTTTACTACATCGTAAGTCAAACCGATTTTGTCTGTCAGCCCTTTTACATTCGGTACCATACCGAAAATACCGATAGAACCGGTCAATGTTGTTGGTTCCGCCACAATCGTATCAGCCGCACATGAGATGTAGTAACCACCTGAAGCGGCATAATCGCTCATGGAGGACAATAACCGGCTTTTTTGTTTTCAGCTCCTTTACGGCGTGCCAGATTTGTTCGGAAGCAAAAAGCGCTTCCGCCCGGAGAGTTAACTCGAAGCACGACTGCCTTCACATCATCATTGTCTTTCAGTTTGCGAAGGTCGCGGCTCACTTTGGAACCTACTATACCTTCATCAGAAGCAGATGAACCGGCATAATCGGTAATTTCACCGGATGCATAATAAACAGCTACGATATTACCGCTTTTATCTTTCGGCACATTTTTCCTCACATTGACCATATCGCTCAAGCCAAGCATAGGCAATTGATCGTCCTTGCCTATTTCTACCAGCTCTTTTTAGATAATTACGCACATCATTGCGATAAATCAGAGTATCAGCCAATCCACATTTTACACTCTCTTCTGCCGGATAGAACATGAGCATACGGTCGGCATAGGCATTCAATGAATCCACCGGGATATAGCGTGAATTGGATACACCTTCAGTCACTTGTCTCCAAATAGAATTGATATAAGCAGTCACTTGTTCTCGGTTGGCGGGGCTCATCTCGGTAGAAATAAACGGTTCCACTGCCGCTTTGTATGTTCCTACCTTGAAGATTTGCATTTCTACACCAATTTTTTGCAGCAGATCTTTGTAGAAGACAGGAGCTGCGGCAATGCCACGCCACTCTATCATTCCTTTGGGATTGAGCAACACCTTATCGGCTGCGCTGGAAAGATAATAAAGTCCCTGCGTATAGGAGTCTGCATAAGCAATGATAAACTTTCCGCTTTCCTTGAAATCAAGTAGTGCATTACGGATCTCCTGTAAAGAAGCGTATGACGTTCCCAATGAAGAGGCCTGCAAGTAAATTCCTTTAATATTTTCATTCTCTTTTGCTTTTTTGATAGAAGAGAGGATATCGTCCAGACCGTATATATTGGAATCGTCACTGAATAATTGTGATAGAATGTCCAATGGATTCTCTTGCGTGCGTTCGACCAACGTTCCGTTCAGATCGAGCATCATTACCGAATTCTTTTTTACTATTGTCTCCGTATCCGAAGCAGACATGATACCGAACAAGGTCACCATGCTGACAATAAATAATACGATACTTGACAGGATAATACCGGTTACTGTTGCAAGTGTAAATTTCAAGAAATCTTTCATTATGCTTATTGTTTTTTTGAGCCAGCTTATTATTAAGCTAACAAAGATAAATAATTGAGTTGTATTTATCCAATAAGTCGCAAGATTTTTTGTTTTATCACAGTGGAACGATAGATTGCCTTTGGAAATAAACGAATCGTACGGATGTCATGAGAGGGATTTTTTTATCTTTGTCGCTGTCATTATGCTACATTAATTTAACATTATATTTACTATGAAAAAAAGAATCCCTCTTATGGCTGCTGCTTTGGCAGGTTTATTTTTCTATTCTTCCTGTTCTCCGACAGAAAAAGCGGAAACAAAAAGATTATACCCGATACGTTAATACATTCATCGGTGCGGCCGATAATGGGCATACCTTTCCGGGGGCTTGTTATCCTTTCGGAATGATCCAGAGCAGCCCTGTGACGGGTGCAGTCGGCTGGCGCTATTGTTCCGAGTATACCTATCCAGGATTCTCTGATTTGGGGATTCACGCAGACGCATCTGAATGGAACAGGATGTATGGACTTGGGTGATATTCTGGTAATGCCTGTTACCGGTACACGTACCCGTGCCTGGGACGCTTATCGCAGTCATTTCCCGAAAGATAAAGCGGCTGCGCCGGGTTACTATACTGTGGAACTTTCCGATCCGCAGGTGAAAGCGGAACTGACGGCTTCTATCCATGCTGCCCCTGCATCGATATACCTACAACAAAAGCAGACTCCGCTTCTCTGCTGATAGATCTTCAGCATGGTCCTGCCTGGAGGGAAGAACAATATCATTCACACGTGAAGAGTTGTGAGGTGAATTGGGAAGACGCCCAAACGCTGACCGGACATGTCAATAATGCCGTATGGGTGAATCAGGATTATTTCTTTGTGATAAAATTTAATCGTCCTGTTGCAGACTCGCTTTACCTTCCGATGGGAGAGACGGAGAAAGGGAAACGCATTGTTGCTACTTTCGACATACAGCCGGGAGACGAGTTGATGATGAAAGTGGCCCTTTCCACTACGAGCGTAGCCGGAGCCAAGAAGAACTTGGAAGCAGAAATTCCTGCCTGGGATTTTGAAGGAGTAAGAGCTACCGCCCACAATGAATGGAATAACTATTTGAGCCGTATTGAAATAGAGGGTACCGATGATGAAAAAGACAAACTTCTATACCAGTTTCTATCATGCTTTGATTCAACCGAATGAGATTTCGGATGTCGATGGTATGTATCGTAACGCTGCCGACTCCGTTGTGAAAGCGGGAACGGGGACTTTTTATTCTACGTTCTCTTTGTGGGATACTTATCGTGCCGCTCATCCTTTCTATACATTAGTGATCCCCGAACGTGTGGATGGTTTTGTTAATTCGTTGATAGAACAAGGTGAAGTGCAGGGATTCCTGCCTATCTGGGCATTATGGGGAAAGGAGAACTACTGTATGATAGGTAATCATGGGGTTTCTGTGATTGCCGAGGCCTATCGTAAGGGATTCCGTGGCTTTGACGCGGAGCGTGCTTTCAATATTATAAAGAAGACGCAGACTGTTTCACATCCGTTGAAGTCAAACTGGGAAGTATATACGAAATACGGCTATTTCCCGACCGACCTGATAAAAGCCGAATCGGTGTCTTCCACATTAGAGTCGGTATATGACGATTATGCTGCTGCCGACATGGCACGCCGTATGGGAAAAGAAGAAGATGCGGCGTACTTTGCAAAACGTGCCGATTATTATAAGAACCTCTTTGATACTGAAACCCAGTTTATGCGTCCGCGCAAAGCAGATGGAACATGGAAGGCTCCGTTTAATCCGAGTGCTTTGGGACATTCGGAAAGTATAGGGGGAGATTATACGGAGGGAAATGCATGGCAATATACCTGGCACGTGCAACATGACGTCCCGGGATTAATCCGGCTCTTTGGTGGTGAAAAACCTTTCCTGAATAAATTGGATTCTTTGTTTACCGTTACTTTGGAAGGTGAAGGTCTGGCTGATGTAACAGGATTGATCGGACAATATGCTCACGGCAACGAACCGAGTCATCACGTAACTTATTTATATGCATTAGCCGGTCGTCCGGAGCGTACACAAGAGTTAATCCGTGAGATTTTCGATACTCAATACCGAAACAAACCTGACGGACTTTGCGGAAATGACGATTGTGGTCAGATGTCTGCTTGGTATATGCTTAGTGCAATGGGATTTTATCCGGTGAATCCGGTGAGTGGCGAGTATGTATTCGGGGCGCCCCAGTTGCCTGAAATGGTATTGCATTTGGCTGGTGGCAAGACTTTTACTATTATCGCAGAGAACCTGTCGAAAGAGCATAAGTATGTGGATAGCATTACTTTGAATGGTGAACCTTATACGAAGAATACTATCTCTCATGAAGATATTGTCAAGGGAGGAACATTGGTTTATAAGATGAAATAATTCTCAAAGTATTCTCACCGTGATGAGAAAAAAAATTCTCATTATGGTGAGAACTTTTCTCATAGCAATAAGAATTTATTCTCACTGTGGTGAGAATAATCCCTTTATTTCTTTAGAAAATTTGTAATTTTTCATATAATTGTTTTTTATTGAATAACGATCTCATTAAGTAGAAACCAGCCTTTTTTTTCTTGCTTGTCTTTGATTGCCAGTTTAATTCCCGGCTGTTGGTCTTTTGTTTGGTCGATGATAGCTATAGCCCATTGATAAGTACCTTTCGGAATATCCGTGAAAGTAACCGGATAAGTATAAGAATGCACTGTGTTATGCAACCAGTCCGAAGGTTCTGCGTTGTCGTCTACCCATGTTTGCACTAGATTCCCTTGTAGGTCAAACAATGCAAAAAGCCGGTTTATATTTATAATTCCAGTGTTGGGTATATTGTTAGGTAGATAACCATTTCCTGTATTTTTCCATTCGTGTGAAATGAGGACTGTCGATTTGGCTTTGGCACGGACTGGCAATGATACGCTGCATGGATATATCCGGTATCCTCCTTGGATAATAAACTTTTCTACCAGGTCATTTGCCCGTTCGGTCCACCCTTTTTTTGTTTCGGGGGAGCTCTCTTAAATCCAACGTATTGAAATGTCCTTCAATGGCGTGTTGGAAGGTCTGTTTGTATACATCTCTCCATGTATTCATCCGATAACGTGTATCCGAGGTGAATGGAGTGCAATCATCGGTGGAACATCCCCAGTAACAGGATTCTCCGACAAGAAGTGTCTTTCCATACATATCCGCGACGATCCTCCTTTCTTCATCACTGAACCACATGCTTCCCAATCCGTCTCGTCTCATGCCATATCCTTTTCCGTCAATTGCAATTCGTTTTTTCGGTGTCGAAACCGATTTGGCTGCCGAAGGGGGAGCGTGTAAGAAGCACATTTTTGAAGTGAGTGGAATAGAGGGTTGTGAACCAGTCGAACACTTGCTCGAATTTGTTTTGGTCTTGCAGGATCACATGGTGACATTCTCCCCACCAACCAAGACTATATCCGTCTACAAAGTCTACAATATCCGGATTATCATATTCCTTGGCAAAGGCTTCGACAAACTTTTCCAGTTTTTCCTGAAAAATCGGATCATCCGGATAAGGTGTCCAAAGATCACCTTTCAATCCTTTTACGGTATATCCTTTTTGCTCCGGCACGGCGTACGTAGTCAGGAGTTCCGGTACGCAGGTTATCCTGTCCGTTGTTGTAAATACGGAAACAGAGTTTCAATCCACGGTCTAAGGCACCCTGTATCAGTTTTTTTGTAATTTTCATCATACAGCCAGGCGTATTTGCCTTCTTCCGGTTCCATGTCCGACCACCTCCAACGTACATAAAAAGAAAGAAGCGTATTGACGGGCTGCCTCGTCTTGGGCAGCCCCAGTAAATATTCGCGTTTTGTACTTCATCATTAGCGTCATCATATACTCCCCAACCCATACAAGGGTTGCGAAGCAATGATACGGTGTCTTCCTGCAACTCTACCTTTTGACAGGCGTGTGAGCAGCTTGTAAGGATCACGGAGATAAGTGCAAATAGATATAAATGTATATGTTTCATGCTTTATCGGTTCATTTATTTAATTGTCATCTCACTGATAAACGTCCATCCATCCTTCTTCTCCTTATCTTTGATACCGATATTGATACCCGGTTGGTTATCTTTGGTCTTGTCGACAATAGCTACCGCCCATTGGTAATTGCCTCTGGAAATACCGTCGAGGGAAACCTCGTAAGTATAGTTTCTCCGTTGGTTAGACAACCATTGCGAAGGTTCGGCATCCTCGTCAATCCATGATTTTACCAGTTTGCCGCTCTCGTCGAACAAGGCAAAGGCCGGTTTGTACTTATAGTTCCAATTCTTCATGTTATTCGGCAAGTAACCATATCCGGTGTTTCTCCATGAGTGGGAGATAGATACGGTTTGGCCTGCTGAGGCTTCATAAGGCATGATTACATAAGTAGGATATACTCTGTATCCGCCGTTCAGAACAAATTTGCGGACAAGTTCCGGTGCCAGTCCCGTCCAGCCCTTTGTTTCGGTAATCGTCCTTAGGTCGAGTGTATTGAAATGATAAGTCTGGGCATGGTCGAAACTCTGATTATATACATCCTTCCATGATTTGAAGGAATATTTTTGTGTCATTTTTGAAAGGTTCGTAAGCAGCCGTATATCCTCCCCAGTAAGCACATTCGCCCACCATTAAAACTTTTTCCATACATCTCGTTCGCTACTTTCTCGTCATTTTCAGTAAACCACATACTTCCCAGACCGTCTCTGCGCAATCCATACCCTTTTTGGTCGATAGCGATTTCTTTTTCCGTATTGAATCCGATGTCGCTATTATAAGGTAATACCAGAATGATATTCTTGAAGTTCTTGTGGAATACATCGTTGTAAACCAGTCGAAAGTCTCTTTCTTCTTGTCAGAATTCAGGTACTTGATATGTGAGCCTTCGCCCCACCAGCCTAAAGAGTGCCCGTCGATAAAATCTACGATATCCGGGTTATCATACTCTTTGGCGAATGCTGCGACAAACTTTTCATATTTCTGCTGAAAGATAGGGTCGTCGGCATAAGGAGTCCATAGTTTGGCGTTATTTTGTCCTTCGACTTCATATCCTTGGGCACCTGCGGCACGGACATATTCGGGAGTACCTTGGCGGATGTTGTCCTGTCCGTTGTCATAGATACGGAAACATAACTTCAATCCCCGGTCGAGCGCTCCTTGAATCAGCTTTTTATAGTTCTCGTCGTAGATCCAGGCATATTTTCCTTCCTCCGGTTCCATTTCCGACCAACGCCAGCGTATATAGAAGAAAGATGCATAGTTACGTGCAGCTTCATCTTGTGCAGCCCAATACTCTTCTGCGTTGGCTACATTACATTGCCGACTGCATCGTCATAAAGTCCCCAACCCATGCAGGGATTACGTAGCAGACCACTTCTGTCTTGTTGCAGGTCAATAGCTTTTGAGCCTTTGGGTATGCCGTTCTGACCGGATTCCGAATCGGAATCGGAACATCCGGCAAATAGCGTCAGACAACACGCCAGTAATATTTGAAAGTAATATCTTTTCATAATGATTCATGTTTTATTAGTTATTCTGCATAGATATAGCGCATGACGGTTACTTTAGCCCAGGATACCCATAATGTTTCGCTGTTGTCATGGATTAAAGCTCGCCAGGGATCGTTCCAGGTTGCAGGATCGCCCAAGTCGGCGGCCATAAAGTAGAATTTTTCCTGAGCCAGTTCGATTGCGTTCCTATCCAAGTTCCATGTACCTGCTGAAGTAAAGCTCAGTCCCCATTCATTCAAATGTTCCTGACCGGTAGGATCTTTATAATAATAGACAGGATCTTTAAGAACATTATACCCGCCATTCTTTCCGGCTTCAGAGAATAAATAATTCCATTCCGCTTCGGTCGGTATTCTCCAGCCTTTCGGGATAATCCGGTCGCGAATCACAAAAACTGTAATAGGTACCGATTGCTTTGATCCAGTCTTCTCCAAGGGGATTCGGGAGCATATCTGTAATATTCGGCTTCGATTTCCGTTCCATCCGGGTATTTGGTAGTATTCAGATTTTGGGCTGTCCACACTTGCGAAGTTCCGTCGGAGAATGTCACGCGGACTACGGGATAAGTGATCGTCTCATCTCCACGTTTGTCAACCAAACGCATCATGTCGTTTGTGTATAATGTGTTGGCGACACGCGAAATAAGTGACTGATCTGCATTGTTACGTACATTCCAATAAATAGTATTGGTCCGGTAACGCTTGATAGACAGTTTTTCGATTGTCTGTTCCATTTCTTCGTGGGTGATCGATATATTTCCTGTTCCTTTGGTCGGCAGTTCTACGAAGTTGTCCATTTCCGGATCTAAAGAAAGAAGGACCGTACACTCTGTATCATTACCGATTCCTGAAGCATCCCATTCAAATTTTACTTTGGTTTGTGTAGCGTCTGCCAACAAAGTGGCTGTCGACATATCTTCAGGAGCGAGCAAGATACTTTTCATTCGTCTGGCTTGTAGCGTACGAACTTCTGATGCGGCGGCAGTCTGGTTATTTTTATCTTTTTTACAGTCCAGTAAATGAGTCTTTCATTTCCGGATTTAATATCTAACTTGGAAAGTAATTGGTTGATAACCAGTGCTGATATATTGCAATTTTTTCCTGTCCCTGCTTCTACGGTAACTTGTTTCACAAGGTCCTTGGTAGTGCTGAATATCAGTACGGAACCTTGTTCCGAAGCCTTATCCCAAGTAAACTCGTATGAATCTTTACTTTCATCATTTAAGTCCATAGTTGCTCCTTCGGCGGGAGAACTCAGATATATGCCCGACATTGGAATTGTGATGTCGGTCTTATAATCATCTTTCGCAACCGGCGAACATTAGTAGTCCGATGATGCTATAAATTAACTTTTTCATGTTTTTTTCTTTTTCAGTGATTAATAACCGGGGTTCTGTTTGATTATTCCCCTGACCTTCGTCAATAATATCTTGTGGAATAGGGAAGCGGTAACGGTCTTCATCCACAAGCGTTTGTTTACCCATTGATTGAGCCTTCTTCTTGATAGCTTCCACAAATAATCCATAGCGGATCAGGTCTTGGCGGCGGTTTCCTTCGAAATATAACTCCCAACCTCTTTCGTCCAATACAGCTTTCAGAAATTTGTCCACACTGTTCAAATCTTGCAGGCTGTATCCTTTGCCCGGAAGCGAGCGGGTACGCACTTCATTAAGCAAATCAACAGCTTCCTGCGTTACGGCATTCTTGTTGCGTACAATAGCCTCTGCTGTCAAAGTGAGCACATCGGCATACCGGTAGATAATCCAGTCTATTTGTGAATCTTCTCCCGTACAATCCGGATCAAATTTCATATTTCAATGGAACTGCTCCTAAATATAATTGAGCGGAAGGATCCGGTCTGTCATTCTTTTCATTATGTACCACTCCGTCTTTACTGGTATATTCGTATGCAATCGTCAGCAAACGTCTGTCTGCCGGATCAAAGGTCTGCATAAAATCCCATGAGATTTTATATCCGTTCCATTTGGTCATTTTATCCAGATAAGAAGTGAAATTATAGTCGTTGGGTAATACATGAGGTTGCCATTTATGTTCCTGGTATCCTTTGGCACATTGGCAAGCCCAGATAATTTCCGGGTTCTTCTCATTTGCCAGCGTGAATATATCTTTGTATTCGGGCACAAGTTCGAAACCATATTCAGGTTTCATCAGTTCGCGTCCCTCTGCTTCCGCCTTGTCCCATTGCTTGGTCAGCATATAGAGTTTTAGCAAAACAGTATGTGCCAATCCGGCTGTAAAACGACCATAGTTCTTATCTCCCTTTTTGTAGTTGGCAGGCAGTACTTTGCTTGCTTCTGTAAGTTCAGTCTCGATATATGTCTGCATTTCTTCCTCGCTGAGTCGGGGGGAGAATTTTTCAGCCATAGGATTCTTGAGTGTTTCCAGGTCGGCAATGGGGATTGGACCGTAGAAATCATAGAGAAGGTATGCCAGCCACCCCCTCCCATACGAAGTTCGGCGATGTATTGCTGTTTGAGGGCATCGTCCATTTCAATATCGTTCAACCGGTCGATAGTCAGAGTCATTTTACTGATATCGTTTACATAGGCGTAGCTCTCAACAGTCAGCCAGCTACCGGAACCGGATATCTTGAGGGTGTTCCAGTTGGCATAGTTGATGTGGTCCCAACCCCCAGTTGCACATTCCGTAATCGCCTGCTTCGTCGCTGACGATTTGTATGCCTGTTGCTATATTGAACAGACCTCCATAGCCACTATTTTTAAAGGTGGCGTATGCGGCAGACGTTGTGATAGCGTCAGCGTCTTCTGCCGTTTTGGGGAAGAAGATACTGGTGTTGATATCACCATAGTTCTCGGAGACGAGTTCACACGAAGCGTTTAGTCCTGCGATGAGGCAGCTTCCGAGAGCAAGATATATAAGTTTTGTAATTCTTTTCATGTTCAATTCTTTTTTTAGGTTTATTTAGAATGAAATATCTACTCCGATACTAAAACTAGTGACGTTGGGATATGCATTCGTGTTACTGTCCGTTTCCGGATCTTGGCCTTTCCAGTTGGTCCATACACATGGATTGTTGATGTCAGCATACACTCGCAGTCGGTTACAGATACTTTTACTGATTGGCACGGTGTAGCCTAATGTGATATTTCTGATACGCAGGAATGAAATTTTCTGGAGAAACAGATCACCGGTACCATAAGCCGACTTGATGAAGCTGGGGCGTGTACTTGTCTGGTTGTCGGAACTCCATGCATCCTTTAAAGAGACAGGTACATTCTGTCCCAGTTTGATGCGGTTTCCGTAAGATCCCCAGGCGTCGTAATAATAACTGTTTGCTCCGGCAATTTTACCTACCTGTCCATACATATATATATTAAGGTCGAAATTCTTATAAGAAAAATTGTTGTTGAAACCGAAAATGAATTTGGGGTCATTGCGTCCGATTAAGACCATATCTTCCTCATTCAGTTTATCATCTCCATTTATATTCTTGAGTTTCACTTGTCCGGGAAGAAGTTGCGGCTGGTGGGCGGGGGCTTCCTCACCAGGTTGTAACAGTCCGTCGGCTACATAGGCAAAGACTCCGCGAATCGGGTCTTGTTCCTTCTGATAGGCAGCAGATTTCCAGTTCGGATCTCGTTCTTTCCAACGGTCGTTATACGTTGAGAAAGTTAAATCAGTACTCCATGTAAACTGTTTAGTCTGTATATTTTGCGTGTTCAGAGTCAGTTCCACACCGTTACTTTGAGTCGAACCAATGTTGGCTGCAATGGTTTTCACTTCATTATAATGGGGAATCGTTTTGTTCTTCACCAGCAAATCGGAGAAGTCGTACGCTGGAAATATTCGGCAGTCAGGTTAATCCGGTTGTTGAAAAATCCCAAGTCCAGACCGATATTAAATTCGGTTGTCGTTTCCCATGTCAGGTTCGGGTTACCTAATTGTGATACATAGATACCTACGTGCTGTGAATCACCGAATTGGCTGCCATACCACGGGTCTGCTCCATAATAGTCGAGAGCTCCGTTGCCTACATTATAATTACCGGCTTGTCCCCAACTTAAGCGTAGTTTACCATTCGAAAGAAAGTCAGAGGAAGAACTCTTGATAAATTTTTCTTCGGAGAAGCGCCAGCCGGCGGATACGGAAGGGAAATAACCCCATTGATGTCCTTTGGCAAAGTTGGAGGCGCCGTCGGCACGAATGGTGGCAGTGAGCAGGTATTTTTCTTTCCACGAATAATTGAAACGTCCGAAGTAAGAACTCAAGCTGCTTACCGAAGCGTACGAACCTACCGGCGGTCGACTATAGTTTCCTGCTCCCAGATTATTGTACAGGAATGAATCATTGATAAAATCTTGATTACCTGCACTCATTCCTTCGGTGTTGAACTTCTGATAGGAATAACCGAAAAGAACATTGAAACTATGTTCACCAAATATTTTTTTGATAATTGGCTGTCAAATCCATTAAATAGTCGTTGTTATCTTCCTGGGCTAAATATGCCTGACCGTTGACTGCCGCCCCGTATTGAGTGGTTTTCGGAAGATAAGTTTTTCGTTTCTGATATTTTCGGTCGATACCCAAATTGGCTTTTTAGTTTCAGTCCCTTGATGGGTTCCACTTCTATATAAGCCGAACAACAATCGTTCCTTTACAGTTTTATCATTAATTTCGAGGAGAGACACCGGGTTCGGGAGTTGAGGCATCTGAGGATTGGTCGAATAATTTCCTTTTTCATCTCTGACGGGAACAGTCGGGTTGAAAGCAACAGCAGCAGTAATGATACCGGAATTTTCATTCTCGCCGTTTCCCAAAGGTACATTATCGTAGTTATTACGGCTAATATTGAAAGACAATCCGGCCTTTACGTACTTGGAAATCTGCTGGTCCAGATTTATTTTTGCAGTGAAGCGCTCCATGTCATTATTTTTCACTACACCGGAGTGGTTGAGGTAGTTGATAGAAGCCATATATTTCGTTTTTCCGTTCCGCCGTTTATAGAAACATTATGCTGGTGCATAAGTCCGGTACGTGTGATTTCGTCAAACCAAGGAACTGTCGGCGCGTTGAGTATCTGGTCGTTCGAGTATCTGGGCTTAAAGTCCGCCGCATCATCATTCGGAATCATATAATCCTCGTAAATGCCTTCTCCTTTTTCTTTCAGCCATAGCTCGTGATAATATCGGTTGGTCTGATACATATAGTCCTGCCCGTTCAACATCTTGAATGAGTTTTTCATTCTTTGCACAGAGACATTGGCTGAGTAGTTGACGCTTGCTTTTCCTTCTTTTCCCCGTTTGGTAGTAACGATAATCACACCGTGTCCTCGGCCCTTGCACCGTAGATAGCGGTAGAGCTGGCGTCTTTCAGAACCTCTATCGACTCAATGTCATTCGGATTGATAGATTCGAGAATATTATCGGTTTGCCCCGCTTCGTAACGATTGCCCGAACCAAGCGTAGAACTGGAAGAAACGGAAAACCGTCAATGATGATAAGCGGATCGTTCCCGGCGCCGACAGAGGCTGCTCCACGTATATTGAAACTACTGCCGCCGCCTACCTGTGCACTCGTCTGCACTACTTGCAGACCTGCTGCTTTTCCGGCTAACGCATGGCTGACCGTCGTGAAGGTCTGCACGGGAGTTTCATCCATTTTGATAGAAGAAATGGCACCGGTCAGGTCTCTTTTTCTTCATCGTTCCGTACCCTACAACGACAACTTCATCCAACGCCTGCGCGTCTTCTTTCATTGAGATAGCCAGATGCGTTTTGTTTCTGGTATTCACTTCCTGCGTCAGATATCCCAAGTAAGATATTTGTACGCTACTACCTTCGTCGACAGTGAGCTGAAACTTTCCGTCAATATCGGAGATAGTCCCATTTGTACCATTTTTTTCTTTGATATTGGCACCGATGATCGGTTCCCCGTAATTGTCTGTGATGATTCCGCTGATTGTACTTTTTTTTCTTCTGTTGTGTGGCTTGGTTACTTTTCTTTTTTTATAATGATGTCTTTACCTTGAACTGTATAACTAACATTTTGTCCTATTAAAAATCTGTTCCACTACCTTCTCTATGGGTAGGTTCCTTGCTGTTACCGTAATAATCTTCTGGGTATTCAGATCGCTTGCCGCAAATGTAAATGAATATCCATTTTGCTTCTGTATGGTTTCAATGGCCTGTTTTACAGTCACGTTCTTCAACTGCATACTGATATGCTGTGCAAATGAGTTCAGATGAAGACATAACATGAGCAGGACCATGAAAAAAAAACTTTTTCTTAGTTTTCATAAGTCAATGAATAAATAATTGATAAATAGGATGAGAAAGTTTAGGATTTTATTTATATTTGCCTAAGCTTTCATCGATAAAGTCACTGAGGCTTTTAAGACAGAAAGTTAAAAGGAGGTCAGGGGTTGGAAAGGAACCTGACCTTTTTTTATTTCTATCTGGGAGAGTAAAATCATGTTTTTCAAAGTTGCTTTTCATATTCTTTTAAGTTTTCAAAGGTTTAACATTCAGTCTCATTCAGGAAGTGTGATCACAATATTTTTTCCCTCAATGATATAAGTCATTTTATCGGTAGATGATAGTACATCCATAATTTCCCGGATACTCTGTTCCCTTCTGCGGAAATTACCATAGAAACGGACGGAGTTTAGAGCAGCGTCTGCAATAGTGATTTTTATGTTGTAGCTTCTTTTCTAGTTCCTTCACAATATCGGGGAGCAGCGCTTCGTCGAAATAGAGACGGTCGTTTGTCCATTCGGCACTGTAAGCAGCTTTAGTACTTGAAATCAATAATTTTCCGGTCTTCTTGTCTAATAGGGGCTTGCTGATCCGGGTGAAGTATCGTTTCCTTTTGTTGGGTGCTGAGAGCCACTTTACCTTCGAGCAAACAAACTTTCGCTTCCAGATCATCCTGATAATTTCTGAAATTGAATTTGGTTCCTAATACCTTTACGTCCAGTTCATCAGTATGTACTTTAAAAGGAATATGTTTATTCTTGGTTACTTCGAAATAAGCTTCTCCGGTAAGATTCAGTGCCCGTTCGTTGATACCGAAGTCTTGCGCATAACTCATCTTCGAACCGGCATTGAGCCAGACCAGCGTCCCGTCCGGAAGATATAATTTGGTTTTTGAGCCGTATGGGGCTTCAATGGAAATTTGGGTTAACTGCTTGCGGATAACACTCTTTCCTGTCTGGAAAGCAATCGTTCCGCAAATAAAGACAATGATAGTCATCGCGGCAGCATACATCCATGGGCGAAGTTGGAAAGCCTTGCGTTTATTGATACCTTGTTGGGTAGTTTCTCCGGTTCGTCTTCAGGAATAGTTGATAAGCTCTGTCTTTGTTGAAGCTATGAACATCGTCTGCCTCATTCGAGGCGGCTATCCATACCTCCTGTATATCGGAGAAATATTTTTCTGTTTTCTTCCGAGGCATTCAGCCATTCTTGAAATGATTGCATTTCTTCCGGTGTCAGGCTATTGGTCAGATATCCGGTAATCCAATCGTGGACTGTGTCTGTATGTAGTGATTGTTCATCCATAAATAATGATTGCCTTTATATATACTACAGTTTTTTTAGAATAAGAGGGTAGGGTAAAAAGCGAGAAAAATGCATAAAAAGTTCCAAATTCTTTCTTGAGTACTACTAATGCGTTCTTTATGTGATATTTAACCGTATTGACGGAGATGCCAAGTTCCTGAGAAATTTCTTCGTAGCTCATCTCTCGGAAGCGGCTCATCATAAATACCTGCTTGCAGACAGGGGGAAGTTTTTGAATCACTTCCTGAATTTTATGTTCCAGTTCTTTCTTTATTAGCGTCCCTAGAGGTTGCTGATTGTCTGGGATGATATTTTGCAGTTGGATTCCTGCCCGTTCCATAACAGAAAAACGGATTTCCACTTCTTGTTGTTTGAGAGCCAGATAATTCAGGCATTTATTACGTACGGCTATAATTAAGTAATTACGTAGAGGAGGAACAAGTTCCAGATTCTCCATAATCTCCCATAAGTGAAAAATAACATCACTGACTATACTTTCTGCTTGTATTTTATCCTTCAGCATATAATAACTAAGTTTGCAGAGAGCAACATAATGATAGTCATACAAATACTTGTATGCCTCGTTGTCTCCTGCCTTTAGCTTTTTATTATGATTTTTTCATCAACTGGATTCATAGTGTGCTTTTTCATCTCTGCAATATTCGGATAATATATTGAAAGATGCAAATTAATTGGAGGAAAAAATACTCTCTCCCCATTTTCATTTATGATATATTCTTCCACAAACTAAAAACTGAGGATATGAAAAATTAATGATGATTACTGATTGAAATATGAATACATTTATATCTTGTATTTTTAATTAATTTTTTCATATTTTTGCAGGGTATTTTTTGAATATTTGTGAAAGACATGAATGGTTTTGTAAAAATGGGAAGATGTTTGTTTTTTGTGCTTCTTCTCATAAGTAGTACTGTAAGTAAAGGGCAGATTTATAAGTATATAGGTCTGGAGGACGGTTTGAATAATCAGAAAATATACCATATCCAAAAAAAAGACCGACGGGGGTATATGTGGTTTCTGACTCAAGAAGGGATAGACCGTTATGATGGCAAACATATCAAGCATTACAACTTTTCGGACGACAGTATGAAACTGGATTCACGGATTGCCTTGAATTGGCTTTATATGGACAATGAGAATGTATTATGGGTAATCGGGCAGAAAGGTCGTATTTTTAGGTACGATTCGCAACATGACAAGTTTGAACTGGCTTATGTGCATCCGGAGTTGATCAGAAATAAGTCGCAAGCGTTTCTGAATTACGGTTATTTGGACAAGAGTGACCGTATTTGGCTATGCTGTAAAGATAGTATTATCTGGTATAATATTCGTACCGGAACAACGACATATGCCGGCGCCGGCTGATTGGTGAAATAGCTACTATTGAACAAACGGATGGAAATCATTTCTTTATTGGTACGGGAAGCGGCCTGTTTCGTGCCGGAATAGGAGATGGGAGTTTGAAACTGCTATCCGATGAAACGGTGGAAAGTATCAGTACACCAGTGCATGAACTTTATTATCATGCTGTTTCAAAACAGTTGTTTGTGGGAAACTACAAAGAGGGTGTACTTATATATGACATGGAGGGGACAGGGAAAATCATTCCTTGTCAATCACCCAATAATGTAGAGATAAACCAGATAGTTGCTTTGAACGCTCATGAGCTTTTGGTAGCTACGGGTGGAAAAGGTGTATATAAACTGGATGTGAATACCTATAGTGAGCCCTATATAACTGCTGATTATAGTAGTTATAACGGGATGAACGGAAACAATATTAATGATGTCTATGTGGATGAAGAGGACCGCATCTGGCTTGCCAATTATCCCACCGGTATTACCATCCGCAACAACCGTTATGGAAGTTATGACTTGATAAGCATTCTCTTGGCAATAGCCGCTTACTGGTGAACGATCAGGTTCATGATGTATTGGAGGACAGTGATGGCGACCTTTGGTTTGCAACCAGTAACGGTATCAGTATCTATCAGACTGATACAAAAAGAATGGCGTTCTTTTTTTAGTTCTTTTTGATCCGGTACCTGATGATGAAAATCACATTTTTTAGCGCTTGTGTGAAGTCTCTCCCGGTGTAATGATATGGGCGGGCGGTTTTACATCAGGTATTTACAAGATAGAAAAAGAAGAAGGGGTTTAAGATAAGTTACCTTTCTCCTGCTGCTATTGCAGGGGTACGGCCCGATCAATATATTTTTGACATAAAAAAAAGACTCGGGCGGTGATATATATGGTCCGGAGGGTATTATCATTTGAAACGCATCAATCTTGAGACTAAAAGTGTGCGTTTATATCCGGGAGTAAACTCTATCACTACCATTCAGGAGAAGGATTCCCGGCAGATGTGGATTGGTACCCGAATGGGGCTCTATCTGCTTGACAAACAATCCGGAGTTTACAGGTATATTGACCTGCCTGTTGAATCTCTCTATATATGCGCATTATACCAAAGAGAAGACGGAATTTTGTATATTGGTACCCGTGGAGCGGGACTTCTTGTTTATGACATTAACAAGAAGAACTTTATTCATCAATATCGTACTGATAACTGTGCGTTGATTTCCGACAATATTTATACAATTCTTCCGCGTCAGGACGGAGAGTCTCTCCTGATGGGTACGGAAAATGGCATAACGATTTATTCACCTGAGGAGCACTTCTTTTCGTAACTGGACACGGGAACAAGGATTGATGAGTGTTAATTTTAATGCAGGTTCTGCCACAACCTGCAACAAAAAGTACGCTTGTTTTCGGGGTAATGACGGTGCTGTCAAATTTCCGACAGATATACAGATACCGGAACCGCATTATTCACGTCTGTTATTGCGCGATTTTATGATCGCTTATCATCCTGTTTATCCGGGTGATAACGGTTCTCCACTGAAGAAGGATATTAATGAAACTGACCGGCTGGAACTAGCTTACGGACAAAACACTTTTTCCCTTGATGTAGCTTCTATCAACTATGATTATCCTTCCAATATTCTTTTTCATGGAAAATCGATGGTTATCATAAAGAGAGTGGAGCCGTCCGAGTCAGGATAACCGGATTATCATCAGAAATCTGCCTCCCGGCAGTTATACATTACAAATTCGTGCCGTATCCAATGAAGAAAAATATAAGACTTATGAGACAAGAAGCATTCAGATTATTATAACGCCTCCCTGTATGGGCCAGTGTATGGGCTATGGTGGGATATGTAATTCTGTTGGTGTTGGTTATGGGTATTATATTCCGTATCATCATGTTGCATAAACAGAAGAAGGTGTCGGACGAAAAAACACGGTTCTTCATTAATACGGCACACGACATACGTACACCGTTAACATTGATAAAAGCTCCATTGGAGGAAGTCTTGGAAAATCGTATGGTGGCTGAACAGGCATTACCCCATATGAATATGGCTCTTAAGAATGTGAATACATTACTTCAACTGACGACTAACTTGATAAATTTCGAACGGATAGATGTCTATTCATCCACTCTTTATGTTTCCGAGTATGAGCTGAATACTTTTATGAATGATGTTTGTGCCGCTTTCCGCAAATATGCTGAAATGAAGCATGTCAGGTTTGTTTATGAAAGCAATTTTGACTATCTGAGTGTGTGGTTTGATAGTGACAAGATGGGATCTATTCTGAAAATATTCTCTCAAATGCATTGAAATATACACCTGAAGACGGTAGTGTGTGTATTTACGCTTCCGAGGAAGGAAATAGTTGGAGTATTGAGGTGAAAGATACGGGAATCGGTATTCCAACGTGTGAACAGAAGAAATTGTTCAGAAACTATTTTCGGGGTAGTAATGTCGTTAATCTGAAGGTGACAGGTAGCGGAATCGGACTGATGCTGGTATACAAACTGGTTAAGTTACATAAAGGTAAGATTCAGATTCAGAGTGCTGAAAATCAAGGAACTTGTGTACGGATTACTTTTCCGAAAGGAAATAGCCATTTCCATAAAGCAAAATTTATCTCTCCCAAAACACCGGATGAACGTTTGGAGACTATTGTAACAGGTGATACGCCGGGATTACCGGATATGGAGATATCCCAGATAAACAGTTCCTTACAACGTATCCTGATAGTGGAGGATAATGATGATTTGCGTAATTATCTGGTGGATATGCTGAAGACGAGTTATAATATTCAGGCTTGTCCGAATGGGAAGGATGCACTTATCATAATCAGGGAATTTAATCCGGATTTTGTTATATCCGATATAATGATGCCTGAAATGAGCGGAGATGAACTTTGTTCAGCGATAAAAGGGGATCTTGAGATGTCTCATATTCCGGTCGTTTTGCTGACAGCACTGGGAGATGAGAAGAATATGCTCGAAGGGCTGGAAATCGGAGCGGATGCTTATATTACTAAGCCTTTTAGTGTGGGGATACTCAAGGCAACGATTAAGAACTTACTAACGAATCGTGCTTTGCTCCGCCGGGTTTATAATAGTATCGAAGATGAAGAACCGAATTTTCCGGTTAATTGCACTAATACCTTGACTGGAAATTCATTGCTTCGGTCAAGGAATGTATAGAGAAGAACATGGGGATTCGGATTTTAATGTGGAAATGCTCAGCAGCTGCATCATATGAGTCGTACGAGTTTCTTTAATAAATTAAAGGTCTTGACAGGTTATGCACCAGCCGATTATATCCGGCTGATACGTTTGCAACATGCTGCAGTTGCTGAAGCAGGAGTGAATATACAATAACGGA
>VOFJ01003297.1_pt1 | contig 22636 bp, 39 predicted proteins | sample 5384081 | NCBI WGS metagenome assembly VOFJ01 (sample SAMN12384729, study PRJNA508395) | human gut metagenome | isolation source: healthy gut I | host: Homo sapiens | reverse complement strand
ATTACGTATTGCCATGGTTATGATACAGGGCGAGAGACCAGAAGCGATCCGGTCATCGGACGAGATGCAGAAATCCGGAATGTAGTGCGAATTTTGTCCCGTAAGACGAAAACAATCCGGTACTGATTGGCGAACCCGGTGTAGGTAAAAACGCAGTTGTAGGGGACTGGCACAACGGATTGTACGTGGTGATGTTCCGAAAGGATTAAAGGATAAGAAGCTTTTGCACTGGATATGGGTGCATTGGTAGCCGGAGCAAAATACCGTGGTGAATTTGAGGAACGTCTGAAAGCAGTATTGATGAAGTAAAGAAACTGAAGGACAGATTATCCTCTTTATCGATGAGTTGCATACCATTGTCGGTGCAGGAAAAACCGATGGAGCCATGGATGCCGGACAAGCTTTTTAAAACCAATGCTTGCCCGTGGAGAACTGCATTGTATCGGTGCTACCACATTGGATGAGTACCGGGAATACATTGAAAAGGATGCCGCATTGGAACGAAGATTCCAGCCGGTTATGGTAGACGAACCAACGGTAGAAGATACTATTTCTATCCTGCGTGGATTAAAGGAGAGGTATGAAGTATTCCATGGAGTAAAGATTACCGACAGTGCACTGGTTTCCGCAGCAGTGCTTTCGAACCGTTATATCTCAGACCGGTTCTTACCGGATAAGGCAATTGACCTGGTGGATGAAGCCTGTGCACTGATTAAGACAGAGCTTGATTCCATGCCGACCGAGTTAGACGAACTGAATCGTCGTGTCATGCAGTTAGAGATTGAAGAGACTGCATTGAAAAAAGAGAGGATGACCGTCTGAGCCAGGAGCGTCTGGCAGACTTACAGAAAGAGTTAGCAGAGCTTCGGAGTGAGTTCCAGAATAAGAAGGCACAGTGGGACAATGAAAAAGAAATCCGTAGAGAAAGTCCAGAAGCTGCGTGAGGATTTGAAAGCCTGAAAAATGAAATCCAGCAGGCAGAGCAGAGCTATGATTTAAATAAAGCGGCAGAATTAAAATATGGTAAGCTGCCGCAGTTACAGCAGCAGTTGGAAATTGAAGAAGAGAAAGTCAAAGGTGAAGATTTATCACTGGTACATGAAAGTGTCAGCGAAGAAGAAATCGCAAAGATTATCTCCCGCTGGACCGGAATCCCGGTGGCTAAGCTGACTGAGAGCGAACGAAATAAGACACTGCACCTTGATGAAGAACTGCATAAACGTGTCATCGGACAGGATGAGGGCGTTACCAAGGTAACGGAGGCGATTATCCGTTCCAAAGCCGGAATCAAAGACCCGAGCAAGCCAATCGGTTCTTTCCCTGTTCTTAGGACCAACCGGTGTAGGTAAGACAGAGCTTGCCATAGCATTAGCAAGCTGCCTTTTCGATGATGAATCCAATATGGTCCGTCTCGATATGAGCGAGTATATGGAGAAATATTCCGTCTCCCCCGTCTGATTGGAGCACCTCCTGGATATGTAGGCTATGATGAAGGTGGTCAGCTGACGGAGGCAGTCCGCCGGAAACCGTATTCCGTAGTCCTCTTTGATGAGGTGGAAAAAGCACATCCGGATGTCTTTAATGTACTGCTTCAGGTACTGGATGACGGACGAATTACCGATTCCCCAGGGACGTACCGTAGACTTTAAGAATACCATTATTATCATGACTTCTAACTTAGGCTCCATGCATCTGTTGGAGGGCATTGACGAAAATGGCGAGATTCGTCCGGAAGCAGAAGAAGCTGTCATGGAAGAACTGAAGGGTAACTTCCGGCCGGAATTTTTGAACCGTCTGGATGAAATCATTATGTTCAAGCCGCTGACCAAAGATAACATTGGCAACATTATCAAGTTACTGATGGCGATCTGAATAAACGTCTTGCAGACCGTGAACTGAAAGTGGAACTGACCAGGGCTGCCGAGGATTATATTACCGAGAAAGGTTATGACCCGGTATATGGTGCAAGACCGCTGAAACGTTTCCTGCAGAAATATGTGGAGACGCTGGCAGCAAAACTGATTCTTGCAGATAAAGTCAGAGAGGGAGATACCATCCTTATCGACCTTACCGATGGAGAGCTGACTGCCAGCGCAAAACCGGCGACCGCCTGAAATGGTTCAAGCCTGACATAATAAAGAAATGTCGTTGCTGCATATATTGTCAGGAGAGCAGAAAAGTAACGGTGTAAAATGAGTCGAATCCGAAAAGCATTGATATGGATGAATCTGGCACTGGCGGTATTGGTAATTGCCGCCGGAGCCTGTCGGATCCGTGTCAATCATCTGGCAAGTGCAGAGAGTATGAATACAAAGAAAACAAGTGGAATAAAAAGAGGTTGCATTGACATTTGACGATGGACCAAGCCCGGAATGTACGAAAGATTTACTGGAAGGGCTGAAGGAGCGCAATGTCAAAGCAACCTTTTTTTGTAATCGGAGAGAAAGCAGAGGCATATCCGGATTTGATAAAGAAAATTCAGGATGATGGGCATATCATAGGAAATCATTCCTATACCCATGTGAACCTTGGCATCTTATCGAAGAAAGATGCCTGTGAGCAGATTCGAAAGACCAATGATGCCATTTATCAGATTACCGGGGAATATCCGCAGTTTTTGCGTTCTCCTTTCGGAAGCACCCAGAAGAATCTGGACTGTCAGATGAATATGATAGAGGTGCTCTGGGATGTAGACCCAAGGGACTGGGAGGTGCAGAATAAGGAAAAAAAGTCGTCAATAAAGTAATGACGGATGTCAAAGATGGTGATATTATTTTATTACATGACGGTTATGACAGCAGTATGCTGGCAGCCTTTGAGATTATTGACCGGCTGCAGGCACAGGGTTATGAATTTGTAACGGTAGATAAGCTGATATTTGAGTTACCTTGAGAAAAAAAAATGTTTCAATGGATTTTTTTGCGTGTTTTTCACTGGAAAATCGAGAAAAAAATACCAGAATAGACTTGTCAAAAGGCAAAAAAATTAAGGTATGGTATCTTAGGATGAAATGAATTATTTTAAAGCTCAAATGTCATTTTGAAACCAAAAAAAAGTATAAAAATGAAGAAAAATAAGAGTAAAAATGCAAGATTCGTTTTGAAATTATGCAAGGAGCAAAAATGGATTTATTTGATTACATGCGGGAACAGAATATGGAAAAAGAGTCTCCCCTTGCGGCAAGACTTCGTCCCACGACCTTAGACGAAGTAGTCGGGCAGGAACATATTATCGGAAAGGACAAGCTGTTATATCGTGCCATTAAAGCAGATAAGTTAAGTTCTATTCTTTTCTATGGACCGCCGGGAACGGGAAAGACCACCCTGGCAAAGGTGATCGCCAATACCACCAGTGCTGAATTCCTTCAGATGAATGCTACATCTGCAGGAAAGAAGGACATGGAGGAAGTGGTGCAGCAGGCAAAGAACAATCAGGGAATGTATGGAAAGAAAACGATTCTTTTCATCGACGAGATTCATCGTTTTAACAAAGGACAGCAGGACTACCTTCTGCCTTTTTGTAGAAGACGGAACCATTATCCTGATTGGTGCCACGACGGAAAATCCATATTTTGAAGTCAATGGAGCTTTGTTATCCCGTTCCATTATTTTCGAACTGCATGCACTGGAAAAAAGAAGATATTAAGAAGCTTTTGGTGCGGGCAGTTACCGATAAGGAAAAAAGGGATGGGTGCATATCAGGCAGTCATCGACGAGGATGCACTGGAATTCATGGCAGATGTTGCCAATGGAGATGCAAGGGCAGCCCTTACCGCCATTGAACTTGGAATCTTAACCACACCACGAAGCGAAGACGGATTGATTCATATTACAATCGATGTGGCGCAGGAATGTATTCAGAAGCGTGTAGTGAAATATGATAAGGCAGGCGATAATCATTACGATACGATTTCTGCATTTATCAAAAGTATCCGTGGAACAGACCCGGATGCAGCCCTTTATTACCTCGCAAGAATGTTATATGCAGGAGAAGATATCCGTTTCATCGCAAGAAGAATCATGATCAGCGCGGCAGAGGATGTTGGTACAGCAGACCCGATGGCATTGAATGTAGCGGTTTCTGCAGCACAGGCAGTTGAGCGTATCGGTATGCCGGAGGCACAGATTATTCTTGCAGAAGCAGTTGCCTATGTAGCAAGTGCACCAAAGAGTAATGCATCCTATATGGGACTGAATCGTGCGATGGATGTGGTAGAACATACCAAAACGGCACCGATACCAAATCACTTAAAGGATGCACATTACAAATCCGCCGGAAAATTGGGACATGGTCTTGGTTATCTTTATTCTCATGATTACCCGCACCACTATGTCAGACAGCAGTATCTTCCGGACGGACTGACGGATTCGGTATTTTATGAGCCGACCGACAATGGAAAAAAAAAGAAATCGCCCAGTGGCTTCACTGGTTAAAAAAAAAATGATGAATGATACAGGAGGATGGAATAAGATGCAGTCTTATCAGGAAATGTCAAAAAAAGAAGAATTGTATAAGGTAAAGGAAGGTCTTGAAAAGAGTATGCAAAATACAAGGGAATGGGTCTTTCTTTAAATATGGCAAGAGGAAAGCCGGCAGCAACCCAGCTCGACCTTGCTATGCCAATGCTGGATGTATTAAACAGGCAGCAGTGAATTAATTGCAGAAGATGGTACAGACTGTAGAAACTATGGAGAATTAAAAGGAATTCCGGATGCAAGAAAATTAATCGCAGATATCGTAGGAAGCACACCGGATCATGTCTTTGTATACGGTAATTCCAGTTTAAATGTTATGTACGATACCGTATCCGTTCCTTTACCCACGGTGTCATGGGAAGCACACCATGGTGCAAACTGGATAAAGTAAAATTCTTATGTCCGGTACCGGGCTATGACCGTCATTTCGGAGTGACAGAATTTTTCGGTGTAGAAATGGTAAATGTACCGATGACTTCCGAAGGACCGGATATGGATATGGTAGAGCGTCTGGTAAGCAGCGATGATTCCATCAAAGGAATCTGGTGTGTACCGAAGTATTCCAATCCTCAGGGGATTACCTATTCAGATGAAATTGTCCGCCGTATGGCAGCATTAAAGCCGGCAGCAGAAGACTTCCGTATTTACTGGGACAATGCTTATGTAAATCCATCACCTTTATGAAGATGAGCAGGATAGCCTTTTAGACATCATCAGCGAATGTGAGAAAGCCGGTAATCCGGATATGGTATACAAGTTCTGTTCTACCTCCAAGGTAACCTTCCCGGGAAGCGGTATTGCAGCAATCGTAACATCTAAGGCAAACCTTGACTTCATTGAGAAACAGTTTACGATGCAGACGATCGGACATGATAAACTGAATCAGCTTCGTCATGTACGTTTCTTTAAAAATATTGATGGGAACAATGCACATATGATGAAACAGGCAGCAATTATGCGTCCGAAGTTTGAAATGGTAGAACAGACATTACAGGATGAATTAGGAGAGCTTGGAATCGGCTCCTGGATTAATCCAAAGGGTGGATATTTTATCTGCTTTTAATACATTACCGGGATGTGCAAAGAGTGTTGTTGCCAAAGCAAAAGAAGCAGGCGTTGCTCTGACACCGGCAGGTGCACCTTTCCCCTTATGGAAAAGCCCCGGAGGATTCTGTTATCCGTATTGCACCAAGTTTCCCGACTATGGAAGAACTTGAGACAGCAACCAGGATTTTTGTACTTTGCGTCAAACTTGCAAGCGTAGAAAAACTGCTTGCAGAATAGAAAGAATCATATGAAACAGGAAAAAAGACAGGGAATTTTATTTATTATAGGAGCAGGCTTCTTCTTTGCGCTGATGACATTTTTTGTCCGGCTTTCAGGAGACCTGCCTACGATGGAAAAGGCTTTTTTCCGAAATGCAGTAGCTGCCGTTGTGGCAGCTTTTCTGCTCATCCGGGCAAAAGAGCCATTCTATGCACCAAAAAAAAAGCTGGGGCGGACTCTTCATGCGAAGCTTCTGCGGAACGGTAGGATTAATCTGTAATTTCTATGCCATTGACCGGCTGAATATTGCAGATGCCAATATGTTAAATAAGTTATCGCCTTTCTTTGCAATTATTATGTCAACCTTTATCTTAAAGGAAAAGGCAAATAAAGTAGAATGGGGAGCAGTCGTGCTGGCATTTACCGGAGCACTGCTTGTCATTAAGCCATCCTTTGATATACAGTTTGTTTACGGACTGATTGGAGCACTGGGCGGACTGGGTGCAGGAATTGCTTATACCTATGTGCGTAAATTAGGGAAAAAATGGGAGTGAAGGGACCGGTTATCGTCCTTTGTTTTTCACTCTTTTCCTGTGTTGTCACATTGCCGTTTTTCATCATCGGATATAAGCCTATGAGCATGACACAGTTTGTCTGCCTTATGCTGGCTGGCGTATGTGCAGCAGGCGGACAGATCTGCATTACCACAGCATATACGAAAGCACCGGCAAAAAGCGATATCTGTTTTTGATTACACCCAGATTGTCTTTGCGGCACTTCTTGGCATTCTGTTCCCTGAATCAGATACCGGATGTCCTCAGTATTGCAGGCTATATTGTAATCATTGAACTGCCATATTTAAGTGGCAGTATAATATGAAATACGACACCTAGAAAAGGGAACTGGAAAAAGATATCTGAAAATGCACTTTTTACGGTAATGCGTAAAAAATATTGTTGCGTTGAATCAGGCTATCACTTATAATGATACTCAAAGTAAATTTATTGGGCGATTGCGAAATTGGATAACCAGTCTTTCGAATTTTTCTATAGAAAGGGCATTGGAGTCTGCACTGAAATCCCGTAGTTCTAAAGGTATATTTTGCTTGATGCGATAAAACCAGTCTTTCCAATGTTTGACATCGTCGCTGCATTGTTCGTCAACTTCAGATGCATGATAAGGGCTGTTAGGGGCACTTAGAATTTCGTCTGTTCTTTGGCAACGCTGGCACAGGGACGTGCCAGCGAGGCGCAATTGAACATGGATGTGAATTTGCGCCGGTTGCCGGAATGTACGATGTCCATGCCGAAATTCTTAGTGCTCCTGTGCAGGCTTTTATGCCGCATCTGCAGTTGGCGGACAGTACAGCGACCCCGTCAAAGCAACGGAAAGACAGTTTACAATCAAGCAAAACATACACTTAAGAACTGCTGGCATTCCAGTACAAATAACTCCAAATCCCTGTTCATAGCAAAATTTTTGAAAGAAAAGCTGTCCCCTTTCGCAATCGCCTAAAAGAAAATCACATAGAGAAGGAGAAGAAACATGTATACATTAGAAGATATTCAGGCAGTGGACATGGAAGTTGCAGATGCCATTACCGAAAGAATTTGACCGTCAGAACAGCCACATTGAGCTGATCGCATCTGAGAACTGGGTGAGCCCGGCAGTAATGTCAGCAATGGGCAGTGTAATGACTAATAAATATGCAGAAGGCTATCCAGGAAAGAGATATTACGGCGGATGTGACTGCGTTGATATTGTAGAGAACCTGGCAATTGAGAGAGCAAAAGAGCTGTTTGGCTGTGATTATGCCAACGTACAGCCACATTCCGGTGCGCAGGCAAATATGGCGGTACAGTTTGCAATTTTAAAACCGGGTGATACGATCATGGGAATGAACTTAGACCATGGTGGACATTTAACACACGGAAGTCCGGTGAACATGTCCGGAAAATATTTCCATATTGTGCCTTATGGTGTAAATGACGAAGGCTTCATTGACTATGACAATGTTATGCAGATTGCAATGGAATGTAAGCCAAAGATGATTATTGCAGGAGCTTCCGCTTATGCAAGAACCATTGATTTCAAGAGGTTCCGTGAGGTCGCAGACAAGGTTGGGGCAGTGTTGATGGTTGATATGGCGCACATTGCAGGACTTGTGGCAGCAGGACTTCATCCAAGCCCAATTCCATATGCAGATGTTGTAACAACGACAACACATAAGACACTGCGCGGACCGCGTGGCGGTATGATCCTCTGCAATCAGGAAGCAGCAGACAAGTACAACTTCAACAAGGCGATCTTCCCGGGCATTCAGGGAGGTCCTTTAATGCATGTCATTGCAGCAAAGGCAGTCTGCTTAAAAAGAAGCGTTACAGCCGGAATTCAAGGCGTATATCAGCAGGGTATTATTGATAATGCCCAGGCACTTTGCAAGGGATTATTAAGCCGTGATATCAAGATTGTATCCGGCGGAACTGACAACCATCTGATGTTAGTAGACCTTACTAATTATGATTTGACAGGTAAGGCAGTAGAAAAATTATTAGATGCTGTAAACATCACATGTAATAAGAATACCATTCCGAACGGTCCGAAGTCTCCGTTCGTAACGAGTGGCGTTCGTCTTGGTACTGCAGCTGTTACATCAAGAGGCATGAATACAGAAGATATGGACAAGATTGCAGAGGCAATTGCCATGATGATTAAAGAGGGCGAGGCAGCTTCTGAGAAAGCAAGAGCAATTGTAGCAGAATTAACTGCAAAATATCCTCTGAAATAAATCAAAAAAAATTTTTGTCGGGAAATTAATGATTTTTTAAGAAATCTTAGGAATTATCCACGCTGTATTTCGAATAAGAAAATGATAAAATAGTCGTAAAGTATGAAAGCTTTACGGCTATTTTTTTTCAAAGTCAGGCACCCATAAAAAAGCTGCCAACGGCAGTTTCTACAGGTAAAAGGCAGGAAAAAAGGAATTATTCAGGAGGAGACAGATGAGCAAAAAGAAGGTAGGCATTATTATTGGAGTTATTGCAGCGGCAGTAGTTGCAGCCGGAGTAGGATTCTATTTCCTAAAGGGAAGAAGCAGCGGTGGAAATTCTGCAGACAAGGTATATGTAGAAAAAAGTATCTGCAATTATGAACCAGTCAGCAGGAATCAATAATCGTTACAGTGGTGTGGTAGAACCACAGGAGACCTTAGAGATAAATAAGGATTCCGAACGTAAAGTAAAGGAAGTATACGTTTCTGTTGGTGATGAAGTAGAAGAGGGAACCGTATTATTTTCTTATGATACAGAAGAACTGCAGATGCAGATAGACCAGGCAAAGCTTGAGATGGAAGGCATTGCAAATGACATTTCCAATTCAAATGCACAGATTGCAGAATCGTGCAGAAAGAAAAAAAAAGCAAGCGCACCGGAAGACCAGCAGTTTGAATATACCACACAGATTCAGACACTGCAGACTTCCATTAAGCAGTCAGAATACAACAAGAAAAAAGCAAACAGGCAGAGATTGACAAATACCAGAAATCCATCGACAACTCAGAAGTAACCAGTAAGATGGCTGGTGTTGTAAAAGAAATCAATGAAAACGGGGATCCCAATGGAAATACTGCAGCATATATGAAAATATTAGCGACAGGCGAGTACCGTGTAAAAGGAACGATTGATGAGACTTCTGTAGGAACAATTTCAGAGGGAACACCGGTTATTTTACGTTCCAGATTAGATGAGACGCAGACCTGGACAGGAAGTATTTCCAAGATTGATACTGAAAGCACTCAGACGGACAGTAATTCTTCTTATATGTATGATGGAGGCAGTTCTGGAGATTCTGCGTCTAAGTATTCATTCTATGTTACTTTGGACAGTACAGACGGACTGATGTTAGGACAGCATTTATATATAGAGCCGGATTACGGACAGGGCGAGGTTGAAGAAAAGGAAGGAGTCTGGCTGTACGGCTATTATATTGTGCAGGATGATGGAGACCCATATGTATGGGCAGCAGACAAGAAGAACAGACTGGAAAAAAACGCAAGGTAGAATTAGGCGAGTATGATGAGAATCTCGATGAATATGAGATTAAATCCGGACTTTCTGAAGATGACCTGATTGCATTCCCGATGCAGGGACTGTATGAGGGTGTAACAGCAGTTACCAATATGGAAGAAGTAGATTATTCTTCTCCGTTATATAATCAGGAATCTACAGATGATTCTGGTATGGACGAAGGAATGTATGATGAATACGGAACTGAATCTATGGATGAAGGCATGTATAATACTGACGGAACCGAATACATGGACGAAGGAATGTATGATGAAGCCGGAACTGAATTTACAGATAGCGGCGAGTCAGGTGCGACAGATTCGGAGGTGGTTGAAATGATTCTGAATCTGCAGCATATCTATAAAGATTAGAATCAGGATAAACTGGTAGTTCCGGTATTGAAGGATGTATCTTTACAGGTAGAAGAAGGAGAGTATGTCGCCATTATGGGACCGTCCGGTTCCGGTAAGACAACACTGACGAATATTATCGGGTGTCTGGACAGACCGACTTCCGGAACCTATGAACTGGCGGGAAAGGATGTCTTAAACTTAAAAGACCGCGAGATGTCTGCTGTCCGACTGAACAGTATTGGATTTGTATTTCAGAGTTTTCAGCTGATGCCAAGGGAAAGTGCACTGGATAACGTATCACTTCCACTGAGCTATGCCGGTGTAAAGAAGAAAGAACGGAAAGAAAGAGCACAGAAGGCATTGGAGCGTGTAGGATTAGGAGACCGTTCCGGGTTCCGTCCGACACAGCTTTCCGGCGGACAGAAGCAGAGAGTAGCAATTGCTCGTGCCATGGTAAATAATCCGAAGATTTTACTGGCAGACGAGCCGACCGGAGCATTGGACCAGAAATCCGGTAAACAGATTATGGAATTGTTCCAGAGCCTGAATGATGAGGGCGTTACCATTGTCATGATTACCCACGATATTAACATTGCAAAACAGGCAAAGAGAATCCTCCATATAGTAGACGGAGAAATATTTACAGACGATGAGGAGGGCAAGGCATGAAAAAGAAAGTTGTAATTGCAATTCTAATCGTAGTTTTAGCCGGAGGTGGAATCACCGGAGGAGTAGTAGGATACCGGGCATACCAGAATAGTAAGCTGGTAGCAGAGGTACAGTCAGTATCCATGTTAAATACTGGTTCCTGGGGTGACAGCATGGAAAGTGACGGAACCGTGACCAATGGACAGCAGCAGGATGTTTATGTCAGCACAGAGCAGACCATTCAGAAAGTGTTTGTAACAGAAGGACAGGAAGTATCCGAAGGTGACCCGCTGTTACAATATGATATGACCAATATTGACCTGGCAATTGAGATGAAGAAATTAGACATCCAGACAATCGAAAATAATAGTGCTGTAGCACAGAAGGAATTGGAAAAGCTTAAAAATACCAAGCCAATCAGCAATGCCACAACAAGTACACCGTCTGTAGACAGTGTGACGCCATCAGCACCGGAAACACCATCTACGGATACTTCTGTAACCACACCGGATACGGTAGAAGAGAAGAACGGAGATGCCTATAATTATATTTCAACAACGGCGCAGCCATATACCGGAGATGGAAGCCAGGAGAATCCATACCGCTTCTTATGTACAAAGGAAGCATATGTCTATGGAAGCTATCTGAATACATTGAAAAGTGAGGGGAAGGTTGCGGTATTTGAAATTCATGACGGAAATACCGTAGCCGGAACCTTAATCAGTGCATGGACAAAAGTCGGTGCAGCTTTAGAGGAAGCAGACCCGGATGCAAAATGGTATGTTATTGATGGAAGTAAAGTAATTAATGAGCCGGATGTCCCGGATACCCCCGGTTGAACCGGTTGTACCGGATACACCATCTGTACCGGATGATAACCAGCAGAGCGGATATACGGCAGATGAACTGGCAAAAAGAGATTGCGGATAAAGAAAAAAAAGAACTGACTAAGCTTCGATCTGGATAAGAGAAAAAGCGGAGCTTGCGTTGAAACAGATGGAAAGCCAGTCAGAAGATGGAATGGTTTATGCTGAGTTTAATGGTACCGTAAAGAAAGCAGGAGATCCGGATAATCTTCCAAATGATGGAAGTGCATTTTTGACACTTTCCGGTTCAGATGGTCTATATGTAAAAGGAACTCTAAATGAGCTTGCATTGGAACAGGTGAAAGTCGGACAGAGTGTTACAGCAACCTCCTGGAGCACCGGAATGGTATTTGATGCAACAATAACAGAGATTAATGATTACCCGGAGGATTCCAATGGCTATTATTATGGCAATGGCAATCCGAATGCATCCTATTATGGCTATACCGCATATATTGAAGACAGTACTGGGACTTAGCAATGGAGACAACTTAAGTCTTTCCATTAATCTTGGTGGAGATGAAGATTCTTCCGATAAGATTTATCTGGATAAAGCATATGTGCGTAAGGAAGATGGTAAGAGCTATGTCATGAAGGATGATGGAACTGGTCATCTTGTAAAACAGTATGTGAAGACAGGAAAGACCATATACGGATATGCAGTAGAAATTAAATCCGGAGTTACAATGGATGATTATCTTGCTTTTCCATATGGTAAGACAGCAAAAGAAGGAGTCAAAACCAATAAGGATGAAGATTCCGGAACTGTAATGTATTAGTAGGAGGGACGAACATGTTAGAAAATTTAAGATTATCTTTTCAGGGTATCTGGTCACACAAGATGCGTTCCTTCTTAACTATGCTGGGTATTATTATTGGTATTGCAGCGATTATTGCAATTGTATCTACGATTAAAGGAACGAATGAACAGATTGAGCAGAACCTGATTGGCGCAGGTGATAACAATGTTAACAGTGCAGTTGTATCAGGGAGATTATTCCATGGATTTTTCCTATGGAAGTGTACCGGGTGGAATTCCGGTAATTACAAATGAAGCACTGGAGCAGATTAAAGATCTGGATGAAGTAGAGGATGCATCTTTATTCCTTTCCAGACAGGATTATGATGGAGCATACTATAAAAATACTTCTCTTTCCGGCGGTTATATTATGGGGAGTAGACAATGGCTACTTTAATACTGCGGGAATGATTATGAAGAGCGGACGCTGCTTTACCGAAGAGGACTACAGTGATTTTGCAAAGGTCGCAATCTTAGATGAAGATTCTGCAGAAGCATTATTTCAGGGTGAGAATCCAATTGGAAAGACCATTGAAATTAAGCAGCAGCCATATATTGTTGTAGGAATTGCAACCAAGAGCGAGCAGTTCGAGCCGGTTATCAATTCCATTGATGATTATTATACTTATTCCCAGGACAGCAGTGGTAAGATTTATGTACCATCTGTAACCTGGCCGATTATCTATCGTTATGACGAACCACAGCAGGTTCTCATTAAAGCAAAGAGCACCAGCGATATGACCAATGCAGGAAAGAAGAGTGCCGATATTTTAAATGGCTATCTTGCAACATCGGATGATACCATTAAGTACAAATCCGAAGACTTACTGGAGCAGGCAAAACAAATTCAGCAGTTGAGCCAGTCCACCAATACCATGTTAATCTGGATTGCCGGAATTTCCCTTCTGGTTGGCGGTATCGGTGTAATGAATATCATGCTGGTATCTGTAACCGAGCGTACCAAGGAGATTGGTCTGAAGAAGGCAATCGGAGCAAGAAAGTCTGTTATCTTAGGACAGTTCTTAACCGAGGCAGCAGTACTTACCAGTTTAGGCGGATTGATTGGAGTTCTGGTGGGAATCATATTAGCTGAGATTATCTCGAAACTGAGTACCACACCGGTTGCCATCAGTGCACCGGCAGCCGTAGGCGGCGTGGTATTCTCCCATGATTATCGGAATTATTTTCGGTCTTCTGCCATCCTATAAGGCAGCAAACTTAGACCCAATCGAGGCATTGCGTCACGAGTAAAAAATAGAAAAAAAAAAGAGGAAAATTCAGATTTCATTGAATTTTCCTCTTTTTAGATTTTACTGTCATGGTGTAAATGAGCTGTTTTTATATCAGAAAGACCAAGAAAATAATCAGAAGAAACTTGATAGTAATGGCAAAGCTTCAGAAGATGGCGGATAGGAAGCTCGTTAGCACCACGTTCGTAACGGGCATACATGGTCTGGGAAGTTCCGAGAACGTCGGCAATTTCCTGCTGGGTTTTGTCATGATCTTCGCGTAAATCGCGCATTCGCTGTATGTAATCCATATAATCTCCAAATCTGAAAATAAATCCGGAATTTTTCAAAAATAAATTTATATAATTCTCAAAAATCCAGAATATATCCTAAAAATAATATGTCTTGCAGAGGACTTTTTAATTTATCATAATAAAGATGTTTACTATTGATTTTAGTAAATATATGTACTAAAATAGAGAGCAGTTCAAATGATAAAAGGAAGATAAACAGGAAAGGCGGACATTTATGAAAAACAGAAAGATTTCAACAGCAATAGCGGAAAAAAGTTATGACAGGAGTATTAACGATACTTATGGCAATATCAGTTACAGCCTGTGGCAGCACGAAAGAGCAGGCAAATCCAGCTGCCACAGAAGTGACCGAAGCAGTTGTCACAACTGAGACAGAGAGCGAGACAGCAACGGAGGCAAAGGTAGAAAATGAGATTGTGACAGAGACCGAGGCTGTGACGGAGACGGCAACGGAGGAGCCGGTGCTGTTTCGGGTGAAGGTTACGAATTCAAATGGAGCATATTTAACAGACCAGCCAAGCAGTGAAGTATATAGTGAATACTTTTGGTGGAAAAATGGAACAGAGTTTGATGTATTAGAAGTTTTTGAAAATGATACAGAGGCGGCTACCTTTTATGGGGGGTTGATTGGAATGGACATAGAGAGTTTTTGTGGGATAGAGATGCAACAGTTATCGACTAACCATACATTCATCACATTTTTTCAGCAACACAGTATTTTAGATATAAAGAACTGCAAAAATTTTTTTGAAGAAAAATCGCTTAGACCGTGAATGTGCCAAGGCACATTCTTTTTCCAGAAATGAACATGGATATAGTAAAAAGTAACAAAAATCCCTTCCGAATTTTGTTATGGGTTTTATGGTTTTACGATGGTTTACGATGGGTTTACGAATGGAAAACTTGATAACATAGTCAAATTATGATATGATGTGACTATAATATAGGCGGAGGTGTTTTTTATGCATGCATTACAGGAAACAATACGACCATCTGCAGATTTAAGAAATCATTATAGTGAAATTTCAAAACAATGCAGAGAAGAAAAATGAAGCGGTTATAATCACAGTAAACGGTCGTGGTGATACAGTCTCTCTTTCGTATGAGGAATATAAAAAGAATGAAGTCAAGAATAGAACTTTTGGAAATTCTTACAGAAGCGGAAGATGATGTAAAGAATGGTAGAGTAGCACCGGTTCGTGAAACATTTGATGATTTAAGACAAATGCTTGGGGAGGAATAGAATTATTGAAATATGAAGTTGTTCGTACAGAAACGGCAGAGGCGCAGATTAGAAAAATCGTATTGTATATAGCCGAAAATTTTGGTAATAAGGTTGCACTGGAAAAATTAGAAGAACTGGAACAGAATATTCTTGATTTGGCAGTTCATCCATTAAAGGGGGGAGAAACGCATTATCTGGTATTGAAAAGACAAGGGTATCGGGTGTTGATATTGGAAAAAAAAAATCTGGTTTTCTATAAGATAAATGAAGAAAATAAAAGAGTTATAATCTATGCTGTTGTTGACCAACGCCAGGATTACTTAAATATAATCAGAGGATTGTAGAATCCCCTTGCGTAAATCCACTCCCCGCGCTATAATAGGAAACAGAGTAAAAAAACAGCGTTTGACGAAAGCTAAGATTGACGGAATAATTCAGAGAGCTGGCGGCTGGTGTGAGCCGGTATTAGGGAAGCAATTGGTCCACTTTCGGAGGCTGGTGGTGAAAGCCACGGGTTCGTACCCCTTATGATACGCAATGAAGTGGTCGCAGGCAAAGAAGAGAAGACGTAAAAAAGAGATGCGGCAAAATGGGTGGCAACGCGGAACGGTAGATAAGCCTTTCGTCCCATGTATGAAAATGCATGGGATGGAAGGCATTTTTACGCAGTAGCGAGAAAAATCGCATGCTTACGAATCAATCCTATAAAATTTTCAAAAAAGCACATGATATCAAAGAAGGAGAACAAAGATGATTGATTTAAAATTCTTACGGGAAAATCCGGACATCGTAAAAGAGAACATTAAGAAGAAATTCCAGGATCACAAATTGCCACTGGTAGACGAGGTAATTGAGTTAGATGAGCAGGCAAGAAGTGCACAGCAGGAAGCAGATGCATTACGTGCAAACCGTAACAGTATTTCCAAGCAGATTGGTGCATTGATGGGACAGGGCAAGAAAGACGAAGCCATGGCATTAAAAGAGCAGGTAAGCAAAGATGCAGCCCGCCTTGCAGAGTTGGAAGAGCAGGAAAAAAGATTTACAGGAAAAAGATTACCAGGATTATGATGACAATTCCAAACATCATAGACCCATCCGTTCCGATTGGAAAAGATGATTCCTTTAACGTAGAAATTGAAAAAATTTGGTGAGCCGGTTGTTCCGGATTTTGAGATCCCGTATCACACCGAGATCATGGAGCGTTTCCATGGTATTGATTTGGACGCAGCCGGAAAAAGTTGCGGGGAAATGGCTTCTACTATCTGATGGGAGATATTGCAAGAGTACATTCTGCAGTTATTTCTTATGCAAGAGATTTCATGATTGACCGTGGATTCACATACTGTGTACCACCATTTATGATTCGGAGCAATGTTGTAACCGGTGTTATGAGTTTTTGATGAAATGGATGCCATGATGTATAAAATCGAAGGTGAGGATTTGTATCTGATTGGTACTTCTGAGCATTCCATGATTGGTAAATTCATTGATACCATCAATGATGAAGAAAAAAAACTTCCATATACCCTGACCAGCTACTCTCCATGTTTCCGTAAAGAAAAAAGGAGCACATGGTATTGAAGAAGAACGTGGTGTATATCGTATCCACCAGTTTGAGAAGCAGGAAATGATTGTTGTATGTAAGCCGGAAGAGTCCAAAGAGTGGTATGACAAGCTCTGGAAGAATACCGTAGATTTGTTCCGCAGCTTAGATATTCCGGTCCGTACCCTTGAGTGCTGTTCCGGAGACTTAGCAGACTTAAAAGTAAAATCCTGCGACGTAGAGGCATGGTCTCCAAGACAGAAGAAATACTTCGAAGTTGGAAGCTGCTCAAACTTACGAGATGCACAGGCAAGAAGACTGAAAATCCGTGTTAAAGGCAAGGATGGAAATAAATATTTCGCACATACCTTAAATAATACTGTAGTTGCACCACCTCGTATGCTGATTGCGTTCTTAGAGAGAACAACCTCAATGCGGACGGAAGCGTCAACATTCCAAAAGCACTTCAGCCATATATGGGTGGAAAAGAAAAAACTGATTCCACTGGATTAATTGAAAATAAGAATTTTGGAAACTGATTTTGAAAAATAAGTTTCAAATAGTGAGAAAAATCAAAAAGAAACAGGAAACTGTGTTTTGTGTATAAAATTCACAAGACGCAGTTTCTTTTTTTTGTGAAGAACTATTGTGAAAAGTGTGATAATTATTGATAAAAATAACCGGATATTGTATAATATATACAAATACTGTGAAGAATCACGACAAAAACAACCTGTGAGGGGAGCAATACAGGTATCATACAAAGGAGGGGGCACATGGCAGAACCAAGAGAATTGATTCTGAAACTTGGTCAGAAGATTACAGACCGAATCGGAGTAAAAGTTACGGAAAATGAGACCCGGAATACTGGGGCTTGGCAAGTGTAGTGACGGATGAGATGGCAGAAGTTGCACTGGCAATGAAAGTCAGAGTACCGGCTACCGCAGCAGAAGTAGCAAAGAAATGTAAGAAGAGCGTAGAGCGGACCGAAGAACTCTTAGAAGAAATGAGTGTCATCGGAGTCATTGAGTACAACTGGGAGAACGAAGACCATCACAAACAGTATGTACTTCCAATGTTCGTACCGGGATGCGCAGAATTCATGGTAATGAACAAAGAGCAGGTGGAAGAGCATACCGAAATCGCAGATTTCTTTGAGCAGATGGCAAGACTTCCACTGGAGAAAGTAACACCGATGGTTCCGCTGGGTGGAGCAGGAATCGGAATGCATGTTATTCCGGTAGAGAAAGCAATCCCGGCAAAACCAGCAGTCGGCAAGCGTGGAGCATATTTCCCACTGGCTCAATAAATATGATAAATATTCCGTTGGCGCATGTTCCTGCAGACGGCAACAGTTTCGAATCCGTGGGGAGGGAACCGGAGACTTAGAGGATGATTTATGTATCGGTGTCGGTGATATGGCAGATTACTGTGTAGAGACCGGAAAGGGCCGTTACATTGATTATGATGAAGTAATGGAGATTCTGCAGCGAGCAGAGGATAATGGCTATGTCCATCAGATTACCAATATTGATGGAGAAGATAAAATCTTTGCAATCTGTAACTGTGCAGTCGGTGTATGTAATGCATTGCGTACATCCCAGCTTTTCAACACACCGAATATGTCACGCCCGCATACCGTGCCAGCGTAGAGCCGGAGAAATGTAGCCTGCGGAAGATGTGTAGAGTACTGTCCGGCTGGTGCAGCAAAGCTCGGACAGAAATTATGCACCAAAGATGGCGGGCATATTACCTATCCGCAGCAGGAGCTTCCAGATACCACCAAGTGGGGACCGGAAAAATGGAATCCAAATTACAGGGATGATAACCAGATTAACTGTTATGACACCGGTACCGCACCATGTAAGACAGCATGTCCGGCACATCTTCCGGTACAGGGATATATTAAAATGGCATCTCAGGGAAGATATCTGGATGCATTGAAGCTGATTAAGACGGAAAATCCGTTCCCCGCCGTATGCGGAGCCATCTGTAACCGCCGCTGCGAGGATGCCTGTACCAGGGGAACCATTGACCAGGCAGTAGCTATTGATGAAATCAAGAAATTCATTGCGGAACAGGAGCTTCATGCAGAGAAGCGTTATATTCCACCAATGTTGAATTATTCCGGAAAAGCCTTTTTGAGGAGAAGGTAGCAGTAATCGGAGCAGGACCGGCAGGGATGTCAGCCGCATTCTATTTAAAAGAAAATGGGTTATCCGGTTACTGTATTTGAAAAAGAAAAAAGACCGGGTGGTATGCTGATGAATGGTATTCCATCTTTCCGTCTGGAAAAAGATGTGATCGATGCAGAAATCGATGTGCTGCGCGAGATGGGGGTAGAATTCAAGTGCGGCGTAGAAGTTGGCGAGACATTACCATAGCACAGCTGCGTGAACAGGGGTATAAAGCATTTTACATAGCAATTGGTGCACAGGGCGGACGTATGACCGGAGTACCGGGAGAAGATGCCGTAGGCGTAGAAACCAGGTAGACTTCTTGCGTCGTGTCAATTTAAATGAAGAAGGCGTGAAATTATCTGGCAAGACCGTAGTAATCGGTGGAGGAAATGTAGCAGTAGACGTTGCAAGAACCGCACTTCGTACCGGATCTTCCGATGTATCCATGTTCTGTCTGGAATCAAGAGATATTATGCCGGCAGCCGATGATGAGGTGACAGAGGCAGAAGAAGAGGGCATTGTGGTAAATAATTCCTGGGGACCAAAGGAAATCCTTACCGAGAATGGCAAAGTAACCGCAGTAGTATTCAAAAAATGTATCTCTGTTCTGGATGAGAATAAACGGTTTTCACCAAAATATGACGAAGAAGAATTATTAACCGTTCCTTGTGACCAGGTATTATTATCCATTGGACAGTCCATTAAGTGGGGGGCTTTATTAGAAGGAACCAGAGTGGAATTTAATCCGAACGGAACCTTAAAGGCAGACCCGGTAACATACCAGACTGCAGAGCCGGATATTTTTACCGGAGGAGATAACTATACCGGACCAAGATTTGCTATTGATGCTATTGCAGCAGGAAAAGAAGGCTGTGTATCGATTCACCGTTTTGTCCATGAAGGACAGAGCCTTACTTTGGGACGTAACAGAAGACAGTTCATTGAACTGGATAAAGACAATATTAAAGTTGAGACCTTTGACAATGCAAAACGTCAGGTGCCGGGACATAAGGCTGGAGATGCAAAGCATACCTTCCGTGATTTACGAAGCACCTTTACCGAGGAGCAGGTACAGAAAGAAGCAAACCGCTGCTTAGGCTGTGGTGCTACCGTAGTAGACCCGAATAAGTGTATCGGCTGCGGAATCTGTACAACGAAGTGCGAATTTGATGCCATCCACTTAAGCCGTGACCTGCCGGATGCAAGCCGCATGGTAAAATCAGAAGACAAGTTAAAGGCAATCTTCCCATATATGTTAAAGCGTGAGATTAAGATTAAATTCAAAGGCAGGAAGAAATAAAAAGCAGGATGTGAGTGTATGCATGAACTGGGAATTATCATTCATATTTCCAAAACATTAAAGGAAGTAGCAGAAGAAAATGAAGTGACGAAGATAGGTTCTGTTACTCTGGAAATTGGAGAAGTCAGCGGAATTGTCCCGGAATACCTTTTTAGACTGCTGGGACTATTACCGGAAGAAATCGGACTTGTTATCGGAATCGGAATTGCGTATCGAGACGCTTCCGGCGGTAACCATGTGCGAGAATTGCAAAAAACTTATCCGACTGTAAAATTCGGCAGACAATGTCCGTACTGTAAGAGTGATGACACCTATCTGCTGACGGGAAATGAATGCAGTATCAAAGAAATGGAGGCCTGCTGAGGCAGGCTTTTTCGGATAAAATATTTATCAAAGAAAGAAGGGGTTAAAATGTTGTTTCATGTTTATGGAGGAAATGGAATTTATCAGTGGATTGCCATGCTGGCAGTCTTAGCCGGACTTATTTTATTAAATGAGTTTGCAAGAAGAACCAAGTTTGGTGGACTTATGATGTTTGGAATTATTCCGCTGGCACTTACCGTTTACTTTGTTGTAATTGCAGTATGCGCAGGACAGGGCGTAGAATGGGCAGTAAATAACCAGACACATCTGTATATGAACGGCTGGTTCCATTATGCCAAGCTTTACGCCTCACTGGCGGGCTGTATCGGCTTTATGATGATTAAGTATGAATGGGGTATTGGAAAGAAACAGTGGTTCCGCGCATTCCCATTTGTAATCGTAGCAATTAATATTTTGATTGCAGTAGCCAGCGATTTCGAATCCGCAATCAACGGCTGGTATTCCTGGTGGTTATCTTCTGAAGATGTATGGCTTTATGGTGGCTGGCACAACGTAATGAACGGAATCGCAGGAATCTTAAATATCCTTTGCATGACAGGCTGGTGGAAAGTATATTCTTCCAAAGACAAGAAGGATATGATCTGGCCGGATACGATCTGGGTTTACATTGTAGTATATGATATCTGGAACTTCGCTTATACCTACAATTGTCTGCCAACCCACTCCTGGTTCTGTGGTGTAGCACTGCTTTTTAGCACCTACTATTGCAGCATTAATCTGGAACAAGGGTGGCTGGATTATGAACCGTGCAAATACACTGGCAATCTGGTGTATGTTTGCCCAGATTTTTCCACTGTTTCAGGGGACTACTGCCGATGGAACAACCTATTATCCATGGGCAACCGTTTCCAGACAGTATGCAGACGGAACGGTAAATGGCATTGTAGCAGGAACTTCGAACAACGCAGATCCGACCGCAATGACCATCGTCAGCGCACTGGCACTGATTGTAAATGCCATTGCATTAGGATACATCATTTACAAATCGCGGTAAAGAACAAGAAGAATCCGTATACCAACGAAGTATTTACAGACTTCAAGTATTATAAAAGATGCACTGGCAAGAGCAGATGTAAAATAAGATATAATTGAGGAACTGGAAATGAAAGTAATTGAAGTAAAAAAGAAGTATATTTGAAAACAATGATAAGGATGCTGCCAGCTTAAGAGAACAGTTAAAGGGAGAGAAAACATTTCTCTTAAAATCTGATGTCTTCACCGGGAAGTGGCAAGACTTCTACCCTGGTGCTAACGGTCAATGAGCTGTTAAAGGACTACCGGGTAGGAGTCATGGAAGCGGATATTGATTCCGATGTAGATGCATGGACGATTGCTGATAGGACAAAGGCAAAGGTTGTGCAGCTTCATACCGGCGGTATGTGCCATCTGGATGCAGACATGACCAGACAGGGGCTTGAAGGAGCTTGGCACGGAGGATGTAGATATTGCTATCCTTGAAAATGTAGGAAACCTTGTCTGCCCGGCAGAGTTTTGATACCGGAGCAGTGAAGAATGCAATGATTTTGTCCGTACCGGAAGGACACGACAAGCCATTGAAATATCCATTAATCTTTACTGTATGCGATGCACTTATTATCAATAAAATTGATGTGCTGCCATATTTTGACTTTGATATGGATAAGGTAAAGGGAGTATGCATGGAAACGGAATCGAATCTTAAGATATTCCCAATCTCCGCAAAGACCGGAGAGGGAATGGAAGCATGGTACTCCTGGCTGAAAGAAGAAGCAGATAAATGGATGAAATAAAGCATCCTTTTGGGTGAAAAACAGCCGGAAACATCACAAAAAAAACTAGCAAAAGAACAAAAAATAATTAATTGATTTAAAAATGCCCTTGCAATATGGATAAAAAAGTGCTATAAACCTAGCTGTAGACGAAGATGTCAAAAACACGGAAACGTGTTTTTGGCATTTTTACTTTACAGGGAATTGCTTTCCTGTAAAGCAAAAACGCTCCGCGAGGATGC
>VOFJ01002088.1_pt1 | contig 22641 bp, 45 predicted proteins | sample 5384081 | NCBI WGS metagenome assembly VOFJ01 (sample SAMN12384729, study PRJNA508395) | human gut metagenome | isolation source: healthy gut I | host: Homo sapiens | reverse complement strand
ATCAGTAGTACTTCGTTCAGTTACGTATTGCTAATAGATAATTCTATGTAGCATGATTTCCGGGGCGATGGAAGCGGAGAGTTGATGTATTTTTTATTCTTTTTTTCGATAAATACTATTCCTGAAAATGATAAAAACTGGGGAAGGTGGAAAAAAGAATGAATCAGGAAAAGGATGAAAATCTCAATGAAAACGGACAGATTATTCTGGAAGAAAATCAGGGAAAAAAAAAAAATTCTGCTGCTCTCGATTATCGGAGAAGTGGAAGGCCATGAGGCGGCGCCGAATCAAAATAAAAGCGACAAAATATGACCATGTACTGCCGAGACTGGCAGCTTTTTGAAGATGATGATGCGCTGGAGGGGCTGCTTGTCCTTCTGAATACTCAGGGCGGCGATGGGGGCTGGCTATCGCTGAGATGATTGCCTCCTGGCTTGCAAACCGACAGTATCCCCTTGGAGCGTCCCTCCATCGGCGTGCCGCTGGCGGTATCGACGGATTATTCCCTTTATTGGAATCGGGGACACTGCTGATTCACCGGTGCGGATGGGCGGAATGGTGATTGGGGCGCCCCAGAGCTACGCTTATTTTAAACGGGTGCAGGACCGGATTGCCGGTTTTATTGCGGAACACAGCCGCGCTTCTCAGGAAAGATTGGAGGAGATGATGATGGATAATACGGAATTGACAAAGGATTTGGGGACCATTCTGGTGGGAAAAGAGGCGGTAGACGCCGGACTGATTGATGAAGTCGGAGGCATATCGCAGGCGCTTTCCCATTTAAAATCCATGATAAAATCCGGAAAACAAAATTCATAATAAAGGGGGGTTGGGCCGGATGGCTGAATCCCCATACAAAATAATGAAAAATAACTATCGTTTTGACAAAGGCATCAATATGTAGTATGATAAAAAATAATTGAGTGAAATTGACGGAGTGAAAATTTTATGAGCCTTTTTACAAGCGATATTAATGGGGTTAATTCAGGGAATTACTGAATTTTTTGCCAGTCAGCAGTTCAGGACATTTAGCTATATTTCAGTACATATTTAAAGTAAATACGGATACAGGGATGCTTTTGAAGTGATGCTCCATCTGGGGACATTAGTGGCTGTATGTATTGTTTTCTGGAAAGATATTGCCAGGTTATTTTATTGAAGGTATTCATTTGCTGGCGGATGCCTGTGTCAATTGAAAACATTGATAACAAACCGCTTCCGCCAGGGAGCAACAAGTATCGCCGGATTGTGACGAATGCCTATCGCAAATTTGTTTTGCTGATTCTTGTGACAACGATTCCAACGGGAATTATAGGGATTGTTTTTAAACAATGTGGTGTCATCTGCGTCCAATTCTCTGCTGATTCCGGGAATCTGCCTGATTATCAATGCGATTGTCCTGTTAATCGTGGGCTCTCTGCCGGGGGGCAGAAAAAAAGTAAAAAAAACATCTTATAAAGATGCGGGGATTATCGGCGTGGCACAGGGAATTGCAGTGATGCCTGGAATTTCCCGTTCCGGCTCTACCATTTCCGCGTGTCTTGCCCTTGGATTTGACAGAAGTTTTGCGGTAAAATATTCCTTTATTGCTTCTTTGCCTGCAATTCTCGGAGCAAACCTGCTGGAATTGCGTCATTTGGGAGAAGCCATGTCCGGCGGGGATAATATTTTTTGTACTATGTTATCGGTATGATTGTCGCCGGGGTTGTCGGATATATCTGTATTCGTGTGATGATGTATGTGGTAAGCAATAAGAAATTCAGCTATTTTTTTTATTACTGTGCCGCTGTCGGCCTGGTTTCTTTTAGTTTTTTCCATTTCTTCATTATTAAATAATTGAGTATGAAAAAGAGGTAAAGTGCTATTGCGAAATGTCCTATAAGATATTTCGCTTTCGTACTCTATTCAGGTATTTTAAATTTAGGTTTAGGAGGAATTTTGAATGGCTGGAAGACAGCAGAAGACAACTGGAAAAACAAGAAAAACATCGCCGGGGCGAAAAAACGACTGCAAAGGGGAAAAGGACGCCCGAAAAAAGCCGGAACTGACATTGGAAGAACAGCAGCAGCAGGCCGGAATTCGAGATGAGGTTGTTGTACTTGCCATTCTTGCAGTGAGTATTTTTATTAGTGCTCAGCAATTTTAATTTATGCGGAAAGTTGGGACAGATGATTTCGGGGGGGTTACTTTTGGATTGTTTGGTTATATGGCCTATTTGTTTCCGCTTGTAATCTTTTTTTGGAATTTCATTTTTTATTGCGAACCGTTCCAGCCGCATCGCTAAAATAAAAATTGATTTCTTCGGTTTTTTTGCTATATATTCCTGACAGTTTTTGTACATATGGTGACTGAACCTTATGATGCGGGAGCAAAATTGATGGATGCCTATAAAAAACAGCTCTGCAGGGAAAAATGGCGGCGGACTTATCGGCGGAGCGGCTGTAAAGCTGCTTCATCCATTGCTCGGAACCGTGGGCTGTTATGTGGTTGTTATCGTATTGATTTTAATTACGGTTGTTTTAATTACCCAGAAGTCCATTTTTATCCCGTTGGGGAAAAGGGCCGCAAAGCCTACTCAAAGGCTTCGGAGCGGCATAAAGAGCAGAAAAGAGCTTCGCAAAAGAAAAAAAAAGAAGCTCAGAGGGAAGCTGAAAAAAGAGGAAAGAGGCAGCGGAGGAAATCGAAATATTACCTTTGATGAAGTTAAAGAAGAATTTGAGAAGAAGGACTTTAATTTTGATCTGACTACAGCCTCGGAGGCGCCTGAAAAGGTTAAGCTTCAAAAAAAGCAAAAGCCGGATAAAAGGCGGACAAAAAAGAATAAGGCTGTGAAACCATCGGTGGAAGATATTACGGAGGAGATTATTTTACCATGGCAGGGCGAGGACCGAATTCAGGTCAGCCATATGGATCCGATTGAACCGGTAACGCCGGAAAAAGACAGAAAAGAAAAATTCCTTTATTGTGCCGGAGGGAGACTTGCGGCCGATAGACATAGATATCGATGATGATTTTGGCGTGATGGAAGAACCGGAGGACATTGGCACAGAGGAAACAAAATCTGCGCCATCCCGTCGGCTGTTGCCAGGGCGGCTGCCAAGGCGGAGACGGCAAAGGCCTCCCGCCGAGTGAGGCGGAAAAACAGGCGACGGCCGAGGATATCGAGACAGCTTTGGAGCAGAAGCCTATGTATTTCCGCCCTTATCCCCTGCTTGTGCATGGGGAGAGAAATAATGGCGGCAATACGGATGAACAGCTCCGTCAGACAGCAGCAAAGCTGAAATCGACGCTGGATAGTTTCGGCGTGAAGGTGCAGATTACGAATGTGAGCTGCGGGCCGAGTGTTACCCGCTATGAGCTTCAGCCGGAGCAGGGAGTTAAAGTCAGCAAGATTGTGGGCCTGTCGGATGACATTAAGTTAAATCTGGCTGTGGCCGATATACGAATTGAAGCTCCGATTCCGGGAAAGGCGGCCATCGGCATCGAGGTTCCGAATAAGGAAAATACAGCGGTTATGCTGCGGGATTTGCTGGAGAGCAGGGAATTCCAGAACAGCAAGTCGGGCATCGCCTTTGCGGCAGGCCGGGATATCGGCGGCAAGGTGATTGTTGCGGATATTGCCAAGATGCCCCATCTGCTCATTGCCGGAGCTACCGGTTCGGGAAAATCCGTATGTATTAATACATTGATCATGAGTATTATCTATAAAGCGAAACCGGAGGATGTCCGCCTGATCATGGTGGACCCGAAGGTGGTTGAATTGGAGTGTTTATAATGGGTATTCCGCATCTGCTGATTCCGGTTGTGACAGACCCGAAGAAGGCGTCTGGTGCGCTGAACTGGGCAGTAGAGGAAATGACAAGACGGTATCAGATGTTTGCAGATTGCGGCGTCAGAAATATTCAGGGATATAACGATAAAGTGGAACAGGCGCTTTCATCCGGAACTCTGAACGATGATAAATTAAAGAAAATGCCGACAATCGTCGTTATTGTGGACGAGCTGGCAGATTTGATGATGGTTGCGCATGGCGAGGTAGAGGATGCCATTGTAAGATTGTCGCAGCTTGCGCGGGCGGCAGGTATTCATCTTGTTATTGCAACACAGCGGCCTTCGGTTGACGTTATTACCGGTTTGATAAAAGCAAATGTACCATCCCGTATTGCATTCGCTGTTTCATCCGGTGTGGATTCCAGAACGATTCTGGATATGAACGGAGCGGAAAAACTGTTGGGAAAAGGAGATATGCTCTTTTATCCGACCGGATATCCAAAGCCGGTCCGCGTTCAGGGCGCATTTGTATCCGATGAAGAAGTTGCAGCGGTTGTCGAGTATTTAAAGAAACAAAATGGGGTTGGAACATACGATGATGATGTTTCAAAATCAATTACCCAGACAGGAGCAGGCGGTTCTTCTTCTGCATCCGGTGGAAATGATAAAGATGATTATTTTGTTGAAGCAGGTCGTTTTATTATAGAAAAAGAAAAAGCTTCTATCGGCATGCTTCAGCGGGCATTTAAAATTGGTTTAACCGGGCAGCCCGGATTATGGACCAGCTTGCGGCTGCAGGCGTTGTCGGACCGGAAGAAGGAACCAAGGCGAGAAAAATTTTAATGACGCAGGGATGAGTTTGACGAGTATATTGATACGATGCTGTAACGGATTCCTGATTAAAAAATATAAGATATAAAAATTCTATACAGATATGGAGGACTGAACATGTTAAATACATTGAAATTGCACAGAGGCAGAAATGAAGCACATAAAAGGAAATTGCAGCGACACTTGATATCGCAGAAGATGATATTGAAATTGTATGGTAAGTACAAGGCAAAATTGTCGGATAGTCTGATTTCATCTGTACAGAATAACAAGGACGGTAAGCTTGTGCTTGTGACTGCGATTAACCCGACACCTGCCGGTGAAGGCAAAACAACGATAACGTTGGACTTGGTGAAGCAATGGGCGTTTTGGAAAAAAAGCCGTGCTTGCATTCGTGAACCATCCCTGGGACCATGTTTTGGAATCAAAGGTGGAGCTGCAGGTGGTGGTTATGCGCAGGTCGTTCCGATGGAAGATTTAAATCTGCATTTTACCGGAGATTTCCATGCGATTACATCGGCAAATAACCTTCTGTTGCCGCTATGCTGGATAACCATATTCATCAGGGCAATGCGCTTCGAATCGATACAAATCAGATTGTATGGAAACGTTGTATGGATATGAATGACCGTGCGCTTCGGAATATTGTTGTCGGACTTGGCGCAAAAGGCTGACGGCGTTGTCCGCGAGGACCATTTTGTTATCTCTGTTGCTTCCGGAGATTATGGCAATTCTCTGCCTTGCCAATGACTTAAATGACTTAAAAGAAATGACTTGGACGCATCATCGTTGCCTATAATTATGACGGCGAGCCGGTGACAGCAAAGGACTTGAAAGCGGTAGGCTCCATGGCGGCGCTTTTTGAAAGATGCGATTAAGCCAAATATGATTCAGACACTGGAACATACGCCGGCACTCGTCCATGGCGGCCCGTTTGCAAATATTGCGCATGGATGTAACAGCGTCCGCGCCACAAAGATGGCTTTGAAGCTGGCGGATTATCGTTATCACAGAGGCCGGTTTCGGTGCGGATCTGGGTGCGCTGAAAAGATTCTTTGATATTAAATGCCGCAAGGCAGGTCTGAAACCGGATGCTGTAGTTCTTGTATCAACGGTGAAGGCGTTGAAAATACAATGGCGGCGTGGCAAAGAAAGATTTGCCTGAAAAGAATATGGAAGCTTTAAAAAAAGGAATTGTCAATCTGGAGAAACATATCGAAAATTTCAGAAATACGGTGTTCCGATTGTCGTTACCCTGAATAAATATGTGACCGATTCCGAGGAAGAACTGGCATACATCCGGGATTTCTGTGAAAGAGGCTGTGAGTTTGCTTTTCTGAAGTATGGGAAAAAGGCGGCCAGGGCGGCGTTGAGCTGGCGAATAAAGTGCTGGATATTCTGGAAAATAAAGAAAGTAATTTTAAAGTGCTTTATCCGGATGAATATACATTGAACAGAAAAATTGAAACCGTATCCAAAGAAATCTATGGTGCGGACGGCGTTACCTATTCTGCGGCAGCAGAACGAAAGCAATGGCGCGAATTGAAGAAATGGGCATGGGTAATCTTCCGGTTTGTATGGCAAAGAACCAGTATTCTCTGTCGGATGACCCGAAGAAACTTGGACGCCCAACCGGATTTACCGTAAATATCCGTGAGGTTTATGTCAGCGCCGGTGCAGGCTTTGTCGTTGCGATTACAGGCACAATCATGACAATGCCGGGACTTCCGAAGGTGCCTGCGGCAGAAGCCATTGATGTGGACGATAACGGAAATATTGTTGGATTATTCTAATTTGGGAGGAAAAACAGGCAATGACACAGATAATTGACGGAAAGAAGATTTCTGCTGAAATTAAGGATGAATTAAAGGAAAAAGTAACCACATTAAAGGCCGAAGGAAAAAGAAATCACACTGGCGGTCATCCAGGTGGGCAATGATCCGGCATCGACGGTTTATGTCGGAAACAAAAAGAAATCCTGTGCCTATATCGGGATTCGTTCGTTAGGCTTATGAGCTGCCGGAGGATACAACGGAGGAAAGAACTGCTTTCACTGGTAGAACAGCTCAATCAGAGCAGGGATGTCCATGGAATTTTGTTCAGCTTCCGCTGCCAAAGCAGATTAATGAAGATAAAATTATTAAGGCCATTGCTCCGGCCAAGGATGTCGGATTTTTCATCCTCAGAGTGTCGGCGCTTTGAGCATCGGCCAGCCGGGCTTTGTCTCCTGCACGCCGGCCGGGATCATCCAGCTTTTTTGAAGCGCAGCGGTATTGAGATTGACGGCAAAGAATGTGTTATTGTCGGACGCAGCAACATTGTGGGGGAAACCGATGGCTTTACTTCTCCTGAGAGAAAACGGCACAGTGACTGTCTGTCATTCCCATACGAAGAATTTAAAGGATGTCTGCAAACGGGCGGATATTCTTGTGGCTGCCATCGGCAAACCGAAATTCTTCAATCATGAATATGTTAAAGAGGGGCAGTTGTCATTGATGTGGGAATTCACCGCAATGAAAATAATAAGCTGTGCGGCGATGTGGATTATGAGGATGTTTTTCCGCATGTTTCCGCAATTACCCCTGTTCCCGGCGGCGTTGGCCCGATGACAATTGCGATGCTGATGTACAATTGTGTACAGGCGGCTGAAATGGAGATTTAAGAATGAAAATATTGTTTGTTTCACTGGGCTGTGATAAAAACCTGGTAGATTCGGAGGTGATGCTCGGACTTTTAAGGGATAGAGGCCATGAGATTACCAATGAGGAGAGTCAGGCGGAAATTGTTGTTGTCAACACCTGCAGTTTCATTCACGATGCCAGAGAAGAAAGTGTTCAGACCATTCTGGAAATGGCGGAATTAAAAAAAGGAGGCCTTTGCCGCCTGCTTATTGTGACCGGCTGTCTGGCTGAAAAGTACCGGGAGGAGATTCTTACCGAATTGCCGGAGGTTGATGCGGTGGTGGGAACAACGGCCTATGATGCCATCTGCGATGTTATTGATAAGAGCCTGGCCGGAGACCGGGTCCAGGCCTTTGAATCTGTGGGACAGGCTGCCCCCTTGTGGATACCCGGAGGGTGATGACAACGGGCGGTTACACCAGCTATCTTAAAAATCGGCGAGGGCTGTGACAAACACTGTACTTATTGCATTATTCCGAAACTCCGGGGAAATTATCGGAGTGTTCCGATGGGATTATGTGCTGGAGGATGCCCGGCGGCTGGCAGCTTCCGGTGTGAAGGAACTGAATATTGTGGCTCAGGAAACGACAACCTGGGGAAAGGATATTTACGGTGAGAAACGGCTGCATGTCCTGCTGAGAGAACTGTGTAAGGTGGAAGGTATTCGATGGATTCGGCTGCTCTACTGTTATCCGGAAGAGATAACGGATGAGCTGATTGAAGTCCTTCGGACGGAGCCGAAAATCTGTCACTATCTGGACATGCCGATTCAGCACAGCAGCGATGCCATTTTTAAAACGTATGGGACGCCGGACATCCCGGAGCGAACTGGAGGCTGTTATCGGGAAGCTTCGCCGGGAAATCCCGGATATTGCCCTGAGAACAACCCTTATTACCGGTTTTCCGGGGAAACAGAAGAAGACCATGAAGATTTAAAATCCTTTGTGCAGAAGATGGAATTTGACCGCTTAGGTGTTCTTTACCTATTCGCCGGAGGAGGGAACTCCTGCAGAAAAAGATGCCGGACCAGGTGCCGGAGGAACTTAAAGAGAGACGGAGAGATGAACTCATGCGCCTGCAGCAGCAGGTATCGGCAAAGAAGACGGCGGCCATGGTCGGAAGGACGCTGAAGTGCTGGTTGAAGGAAGAATACCGGAGGAAGGCATTTATGTCGGAAGAACTTATCGGGATGCCCCGAAGTGGATGGTTACATTTTCCTGAATGCGGAGGAGGAAATTATTTCCGGAGATTTTGTAAACCGCAAAGGCAACAGGTGCGGATGAATATGATTTGACAGGAGATGTGATTCATGAATTTACCAAATAAACTAACCGTACTCAGAGTTATCATGATTCCCTTTTTTGTATTTTTTTATCTGACAGGGAAAAAGTATATAGCAGATATTTTTTTTATCGTTGCCAGCCTGACAGACATGCTGGATGGAAAGATTGCGAGAAAATATAATCTTGTCACCAATTTTTGGCAAATTTATGGATCCGCTGGCGGACAAACTTGGTGTATGCGGCGCTCATCTGCTTTGTGGAAGTTGAGCGGATTCCGGCCTGATTGTGCTGGTGATTATCAGCCGGGAATTTATTATCAGCGGTTTCCGTTTGGTGGCGGCAGAGGGCGGCAAGGTCATTGCTGCCGGTTACTGGGGAAAAATTAAAACAGCAGTAACTATGGTGACGATTATTTTTATGATTCCGAATTTCGGAGGAATTTTCTTTGGCGCATCCTGGGTATATCCGTTGGAACAGATTTAGTCTACGCATCGCTCATACTGACAATTATCTCTGATTGACTATCTTGTGAAGAACAAAAGAAGTGCTTGGAGGCGAAATGTAATGATTATTGAATTTAGCAGATATCTGTCGGGACAGAGATTCTTCTCGGCAGCATCACGAATACAAACGCCCGATATCTGGCAGAAGAGTGTGCGGTGCTGGGTCTGACCAATTATTTTCAGGTGACAGTGGGAGATAATGAGGGACGTTTATCCGATGCCGTCCGCACGGCGCTGGAACGGTCGGATATCGTTCTTTTGGCGGCGGACTGGGGCCTACGGAAGATGAAATATATTACCCGTGAGACGGTGGCGAAGGTTCTCGGCCGGGAGATGAAAGAAGTGCCGGAAATCCATGAACAGATTCAGGCTTATTTTGAGGGCATGGGCGCTAAACGGCCTTCAGACAATAACTGGCGGCAGGCGATGGTTTATTGAGGGAGCTGAGATTGTGGAGAATCACAATGGTACGGCTCCGGGAATGATCATCCCTGTGGAGGGCAAAAAGCTTATTATCCTTATGCCGGGACCGCCGGAAGAGCTGAAAATGATGTTTGAGGAGAGCATTGCGCCTTATCTGGCCGGCCTGAATCACCAGGTGATCTGCTCAAAAACGGTGAAAATCTGCGGCATGGGCGAAAAAAGCCGGGTGGCGGACGCCGTTTCGGATTTAATTGATGCTCAGACCAATCCGACGATTGCAACCTATGCCAAGGGCGGCGAGGTCCATTTGAGGATTACGGGCCAGCGGCAGCGATTCAAAGGCGGCCAGAAAGAGTATTAAGCCGATTGTCAAAAGAATTGAAACACCGTTTTGGGGAGAAGGTATATACGACCAGGGAAAGTGAGACGCTGGAACAGCATGTGGTCGGCCTTTTGAAACGGAGAAAGATGACCGTAGCTACAGCTGAATCCTGCACCGGAGGACTGATTGCATCGACGATTGTTAATGTTCAGGAGCTTCGGAGGTTTTCAATGAAGGCTATATCACCTATTCTAACGAAGCGAAGCAGAAGATTCTCGGTGTTAAGAAAAAAAAACTTTGAAAAGGACGGCGCTGTCAGTGAGAACTGCGCGGCGGAAATGGCAAAAAGGGCGCGGCAAAGGCTGCAGGCGCCAGAGCAGCCATCTCTGTGACAGGCATTGCCGGGCCGGATGGCGGTACGGAAGAAAAAAACCGGTGGGGCTGGTATATATTGGATGCTGTATTGACGGTAAAGTGTGGGTGGAATCTATCATATGAATGGCGACCGTCAGAAAGTCAGAGAAATTTCTGTGAAGAAGGCATTGGATATGCTGCGTCGGCATTTGAATCACGTGGAACAGGATTAAGGGAGGCATCATATGGGCGCAAAAGACAAGAAGAAATGGTTAATGGCAGGACTGCTCTGTCTGCTGATGTGGCTGCTCTGCGGCTGTGTCGGAAACAATAAAATGAGCATTGATACGACTCTCGAAGTGGATGATAAATTTAAAGGGCAGAGAGAAATGTCGGCTGTGGTTTCTGAAAGTGTTTTTCGCCAGGCTTTTGATGGAAATCTGGAGGAACTTCAGGGGGGATGGTGACAGAAAAGTGTCCGTCCACATTGATTTGTTCGGCTGAGGAGGTCAACAAAGGTGTGGCGATAACGATGACACTGGAATTTGCCAACCTTTCGGATTACACAAATAAGATTGGTCAGATTCTTGGAAAAACGCCGGGAATTTATTTTGATGCGTCCAATTCCATTTTCAAAAGAAGGATATATGCTTCAGGAAAATTTTTACATCCCAGGACTTGTTTGGCTGGCTTTTGACGCGCTCAGGGACAAAAACAGTCAATTCGAGGACATGGAGCTGTCCGATATCTTCCAGAATGGCGATACAAGGGTCATTTATGAGGGAGAAACCATAGAATCTGAAGCGATGATACATGTGGAAAAGATGGACTCCCATGCCTTTGACAGTCTGTCTGTTGAAATGACGATGAATGACGACGGTTCCTATAAAACGGCGGTAAATTATATTGTCAGCCAGGATGTCTATTACGATATGGGCGATGATATGGATGCGGCAATCAAAAAGCTTATGCCGGACGGCGGCGTTTACGAAGTCAATAATGTGGATACACAGCGGGTTTATACCATTGGTTTCAGCGCCTATAATACGGAAACTCTTATTTCCCAGTTAAATTCAGTGCTTCACACGAAAAACTGTGAGTTTGAAATCAAGGAGGCAGGGGGATGAGGCCGACCCGTTCCGCGCCCATAAGGAGATAACGATATATCTGGATGGTTCTTATTTTCTGGATTTTGCCAAAAGGAAACGGAGCTTGTCTATTTGCTGAAAACCAGCTCTCCAGTATTCTTTTTAATGACTGTCAGTCTGTTACAGGCTTTTTAAGAGATTATTCCTTTGATAATGATGATAAATACACCAGTGTGTATATGACTGTGGGACCTTCCGATAAGGTGCAGGTTCGTCTGACCTATGCGGTGGACATACAAAAAAGATTGAAATTGGAACAAAGATTCACAGCGAAACTATGCTGGAACGTACATTCAGCTTTTCTTTAATTCGGAGCAGGCGGAATTGACCGGAGAAAATTTTGAAAGTAAGCTCCGGGCCCGTATGGATAAAGACATGACTCTCGATAGGGCTGATGCGGACGGCATGAAAGTGTATACGGTTCATATTCAGGCGGACAGTCCGGAGGATTTATCTCTGCGGACAACGAAGTTTTTTGGACAGTTCGGCCAAAGAGGAAGAATTGACCAGCAGCTTTGCAGGGGCAAGTCACCGAAAAAACAGTTGAAAATCCGCTCCTATTTTTATGAGGACCATATCAATCTGGAGAAATTTCTTGGAAGTGCGGCGGTAAGCGACGGCATTGTATACCGTATGGAATATCCGAAGGGATATGTGGCCGCCTTTGAGGAGGGAAACCATGCCGATATGGTGACCGAGGGCAAATACGCTGACATGTACAACAAGAGATTTGATCATCAATGTAAAGTCCCGGGGAGAAACAACGAATGTGGCCGGTATGACCCAGTTGATTCTCTGGTGGGCCAGTTTGATATTGACGATTGCCACCCTTTGTTTTGAATTTGAAACACATTGCGGGGTATCCGTTACCGGAAAAAATATCTGCTGAAAACAGACCTTTTCCACGGCAGAAATCGAATTGTTTTGACAGCCGCATTGTGGCGCTTACCGTGTTTGTATTTACAAGCCTCCGATTGATTTTTCCGGTATATTAATGGACATCGGAAGAAGACCGGCGATTCAGCTTATGATGAATCAACAGGCATACGGCGCTGGAAATGACGACTAAAAGCCAGAATCATCAATGCACAGTGCATGAAAAAGCCGTCGGGCAGGAGAAGAATGACGGGGTCGGTTTCCGCATCGAAAATCCAATAGTCATTATTAAAAAATAATTTATGAAATAAAACAAAGAAACGGTCCCAGTTCAGGGCGATAAGAGCGCCGAGAATTGCAGGAAGGGCCAGGGTTAAAACAGAAGTCAGCTTCAGATAGGCCGGCTTCTGTTTTTTCAGGCTGAAAATGCCAAGAATACTTCCGATGAAGCTTAACGGAAGAAGAACCGCCTGAATGAATACGAAAATCCGCTTAACCTCCACAAAATGAATCCGTCCTTCTTCGGACATGGCAAGGGTTGGAAATTCCAGCTCTCCGCGGTAGAAAACAGAGTTGTAATCAATGAGGGCGTCGTAATTTTTTTTGGATTTCCTCTTCCGAATAGCCCGTATTCTCCGGCAGGGAAAAATGCTGAATATCCATATAATAGAGGGGCCTGAAATTCAGGGTGAAGACCACGGCGGCGGAAAAGGATGCAGAGTGTCAGGGCCAGAGCGGTAAAAATCTGTTTTATTTTCATGGAAAAAACCTCCGAATCTTTTATTTGATGTTTTCCATTATACATCATCTGCCGGGACTTGTCATTTTTCCTAAATATGCTATACTTGTTTGGCTATTCATAAAATCAGGGACTTCCCTGGACTGGTTCGAAAACTTCCCAGGATAAAAAACCAATAATCTAACAAAGATAGGAGAATGAATATGAAAAAAGAAATTTTTACAACGCAGAAACAGTGTATGGTTGCCCTAGAATTGTGCTAAATATTGTGGGCGCCTTTATCGCCTTAAATCTCAGACTTCCGTTTATCTGGATTCGGTGGGCACGGTTCTTTCCTGCGCTCTTCTGGGGCCGGTTTACGGCGTGGCAACGGGCGTACTCGGAAGCCTTATCAGCGGGATTACCTTTGATATATATTCGCTGTACTATGCGCCGGTACAGATTTTAACCGGATTGACGGCCGGATGGATGTTTCGGACAAAATGGCTTACCGGCTGGCGTCTTCCTTTTGGCGGGCTGGTCGTATCGCTGCCCACATCCATTGCCAGCGCCGTGATTACGGCATTTCTTTTGGAGGAATTACCTCGTCGGGCTCTTCTTATCTGGTTGTTTTGATGAGCAATCTGGGGATGAACCTCACTTTAAGTTGTTTCCTTGTCCAGGTTTTGACGGATTATGCGGATAAACTGATTGCTGTTTTGCTGGTGACCGGGGCGTTGAGAGCCTTGTCGCCGGAGATGAAAATGAAAAATTGAGGAGAAAGAAATGGAGCGTTATAGCCGGATTACAAATAAAAATCAAAGAGAGATAGTTTTGCTGGAAGGCAAAGCCCTGTGCCTGGGGAAAATGCCGTTTCTGCGATTATATTGAGGATAATTCAAGAAATATCCCGGAGATGGTAAGGCTGAACAGGGAGGTACTTTCCAATGTCACCGGAGAATTTGGCGTGCTTGAAGTCATTGATTCGGCCAGTTGTTTTGAACTGCCGGAGGAAACTCTGGGGGATATTAAAAATGTGGTTGAAAAAATGCGGTATCAAAAAGCTGTTTTTTGAAAGTCACTGGATGTATCGGAAGCGGTTAAAATGAGATGCGGGAATATTTCGGTATTCCCATTGTTTATAAAATTGGTGTGGAAACCTTTGACAATGATTTCCGGGAAAATTATTTAAATAAGCATGCGGATTTTGAGAAAACCGGAAGAGGTGGCGGCCTATTTTGATGATTCGCCATGTCTGATGGTCGGCATTAAAGGGGCGACAAAGCGAAATGATTGTCAGGGGATATAAAATATTAAAAAAAAATACTTTAAATTGGGAACGATTAATGTTTATACGGATAATACAACCGATGTGAAAAAAGGGATGAGGACTTAATCCGCTGGTTTGCCGGAGAATATGGCTGGCTTGAGGATGACCCTGCCGTGGAGGTTCTCTTTGAAAATACGGATTTTGGGGTTGGAGATTAATAAAAAAAGGTGTTTTGCCTGAGAAATCAGGTAAAAGCACCTTTTGTTTTTAATAATCATCATAGCGCAAAGCGATTGATATTGCCGATAGGCAAATACAGCCACGGCAATGGCATAGATGACGACAATGGCTTCAAGGAGCAGCAGATTGGTAATCAGGCCTGTCTGATAGAAAGCGGCGATGATATCAATGAGGGCGTGAAGCACAATGGCAAGTAATATGTACATATATTTTTTTCGCACAACCGCCTTGTAGATAAGAACTGAAAGAGCAATCTGCAAAACAAGGGCGGCCATCCGTTCAACCCCGGAGAGGATATAGGATGAAGTCGGCGTCTCAACCAAAGTGTTTAATAAAGAAGTTATAGAAGCAGATGCTTCAGCGCTGCCGGCCTGGGAAGCATAGGCCTCCACACTGCCATAATCATTCAGGACAATGGCAATCATGAGGTTTTTGAAGCATAGTAAAGGAACCGAGAACAATGGCCCCTCAATCCCCGCCGTGGCCGATACCGTAAATGATAGAATTTTCCCGCTGGTACATAAAGCGTTTCATAACCGTTATCATGCAGAAAAAACGTCCGAATTCTTCAAAGATTCCGGCGGCCAGACCGCCGTAAATGGCATAAAGAAAGGGGTTGCCTGAAATCATCCTGCCGATGGCCGTATTGCCCGAAAGGATATATTGGTGGGCAGAACTTTCAAAGGGCAAGGGCAAAGATAATAAAAAGTAATTGCGCCGAAAAAGAAAGGCGCTGCCTTTGTCTGAAACCGGCCTTTAAATACAAACAGCAGAACAAAAAGGAACTGCAATACATAATATGCCGGTGAATCCCATAGCCAGAAGTGTTATCTGGGGATAAGGGGTGCAGTTGTCATCATAATTGAATTCCTCCCAACAGAGTATAGTATACCTTTTTGGAAGAAAAAGACAATATTGAAATTAGCTATTGACAATGTATATATACAATGGTATATTGTATATATCAAGTATATACAATATAAATTTTAATCACAATCTTGAAAAGCTTTTGCCGGCAGACGTGTTGGCAGATTGGAGGTAACAATGTGAATATATTTATAAGCAATTCGGGCGATGTACCGATTTATGAACAGATTACAAGCCAGATTAAAGATATGGTGATGCGGGGGAGCTGAAAGGCGGGGATGCCCTTCCTTCCATGCGTGCTCTGGCGAAGGATTTGCATATTAGTGTCATTACAACAAAGAGGGCCTATGAGGAACTGGAGCGGGACGGTTTTATTCACACCATGGTTGGCCGGGGAAGTTTTATCGCTGATGCCAATATGGAGATGATGAAGGAAGAAAAAATATCGGCAGATAGAAGAGATATTGACAGAAGGGGTCCGGCTGGCGAAGAGCAGCGGGATTAGCTGCGAAGAGCTTCAGGAAATCATCATACAGATGGTTTATGAGGAGGATTAGCAATGGAATATTTGATTGAAGTGGAAAATTTAAATAAAAGTTATCCGGAATTTTCTTTTGAAAAATGTGAGCTTTAAAGTTCCGGGCGGATGTATTATGGGGTTGATTGGAGAAAACGGCGCCGGAAAGTCAACAACGATTAAATCCATTGTGGATTTGGTCCATGCGGACAGCGGAAAAAAATCCGGATTTTTTTGGCAAAGATATTTATAAAAAAGGAAAAGAAATCCGGGAGGACATCGGCGTTGTTCTCGATGGAACCGGTTTTCATGAAACGCTGAAAGCCAGAGAAATCGGAAGATTCATGGGGAAAATATATAAAAACTGGGATGAAAAATATTATCAGAGACTTTTAAAAACCTTTGAAGTTCCGGGAAATAAACCAATGAAGGAGTTTTCAACAGGTATGAAGATGAAGTTGATGATCGTGGCTGCCATGGCCCATCATCATCCGAAGCTGCTCATCCTCGATGAAGCGACCAGCGGCCTGGACCTGGTTGTCAGAGATGAGATTCTGGATCTGTTCCTGGAATTCATTCAGGATGAGGAGCACAGCGTGTTGATTTCATCCCATATTACAAGTGATTTGGAGAAGGTGGCAGACTATATTACCTTTATTCATAAAAAATATTCTTATCCGAAGAAAAAAAGACCGGATTATGGAAGAATATGGCGTTGTTCACTGCCGCCCGGAAGATGTGCCATCCATCGATGCGGATATGATTATGGGTGTCAGCCGCGGCGTTTACGGCTGCGATGTGCTTGTGAGTCAGAGAAATAAATTAAAACAGAAACATCCGAATTTTTGTTATTGATCGGATTAAACTGGAAGATGTGCTTTTATTTAAAGTGAAGGGAGATAAATAATATGAGTGGATTATTGGTTAAAGAATATTATGCACTGCGCCGTTATGCCAAAACAGTATGTGTTGTTGTTTATCTTTTTGGGGCGCTTAGTATTTATATGGAATCTATGTTATATTTTTCAATGCATGGTGACGATGAGTATGTATGCTGATTTTTACCGGTATGTCCTATGATACATTGGCGGGGTGGGATAAATTTTAAGCTGACCATGCCGCGAACCGAAAGGATATTGTGGGCTCAAAAAATATTTGTGCTGCATTATTTATGCGATTTTTGCGATTATCGCCAGTACTCTGTTCAGTGCTGTTTTGGGATATATTCATCCCATGAAAGATGATGATCTGATGTTGCTGGCCGTGACTGCCGCAGCCCTGCTCTGCATTATATTTTTGATTTATTCCATATTGATTCCTTTGATTTATAAATTAGGTGTGGAAAAAAAACCCGCATTGTGATGATTGCGGTCATTATGATACCTATATTTGGTCTCATGGGCATCTACCAATATATTCCGGCATCGGCGTGGGGGAATTCATCGAACAGCACATCGGTCTTATGGCCGCCGCCGGCGCAGCCTTTTGTGTGCTGGTGTATATTATTTCCTATTTTGTCAGTCTGAGTATCTTCAATAAAAAAGAGTATTAAGAGCGGGGGCGTTTGTATGAAAACAGCGGCGTGTGCCCGAAATGCGGTTCACATACAGTAGCCTGCGTGCCCGATGATGCCCACCGTTATTTAGCCAACAGCATTTGTATGACGAAAGTGGTGACTGTGGAGAGAATCCCGGTCACCCGCTATGTCTGCTTGACTGCGGATATGTGGAAAATTGGGTGGAGTCTCAGGCGGGAAGAAATAAAATAAAAAAAAGTATTATTCATCTTGACAAAAAGCCCTTTTGCTGCCGGCATCGAAAAACCGGTGGTCAAAGGGGTTTTTAATGTACCCTTCGGGCATCCTGTATGTCAGATGTCGGCGGGCGCGCTGCGTCAGGCTCCGCGCGATAAGGTCGAATTTCCAGTGAATTAATTATTCTTCTGCGTCTTCTTCGATTTGTTCATCCATATTCATAACCTGGCGTTTACGTGCCAGTTCATCGTTTTCAAGGTATTCATCATAGGTACACTGTTTGTCAATCAGGCCGCCGGGGGTAAGTTCCATAATGCGGTTGGCGGTTGTCTGAACAACAAACTGGTGGTCCTGGGATGTAAAGAGCAGACTCCCGGATATTTTATCAGACCGTTATTCAGCGCGGTGATGGATTCCATATCCAAATGGTTGGTTGGCTCATCAAGAATCATTGATGTTGGCACCGGACATCATCATGCGGGAGAGCATACAGCGCACCCGCTCGCCGCCGGAGAGAACACGGACCCGTTTCAGGCCGTCATCACCTGCGAACAGCATACGGCCAAGGAAACCACGTACATAGGTTACATCCTTTTTCCGGGGACCATGGCATCATCCAGTCCACAATGGTGTCATCGCTGGCGAATTCCTTTGTGTTATCCTTGGGGAAATAAGCCTGCGAGGTGGTAAGACCCCACTTATAGCTACCCTCATCCGGCTCCATCTCACCGGCCAGAATTTTGAACAGAGTAGATGTCGCGTTGACATTCGGACCGACAAAGGCAACTTTATCATCGTGGCCGAGGGTGAAGGAGATGTTGTCCAGCATTTTTACCCGTCAATTGTTTTTGAGATGCCGTCTACCATGAGAACTTCATTGCCGATTTCACGGTTTGGCTTTGAAATCAATATATGGATATTTACGGCTGGATGGCCGGATTTCATCCAATTCGGATTTTTTCAAGGCCCGCTTACGGAGGTCGCCTGTTTTGATTTGGAAGCATTGGCGCTGAACCTCTGGAAATAAATTCCTGGAGTTCTTTAATTTTTTCTTCCTTTTTCTTTTGTTGGCTTCCTTCATCTGCTTGGATCATCAACTGGCTGGACTCATACCAGAAATCGTAGTTTCCGGCATAGAGCTGGATTTTTCCATAGTCAATATCTGCGATATGGGTGCAGACCTTATTTAAGAAATAACGGTCATGGGATACCACGATCACCGTATTCTCGAAATTGATCAGGAATTCCTCAAGCCAGGCGATGGCGTCCAAATCCAGATGGTTGGTAGGCTCGTCGAGCAGCAGGATGTCCGGGTTGCCGAACAGTGCGCGCGCCAGCAGGACTTTGACCTTTTCGCTGCCGTTTAAGTCGCGCATCATGCTGTAGTGGAAGGTCGGTGTCGATGCCAAGACCGTTTAATAAAGTAGCAGCGTCAGATTCTGCGTTCCAGCCGTCCATTTCTGCAAATTCTGCTTCCAGCTCGGAAGCGCGGATGCCATCTTCATCGGTAAAATCTTCCTTTGCGTAGATGGCGTCCTTTTCCTTCATAATTTCATAAAAGGCGGGCGTTGCCCATGATAACCGTATCCAGGACCTGAAAATCATCATATTTGTAATGGTCCTGCTCAAGGAAAGAGACGTTCACCCCCGATTCATGGTGATATCGCCCTTACTTGGTTCCAGCTTCCCGGAAAGTATTTTTAAAAGGTGGATTTTCCGGCGCCGTTGGCCCCCGATCCAGGCCGTAGCAGTTCCCTTCGGTAAATTTAATATTGACATCTTCAAATAATGCACGTTTTCCCAAACGCGCAGGGGTTACGTTGTTTGCACTAATCATGTTTTTTAATACAGCTTTCATTGTTCTTTTTCAAATCACACGTATTCTATTTTATCGAAAATCCCTGAATTTGCAAAGAACTTTCTCCTGAAGAATTCTCAACTGTGCAGCGCTTTTTTTTTTCGGGCAATTGTCACGCAAGCTCATACAGAGGATACATTCAGTGCCGTTTTTCACGGCTTCGGGCGTTATCCAGCATGTCCACATTCATCGGGCAGAGCTTTCGGCATTTCCGCAGGAGATACATTTTTCCTCATCCACGGTAATGCCAGAGCCGGGCAAAATAGCTCATCGGTTTTAAAAATACCGTAATCGGGCAGATGTATTTGCAGAAGGCCCGGTTGTCCCTGAAGGCAAAGAGCCAGGCCGATGCCGATGGCATAGTAGAAAGATTTCCGATAATAAAACTGTAAACATAATCCGCTCAATATTCGGCACATGGAAAAATGAAAAGAGCGCCGACGAAAAGGAGGGACAAAGTGAAAGTGATATATCGGATGAATCCAATCTTTTTTCGCGGAGTATTCGGATGTTTATAAGGCAGAAAATCCAGAATCATGGCTGTCCAGCAGGCATAGCCGCACCAGCCCCGGCCAAAAAAAGAGGGGGCCGAAAAATTTTTGCGACGGCATAGTGAATGGTGGCCGCTTCAAAAACGCCCATGAACAGATAATACCAGAATCCCTCGATCTGCATATTTTCATTGGAGAGAAGACCGAGATAAACAAGCATATACAGCCCGACACCGAGTTGGACGACAAGGCGGGGCATGTTTGAACTTTCGAATGTAGAGGCAGAGACCGAGACAGAGATAACCTCCGATATATGTAAAATTGAACAGATAGAAAATATTGTCCAGGGTCTGCCATAAGGTGATGGCAATCGTTTCAAAAATGACTAAAAAAAAAAATGAGAGCGGGCGCATATTTTTTCAGGGTATTCATAAATTAACCTTCCTTCTGTAATTAATAATTCCATTTTATCATTAAAATACGCCGCCGTCACTTTATTTTGCATGATATAAGGGTTATAAGGGGGAGAATAACAGAGAAATCCGGTTGACGGAAAAGGGGATAATCTTTTATGATAATAGAAAAACTTTTTAAAACTCAAAGAAAATAACACAACAGTAAGAACAGAGGTACTGGCCGGCATAACAACTTTTATGACGATGGCCTATATTCTGGCAGTGAATCCGGGAATTCTTGCGGCGGCAGGAATGGACCGGGGGGGCGGTGTTTACGGCGACAGCCATTGCCGCTTTTATCGGCACTCTCTGTATGGCATTGTTTGCCAATTATCCCTTGCTCTGGCGCCGGGGATGGGATTGAATGCCTATTTTGCCTATACGGTTGTTCTCAATATGGGCTATTCCTGGCAGACAGCGCTGACGGCGGTGTTTGTTGAGGGGCTTGTTTTTATTGTTCTCTCAGCTACAAATGTGCGTGAGGCGATATTTAATGCGATTCAATAAATCTCAAGGCGGCAGTCAGTGTGGGCATCGGTTTATTTTTATCGCTTTTATCGGCCTGCAGAATGCAAATATTGTTGTCGGCGGCGCCGCATTGCTGGAGTTATTTTCGGTTGAGGGCTATAATCTGGCAAATGGTGTGAATGCATCATTTAATAATGTGGGTATTACTGTGCTTCTGGCAATTATCGGCGTCATTATTACCTCAGTTTTAGTGATTAAAGACATTAAGGGAAATATTCTCTGGGGGTATTCTGGTGACATGGCTTCTCGGCATCCCTATGTCAGTTCGCGGGGATTTACGTGCCAAATCCGGGGCTTGGATTTTTATGATCTGCTCCCGGATTTCAGCGATGGCATTTCTATTCCGGGTCTGGCGCCCGTATTTTTCAAAACCGGACTTTTCCAATGTATTTTTCTCCTGACTTTTTTGTTTGTTGTGTTTGCTTTTTTTATTTGTAGATATTTTTGATACTCTCGGCACCCTTATCGGCGTTTCCACAAAGGCAGGGATGCTGGATGAGCGAGGGGCGGCTTCCGAGAATCAGAGGGGCGCTGATGGCCGACGCGGTCGGCACAACCCTTTTGGGGCAATTCGGCACGTCGACAACAACAACCTTTGGAGAGCGCTTCCGGGTTACTGAGGGCGGACGCACCGGGTTGACGGCGCTGACGACGGCGCTCCTTTTTTGCCTTGTCTTTGTTACTGTCGCCCGTTTTCTGGCGATTCCGTCTTTTTGCGACGGCTCCGGCGCTGATTATTGTTGGATTCTATATGCTGTCCAATGTCATAAATATTGATTTTTAAGGATTACAGCGAGGCAATTCCGTGCTATATTTTGTATTGGGGCAATGCCGTTCTTCTACAGCATTTCCGAAGGAATTGCCATGGGCGTTATTTCTTATACAGCGATTCATCTGCTGACCGGGAGATATAGAGAGAAAAAAATCAGTCTGCTGATGTATGCGCTGGCAATTCTGTTTGTTTTGAAATATATTTTCCTGTAAATAGAGGAGGCAATTTTTTTTGCGATGAATATTTTTAAATATTGAGCATATTCAAAAAATATATGGCGACAAAATTATATTTTGACACGTGTCCTGCGGGATTCAGGAAGGAGATAAGATAGAATTATCGGCATTAACGGCACCGGGAAATCAACACTTTTGAAAATGCTTGCGGATGCCGAAACGCCGGATGAAGGCCAGATCGTCCGCCAGAACGGACTGCGGATCGCCTATCTGCCCCAGAACCCTGAATTTCCGGCGAAAGCAACAGTGGCCGACTTTGCATTGAACGGCAATGCGGAGACGGACTGGCAGGTGCAGAGTAATTTGACAAAAGCTTGGCATTACGGAATATGATGCCCTGCTGGACAGGATGTCGGGGACAGCGGCGGCGCGCAGCTTGGCAAAGGCGCTGACCGGTGAATTTGATGTGCTGATGGATGAGCCGACGAATCATCTCGATGAAGAAATGATTTCCTGGCTGGAAGATTATTTGAAAAATTATAAAGGCACGGTGATTATGGTGACCCATGACCGGTATTTTTTGATAAGGTGTCTAACCGGATTCTTGAAATCAGTCATGGAAAACTATACAGTTATGAGGCGAATTATTCCCGGTTTTCTGGAGTTGAAAGCGGGCAGGGAAGAGAATGAAACGCTGGCAGTGCGCAAGCGGCATGAAGTTACAAGAATGGAATGGAATGGGCCAAACAGGGGATGCCGGGCAGACAACAAAAGCAGAAAGCAAAGGCTTGAGGCGGCTGGAGG
>VOFJ01001443.1_pt1 | contig 22644 bp, 39 predicted proteins | sample 5384081 | NCBI WGS metagenome assembly VOFJ01 (sample SAMN12384729, study PRJNA508395) | human gut metagenome | isolation source: healthy gut I | host: Homo sapiens | reverse complement strand
CAAACTTCGTTCCGAGTTACGTATTGCTCACCTGAACCACCTGTTCGGGCTCGCCCTTGCGCAGCAGACCGTGGTTTACATGCACGCAGGTCAGCTGCTTGCCGATGGCACGAATCAAAAGCGCCGCAACAACAGAGGAATCCACGCCGCCGGAGAGCGCCAGCAGAACCTTTTTATCGCCGACCTGACGCTTGATGAGTTCAATCTGGTCGGCAATAAAGTTTTCCATGTTCCAGTTGGCTTCTGCCTTGCAGGTATCAAATACGAAATGCTTCAGAACTGTTTCTCTTTCTGCATCATCCGCAGGGAAAGCCGCGCCGCCCTTATGGTCTGCCTTTAAAATAGGAAGGCTGCGTTGTAAACCGCCTCGGATGCATCAATTTCACGCCATCCACCACGCGGTTCACGCCGCCGTTTAAGATAATCCCCTTTACGCCGGGCAGCTTTGCCAGCTCCTCTGCGGTAATATCGTGGGGATGAATTTCCGTATAAACTCCTAATGCACGAATCTCGCGGGCAATCTTGGGATTTTCCTCACTGCCCAGATCCAGAATCAAAATCATGTCCTGCTTCATAAGTACCTCCCTAATGCTGATAACCATGTAACTGTTCTGTATGATATTTACTATGATATTTTATTGTACCATAGCGAAGGGAATCGGAAAACAGAAAATCGATATTTTCCGAAAAATTATTTTGCTGCCTTCACCGCGCGGATAATTGCCTGCTCCGCTACCCTTGCGGCAAGGATCCCGACCGTATCTACGGGGTTTTCGGGGAATTCCAGCTCGCCTGTGGAAAGGCAGAAAATCGTATCTCCGTCAAGGGAGGTATGAATCGGGCGGATGCAGCGTGCCAGTCCGTCATGCGCCATGCCTGCCACCTTTGTTGCCTGTGCCTTTGTCAGCTTCACATTGGTTGCGACTACGCCGATGGTGGTGTTTTTGCCGCTGATGGAAAAATTGGATGCCATCTGCAAAAAGCCCTCCTCCGTAGAGGTAAAGCTGCCGTCATCTGCCCTTTGTGCCTGCGATGATGCTGCCGTTTTCGTAAACATCCCCGATGGCATTGACCGCAATCAGCGCTGCCACGCGAATCCCGTTTGGCGTTTCCTCGCTCCATGAGCCGATGCCGCTGTTTGTGCAATGCGCCATGCCGCGCAGCTTGTGCCGACCGTTGCGCCGCAGCCTGCGCCGTAATCACCTTCCAGAAGGACAGAATCGGAGGCGTTTTCGCATGCCTGCATGCCCATTTCCTTATCGGGGCGAACGAAGGCATCCCCATATTCCAAATCAAACAGCACCGCAGAGGGGACGATGGGCACGCTTGTTACGCCGACATCAAAGCCGATGCCCCTTTTTTTTCAAGCCAGTTCATGACACCGCTTGCCGCCTCAAGCCGAAGGCAGAGCCGCCCGAAAGCACAACGGCATGCACCTTCTCCACGGTATTGATGGGGTTTAAGAGGTCGGTTTCTCTCGTGCCGGGGCCTGCGCCGCGCACATCCACGCCGCAAATCGCGCCATCCTCCGCAAGCACAACGCTTACACCTGTTTTCGCAGTCGGATTTTCCGCCTGTCCCACCTTTATGCCCTTTATATCAAGGATATTTCTTTTTAATTCCATCTGAAGCACTCCTTTTTGTCCAAAAGTATCGTTTCCTCTTGATTTTTAGCTGTTTTCTCTTTTTTGTAAATATAAAACACGCACCGAATAGGCTCTCTGCCGATAGCATGAGGGTAAAGGAATTTTTGGAGGGAACGCCATGGGGACATATCTGGTGCGGGGCGGGAAGCGGATAGAGGGAGAATTTGCGGTGCGGGGGAGCAAAAATGCCGCTTTGCCCATTCTGGCGGCGTGCGTGCTTGCGGCGGATGAGGTGGTTCTGGAAAATCTGCCGCAGATTCGGGATGTATCGCAGACGCTGGAAATTCTGCGGGAGCTTGGCTGCTCTGTTGCGCTGACGGGGCGGACGGCGGTGATAGACAGCCGCGAGATGCAAGCAGCCGCGCTTTGCGGCGAAGCTGTGCGAAAAATGCGTTCCTCCATCCTCTTTCTGGGGGCGATGCTCGGCAGAAGCGGTGCGGGCAGGATTGCGTATCCCGGTGGCTGTGCGATTGGCAAACGCCCGATAGATTTGCACCTTGCCGCCTTTCGCAGGATGGGCGTTTTCCATTGCGGAGGAGAACGAGATTCTTGATTGCAGGGCGGAGCGGCTGCAGGGATGCAGGATTGATTTGCCGTTTCCGAGCGTGGGTGCAACGGAAAACATTCTGCTTCTGGCGGTGTGCGCGGAGGGGGTAACGGTGCTGCATAACGCTGCGAGAGAGAGCCGGAGATTGTAGCTCTGGTGCGGTTTCTGCGTGCCATGGGGGCGGAGATTACGGCGAGGAACGGGCAGCCGATCCATCGAGGGTGAAAGCGGCTGCATGGTGCGGTTTTCACGATTCCTGCCGACCGTATCGAGGGCGGTACGTTTCTGTGCGCCGCCGCCATGACAGGGGGAAGCTATGCTTGAAGGGACTGGAACGGGAGCAGCTTGGCGCGGTTTCGGAAGCCCTGCGGATGACGGGCTGTCGGCTTTTCTGGGAGGAGGGAGGTCTCCTGTGGATGCGTCCGCCAAGGCGGTTGCTGTCGGATTTTTCGATTATAACGGGGCCGTTTCCTGCCTTCCCGACGGATATGCAGCCTTTGCTGATGGCTTTATTGACATTGGCGAAAGGACATTGTATGATTAGTGAAACAGTGTTTGAAGCCCGTTTTTCGCAGGCAGAGGGGCTTTGCCGCATGGGGGAGCCGATATCCGCATCGAGGGAGAAGGGCTTCGGTTTTCGGCGTGGAGCGGCTCTTTGGTGCGGAGGTTTTTGCCAGGGATTTGCGCTGTGGGGCGGCGCTTTTGTGCGCGGCACTTGCGGCGGAGGGCGAAAGCCTTGTGCATGGCGCGGAATATGGAGCGTGGCTATGAAAAAATAGAGACTGCGCTTTCGCTTCTGGGCGGCGAGATTCGGCTGACAGAGCAGGGCTGATAGAACAGAAAGGATACGATATGTTTCATCGGAAGAACAAACGACAGAAAAAATCACAGGAAATGCTTGATATTGACCTGATGGAGGAAATCGGCTACTATCAGAAAAAAAGCCGCAGAAAAAGGGGCTTGACCAGAAAATCGTGATTGCGCGCTGGTGCTTGTGGTGGTTGTGGCTGCATGCGTGCTGTTTTCGCCGTTGTTTTCGGTGAAAAAAATAGAGGTGGAGGGCGCAAGCCAGTTTACGACATCGGAGCTTTGCGAAAAAATCGGTCTTTCCAAGGGGGATAATCTGCTTCTGTTCAGCAAAGGCAGAGCGGAAAAAACGCTTGAGAAAAGTCCGTATATCGCTTCTGCGAAGCTTTCCGCCAAGCTGCCCCATACCATGAAAATCACGATAAAGGAAAGAAAGGCGAGAGGGTATGTGCCCTATATGGGTCGTACCTCTACATAGACGAGGAAGGGCGTGTGCTTGAGGTGGCAGGCAGTTGTAGGGATGCACTGCCGCTGGTCAAGGGGCTGAAATTTGACAGCTTTTTACGGAGGGGGAAATCCTTCCCGTGCAGAATACGGATGCGCTTGCGGTGATTCTGGAAATTTCGCAGCTGATGGAAAAAATATGAGCTTCTGGATGAGGTGGTGGAAATTGATGTTTCCAAGCCGAAGGATATTTATGCCTATGTGAACCAGGTGCAGATTCATCTGGGGAATATGACGAACGGCGATATGAAAAATTCAGTATATGCAGCAGATTGTAAAAACGATTCCCAAGGAGGACAGAGGGATTTTTTAGACCTCAGCGGATTGGACAACCCCAAGGCGAATGTTACCTTCCAATACCTGACCTGATGGGACGGAGAAAAAAGAAAACGGCACTGAAATATTTTTTGCTGAATTTGTGATTTTCTGCTTGAATAAAAGAGAAAAGATACTATGATAGAATATAACTGACAAAAAATGGAAAAAAGGCGTTTAAAAAAAGCAAAAAAATTCGTAGGAAAACTTGTTTTTGCTATGGCAATCGGCTTTTCTTTCGTGTATAATATAAGTTGATAAATTTTCAGAACAACCTAGGAGGAGATTATAGCATGCTCGAATTAGATATCCCTATGAGTAATATGGCGCAGATTAAAGTAATCGGTGTTGGCGGCGGCGGCAACAACGCAGTAGATAGAATGATTGAAGACGGCTTGGATGGGGTGGAATTCATTTCCATCAATACAGACGGACAGGCTCTGTCCAAATCAAATCCGCAACGAAAATCCAGATTGGCGAAAAGCTGACAAAGGGTCTGGGCGCAGGCGGCAACCCTGAAATCGGTCAGCGCTCCGTGGATGAAACACAGGATGATATCGCGCAGGCACTGCGTGGTTCCGATATGGTATTCATTACCGCAGGCATGGGCGGCGGCACAGGCACAGGTGCGGCTCCCCGCATCGCGTCCATTTCCAAGGAGCTGGGCATTCTGACAGTCGGCGTTGTGACAAAGCCCTTCAATTTTGAAGGCAAGAAAAAAGAATGGGCAATGCGGAAAAAAGGGCATTGCAGAGCTGAAAAAGAACGTAGATACGCTGGTTATCATCCCCAACCAGAGACTGCTTTCCATTATTGATAAGAAAAACAACCCTGACAGAGGCCTTCCGCAAGGCAGATGAAATTCTGCTGCAGGGTGTACAGGGCATTGCCGATTTGATTTCCAAGCCCGGCGTTATCAATCTGGACTTTGCCGATGTCAGAACCATCATGGCAAACAGAGGCATTGCACACATGGGCATCGGTCGCGCAAGCGGTGAAAAAATAAGGCTGAGGTTGCTGCGAAAAATGGCAATCCAGAGCCCTCTCTTGGAAACAACCATCGAGGGTGCAAAGCATATCCTGATTAACTTCAGCGGTGACATGAACCTTGGTCTGATGGAAACAGAGGAAGCTGCAGAGCTGATTAGAGAAGCTATTGACCCCGAAGCAGAAATCATCTTCGGTACTACACTGAATGAAGAGCTGAATGACGAGGTTGTGGTTACGGTTATCGCAACAGGTCTGGAGGATGAAGCGCACACAGAAGCACCTGCCAGACGTTCCTTTGCGGAAACCATTGCTGCAAGAGGCGAAAGAGCAGAAAGAGCAGAAAGAGAAGAGGAACATGCTGCGGAAACAGAGGAGACTTCCGAAGAGCCTGCACAGGAGGACGCACGTCCTGCCGCAAAAGAAGATTCGCAGATTTGGATTATGATTATGAATCCGAAATCAAGATTCCCGATTTTCTGACAAGAAAGAAATTCTGATTTTCTGCAATCAATTCAGACAAAAAATTACATAATTCGATTTTTAAACCTCATATCCGTGGAGTCTGTTCTGCGGTATGAGGTTTTTTTGTGGAAAACAACCGAAATAAAGCACAAAAATAAGAGGAAAAAATATTGTTCTTTTGTAGAAAAAAAGCGGATAGTAAATAAAGATAAGATTGTTTTTTTGTCAAAACATTTATTTATTTTGTGCCTTTTTCAGTTTGAAAATTGTGTATTTCGTTCGGAATCTGTAGCAAAATCAGATAAATTATCTTATAATGAAAAACGGAAGAGGGGCATCTTCCTCCTCCTTCTCTTTGGAGAAGGAGCAGCAAAAGTAAGAATTGGGGTGTATTTTTTTATGAAAGAACAGGAAAAAAAAAAAAGTGGTACTGGCGGATCGAGACGGATTTTATCTGCAACGCTTGAAGCGCTGTCTGGAGAGAAGGGGGGATATGACAGTGGTAGGCATGGCGGATAACGGTGTAGCCCTGCTGGATTTGGTGATACAGAAAAAGCCTGCTGTGCTTCTGACAGACATCCTGCTAGGGGAGCGGGATGGCTTATGGGTTCTGGAAAACATCAAAAAGAGGGGACTTCCGTGTATCTGCATTTTTATTTCCGCGATTGACAGCGATAAGCTGGTGCGGCAGGCAATCAGCCTTGGTGCGGAGTATTATATGGCGAAGCCGATTCAGGGGGAGCTTTTGCTGGAGCGCATCCATCAGATGCTGAAGCAGGAAACGCCAACAAAGGAAGCAGCAAAACCGAAAGCAGCGAAGCGGAGGGAAAAAAATCCTTTCGAGGAGCTGGAAAGCGAAATTTCCATTTTGCTCAGTCGCATGGGAATCTCTGCCAGCATAAAGGGGTATCACTTTATTCGCAAAGCGGTGATGATGGCAGTGGAAAATCAGGACGTGCTGGTCGGCATTACGAAGGGCTGTATCCCGATATTGCCAAGCAGTATAAAAAACAACCGCAAAGCAAGGTGGAGCGTGCCATTCGCCACGCGATTGAAAGCGTCTGGAAAAAGAACGGGCCGCAGATTTATTTCGAGATTGCAGGCTATCTGCCGACCGAAAAGCCCACAAATGGGCAGTTCATTGCCGCCCTGTCGGAATATTTTCGTATTAAGGAAAAAGGAAAATCGAAAAAAATCAGCTGAAAATAAATAGGAAGGAAAAAAGAACGAAGCTTGTTGTATGACAATTCGTTCTTTTTTTTTCGGTCGAAATTCACAAATTTTTCATTGTAATTCTTGCCATATCATTATAAAATAAGAAACTAGAAAGAGTATTTTTGAGAAAAACAGAAAAGGGGCGGTTGGGATGGATACGAAAAAGCAGTGCTGAAAGGCGTTTTGACGATGGTGGTTGTTGCATTGGCAGGCTTTCTGCTGTTCAATGGCATCGGGCGGCATCCCTATCAGCCGGATGAGCTGGAGGGCGTATTCCGCAAGGAGGCAGCCGCGCGCAGTGTCAGCGGCGAGGGTGAGGTAATTTCCGAAACCTATGGCAACAGCATTACCTTTGCCATGCAGACGGCAGACGGCAAACGGGCATGTGCAACCTATGGACGCAGCATGTTTTTTGATAAATATAAGGAGCTGGAATTTTATACCGGCGTGCAGGGAGAGGAGCCTGCGGAAAAATATTGTTTATGCGGAGAGGAACGACACCATAACGGGTGACAGCATCACCTATTCCGTAAACGATGGCGCGATTGCCTATCAGGCAACGGTTCGCTTTGGCAATGACATCGGGATTCAGTTCAGCGATGAGGTGAGACCGATGATGTATCTCAAATTCATGGTTGTCTGCCTTGCGGCAATGGGCATCTTCGGGGTGCGTATCTTCCTTGGCAGACGGCAGGCATGAGTACAAAAAGAAAATAATGAGGTGAAGAAAATGAAATTATCGAAAAAAGCAATGAGCATCAAACCTTCTACAACAATGGCAATTTCCTCCCGTGCGGCTGAAATGAAGGCAGCGGGGGTGGATGTGGTTTCCCTTCGGCGCAGGTGAACCCGATTTTGATACCCCTACACACATCGCGCAGGCAGGCATTGATGCCATTCAGAACGGGCAGACACGCTATACCCCTGCGGCAGGGACACCGGAGCTGAGACAGGCGGTTTGCGATAAGCTGAAACGGGATAATGGTCTGGAATACGAACCGGCACAGGTGGTAATCAGCAACGGCGCAAAGCATTCCCTGATGAATACCTTCATGGCAATCCTGCATGAGGGGGACGAGGTGATTATTCCCGCGCCCTACTGGTTAAGCTATGCGGAAATGGTGCGTATTGCCGGCGGTGTGCCTGTGATTATTCATACGAAAAAGGAAAATGGCTTCATGATGACCAAGGGAGGAGCTGGAAAATGCCTATTCTGCAAAAACAAAAGGCAGTTGTGCTGACAACACCCTCCAACCCCACAGGGCAGGTGATGAGCAGAGCAGATCTGGAAATGGTGGCGGAATTTGCAGTCAGCCATGATATTCTGGTGGTTTCCGATGAAATTTATGAAAACTGATTTACGAGGATGATAAGCAGCACATCAGCATTGCATCCCTTGGGCAGGATATTTATGACAGAACCATTGTCATCAACGGTGTTTCCAAAAGCTACGCTATGACAGGTTGGAGAATCGGCTATGCGGCGGCACCCTTGCCGATTGCAAAGCTGATGGCATCCCTGCAGTCCCACATGGCTTCTAACCCCAACTCCATCGCACAGGCGGCAACGGTGGTTGCGCTGAATGGTCCGCAGGATTGTGTGGCAGAAATGTGCGTGGAATTTAAAAAACGCAGAGATTACATTTATGAAAGAGAGGAAGCCATCCCCGGCATTTCCGCACTCAAGCCCGAAGGTGCCTTCTATCTGTTTGTGGATGTTTCCGGACTGTACGGCAAGGCATACGAGGGGCAGAAAATCGAATCGGCGGCGGATTTCGCATCCATTCTTCTGGAAAAGAAATATGTGGCCGTTGTGCCCTGTGCCGATTTCGGCATGCCCGATTATATCCGCCTTTCCTATGCAACGAGCATGGAGCTGATTAAAAAAGGCATGGACAGAATCGAAGAAATGGTAAAGGAATTGAAATAAGAAAACGCAGGCGGTGCATCTTATATCTGAACGATAAAGGGAGTGCCGCCTTTTTCAGGAGAAAAAGGAAGCGAGCCAATGAGCTATGAGGTTTTGGAAAGCAGGAAAACCTATGAAGGGAAGATTGTGACGATTACGGTCGATAAGCTGCGGATGCCGGATGGCAGTGAGGCCTTTATCGCGAAACCGTAATCCGCAAGAAAAATGCCGCAGGCGTGCTTGCGGTGGATACGGATGGGAGGCTTCTGTTTGTCCGCCAGTATCGGCATCCGTTTCGGGAAATGCTGCTGGAAATCCCTGCCGGTGTGATAGAGGAGGGCGAAAGCGGCGAAGCATTTCCGTGCTGCGCGAGCTGGAGGAGGAAACGGGCAAAAGGGCAGGCAGAGCGGAATTTCTCTGCGAGCTGTATCCCTCTGTCGGCTTCTGTACGGAAAAAAATTCAGCTTTTTTTTGCCACAGAGCTGACCACAGGCACACAGAAGCTGGATGCGGATGAATTTGTGGAGATTGAAAAATATACTTTGGAGGAAGCCATTGCAATGATTCATAAGGGCGAAATCAAGGACGGAAAGACCATTGCGGCGCTTTTTTGCATGGCAGGCAAGAAAAAAACGCATAATTAAAACAGACGAGCCATACCTTGTATCAGGGGGGGATGGCAATGAAAAGGCAGAAACGAAGGACAGACAAACAGCTGCAACGAATTATAGGCATTGTCTGCCTTTCTTTTTATTGGGGACGGCAGGCGCGCGCTTCTGGCGAATCTTCTGCCGCAGGGGGCAGCAGGGGCAGCTTTCTGCATTTTTGCAGCAGGCGCTGGCAGATGGAGACGAAATCGGCTTTGCGGCAATTTTCTGAAATATCTGAAATATGATATTATCATCTGGTTAGGGGATGGATGCAGCTGGGGCTTTTTCTTTGCGGGGGCGGCGTTCCTGTTTCGAGCGTCTGTGTCGGCTTCACCTCTGCCATGATGATGGCGGCGTATGGCATGAAGGGGGTGCTTCTTTCCGCAACTGCGTTTCTGCCGCAGAATCTTCTGCTGATTCCCTGCTATATCCTGATGATGTCCGCCTGTGTGTATTATCTGCTTTCCTGGCAGGAGGAGGGCGGCAAGCGGACGCTGAAGCGAGAAAAAAGGCGAAAAAGCAGCTGGAATATTGTATTCTCTTTGGGGGATCTGTGCTGCTGCTTGCGGCGGCTTCTGGGGTGGAACGGATGCTTTTACTGCTGTGAGGGCTTCTTATCGAAAAAAATAAACGTTGTTTTGTAAAAATTCATGTGAAATTTTGCAAATTGTTCACAAAAAGTTCACAAAATTAACATTTTTCAGCAAATCATATCGACAAGCCATGGAAAAATAAGTATAATTTAAAGAACTAAAGACGAAGGGGATTGTTGAAATGGAACAATGTATTGCTGATTTTACCGCATATTTACGGAATGAAAAAAAATCACCGGAAAATACTGTTCTCTCCTACAGCAGAGATTTAAGGGGTTCTGCCGCTTTATGCAGGAGGCGGGAGTTTCGGATGCCGCAAAGGTGAATCGCACGAATGTGATGGCGTATGTCTATGAGCTGCAAAAAGCAGAAAAAGGCAGGGGCAACGGTTTCCAGAAATATTGCGTCCATTCGTTCTTTTACCAGTTTTTGCAGAAGAAGGGCATGATGACGGAAAACCCTGCGGCGGATATAGAGCTGCCGAAGGTGGAGAAAAAAAGCCCCTGAGATTCTTTCTCTGGAAAGGTGGAGCTGCTTTTGGAGCAGCCGAGAGGGGAAGAGGATAAGGAGGTGCGCGATAAAGCCATGCTGGAGCTGCTTTATGCGACCGGCATTCGCGTGACTGAGCTGATTTCTCTGAAGGTTTCGGTTTGAATCTGCCCTTGGAATATATCCATTGCGGCAGCGAAGCAAAAAGCCGTATCATTCCCATCGGCGCACAGGCGAAGGCATTCTGCATAAATATATGGAACGGGTGCGGGAGCACATGATTTCCGTTCCGGAGGAGGAGGCGCTGTTTGTCAACTGCAACGGCAGACCCATGACCAGACAGGGCTTTTGGAAGATTATCAAATCCTACGCAAGGCGAGCGGGCATCGAGGAGGATATCACACCGCATATTCTGCGGCATTCGCTTTGCGGCGCACTTAATCGAAAACGGTGCGGACTTGCGCTCTGTGCAGGAAATGCTGGGTCATTCCGATATTTCCACCACGCAGATTTATACGAAGCTGACGAATCAGAAGCTGAAAAATGTATACGCAAAAAACGCATCCCCGTGCGTAAATCCATAAGAAAGACGAAGCTCTCAATGAGATTTGGAGGGCTTTTTGATGGGGAAAATCACCCACGGAGCGTTTGTTGCTTTCGGAAGGCGGATAAAGTAAGATAAGAAAGAAGGTCTGTTCCGCAAAGGGCTGTGAGAAATATTTGTCGAGGCTTTAGGAGAGACAGCCCCTTTGAAGAAACGCAGAAAGTATGCTATACTGGAAAAAATATACCGAAAAAAATTTCTGTGCAAAAAGGGGGAAGAAGCATGAAAAAGGTATTGTTTGTGGATTGCTGCATCCGCAGAAGAGGCTTCCCGCTCAAGGAGCTGGCGGAGTATTTTATCCAAAAATTAGAGGAAACGGGTGCGTATGAAATTGAGCGGCTATGCCTGATGGATGAGAATTTATCTTATTTTTCCGATGGATTCTTTTTTCAGAGAGAAGCCCTTCTGGCGGAGGGAAAATTCGACCATCCGCGTTTCCGCTATGCGCAACCGGTTTGCGGCGGCGGATAAAATTGTGATTGCCGCGCCCTTTCTGGGATTTAAGCTTTCCTGCGCTTTTGAAGGTGTATATTGAAAACCTCTGCGTGGATGGCATTACCTTCCATTCGGATGAAACGGGGGCTGCATGGACTTTGTAAGGCAGACCACATGGTTTTCCTGACGGCAAGAGGCGGTATTTATACGGATTCCCCTATGGAGCAGGGCGCACGCTACTTGGAGCAGATGGCGGCGTTCTTCGGCATTGCAAAATTCGACTGCGTTGCCGCGGAGGGGCTGGATATCGGCGCATGGCCTGTTGTTGGGAGCTGATGGAGCAGGCAAAGGAAAAAGGCGGCAGAGGTCGCAAAGGCATTTTAAATAAAAAAACACGGTATGACATGGCTCTGATTCGAAAGGGGTTTTCTGTGATACCGTTTTTTTTATTAGGAAGGATGCAGGGAGGAACTATGAAGCTATTTCATATCAGTGATTTGCATTTAGGCAAGCGGATATATGAATTTTTCCATGCTGGAGGAGCAGAGGGAGCTGCTTTTTGGAGATTCTGCGGAGCATAGACGAGGACAGCCGCAGGCACTGCTCATCAGCGGTGATATTTACGATAAGCCTGTGCCGCCGACAGAGGCGGTGAAGCTGTTGAATGATTTTCTGACGGAAGTATCAAACGAGGACTGCATACCTATCTGATTGCAGGCAACCATGATTCCGCACAGCGTCTGGAATTCGGCAAGGAAATTTTCGGCAGGGAAAGCATCCACTATCAGCGGCAGCATCGGCGAGGATTGGCGCATGTTACGGAAACGGATGAATATGGTACGGTGGAAATCTGGCTGCTGCCGTTTTCAAGCCGGCGCATGTGAACGCCCTGCTGCGCGAGGAGGAGGCTTCTTCCTATGCGGCGGCGGCAAAGCTTTTGTTGGAACGAGAGAAGATTGATTTTTCAAGCGAAACGTGATTCTGGTGCATCAGTTTGTGACGTGGAGAGGGGCGCGGGCGGAGCGCAGTGATTCCGAAACGCTTTCTTTGGGCGGTGTGGATGAAATTGATGCAGGGCTGTTTTTTTGATTTTGATTATGTTGCACTGGGGCATCTGCACAATCCGCAGAGACTGGGAAGGGAAACGGTGCGCTATGCCGGCTCTCCCATGCCGTATTCCTTTTCGGAAATCCGCAGGAAAAAGGGCATTACGGTTGTTGAACTCAAGGAAAAAGGTGTGGTTTCTCTGGATTTTATCCCACTGGAAACAAAGCGGCAGTTTCGGGAAATCAAAAGAGGCGTTGGAAATCCTTGCGGCAGGAAGGGAAACGGGCGGCTCGGGAGGATATATCCGCTGCATCCTGACGAACAGCGAAGCCCTGCTTGACCCTGTGGGACAGCTGCGGCGCATTTACCCGGAATTTAATGACGCTGGAATTTGAACAACAGGCAGCTTCGTTTTCCGATGAGGGTGCTTTTGGATACAGAGACTGCCCGCCCGGAGGAATTGTTTGCGCGCTTTTTTAAGGCAGAACGAAAAGGAACTGGATGAAACGCAGAAAAAGCTATTGGAGTGCATCTGGAAGGGAACGGAGGGAGAAGGCATGAAAACCATTAAATTGACGATTTCCGCCATTGGCCCCTTTGCGGAGCAAACGGGAGATTTCCTTTGAACGGCTGGGAAAGCAGGGGCTTTCTCATCAGCGGCGACACAGGCGCAGGGAAAACTACGCTCTTTGATGCCATCTGCTTTGCGCTGTTCGGTGAGGCGAGCGGCTCGAACCGTGGCGTGGACAGTATGCGGAGCGATTTTGCGAAGCCGCAGACCAAAAAGCTTTGTGTCGCTGACGTTTTCCCATCAGGGCAGACAGTACCGCGTGGTGCGCAACCCTGCGTATCAGCGACCCAAGCTGCGCGGCGAGGGCATGACGGCGGGAGAGTGCGGATGCGGCGTTGTATCAGGAATCGGGCGCGGGCGGAGCAACACTTGCGACCGGATTTACGCCTGTGAAAAACGAAGATTGAAACGATTTTGGGCGTGGATGCAAAAGCAGTTCAAGCAGATTTCCATGATTGCGCAGGGGAATTTCTGAAGCTGCTTTATGCGGACAGCACAGAGCGCGGCAATATTTTCCGCAGGGTGTTCCATACCGACCTCTATGCCGCCTTTCAGAAACGGCTGAAGGATGCGGAGCGAGAAAAAACGCATTGCCTTGGAGGACAGCGAAAAGCAGTTGGTGAGACATTTCAGCGAAATGACGGGGGAAGCGAAAAAAGGAAGCACTTTTTCGACGGGGGAGGAGCTGCTTTCCGTGCAGGAAAAACGCTTGCAGGAAATGGAGCGGAGCCTACAGGAAACAGATGAAGCCCTGACAACACAGCAAAAACGTCTTAGCGAGCTGGAGCATGCCATCAGCGAAGGCGCGGAAACGGACAGCTTTTTGCGAAGGCGGCAGCAGCACGGCGGCTTTGGAAACGCAGGCGGCACTTCTGCCCGAAAAACAGGCAGAAACGGCAAGGCTGAGAACAGCGAGATGCGCTTGATTTTGTTTTCCCCTTGAGCAGGCTTGGAAAACGGCGGAAAAAACGCGAGTAAACTGGCAGAGAGGTGCCATCGAAAACGCGGAAAAAGGAGAAGCAAGCGGAGGAAATACTTGCCCGTTTACAGGCGGAAAGGCTGCTTCGGGATGCAGAAAACCCACAGCTTGAGGAAAAAAAACGAAGTCTTTTGCGCAGATTGAAGGCAGACGAAGAACGGGTTTGGCAGAGGGAAAAAACAAAGCAGGAGACAGAACGGCTTGCTGCGGAGAAAAGCGCGGCGGAAGCTGAGATACAGGCGTTGCAGGAAATGCTCACGGCGCAGGAAACGGCACAGCAGGAATGGCAGGTGATGCTTTTATGCAGGAAAAGCTGCTGTTGGAGAAGAAAGCACAGGAGCAGACGATTGCCAGAAAAAGAGAATTCATCGAAGGCATCGAAGCACTTCTGCAACAGAAAGCGGATATCGCCAAAAAGGAAAGGGATTTGCAGGGCATGCAGAAGAAATACCTCGCGGCGGAGGGGGCATGGCAGGCGGCGAAGGCAGCGGCAACGCAGGCGGAAACGCTTTATCTGCGCGAACAGGCAGGCTTTCTAGCGGAAAACCTCACGGAGGGGATGGCTTGCCCTGTCTGCGGCGCAACGCACCATCCCATAAGGCGGCGCTGACGGAAAATGCCATCACGCAGGCGGAATGGCAGGAGAAAAAAGGCGCAGGAGGAAACGGCAAGCGCGGCTCTGCGGAAGGGCATCCGAGCAGGCGACGGTTGCAGGGGAAAAGCTGCTCTTGGCGCAGGAAGCGTTCCGCACAGGCTGTGAAAGGCTGGGGACAGATGCGGAGGGGCTTTGCGGAAAAGGAAACGGCAGAAGTCGCATTCAAGCAGGAAATGGTACTGCTGGCAGAGAAGCAAAGGAGGATAGACGAAGCAGAAGCCCTGCGCCCCGAAAAGGAAGGCTTGCAGGAACGCATTGCGAAGAGCCAAAGCCGCCTTGGCAGCATTGCAGAAAGGGCGGAGGAAACGAACACCGCTTTGCGGCAGAAGCAGGGCGAATATGGTCTGTTGCAGGCGCAGCTTGGAAATCTGACTGCCGCAGTGCTGACAGAGAAATGCGCTGCTTTGCAGAAGGAAATTTCCCTTGCGGAGAAAAAAGAATCCGACCTGCAGGAGACTTTGCAGCAGACACGAGAGAAAAAGGAGGCGCGTTTCCTTGCCCTGCGGAAGCAGGCAGAGCAGGAGGAGTCAAGCCGCCGCAAAAGACGGAGCAGGAGGCGGAAACAGAATTTTTGCCGTTTTACGGGAAAAAGAGCTTTACAAATCAGACAGAATATGAAGCATATCTCACAGAGCGCACGGCATTGGAGCGTGCGGAGGAAGAAAAAAACAGGCAGTTTTCGCAGATTTGGAAAAGCAAAGCAGCTGGCAGAAATGCTTGCGGAGAGCTGTGCGAAAAAAGGAGCGGAAGGATGTTTCCGCTTTGGAGGAGGAGCGAAAAACGCTTTTGACGGAACACGCGGCGAAAAGGCAGATGGCAGATGAAACAAGAAAACAGGCTGCGGTTCTGGCAAATCTCCTGCAAAATGCAAAGGAAGGAATGGCAGGAGAGGATGCACGCTGCTGCGGCGTATCTCCCGATTCGGGAGCTTTCTCGCACTGCCAACGGGGAATTGCCCGGTAAGGAGAAAAATCGCCTTTGAGCAATTTGTGCAGGGGGTTTATTTCCGAAGGATTTTGCAGGCGGCAAATCTGCGTTTGCAGGATATGACAGAGGGCAGATATCTTTTGCTGCACGCAGAAGGCGATGAATAAACGCTCGCAGGCGGGCTTGGAGCTGGAGGTGCTTGACCATTATACGGGCAAAAGCCGCTCGGTGCGTTCACTTTCGGGTGGGGAAGCGTTTAAGGCTTCGCTTTCCTTGGCATTGGGGCTTTCCGATGTGATTCAGGCGCACGCAGGCGGTGTCCGTGTGGATGCGATGTTCATTGATGAGGGCTTCGGCTCTCTGGATGAGCAGTCAAGGGAGCAGGCGGTGCAGATGCTGCAAAGGCTTTCCTATGGGAATCGTCTGGTGGGGATTATTTCCCATGTTTCCGAACTGAAGGAAAGCATTGATAAGAAGATTATCGTGAAAAAGGGCAGTGCCGGCAGCAGCATTGCATGGCAGGAATAAAAAAGAAATAAGGAAATAAAAAACCTCTTTCCTCAAAGCGTATGAAAATGCTAAGGAAAGAGGTTTTATTATTATCAGAAAAAATTATTCATCCCAGTTATGGTAGGTATTCTGAACATCATCGTCATCGTCGAGCATTTCCAGAAGCTTATTCATTTTCTTGATATCCTCTTCGTCTGTCAGCTCCGTATAGGTCTGGGGAATCATGGTTACCTCGGCGCTTGCCATAGGGATGCCTGCTGCCTCCAGTGTTTCGCGCACTGCGGAGAAATCATCGGGTGCGGTTGTGATTTCGTAGCTGTCCTCCTCTGCGGCGAAGTCCTCTGCGCCTGCATCCAGAGCAGCCATCATCAGCTCTTCCTCGTCCATATCGATTTCTTCCTTATCAATCACAATCAGACCCTTTTCATCGAACATGAAGGATACACAGCCGCTGTTGCCCATGTTGCCGCCGCCCTTTGTGAAGGCGTTTCTGACGATTGGCTGCTGCACGGTTTCTGTTATCTGTCAGCACTTCTACAATAACAGCTACGCCGTTGGGGCATAGCCTTCGTAGGTTACGTTTTCGTATTCTACGTCTTCACCGCCGCCGGTACCGCCTTTTGATACTTCTGTCGATGGTATCGTTTGGCATGTTGTTGGCTTTGCATTTTGCGATAACATCACGCAGCTTGCCGTTTACGGCGGGGTCGGACCGCCAGTTTTACCGCAACCTGAATTTCTCTGCCCAGCATGGTAAAGATTTTACCTTTTTTTTGCATCGTTTTTTTTTTTTTTATGTTTGATATTTGCAAACTTAGAATGTCCTGACATTAGGAACCCTCCTCCTTAAAATTTCACCAAAATATTTTATCATTATTTTCTGCATAATTCAAGGAATTTCGTATCGGAAAGCCTGTTTTTTATAGAATTTGGCAAAAATCGTCTTATTTTCGGATTTCCTCCTGCTCATAGGGGAAAACCTCTGTCAGGAAATGCTTGCGGCGCAGGGCATCCTCAATCTCATCCAGAATTTCCTCGCTTTCGGCGGAAACATGGTGAAAAATGATACCCTGAGGTGACATTTAAAAGCGGAGTGGATTTGCCGCTTTCCAGATTTTTCAGAAACGCCTGTACATCTCTGCGGTTTTTGATTTGCAGGGGAGCGGAAACCTTCCCATAGACTCTGTGGTTTACCATGACATCCACGACACAGCCGCCTAAATCCACAATGGTTGTCAGCTCCTCCTCTGTTGCCGCGGCATCATGGAAGACCTTGAACAGCCGCATGGTATCCGCAGGCTCTTCCAGAAGATAGCCCCTTGCCGTTGCCAGAATGGAATGACCCTCTGTGCGAAGCAAAGCAATATCCTGGACAATCACCTGACGGCTGACCCCCGTGGCAGAGCCGAGCGCACCGCCGGAGAGAGGTGTTTTTGATTCCCCATCAGATTTAATAATTTCTTTCGTCTTTCTGTGCCAGTCATTTTTTCAATCACTCCTGCTTATTCCACCGCATGGAGATTTTTCAGGCTGATATCCAGAATAGGTGCGGAATGGGTCAGCGCACCGCTGGATACATAATCTACCCCAAGCGCTGTGATGGTTTTGATATTTTCGATTGTCATATTGCCGGAGCATTCGGTTTCTGCTCTGCCGTCAATGAGGCGGATGGCCTCCGCCATTTCCGCAGGGCTCATGTTATCCAGCATGATGATATCTGCACCGGCTTCGACTGCTTCTCTTACCATATCCAGAGTTTCCGTTTCGACTTCGATTTTGCGGACGAAGGGAGCATACGCCTTTGCTGCGGGCAATGGCCTCCTTTACGCCGCCTGCTGCGCCGATATGGTTATCCTTCAGCATTACGCCGTCGGAAAGATTATAGCGGTGATTCGAGCCACCGCCGACGGTTACGGCATATTTTTCAAACACTCTCATACAGGGAGTGGTTTTTCTTGTATCCAAAAAGGGTTGTTTTTGTACCCGCAAGCAGCTTTGCAACGGCATTCGTATAGGTTGCGATGCCGCTCATGCGCTGCAAATAATTGAGGGGGTGCGCTCTGCGGAAAGCAGAACACGGATATCTCCCGTCACAGTTGCCAGAAGCCGCCCCTTTTTCACAGCATCTCCATCGGCGGCATGAAAGGCAATTTCTGTTTTTTCATCCAGAAGCTGAAACGCCCTTTGCGAACACATCCAGACCGGCAATGATGCCGTCCTGCTTGCAGATTAAATCGACTGTGCCAAGCTGATACCGCGGCATGACTGCGTTGGTGGAAACATCCTCGCTGTTGATATCCTCCTCCAGAGCCATGCGGATATATTTATCTGCTACAATTTGCATGGTAATCGGGTTCATTCTAATCCTTCCTTTCCCTGCAATGTGCTGTGCTGCTTTTTCTGCGAAAACAAAGGCTTTCCAGAAGGCTGTTGCTGGCCAATCTGTTCTTGCCGTGTACGCCGTTGCAGCTGGTTTCGCCAATAGCATAGAGATGCTCCATGGTTGTTTTGGAATGGCGGTCTACATGGATGCCACCCATAAAGTAATGCTGTGCCGGCACAACGGGCGCAGGCTCTTTGATATCATAGCCTGCCTCCAGACAGGGTTTTGTAGATATTCGGGAAATGATTTTCAATATCCTCCGCAGGAACGGAGCAAAGGAAAGCCATACATGCTTTGTACCTTCCTTTTCCATTTCTGCATGGATGGCAGCAGAAACCTTGTCTCTGGGCAGAAGCTCATTGACAAAGCGTTCGCCCTTGCTGTTGAGCAGAATTGCACCCTCGCCGCGGGCAGATTCGAAATCAGAAAATGTCTGCCGGGCTTTTCGCTGTAAAGGCTGGTGGGGTGAATCTGCACATAGTCCATATTTTCCAGCTCCACGCCGTATTTTTCTGCCAGACGGAGTGCATCCCCCCCGTCAGGGAAGGGAAGTTTGTAGAATGTTCATACAGACCGCCGATGCCGCCTGTTGCCAGAATTGTGTTTTCCGCATGAATCCGCAGGATATCGCCGTTTTCTGCCTTCGCAACGATGCCATGGCAGGTGTTTCCCTCCACCAGAAGGTCTTCCATCACGGTATAGTCCATAATGGTGACATTGGGCAGTGCCTGCACATTTCTGAGCAGTGTTTCTGTGATTTCCTTCCCTGTGATGTCCTTATGGAAGCAGATACGGGGCTTGGCGTGTGCGCCTTCTCTGGTATATTTTAAACTACCGTCCGCCTCCTTGTCAAATCTTACGCCGAGGGCAAGCAGGTCGTTGATCACGGCTCTGCTGTTGCGAATCATGATATCCACGCTTTCCTTGCGATTTTTCGTAATGCCCTGCCTTGAGGGTGTCCTCGAAGAAGGAATCGTAGTCGGTTTCATCCCTCTGGACGCAGATGCCGCCCTGTGCAAGCATGGAATCGCAGCTGGGCAAATCCTCCTTGCAGATGAGAAGAATGTTCTGCTCCTTGGGCAGCTTTTGAGTGCGGCATATAAGCCGCTGACTCCTGCGCCGACGACGATGACGGTGTTATAGGTAAGCTCTTTTTCCATTTTTTATGCTCCTCCTTATTTGCTCAGCTCCAGCATGCGTGTCAGGGTGTTGCCTGCGGCTTCTGCCTGTGCCCGGTCTACGGATGCCTGATTTTCCTCTGTCTGCAAAACATGCAGCACCTTTTCCAATGTAATCAGCTTCATGTCCCTGCAGGTGGGTGCTGTTTTTCGTGAAATAGAAGGTCTTATCGGGGTTGCGTTTTTCAGCTCATACAGCACGCCGATTTCCGTTCCGATGATAAATTCCTGCTTTTCACTTTCGGTCGCATGCTTGATGATGCCTGTGGTGGAGCCGATGTAATCTGCCAGCTTTGTCACAGCTTCAGGGACATTCGGGATGCACCAGAACCTCTGCATTGGGGTGTGCGTCCTTCAGCTCCTGTACCCTCGGCAGGAGAGATATTCCTGATGGATGGGGCAGTAGCCATTGACGAGAATGATATTTTTTTTTCAGGCACCTGCGCCGCAATGAAGCGACCGAGGTTCTGATCGGGAAATAAAGAGGATATTCTGATTGGGCAGGTTGCGGACAATCTGCACCGCGTTGGCGGAGGTCACGCTTACGTCAGACCAGGATTTGATTTCCGCTGTAGAATTGACGTAGCAGACAAACCGCCAAATCCTCGTAGGCTCTTGCCGCGTCCACCTCTGCCTTTGTTACCATGTGCGCCATGGGGCAGTCCGCGCTTGCATCCGGCATCAGCACCTTCTTTTCAACAGACAGCCGCTTTCCCCCATGAAGGAGACACCGCAGTAAACGATGATGGGGTTGGGCAGGGTTGCCGCCGTTTTGCTCAACGCGAAAGGAATCCCCGACATAATCGGCGATTTCCTGAATTTCATCCGCTACATAATAATGCGCCAGAATGACTGCATTTTTCTGTTCCTTTAAGGCTTTGATTTCATCTTTGATATTCATGCTTTTCCTCGATTCTACTGTATTTTGTAAATAAGTATTGTAAATAAATTTTTTGCAGTGGAATTTAGTATAGCACAATTATTTACAAGTGACAAGACAGATGAAAGAAAAGTTGTATTGTTTTGTATTTTTTTAGAAACAGCTGTTGCGCCGAACAAAAAAAAAACCTCCGCAGGGGCGCCCCCACGAAGGTGATTTGCTTTCGACTTAGTTTTTATTGGCAGAGAAGAAGATAAATATCATTTACGTTTGTGCCGGTTGCCCCTGTGATGAGAAGGGCATCTGCCGCCGCCAATGCGGCATTGGAATCATTCTCCGCAAGAACCGCAGGAATGGAAATGCCCTTTTTTTTCGCAAGGATACCGCAGGTTTTCCTGTCCACAATACCGCCTGCGGCATCGGTTTACCATCCGTACCGTCAGAGCCTGCCGCCGCAATCACAATGCCTTCCATGCCGGCAATGCGCTCCGCCGCCGCAAGGGCAAGCTCCCTGATTTCTGCCACCCTTGCCCTTCCCGGTGATATGCACAAACGGTTTCGCCGCCGCAGAGAATCGCACAGGGCGGGCGCAGGGGCAGACCGTCCTTCCGGATTGTTTTTGCGATGGATGCAAGAAATCTGCCGGCACTCCCTTGCCTCACAGTCAAGCATATTAGTCAGAACCAGAGGGGCATAGCCAAGCTGCTCTGCCGCCCTTGCCGCATCGGCACAAAGCTGTGTCACGCTGCCTGTGATTTCCATGGTGACGTTAGCAAGCGTTTTCGGTGTTTCCATGGCAAGCTGCTTTCGCATTTCCTCTGTCAGCTTGAGATTGTATTTTTTTCCGAGATGGCAAATGCTTCTGCCGCCGTGGACGCATCCGCGCAGGCAGGGGTAGGAGGCAATGGAATCGGGGCGGTCGCCCAGAATATCGCTCAGAACAATGCAGTACACCTGTGCAGGGGCACAAAGCTTCGCAAATTTGCCGCCCTTTACGGCAGAAAGATGCTTGCGGATGGTGTTGATTTCCACGATATCCGCGCCGCATTTCAAAAAGCTGGTCGGTGATGTCCAGAAAATCCGCAAGGGTCAGCTTGCCGGCAGGACATTCAAAAGCGCAGAGCCGCCGCCCGAAACCAGAAAGAACACCGTATCCTTTTCAGTTAAACCGGAAACGGCATCCATGATTTTCTGTGTGCCGAGAATTGTATTTTTCATCGGGAAGGGGATGCCCTGCTTCAAGGATGGTAAAGTCGGGGGATTTCGCCCTTCGCATGGTCATATTTCGTCAGAACAATGCCTGTATCAATCCTGTGGGGGATATTTTCCGCCGCCGCCTTTGCCATGTTCAAGCCGCTTTGCCGATGGCAATGACAATCACCCTTCCTTCAAAAGCGAAGGTCTTGCCGCCGATGAACTTTTTTACGGCTTCATCGGGAAGGGATGTCTGAATGGCATTGTGAATTATCTTTTTTGCATCAGATAAAATCTCATTCACAGAAAATGCACCTCTTTCTTTTGTATATCGGTTTTATATTTGTTTTTTCAAGTATAGCAAATCAGAGGGGAAAAACAATCGAAAAAGGCGTATAAAAAAGGCATATATAAAGGAAAAAGAGCCACTGGGGAAGTGGCTCTCTGTAAAGGGAGGGTATGTATACTATGTTTATTCATTATCCTCTTCTTTGAGGACATCTTTATCATATCCTGTCAATATGAATCTGGTGTGGCTGAAATATGAACGTTTTTTTGTAAACAATGAGGGGAATCTCTTTGAAACCCTGTTGCTTTTTGCTGATTTTTTCGCGGAAAATATGATACTATCTTCCTTAGAAAGACGCAGGAAAAGAAGAAAGACGAAGGAAAAGAGAGAGGCAGGAAGGGAGCAGATGAAAATGTTTGGAAAAGAAGAAGTAAAGGTATTTCTGAAGGAAAAAGGAAAAGTCCCTTTCGTTGGGTGGAGCATAAAGCGGTTTATACCATTGAGGAGATGGAGGAGCTAGGTCTGGAAAAAATGGAGGAGACGGCAAAAATCTCTTTTTGCGAGACCAGAAGGGAAAAAAAATCATTTTCTTGTGGTAATTCGTGCCGATAAGCAGGCGAATCTGAAGGAGCTGGGCGAGAAGCTTGGCGGCGTAAGGCTTTCCCTTTGCATCGGAGGAGCGTCTGGAAAAATATCTTGATTGAAAAAGGGGCAGTGACACCCTTTGGGCATTTTGAATGATACTGCCTGCGCCGTAAAGGTTTTTCTGGACAGAGATTTTTCTGGAAAAGGAGGAAATCGGGGTGCATCCCAATGACAATACGGCATCGGTTTATCTGAAACGCGGCAGCAATGCATGTGGCATT
>VOFJ01002952.1_pt1 | contig 22649 bp, 36 predicted proteins | sample 5384081 | NCBI WGS metagenome assembly VOFJ01 (sample SAMN12384729, study PRJNA508395) | human gut metagenome | isolation source: healthy gut I | host: Homo sapiens | reverse complement strand
GCGCTCTGGGTGGGGATGTAGCCCACGGTGACGTGGAGCAGGCCGTCCTTCTTGAACAGCTTGGTCACGGTGGCGCTGTAGCTGCCCACACTGCCGGTGACGGGGATCTTGTAGCACTGGGTCGTCTCGTCGAACTCGACGGTCATATCCTCCATCTCGAAGGTCTTATGGTTCATCTTGAAGCTGGGGCCCACCAGCTTGGCAAGGTAGGCGTCCACATCCACCGAGGGGAGCAGGAGCTGCTCGGTGTCGGGGTCGGTGTTGTAGTTGTCGAAACTGCCCTGCGTCTCCTGAATGCTGTACACGCAGCCCCAGACCGCCGCTTCGCGGAGGGTCAGGTCGTCGATGTTCTCAATGCCGTCGAAGGGCACGGGGTCGAAGAGGACAAGGCCTTCCAGCTCATCCTCGTATTCCTGCCGCTGCTGGGTATCGTCAAACAGCTTTGCCACGGTGCGCACACCCGCGCGCACCACGGTGACCGCGCCCACCAGCACCAGCACTGCCACCAACAGGCCAAGGGCCTGACGGGCACGGCGGCGGTGGAGCCGGGCGTGTTCTTCCGGGGTCATATAGGTTTTCATCTTGATTTTCGTCTCCTAAATTGGACTGTAGTCGGTCATACCGGGTCTTAGTATACCACGTTTTTGCCCCGAAGTGCAGAATCCGGGGAGTGGATTTTTTTTGTGAAAGCGCGTTTTATTCCCACGTTTTCCAGACGTCGGGCTGGTAGCCGACGGTGGCCTGACGGCCATTGCGGACGATGGGGGTGCGGAACAGCTGCTGGTTCTCGAAGAGCTTGTCTTCTTTCTGCCAGTCTACCAGTGCGTCCAGCAGAGCGAGGGTCTGCTTATCCTTGGCCGCCGGGTCCACCATCTGCTCCCAGCCGCCCAGCGCGCAGGCGATGTTCTCGAACTCGCCCCGGCTCATCTCTTTTTCTTTCAAATCGATCATCTGGAACTTGATGCCACGCTCCTGAAATAGCGCTGGGCCTTTTTGGTATCGAAGCACTTGGCTAGTGCCGAAGATCTGGATGTTCATGCGTTTGTCCTCCCAAAAGTCTCCTTTTTATTGTATCATACTCCGGCCCCGTTGCATAGGGATATTTCACGGCCCCGCCGGGCAGACTAGCGGCAGACTGAAGTTTGGAGGTATGTTTTATGAAAGCATTCGTTGACCCTGACCTGTGCATCGGCTGCACCCAGTGTGCCGGTATCTGCCCGGAGGTGTTCTCCATGGAGGGCACGCTGGCCGTGGCCCAACCCGGCGAACTTTCCGGCGAACTGGTCCCCACCGCCATCGACGCGGCCCAGAACTGCCCCGTCTCGGCGATCACGGTCTCGGAATAAGGAAAACTCCCTGAAAATTTTCAAATATCCCTCCGATCCCTGCGATTTTGTGCTATACTATAAGGTGTGAAATTATGGATCGGAGGAAAATCGCCCATGCGTTTACTGGTCATTGACGGCAACAGCATCGCCAACCGTGCCTTTTACGGCATCAAGCTGTTGACGACCAAGGACGGCCGCTATACCAACGCCATTTTTCGGCTTTCTGAATATTCTGAACTCCCTGCTCAAGGAGTGCTCCCCGGACGAGGTCGCCGTGGCGTTCGACCTCAAAGCCCCCACCTTCCGCCACAAGATGTACGACGGCTACAAGGCCACCCGCCACAAGATGCCCGACGAGCTGGCCCAGCAGATGCCGGTGCTGAAGGAGCTCCTGACCGACCTCGGCTACCGGCAGGTCACCGCCGAGGGCTGGGAGGCCGACGACATCCTCGGCACGCTGGCCGCTGCCTCTGCCGCCCGCAGCGACGACTGCTTCCTTGCCACGGGAGACCGCGACAGCCTACAGTTGGTAAGCGGTGACCCACCACCGTGCTGCTGGCTACCACGGCGCTGGGCCGCAGCAAGACCGTGGCCATGGATGTGGCCGCCATCGAGGAAAAGTATGGCATCCAGCCGAGGCAGCTCATCGAGGTGAAGAGCCTGATGGGCGATGCGTCCGACAACATCCCCGGTGTGCGGGCATCGGCGAAAAGACCGCCCTCGCCCTTGTGCAGAGGTTCGGCACACTGGAAAACGTCTACGCCAACCTCGACGACAAGAGCATCAAACCCAAGCAGCGGGAACACCTGCTGGAGTGCCGGGCCGATGCGGAACTGAGCCATCTGCTCGGCACCATCCGCACCGACGCCCCCATCGACACCGCCGAGGGTGCTTACAAGGTCGGCGAAGGGAACAAGAGCGCCGCCGTGCGGTTGATGCAGGAGCTGGAGCTCACCCTCATCCCCCGTTCGGGCTGGAGGGCGTGGCCCCGGCCGCCGCGCCCGAAGAGGTCCCCACGCTGGAGGGCACCGTCTCCCAGCTGCCCGAACCCCCCGCCGGGCATTATCTGGTGGCCACCCGCCCCGCCGTCATGGGCCGCGCGGGCGTGAAAAATGTCGTTTTGCAGCCGGAAGCGTGGTACGCCGTGCAGGGCAGCACCGTCTACCCCTGAACAGCGGCGAGCTGGTGCAGCTGCTGGACGCCCCGGCGTGACGCTGGACGTCTTCGACTCCGCTCCCTCTACGCGCTGGCCATGGCCCACGGCGGCTGGGGCAGCAGCATCGTCTGGGACGGCAAGCTGGCTGCCTACCTGCTGGACGCCTCGGCCTCCAAGTATCAGGTCACCGAGCTGCTGACGAGCTACCGCGCCAAAGGCCGCCTTCACCTGTGAGGCGTGGCCCGACGCGGGGGCGCCTTGCCGACCTGTTCGCCAAGATGAAGGCAGAGATCACCGCGCTGGGCGAAGACTCCCTCTACAACGACATCGAGTTCCCGCTGGCGCAGGTGCTGGCCGACATGACCCGCATCGGCATCCTCGTGGACCGGCAGGGCGTCGAGGGAGTTCGAGGCTGCGGATGCGCACCGAGCTTTCGCAGGTGCTGGCCCGCATCCAGATGGAGACCGGCAGCACCAGTTTCAACCCCAACAGCCCTAAGCAGCTGGGCGAAATGCTCTTCGACACCATGGGCCTCCCCCACGGCAAAGACCCAGCGCGGCTGGTCCACCGACGCAGAAACGCTGGAAGCCCTGCGGGACTACCCGCTGGTGGAAGACATTTTGCAGTACCGCGCCTACCAAAAGCTGAATTCCACCTATGTGGAAGGGCTTTTGAAGGTCATGGGCGAGGATGACCGGGTCCCACACCCGGTTCAACCAGACCGAGGCGCGGACGGGCCGCCTTTCCTCCGACAACCCCAACCTGCAGAACATCCCCATCCGCACCGAGCTGGGCAGCCAGCTCCGGGCCTATTTCATCGCCAAGCCCGGCTGGGTGCTGGTGGACGCCGACTACAGCCAGATCGAGCTGCGCATCCTCGCCCATGTCACCGGCGACGAACACATGCAGCACGCCTTCCTCTCCGGCGAGGGACATCCACCCCAGCTCCACGGCGGCCCGGATCTACAATCTGCCGCCGGATCAGGTCTCGCCCCGCATCCGTTCCTCGGCCAAGGCCATCAACTTCCGGCATCATGTACGGCAAGGGTGCCTACAGCCTTTCCAAGGACATCGGTGTCTCGGTGAAAGAGGCCGACGCGTTCCTCAAAAACTATCTGGCCGCGTTTCCCAAGGTGGACGGCTACATGGAAAAGACCATTGCCGACGCCAAGGACTGCGGCTATGTTTCCACCCTGTTCGGCCGCCGCCGCTCCCTGCCGGAGCTGGGCAGCTACAATCGGAACATCCGGGCCAGCGGCGAGCGGATGGCCCGCGATACGCCGATCCAGGGCACTGCCGCCGACGTCATCGAGCTGGCGATGGTGCGGCTCTGGCGGCGTCTGCGGGACGAGAAGATGGAGAGCCGCCTCATCCTGACCGTCCACGATGAGCTGATTGTGGAAGCGCCGGAAGGCCGAGGCGGCAAAAGGCCGCCGCCATCCTGCGGGAAGAGATGGAAGGCTGTGTGCAGTACGCCGTGCCCCTGAGCACCGAGGTGCATGAGGGCCAAAAAACTGGCTGGAGGCCCATTAAATTATGATCGTATTAGGAATCGAATCCACCTGCCGAGACCGCCGCATCCCTCGTGGAGGACGGGCGGCATCTGCTGAGCAATGTCATCTCCACCAGTGTGAAAGAACAGGCGCTCTACGGCGGCGTTGTGCCCGAGATTGCCAGCCGCCGCCACTGCGAGTTCATCAGCGCCACGGTCAAAAAAGCTCTGCTGGACGCCGGCAAGACCATCGACGACGTGGACGCTGTGGCCGTCACCTTTGCACCCGGCCTCATCGGCGCGGTGCTGGTGGGCGTCAACTTTGCCAAGGGGCTGGCCTACTCGGCGGGCAAACCGCTGGTGCCCGTGCATCACCTGCGGGGACACATTGCAGCCCTTTACCTCACCCACCCGGAGCTCAAGCCGCCCGTTCCTCTGCCTCGTGGCCTCCGGCGGCCACAGCCACATTGTGGAAGTGCTGGACTACACCCACTACCACATTCTGGGCCACACTGTGGACGACGCGGCCGGCGAAGCCTTTGACAAGGTGGCCCGGACGCTGGGCCTGCCCCTACCCCGGCGGCCCCAGCGTGGCCAACGCCGCCAAGACCGGCAACCCCAAAGCCTACCGCCTGCCCGTGCCCCATGTGGAGGGCAAAAAATACAACGTGAGCTTCTCCGGCCTCAAAACTGCCGTGCTGAACGAAGTGAATCAGGCCCAGATGAAGGAGGCACGGAGGTCCATGCCGGACCTGGCCGCCAGCTTTCAGGAGCGCATTGCGGGCATTCTGGCCGAAAAGCTGCTGCTGGCCGCGGCCGACACCGGTGCCAAAAGCAGGTCTGTCTGGCGGGCGGGCGTAGCTGCCAACGGACGGCTGCGCCAGCTGGTGAACGATGGGGCCCAGAAGCTGGGTGCCAAGGTCTACCTGCCGGAGCTCAAGTTCTGCGGCGACAACGGTGCCATGATCGCCGCTCAAGGATATTACCAGTACATGGCCGGCACACCGCCGGGCTGGAGCTAAACGGCTCGCCCGCACCCATCGACTACGAATAAGAAAGAAAGCAAGAGGTCTGCGCCACCCGCAGACCTCTTTGCTTTTTCCTGTTCCACTTTAGTATTTGAAATAGAACCGGACCTCGCCGATCTTCTTTTTTGCGCAGCAGGAAGAGAGTCGGGATAAGATAGATCAGGATCGAGAGCATCATGCTGGCATCATAGCCCGAAATGGTCTCGGCCACGTCCTCCGTGCCGTACAGGCCGCCCACCAGCATAGAGGCAATGTCCATGGCCCCGTGCAGGAACACCGTGACCCACAGGTTGCCGGTGCGGAAATAGATGGCTGCGAACAGCGTACCCAGCGATGCCGCAAAGACACACTGCATCAGCACACCGAAGGGAGCGCTGGACAGCAGATTGGTCAGGTGGGGCCGCGCCAAACAGCAGGCCCGACAGCAGACAGGCTTTCCAGACCCCCGCCCTGCCGGTGCCGAAGCGCTCCAGCAGGCTCTGGGCAATGACCCCGCGGAAGATGAACTCCTCCGCCACACCCACCAGCGCCATGCTCAAAAAAGAAGCTGAAGATGCTGAACGCAGGCTGCAGCTGGGCATCCTCGGGCATCCCGAACATCAGCTTGGCATACAGGCTGTAACCGATGAGCACCAGCGGATACATTCCCACCAGCAGCCCGTTGAAAAAGCCGCTGCCCCGGCGGCGGAGCAGATACATCTTACCGGTGCGGCCCAGAATGACCAACGCCACCACCATGCCCACCGCCTCCTGCACGGCGCTGAGGAAGTAGGAGTCCACCCGTTCCAGATCCACCCCAAAGAGCACCAGTGCAAACACAATGAGATAGGATCCCAGCAGCAGGCTGCCCAGAAACAGCACCTCGGATAAAACACAGAAGCCGACGGGATGCTTTGCGCGCGCAGACGTTTCAGCATAAAAAAATATCCTCCTGAATCTTAGTGGCTCTATTCTAACATACTTTGCCGGAAAGAGAAAGCTTTTGGCATTTTCTGCTCAGGCGAAAAATCTCAAAAAAAGTGTTGACAAGACCCGGGCCGTATAGTATAATATCCCTTGTCAGCGGCGAGGTTCAAAGCTGACGACAACAGAATGATGGGGATTTGCATAGTGGTAGTGCGGTAGACTCTGACTCTACTTGTGGGAGTTCGATTCTCTCATCCCCAACCAGAAAACCGCAGTCGCCTTCCGGCTGCGGTATTTTCGGGGCATAGCGCAGTTGGTAGCGCGCTTCGTTCGGGACGAAGAGGCCGTGGGTTCAAATCCCGCTGCTCCGACCAAAATTGCACGTCGATCCGTTGAGGATTGACGTGCTTTTTTCTTTTTTCGCTGCCATCCTGCCGCGTTTTCGCCCATTCATGCGTTGAGCTTTTGGTGGGCGCGGGTGAGCGCGAGCTGCGCTTATGATTCCGGGTTGCGCCCCAGCGTTCGCTTTTCTCTGCCGCCGCATCCTGCTGATGGCGGCGGCCTGCTCTCTCCTGTTTCCGCCAACGGCGGTCGGTTCCGCCAAGCTGTTCGAATCCCCCTAGATAGTGAAACTCAAGATTCCATAAAAACAAAACCCAGCACAATTACTACGGAGTTTTTGGGTGGGCGCGGTGGATCTTCGAACCACCAATTGAAGCTGAAAAAGCAGCAGATTTACAGTCTGTCCCCATTGGCCACTCGGGAACACGCCTGTGGGCCTCACTTTGTGCGGCCATCGCTGACCGCCTGTATATCTTGGTACCATCGATTCTTTTGTCAACCATTTTTGCAAAAAAAAAAAATTTGACATCTTTTGTCAGCCGGTGTATACTACAACCAATGATTGTGGTTCAGACGCACAAATTAAAACAGAAAGGAGACTATTCTTTATGACGACTGACCGCGAAGCATTTCTCGCATCGTTCAAGGAGTATCTTGCCACCACCCCGGCTGTGGAACTGCTGAACGACTACACCTATTTGTTGATATACATCAATCACGACCCCTACGATGAGCAGGAAACGGTACCAGTACCTTGTGGATGCTGTTTCCACCGTAGGCACGAAGTTTTCTCAGGTCGATACATGGCGTGCCGGTGCGCCAAGCGCCAGCGTGAGGACGACAACGCCTTTGGGAATCTGCAATGGCATGGCACGACCACCACTACGCCAAGGCCCCGGAGCCCTACTGCCTGAGCGCCCCCTGCGAGGAGACCGAATGGCTGGTGCCGGATGTCCTGCCGCGGGGCGAGATCTTCCCTGTTGGTGCCGACGGCGGCACTGGCAAGGGCATCTGGCAGGCGTGCAGCTCATTGCCTATGTCACCACGGGCAAACCAGCGGGTTCTTTCCCCCTGCCGCCTGCCCAGACCGGCAAGGTGCTGCTCCTTGCGGGCGAGGACGACCCCGGCAAGGTGCTCAAGGCCCGCCTGCTGCCGCCGGAGCCGACATGAACCGGGTGCTCTGCCTCACCGCCGACGACTACTACCTGCGCACCGGCCACCCCTCTGCCCCCGGAGACGACGACATCACCACCTTTGCCCCAAGATCAACCCGCATCCTGTTGATCTTGGACCCGCTGCAAAAAGCTTTCTGCCCCCCGACGTGGAGATGGCCAGCCGCAACCAGATGCGCGGCCCGTGCTTCCCCTGAAAGAGCCTGAGCCCGCCAAGTACCACCTCGCCACCCTGCTGGTGATGCACTCCAACAAGCGGCCGGGCGTTTCGGACCGTGGCCGCCTCGCCGACAGCTCCCGACATCTGGGGACATTGCCCGCAGCGTGCTGATGATGGGCCGCTGCAAGAACAGCACCGAGGGCCAGATCTACCTCAGCCACGAGAAAGAGCAGCTACTCAAACCCGCCCAGACCGTGCTGCTGCACATCGAGGACGTGACCGTGGACGGCGTGCCCACCGCGCAGGCCATCTTTGACAGCTCCACCGACAAGAAAGACGCGGACTTCATGGAGGAGCGCCGCCTCCGCCTTGCCCAGACCAGGACGACACCACCGCCGCCATCCTCAATGCGCTGGCCGAGAGCCGCCTTGGCAGCGGCATGGCCAGCAACGAGCTGCCGCCGTCACCAGGAGGTCGGGTGCAGCGTGAGAGCCTACAACCGTGCCTACGCGGGAGCTGGTAAAAGATGTGGCCGCATCACGAAGAAGGCGATCGGGAGAGAGATGGCTGCAACCGGTGGTACTTCTCCGACTGGATTAAATCCGATGACCAACTTTAAAAAAATAACTACGTTCTTATGTTTTAATTTGAATGTTGGTCTGGTGGCCCAACTTCGGTTGCTGGCCAAGTTCGAACGGTCACCCCCTGTTGAACCGGCCATGCTGGCCAAGTTCGTTACGGCGTGCTTCGCTATTATTTCCGATGTTGGCCACCAAACCAGCTTGCAGTGAGATGCAAAAGACCCCGAGCGGTGAAGCTCTGAGGTCTTTCGTGGAAGCTAGTGACGGGAAACGACATTCCAGCACAGCTCCTTTCACGCTCTATCCAAGCTGCACAGTCGAGGTAGTTCACCACAGTAATCTCTGCCACAGCCTTTTCAACGGTCGGTCTTAATGCGTTCTATCTTCTCCACCATGGCAGCAGACAGAACCACCTCGCCGCATTGTTCGCACTTCATGCGGAACATTTTTTTGATAATGACAACGCAGTTTTTCAGTTGTACCGTGTGAATGGTGGTGCTGGCTCATTTCGCCTTTGCAGAAAAAGCAAGTCATGTTCATTCCCTTTTCTTCTTTTTCGCTCTGTATGAGGTAGTTCCAGTGGTCGAGATCAGGCCAGTACGCTGTAATAATCCACAGTGCATCCTCGTGGATACCACGCACACCACATGGAGCCAGCGTCCAGCCAGATTCACGCCAAGCACAAGGCAGGATGGACAGCGGTAGTCCTCTGGCCTGTATTCTATGATCTTCCTGCTCTGGATGGCTTGCCGAATGTCTGCCAGCAGGATACCGCGCTCATATAAGCGAGCCTGTGAATGCGCCGTCAAGAAGATTTCTCCGCTGCTGGCTAGTGTTGCGCAGATTCTATTGTCAATTCCATCAGGCGGTTTCCTCTCCATCTGGTTCAGAAAGAATCCTTTTTGAAAAGTTCTTCTGTCGTCCCGCTGAAATGTTCCCCCTTGCTTGTTCTAACCATATTGTCCACTTCATCAATCGCCGCTTGCGTTTCAGCATTCGGCACTTCATCTGGTACAGACTTCAACAGAATATCCAGACAATACCGCTGAACGCTCTTTCCAGCGTCCGCAGCAGCCTTGCGGAATCCTTGCCCCATCCTCTTTGGATGGGCGAAGCATGATATTATCCTGCCTACGATTATAGGCTGCATTTGATCTCTTCTTCGCTTCACTGATCGGCATGGTATCACCTCTTTAAGATGATTATACCACAGGATCAACGGCACGTCAACGTATATTTTGAACAGCAAAGGCAAGTTAACATTGTGCAGTTTGCGGCCGCATACAAAGCAAAAACTCCCACGATACACGCCGTTGTTGCCCAACATTTTATATCGCAGGATTTCTTGGAGCTAATGACAGGAGTTGAACCTGCAACCCACTGATTTACAAATCAGTTGCGCGCCGTGCGCCACACTAGCACACGTTACCTGAATAGTATACCACCGGCGGGCGGGTTTGGCAAGGCTGATTTTCGGGTTTTGGGCCGGGCGGTAAACAAAAAGGGCAGGCCGAAGGGCGCAGGGCGTTATTGGTCTGCCAGTGCCGCTTGGATTTTCGCGAAGTCCTCCAGCGTGAGGGCTTCGGGCGGATGCGGGCGTCGAAACCCGCAGCCTCGGCGGCGATGACGCCCTCCTTTGGGGCGGAAAGGCCGCTGGCGATGGCGTTGGCGGCGGTCTTGCGGCGCTGGCCGAAGGCGGCGCGCGGATGAGGGCAAAATAGCCCTCCTCATCGGCCACCTCCACGGCGGGGGTGGGGCGGATGTCCATCCGAACCACGGCGCTGGTCACCTTGGGGCCGGGTAGAAGCCGCCCGGCGCGGCGGTGAACATCATCTTCGACTGGGCGTAGTAGCTCACCGCACAGCTGATGGCGCTGGAAGCGCGGGGGTGCCCGGGGCTGCGGCCAGCCGGTCGGCGGCCTCTTTCTGGACCATGACGGTCAGGGTTTCCACTGGGAGGCGGTCGCCCAGCAGCTTCATGACGATGGGGCTGGTGGATGTAATAGGGGCAGGCCTCGCGCAGACGGCCACCGGCATTCCGGGAACTCGGCGATGAGGGCCTTCAGGTCCACCTTGGAGCACGTCGTTCATGACCAGCTTGAAGTTGTCGCGGCCATCGTCTCAGCCAGTGGGCGGCAGCCGCTCGTCCACCTCGGATGGAGACCACCTTGGCCGCGCGCTTTGGCCAGCTCGCGGGTCAGCACGCGCCGGATGCCGGGGCCGCTGATCTCGATGACGCTGTAAGCAGCAGCTTGTCCACCCGGCTGGCGTCCACGATCTCTGATGGGCAGATCGGGTTGATGATGAAGTTCTGGCCGAAGCCCTTCGACAGGGCAAAATCGCCTTTTCGCACAGCGCACGGACATAGGACAGGTCGGTGAGTTCTGGCATAGGGGCTATCCTTTGTTGTCATTCAAAAATCGTCTTTGACAACCTCTCAGGCGCTTCGCTCGTCCAGCTCCCCTAGTAGGGGAGCCTCTGGCGTTTGCTTCGTTCTCGTGGTTGCCATGCTTACTTAAGAGCCTCTGCACCCTTCGGGCTCCCTACTAGGTGGCACCTGTCTGCCGAAGCAGACTGAGAGGAAAAAGGAAGGCACGCCTTGTCTTGCAAGCAGTATCTGCCGGTTTGCAATTTGAGAGGTTGTGCAGAGGGTAACCTCTCCCCGCTGCTTCACTGCTGGCGGCGCGGTCGCTGCCGGCGGGTTTCGCTCCCACTGGCGGCTTCACTGCCTCAGCGCTCGCGCTTCCGCTTCGGCGGGTGCGGAGGGTGCGGCGGCGAGTGCTGTCAACTGCGCTGTCCGCGGTGCTGTCGGCTTCATTGACGCCGGAGACGGTGGTGGTGCCGGTCTGCTGGGCAGGTGGCCACGCCGGCGCGCCGTGGATCGGGGTCGGTGGGAGTGGTGTAGTCGTAGTAGGCGGTCTGCCTCGTCGGCGGTCAGGGTACGATCCACATCCACGGTCAGGGGCCGGGTGCCGTCAAAGCGACGAGCCGTCGCCGCAGAGCAAGCTTTTGCCACGGTGACCACCACGGCGCTGCCGTCGGAAAGGCGCTGGGGCTGCTCTTGACGGTGCCCTTTGCCCATGGTGGTGGTGCCCACCAGGCGGGCGCCCGCTCAGGAGATTGCGCAGGCTGCTGGCAAAGAGCTCCGCAGCGCTGGCGGTGCTGCCGTTGACCAGGGCAGACCACGGGCAGGTCGATCCGGGACTCGCTGGTGCTGGTGCCCAGCAGGGGAATGCAGGTGCCGTTCTTGTCTCAGCAAAAGGCCAGCGTGCCCTCCGGGGCAATCAGGTCGATGCACTGGATGGCATCGTCCAGCAGGCCGCCGCCGTTATCGCGCAGATCAAACGCAGACTGCCCGCGCCGTTGGCGCTCGGACTGCGGATGGCGTAATCCAGCTCGCTGGGGGTGGTGGAATCAAACTGGCGGATCCGGATGTAGCCCACATTGCCCTGCACCATCTGGTAATCCACGGTGGTGGAACTGTAGCCGGAGTGGGTCAGGTCAGCGGTATGCTCGGCGGCCTCGCTGTCCAGCCAGGTCACATTGACGGTGGTGCCGCTCTCGCCGCGCAGGCGGGTCGGATGGCATCCACGCTGCTCATGCTCTTGACATCGGTGCCGTCCACGGCGGTGATGTAGTTGCCGACCTGAATGCCTGCCTCCTTGGCGGGGGATTCATCGTAGACCTTGATGACCTTGGCATAGCCGGACTGATCCACAGCCAGCTCCACGCCAATGCCGATCAGGGTGCCGTTCTGGGTATTCATCAGCTCCGTATAGGCGGTGGCGCTGAAATAGCGGGCGTACTTATCGCCGGTGCCCAGCAGGTAGCCAGCCGTCAGGCGGTCGTAGAGGGTGGTCTCGTCGATGGGATAGTAATCGTTGCTGCGGACATAGCGGTCCACCTCAGCGATCTTGTTGTACATGCTTTCCTTTTCCTTCACGCTGGAAACGGTGCTGTCAAACAGGCGCATCGCCACCAGCATGGTAATGGAAAAGGTAACGGTCATGGCCAGGATGACGATGCTGACCGCCATGCCGACCGATATCTTACGGTTCATCTTCTTCCCTCCTCTGTCAGACCAGCAGCATCATAACCACGCTGCCCAGCATGGAAAGTGCAAAGATCCCTGCCAGGATCAGACAGCCCACGCGCAGGATGCGCTTGCGTTTTTCTTCCTTCATAAGCCCTGACGGCCTCCTTTGATACAATGCAGATTATTTCATGGGGATATAACCACGGGGGTTGACGATTTTGCATTGGCCTTGGAGCCGCCCTTCCAGACCTCCAGATGAAGGTGGTTGCCGGTAGAGTTGCCGGTGCTGCCCACATAACCGATGATCTCACCCTGCTGGACATACTTGCCCGCCGAGGTGGCGACCGACCGCATGTGGCCGTACAGCGTACTGTAAGGTTGCCATCGGACATTTTGCCGTGGTAGATGATGACATAGTTGCCGTAGCCGCCGCTGGACCAGCCCGCCACCTGCACATAGCCGCTGGCGGCCGCATAGAATGGGCGTGCCGCCCGGGGCGGCAAAGTCGGTACCGGCGTGGAGCTTGTTGACCCCCGTAACGGGGTTCTTGCGCCAGCCGTACTCACTGGAAATGCGGCTATAGCTCTTGAGCGGGCAGATGAAGCCGGTAAAGCTCAGGGTGGGGCTTGCGCCGCCGCGGCCGCGGCGATCATCTTCTGGATCTCTTTCTTGACGGCCTCATAGTTCATCTCGTCCGACTCGATGGCCGCCTGCGCGTCCTGCTGGGCTTTCTGGGCCTCAGCCGCACTCATCTGGGCTTCCCGACGCTGGAATTGAGCTCGTTCTGCTTGGACTGCATCTGGCTGTTCTGGGCGTCCAGCTCGGCCTTTTTGCTTTGCTCTGGAGCTGGGTGCGTTCCTCTTCCAGCACAGCCTTATCGTTCTGGAGCGCCTCTTTGGCGTTCTTCATGTTGTTGAGGATCTCGGTGTCTTTGATGGAGATATCCTGCATCACTTCATTGAACGTCAGCAGCTCGTACAGGTCGTTCACCGAGGCCAGCATGGCCACGCTGCCGCCGTCCCGCAGCTCCTGCATGGCGGCCATGTGCTGCTTGAAGCCGTCCCACTGGTCCGCAATCTCCGCTTCCTTGGCGGCGATCTCCGCTTCCTTGGCGGTGATCTCCTGCTGCTTGACGCCGATGCTGTTCTGCACATCGGCGATCTGGCTCTTGAGCACGCCGATCTGCCCCTGAATGACCGTGACCTTTTCTTTCAGGTCGGACTCCAGCTGCTTGGCGGCGGCCTCTTTCTTCTTGGCATTCGAGAGTTCTTTCTTGTGCTGCTCAATGGACTGCGAGAGCTTGTTGAGCTTGTTCTGCAGTGAGGACATGCTGGTGGCTGCAGAGGCCGGATAGACCGTGACGCTCAGGGTCAGGCAGGCCGCCGCCACAAAGAGGCAGGCTGCCCGGATGAACGTGCCGCGGCCGCCGGGGGGCTTTTTCGTGGGCCGGGCGGTGGTACAGGACAAACCCTGCGGAATGTTTTGGGTGTTTCACTGAGGGTGCTCCTTTCGCTTACACATTGAGATGTTTGCGGATGGAGAACATACTGCCGAAGCCGCCGACGATGGCACCGCCGGCCAGGCTGTAGACCAGGATGTTGCGCCAGACATTTTCCAGCGGCACCAGAGCCGTACCCATGAGCATCTGCCACAGGCCGCCCAGCGTGCTGGACGCCTGCACGATATACGCGTACCCGCCGATGGTAACGCCCGCTGTGAGCAGACCGGGAGAGCAGGCCCATGGTCAGGCCCCTCGATGACGAAAGGCAGGGTGACGAGGGCGTTGGTAGCGCCGACATACTTCATGATCTCGATTTCACGGCGGCGGGCAAAGACGCTCAGCCGGATGGTGGTACCCACCGTGATGATGCTGACAGCCATCAGCACCAGCACGATGCCGCGGCCCATCTGCGTGACGGCCTGCTGGACCTCCACAAAGGTCTTGGTCATCTCGATGGGAGCCGTGACGCTGTAGACGCCGGGGATCTGCTGGAACGTCTGGCTCATGGCGCTCATCTGGCTCAGGTCGCCCAGCGAGACGCGGTAGTTGGCCTTGAACGGATTGTCCGTCTCAAACTCATCCAGCAGGACGGCGTAATCCGCCATATACCCCCCGGTACTGGTTGAGGACGTCCTCTTTGGACATATACTGCATCCGGCTCACACCCGGGGTGGCGGCGATCTTCTCCCGACTGACTGGATGGTGGCGTCGTCCGCATTGGGGTCCCACATAGACCACCATCTCGTTCTGCTGGCCCAAGTAATTGACCATGCTGTCCACGTTGACTTCGACCAGGGTGGCAAAATGTTCAACGTCATGCAGACGCTGAGGGAGGCGATGCAGGCAATGGTCATGGCCCAGTGCTGCCCAGGTTGCGCACGCCGCGCTTGGTAAGGAACGCGAAAGTCGAGGGCTTCATACCAGCACCTCCTTTTTATCCGCGGGAACATCCGAGATGATGCGGCCCTCTTTCAGGGTGACGACACGCTGATGGAAGCGGTGCACGAGCTCGTGCTCATGGGTAACAACGAGGACGGTAATGCCCATTTCGCTTACCCGCTCCAGCAGCTCCATCATCTCAAGGCTCATCTCGGGGTCGATGTTGCCGGTGGGCTCGTCCGCAATGACGAGCTTGGGGGCGTGGGCCAGGGCGCGGGGCCACAGCCACGCGCTGCTGCTCACCGCCGGAGAGGAACCGGGTAGACATTGGCCTTATCCTCCAGATGCACCAGCTCCAGCATGTAGCCCACCCGCTCTTTTTTGATCTGTTTGCGGCCGATGTTGGTCACATGCATGGCAAAGGCGATGTTCTCATACACCGTCATGGTGGGGATGAGGCGGAAATCCTGGAAGATAATGCCCATCTGGCGGCGCAGGTAGGGGATCTGGCGGCGGCGCATCCGCCACGTCCCGCCGTCCACAAGCACCTTGCCCTCGCTGGGCACTTCGCGGAGAATGAGCTTGAGCAGGGTGGATTTGCCCGCGCCGGAGTGGCCCAGCAGGAACACGAACTCGCCGTCGTCCACATGGAAGTTCACATCCTCCAGCGCCAGCTTTGCCGCTTTTTTATATTCTTTGGAAACGTGTTCAAAATCTATCATGAGATGGATACTCCTGACTTTTTTGGTTGAATTTGCGGGTCAAGAATTTTTCCCGAAAAAACCCGGCCAGCATCGGGTTTCGAGCGGCCGGTTCTGCGCCGGCGGCCCTTGCAGCCGCCTTGGCGAAACATCAATATTTGGCCGGGTTGTTGGACAGGTACTTCTTGACCATCAACGCCACCTTGAAGACGATAGCGTCATCGAACTCACGCAGGTCCAGGCCGGTCAGCTTTTTGATCTTTTCCAGACGATACACCAGCGTATTGCGGTGGACAAACAGGCCGCGGCTGGTTTCAGAAACGTTCAGGTTGTTTTCAAAGAAATGCTGGATGGTGAACAGAGTCTCCTGATCCAGGCTCTCGATGCTGCCCCCCTGCTTGAACACCTCGCGCAGGAACATCTCACACACGGTGGTGGGCAGCTGGTAGATCAGGCGGGCGATGCCGAGGTTATCGTAGCGGATGATCTGCTTCTCGGCATCAAACACCTTGCTCACTTCCATGGCGATCTGGGCTTCCTTAAAGGAAGTAGCCAGATCCTTCACGTTGGCAATGGGGGTGCCGATGCCGACGACAGCCTTGATGTAATGCTCGCCGGACAGGGTGTCCACGATGCTGGCAGGCCAGCTTCTCCATATCGGTGCGGTCGATGCCCTTGCGGATCTCCTTGACCAGGACGGTGTCCGTCTCGCTGATGTTGAAGACGAAGTCCTTCTGCTTGTCGGGGAACAGGCTGCTGACCACATCGTAAGCGGAGATGTCGCCGCCGCTGGTGACGCGGACGATGAACACCACGCGGGAAACGTCGGTGGCAAAGTGCAGCTCACGGGGCCTTGGCGTAGATGTCGCCGGGCAGGATGTTGTCCAGCACCACGTTCTTGATAAAGTTGGACTTATCGAACTTTTCGTCATGATACTGTTTGATGCTCTGCAGGCTGATGGAGAGCACCGCGGCAAACTGGCCAGCCGTCTCGTCAGCGCCTTCCACAAACACGGCATAGTCGTTATGCTTTGCGCTGGAGAACTGCTGGTAGGTGTAACCGTCCCGCACAAAACGGTCGCCCGCGGTCAGGCGTTCAGCCATAAAGCCCTCACGCACCTCGCCGATCAGGTTCAGCTCGGAGCAGGAGATCACCGCGCCGGTCTCATCCACAACGCCGACCACACGGTCGATCGCGTCTTTCATCTGGTAGATCACGCTCTGAAATACTCTATTGGCCATAAATGGATACCCCTTTTCCTCTCTTGTGCAAACCGCAGTGGGCGGGATTGTGATTTTTAACAATTTCGCCGCATTACATTTTATATTTTACACAAAAAGAATTTACTTTTGCAACATATTTCACCAAAAAGTTTCTATTTTCTTGGTCAAATTATCTGCCGGAGTCGTTTTTCGGCCAAAAAGTGCCTTTGCGTGGTTCTTGGCCCTATTTTAACGGCTAAATGTGATGCTTTTTTGAAATCCGCGTGAAAAGCCGACCTCATTTCGTGGTAATTTCTGCCACTTCCGCCGCCGTCAGCTCCGCCACTGGCCCCGGAGCCAGCGTTTTGTCCAGCTCCAGCCCGCCGATGGCATCCCGGTGCAGCCCGTTGACGCCTGCGCCGTAGACGCCGAACATCCGCTTGATTTGATGATACACGCCCTGCCTGAGCACCACCCGCACCACAAGGCCGTCCTCCGAGAGGGCGCTTACCTCCGCCGGGGAGAGGGGCCGTGCCGTCCGCCAGGTAACGCCCTCGGCAAAAACCTGCCGCCATCTTCGGTCAGCAGGGTGTCCAGCGTGACGGTGTAGGTCTTGGAGACATGGCGTTTAGGCGCGAGGATGTCGTGGGCAAAGCCGCCGTCGTCCGTCAGCAGGACAAAACCGGTGCTGGTCTTGTCCAGCCGCCCCGCCGGGAACAGCTCCCGCCGGGGATAGGCATCCCCCACCAGATCCACGACTGTCGTGTCCCGCTTGTCGGTGGAGGCGCTGACGACGCCCTCGGGCTTGTTGAGCATGAGGTAGACGAACTGCCGGTAGGCCAGCGCCTTGCCGTCCACCGCCACGGTGTCGCTGTCTTTGAGCTGGGTGTCGCCTTTTTTGCAGACGGCTCCATTGACCGTCACCCGCCCCTTTGCAGCAGGGTTTTTGCCTCGCTCCGGGTGCACTGGGCCGTTTCGGCCAGATATTTATCGAGACGCATGGTTTTGCTCCTAAAATCATTTTTGTCCCATTTTATCATGTATCGTGTTTTTCCGCAACAGAAAAGAGGCCACTGCTTTACGGCAATGGCCTCTCAATTCTGATTCTCAGACGCTCAAACTCGCGTGCTGCTCCACAGCATCGGGGTTGGCATCAAAAATGGGCTTGAGGATGTGGGCGATGAACTCGTCCACCTGCTGGGGTGCACGGCCCACAAAATTCTCCGGCACCAGACCGGCCACGATCTCCTCTTTTGGTCAGGCCAAAGGCGGGGTCCGCCGCAACGCGGTCCACCATATCGTTGGGCAGGCCCTCTTCCTTGACCTGCTTGCCGGCGGCAATGGCGTGCTGGCGCAGGCGCTCGTGCAGCTCCTGACGGTTGCCTCCCTTTTCCACGGCCTGCATCATGATGTTCTCGCTGGCCATGAACGGCAGCTCTGCCATCAAACGGCTGCGGATGACCTTGGGGTAGACCACGATGCCGTCGGTGACGTTGAGCATGATGTTCAGGATGGCGTCGGTGGCCAGGAAGCCCTCGGCCATGGCGATGCGCTTGTTGGCGCTGTCGTCCAGGGTGCGCTCGAACCACTGGGTGCCCGTGGTGATGCTGGGGTTGAGCACGTCCACCATCAGGTAGCGGGCCAGGGCACAGATACGCTCGCAGCGCATGGGGTTGCGCTTGTAGGGCATGGCGGAGGAGCCGATCTGGTTCTTCTCAAAGGGCTCTTCCATCTCCTCGAAGTTGGCCAGCAGGCGCAGGTCGGTGGCGAACTTCATGCAGCTCTGGCCATGCCGGCCAGGGCGTTGAGGATGAATGCATCCACCTTGCGGCTGTAGGTCTGGCCGGACACCGGGATGACGGCCTCGCTGTCGAAGCCCATCTCCTCAGCGATGGAAGCATCCACGGCGCGGATCTTGTCGGCGTCGCCCTTAAACAGCTCCATAAAGGAAGCCTGGGTGCCGGTGGTGCCCTTGACGCCGCGCAGCTGCAGCAGGGTAGCCAGCCGGTGGTCGATCTCGTTGAGGTCCATCACCAGCTCGTTGGCCCACAGGGTGGCGCGTTTGCCCACCGTGGTCGGCTGGGCAGGCTGGAAGTGGGTGTAGGCCATGCAGGGCATGTCCTTGTACTCCTTGGCAAAGCGGGCCAGCTTGGCCAGCACGCCAATGAGCTTTTTGCGGATGAGCTCCAGGCCCTGCCGCATCACGATGATGTCGGTGTTGTCCCCCACATAGCAGCTCGTCGCCCCGAGATGGATGATCCCGGCGGCCTTGGGACACTGCTGGCCGTAGGCATAGACGTGGCTCATCACGTCGTGGCGGACCAGCTTTCCCGGGCAATGGCGACGTCATAGTTGATATCGTCCACATGGGCTTCCAGCTCGGCCACCATTTCGGGGGTGATATTGGTCAGGCCCTGGTTCATCTCGGCCCGTGCCAGTGCCACCCACAGGCGGCGCCAGGTGCGGAACTTGTTGTCATCGGAGAAGATGTACTGCATCTCGTCCGGAGGCATACCGGGTGGAAAAACGGGCTGATATAACGGTCATGCTGAGACATTGGTTTTCCTCCTAGTTTCCTCCTGATGGTTTTTTATGATTGTACCATCAAACCTTGAAATAGTCCACGCCGCCCTCAAAGATCGGCTGGTACTTGTCGCCGGTAACGTTCTACGCGCTCGCCCTCAAAGATCGGCTGGTACTTGTCGCCGGTAACGTTCTTGTACAGATACTCGCCGCTGCGCTCCGAGTGGCCCATCTTGCCGAACACGCGGCCGTCGGGGCTGGTGATGCCCTCTATGGCCAGCACCGAACCGTTGGGGTTGCAGCACTGATCCATGGTGGGCGTGCCGGTCAGGTCCACATACTGAGTGGCCACCTGACCGTTCTTGATCAGGGTGTCCAGCACCTCCTGCGGAGCCACGAAACGGCCTTCGCCGTGGCTGATGGCCACAGTGTGCTCGTCGCCCACGGCGCACTTGCTCAGCCAGGGGCTGCCGGTGGAGGCGATGCGGGTGCGCACCAGACGGCTCTGATGGCGGCCGATGTCGTTATAGGTCAGGGTGGGGTCATAAGCCGTGATGGGCCGGATCTCGCCGTAAGGCACCAGCCCCAGCTTGACCAGGGCCTGGAAGCCGTTGCAGATGCCCAGCATCAGGCCGTCGCGCTTCTCCAGCAGCTCGGCGCACTGCCTCGGTGACCGCCGGGCTGCGGAAGGTGGTGGCGATGAACTTGCCGGATCCGTCCGGCTCGTCGCCGCCCGAGAAGCCGCCGGGCAGCATCACGATCTGGCTGTTGTCGATGGCCTTGACCAGTGCTTCGCAGCTGGCCGTGACGTCGGCGGGGGGTCAGGTTGCGGATGACCAGGATCTCCGGGTCGGCACCGGCACGGGCAAAGGCCTTTGGCGGTGTCATACTCACAGTTGGTGCCGGGGAACACCGGGATGATGACCTTGGGCTTTGCCACACCGATCTTGGGTGCGGCAGGGGCGGTCAGGCTGCCGGTGATGGGCTCCACGGTGGGGCCTGCCTTGCGGTAGGGGTACACCGGCTCCAGCTTGGCCTCCCAGATCTCCTGCAGCTGTGCCATATCCAGCGTTTCGCCGCAGGCCTCGAAGGTGTATTCCTTGGTGGTCTCGCCCAGGATCTCACCGGCAGGTGCGTCGGACACCATTTCCAGCACGATGGAGCCGTACATGGGCTCGAACATCTGGTTGGTGGTCAGGTCTGCCCGCATCTTGAAACCGATGTGGTTGCCCAGACCCATCTTGAACAGGGCCTCGGCAATGCCGCCGTAGCCCACGGGCAGGCAGAGGCCACCATGCCCTCCTCGATCATGTCCTCCACGACCTTGTAGTTGGCCTTCAGGGAGAAGAAGTTGGGGCAGCCGGTCTCCGGGTCGGTGATGGGACGGATGAGCACCACGGTGCTCTCGGCTTCTTGAACTCGGTGGAGACCACCTTGTTTGCCTTGCCGATGGCAGTGGCGAACGACACGAGCGTGGGCGGGACGTCGAGCTGCTCGAAGGAGCCGGACATGGAGTCCTTGCCGCCGATGGAGGCGATGCCCAGGCCCATCTGGGCATCCAGTGCGCCCAGCAGGGCGGCCAGCGGCTTGCCCCAGCGCTCCGGGGCGGTGCCCAGGCGTTCGAAGTACTCCTGGAAGGAGAGATAGGCGTCCCTCATAGCGGAAGCCGGTGGCCACCAGCTTGGTCACGCTTTCCACCACGGCCAGACGGGCGCCCTTGTACTGGTCGGCGCTCATCAGGTAGGGGTTGAAGCCCCATGCCATGCCGGAGCAGGTGCTGGTCTCGCCGTCCACAGGCAGCTTTGCCACCATGGCGTTCTGGGGGTGAGCTGGTAGGCACCGCCGAAAGGGCATGAGTACGGTCGCGGCACCGATGGTGGAGTCGAAGCGCTCGGAAAGGCCCTTTTTGCTGCAGACGTTCAGATCCCCCACCATGTTCTTCATCTTCTGGCTGAAGGTCAGGCCCTCCCACTGGGGCTGCCAGACCGTGGCCTTTTCCACATGGACCTTCTGGTGCTTCTCGGCACCGTTGGAGTTCAGGAACTCGCGGCTGATGTTCACAATGGACATGCCGTTCCACACCATGTTCAGGCGGGGGCTCAGCCGTCACCTTTGCCACAGGAGGTGGCCTCAAGGTTCTCTTCGTTGGCGAGGCAATGAACTTGTCCACGTCCTCGGGGGCCAGCACCACGGCCATCCGCTCCTGGCTTTCGCTGATGGCCAGCTCGGTGCCGTCCAGGCCCTCGTACTTCTTGGGGACCTGGTTCAGGTCGATGGCCAGGCCGTCGGCCAGCTCGCCGATGGCCACCGAGACGCCGCCGGCGCCGAAGTCGTTGCACCGCTTGATCATCTTGCAGGCGTCCTCCCGGCGGAACAGCCGCTGCAGCTTCGCGCTCAGTGGGAGCGTTGCCCTTTTGGACCTCAGCGCCGCAGTGCTCGAGACTGTCCAGCTTGTGGGCCTTGGAAGAGCCGGTAGCACCGCCCACACCATCACGGCCGGTGCGGCCGCCCAGCAGCACGATGACATCGCCGGGGGCGGGCACTCGCGGCGGACGTGGGAAGCGGGGGTAGCGCCTACAACCGCGCCGATCTCCATGCGCTTTGCCACATAGCCGGGGTGGTAGATCTCATCCACCTGACCGGTAGCAAGGCCGATCTGGTTGCCGTAGGAGGAATAACCTGCGGCAGCGGTGGTCACCAGTTTGCGCTGGGGCAGCTTGCCGGGCAACGTCTCACTGACCGGCTTGAGCGGGTCGCCTGCGCCGGTAACGCGCATGGCCTGATAGACGTAGCTGCGGCCGGACAGCGGGTCACGGATAGCACCGCCGATGCAGGTGGCTGCGCCGCCGAAGGGCTCTATCTCCGTCGGGTGGTTGTGGGTCTCGTTCTTGAACAGGAACAGCCAGTCCTCGTCCTTGCCGTTCACATCGCACTTGATTTTGACGGTGCAGGCGTTGATTTCTTCGGATTCGTCAAGGTTTTTCAGGATGCCCTGCTTCTTCAGCTCCTTGGCACCGAATTCAGTTGCCATCAAAGAAGCGGATTATTCTACAATTCGCTTTTGTGCGTATTCCTATCTTTGCAAAGATAGTCCACAAACTGATATGGATGTCGAGCATTAGCATTAGTCTTTGTATCGCCGTACTTCCGGCCGGCGGATGTTCTGCCGTGGTTTCTATTTTGCCCGAAGAGTCTCAAAAAGAAACGGGAAAATTCATATTAAATTTTCGGCATCGCTACTGGCGGCAATAAATATTGAGAAGTGGATGCCATTAACCAGTTTTTTCCGAAATGCGATATTAAGTGAATATTATCAGAAAATAGAAAAACTGGATGGAGCAATATCGGAAAGATTTCAGTTACTTTTCAAGCACCGATGAAAGAATGGATGAAAGCTGTGAATGAAATCACCTTTGAAAAACAGCTGAAGATATTCCATCAATGCCTTTTATGTACCATTATAACCTTCTCATGCCAGCGTTCAAAATACGGAGGAGGGCAGTTCCTGCATTTATATGGAATTATCTCCAATATACCGGCTCAAAAATAAAGGGAGCATATGGTATCAAGGAGAAAACAATGGTGAGGAAGAAATGTCGAAAAATGAAAGAGATGATAGCTGCTTGGAGAAATGGTTGGGGG
>VOFJ01002255.1_pt1 | contig 22675 bp, 45 predicted proteins | sample 5384081 | NCBI WGS metagenome assembly VOFJ01 (sample SAMN12384729, study PRJNA508395) | human gut metagenome | isolation source: healthy gut I | host: Homo sapiens | reverse complement strand
CGGGCTCGGCAGCAATACGTAATATGCTGGATTGTTCGCTTTTTCCAGCCAGATAGGTGTAGGCGGTGTCAAAATAGTTCTGCCCGTGGGCTAAAAAAATACGTCTGTCATCTGATCTAACAGGCTTAAGTCGATCTCTCCGGCCGGGGCTATCGGGAGGCGTAAGAAGCCAAAGCCAAGTTTGTTCATATGGGATCCCTCCATTTTTATATTTGAAAATAAGGGATCACCGCCGGTGATCCCTTAAAATCGTAAAAGGTGTACTATCTGGTCTTGATGGCCATCATCCAGTAATGATTATCGTTGAAATCAAAGGTGCCGATCTCCGTCATATGGGCCTTTTTGTGTGGGCGGCGTAGCTGCGTCCGTTGATCTGGTTGATGAAGGTCACCATGACGGGATACTGGTCCTCGAACTGTTTCAGAGAGGCCTTGAAGATCCCTTCAAAAACGCCTGTGCCCCGGACGGAAACATCCACGCGACGGGGCCGTACTGGTAGGTGTTCGTTTCGTCTAAGGCGGTTCCCTCAAACGGCATATCCGGCAGCACCTCGGTCATCCGCTTCATGATGGGGGACCTGCATCCAGTAATCCCATCCCGCAGCCAGGGCAAAGGCCTTTACGGTCCCGTTTTCATCCTTTGCCAAGGTCACGCCCCTCCGGTTTACGATGAGATCCTCAAACTGCTGGTCCGAGAGCTTGCGGTCACGAAGCCGCCGGGGATATCCTCCTGGGAAATGGTATCTTTATGATATCTTGCCAGCAGGGGCTTTGATCGCCGGCAGATCGTTCATGGTTGCCAGAGTGTATTCCATCTGTCTGTTCCTCCGTTTTCTTATTTTATAGCCGGACGGATGCTTTTTAGTGGTTCTTTAACCACTCCATAGCCACATGGGCGTAAACAGCTGCTCCCACAGGAAGGGCGTCCTCATGGAACATGGCCTTTGGATGATGCTGGGGTAGCAGTAGCCCTGTTCGGGCTGACCGGCGGCGATGCCAAGGAACACGGTGGGAACCTCGTTGGCTACATAGGGAGAAGTCCTCAGAGCCCATGTTGCTCATGCGCTGGCCGATGTCGTTTAAGTCCACAAAGTGAACGCCCTCCAGTTCTCCAAGATATCCCTTTACTTCCCCCGTAGAGCTCCTGGTTATGGAATAAGACAGGACAGCCGCTTCCATATTCCACATGGGCCTCGGCGTTGAAGGCGGCAGCCACAGTGCTTACGATGGCGTCCATACGGGTCTTTACCATTTCCCGGGTGGTATTTTTAGTGTGCGGATGGTTCCGGACATCATGGCCTCCTGGGGGGATCACGTTGGAGGTGTTTCCGCCGTGCATCTGGCCGATGGTAAGGACCATGTTGTCCGCCGGATCCATTTCCCGGGCGTTGATGGCCTGGAGAGCCAGATGGATGTGGGACATGACGTTTAAGGGATCCACGCCGTTGTTGGGCTGGGCTCCGTGACAGCCTTTGCCGGTGATCTTAATGGTAAACCAGTCCACGGCAGCCATTTTAGAGTCTGCGCCGGTCATGATCACAGTGCCTGCCGGCAGCGGAAGGTTTGTGAATACGTGGATGCCCAGGGCGGCGTTTACGTCCGGGTCCTTTAAGATCCCGTTTTCCACCATCATCTTCGCCCGTCCATGGTTTCCTCGGCCGGCTGGAACATGAGCTTTACCTGGCCCCTCCAGCTCATCCTCATGGGCCTTTAAGAGACGTGCTGCGCCCAGCATATTGGCGGTATGACAGTCATGGCCGCAGGCGTGCATGCATCCGTTTTCAGATTTAAATTCCAGGTCTGTCATTTCTGTTACAGGGAGGGCGTCCATATCACCGCGGATCAGGAAGCATTTTCCCGGCTTCTTTCCGGCAACAGCCACTACGCCGCTTCCCATTCTCTGGGGCTCATACCCCATTTCCCTTAATTTGTCCTCCACATAGGCCGCGGTCTTCGGAAGTTCCAGACCCAGCTCCGGGTTCTGGTGGAAGTGGCGGCGGTCCGCCGTTAAAGTGTCCTTCATGGCAAGTGCTTCGTTATACATGTTCATGATCCATTCCGCCTTTCTTTTAAATGAATGATTGAATCGGGGCCAGGCTGCGTAGATATTGCAGCAGCAGCCCCAGTTTTGTGCGTTCAACATAGTCGTCCCAGTGGACCGGGATCAGTTCATTGACCTTTTCGATCCGCCTCCGGACTGTATTGACATTGACAAAAAGCTTTTCGGCTGTCAGGCTGTAATTTAAATTGTTTTCAAGATAGGTTTTTAAAGTATAGAGGAGTTCCTGGTTCTTTTCTGAGTCGATGAGTTTCTGGAGCTTTTTAAAAGAGGGCCCAGTTCGTCCTCAGGGATATTGATCCAGGTGAGGATCCCCAGTGCGTCGTAATCAAAGAGGGTCTTCCGGGGGAATCGGTAAGTCTTCCGATATTCAGGACCTTCCGGCATTTTTCAATATGAGGACGGAGATCATGGAGATCTCCCGAATCTCCCGTAAAGCTGAAAAACCAGGATACGTCGGGGAAAGTCCCCGGAGGAGCTTCTGGAACTCCAGGATCAGTCCACGGATCTCTTCCTTATTTACGGGGGACAGCCGGACGGCGTTGAGGAGGATGACTCCTTCTGTGGATGACAGGAATGCCACGCGGCCGATCCGGTTCATCCGGCATCGTTTGAACGCCTCCAGCATGGAGGTCCTGTGGCTCCGGATATCCAGCTCATCCTGGTCGTGACGGAACAGGATACAGAGGTATGGCTGCTCCACGGAGAGCCCCCAGCTGGTCCGCCTGGTAGATCAGCTGCCGGGCGTCAGCAGGAGGGAGTGCTTTCCATGGCCAGATGGATCAGATTTTCAAACCCGATATTGCTGGCATCCCGGGCCACCACCTGCTGGTCGAAGATTCCCTGGAGCATCAGATAGGCGATGCGCATGGGTATTCGTCATAAAAATCCAGGAATTTCCTGGATTCCATCACACAGAAATACGCCTGTACCACTCCTGCGGACTCGATGGGGATGGTGACCCAGCTGATCCGGGGTTCATTGGCGGCCTCTCCCTTGAGGAGACGGTACCGTTTCATGTGGATACAGTCGCAGAGGGGCGTGGCTGGTATGGGGAAGCTGGGGGACCAGTAATCGGATTCGCGGATCCCATATTTTTTCACTGGCCTTTTTTGAAGTTGTCTGAGGCTGTAATACCGCTTATCCATGGTCACATCATAGAGAAAAGCGGGAAATTCCATTTCGGTTTCCAGAGTTTTTTAAGATTTTCTGGATGGCCTGTTCCTTGTAATTCTGGTTGTAGCAGCCGGGGCCCTGGCTGATGTCGATCCTGAGACTCTGGATCGCATGGTTTAATACGCCCACGTTTACCTGGTTGACCACGGTCATCCAGGACGGGGAGATAGGGCATGGTGATCAGGGGAATGCTGTTCCTGTCATAAATCTCGATCAGTTTCTCCGGGATCTTATCCAGATAGCTGCCCCTTTTTATCACCAGGGCTGCGTGGCTGGGAATAAAATTCTCACAGAATTTATCCAGGTAGCCTTCAAATTCAGCAAAAATATAACCGGACGTGAAAATAAGCTCTTTTCCAATACTCCAGCGATGGCCTTCCGGCACCTCCAGGAAGCTGACGCCCTGGATCTCGCGGTTTAATCGCTTTATGGCCGGCAATGACGTGAAAATCCTTAAAAAAGTCCATACTGAGCAAATCGCCGACTGAAATTCCCATACTGCGGGACCTCCCTCTTCTGTCACCCGGATGGAAGCTGGTTCCAAACCGGTTCTTTCATGCAAAATATTGTCGTATTCAGTCTAGCATACCATAAAATAGACAAAAAATATAGGACATATTGTGCATTTTGCTGTTTTTTAACAGCGTGAGCAGAAAAAGAGGGAGGAAGAGAGACGGGATCTATTCCGTTTTTTGCCTTCCATTTTTTTCATGGCCATGGCGATAAATATGGAACCAAATACGCATAACAGGGTTCCCAGATAGCTGCTGGCTCCCGGAAGGAAGTTGAATACTCCTTTGTTGATGGCAATATAAACGACACACCCGAATACCAGCATGATCGCGGCCAGCTTTTTCTGGTTCACGGCGAACTGTACGAAGAGAGCGCCGAAGAGGGCCGGAAGCAGGTAGTTTAAGGCTGCGGTAACAGAGGGCGGGAGCATGGCCAGAATAGAGCTTCCGGCAATGACGCCAACGGAAAGAATGATGATGTTGATGATAATGGAAACTCCCATTCCAATGGTGGAGATGATGGAGCCCTGTTCGGATCCCAGCTCCACACCGGCAGAAACCTGGGCAATACTGGCACAGGGAACGCGCATGTTGGAGATATTTCCGGAAAGGAACGCCATGTAGGTTCCCACAGGCCCCAGGACCGGATAATAGGAGATCGGCTCAATGACCCAGAGGAAGCCGAAGCTGGTGGTAACGGTAATGAAGCAGGTAGCCAACAGCGCAAGATCCGGCCAGAGGCCATGGCCAAAGCCAAGAACAAGGGCGGGAAGGAAAGAGGCGAAAACGCCGAGAATGCCGGTGATCTTTCCGATCCGGTGCATTTTTGGTAAGTAATCGTTGGTGAAATAATGTTTGTCCATAAAAATAAGCCCTCCTATACCAGTGCTGTGATGATCATGGCGACCAGGATCGCGATGGTCAGATTCCATTCTTTTTTTAACCAGGAAATCTTAAATTTTCCGGAAACATAGAGCAGAATGGCCATAAATACGCCGCCCAGCACGCAGGAAAGGGCAGATTTATCCACTGCAACCAGCTTCTGGCTCACCATGCCGCCGAAGGCGCCGACCATGGCAGCTCCGGAGATCACGCCCACTAAAGCGGAGTTTCCGCCTGCCATTCTGTTCTGTACCTTTTCCATTTTGTCAGCGGTGAGGGTGGAAACGATGATCCAGCCGATGGAGCCTAGGATCATGGTCCAGACAGCCATTGTGAAGGCAAAGGTGGTCATTTCATCCACGCCCAGCTGGACACCGGCGGATGCAGTTCCAATTCCGGCTGCGATGGACTCGAACATAAAGGAGCCGATGAAGGAAAGAGCATCCAGGCAATGGGGCCGCCCACTGATACCAGGGCGAAAGCATTCCGCTCAGGATCACGACCGATGGGCCAAGAGAGGTGAGGGCGGAGCTTTTCATTGCCCGTTTCACCTGATCGTTGGTAAGGCCCACCTTCGGGGCGGCGTCCATGGCCTTTTTTCGTGAAGATCACAGCCTGGAATACCACCAAAGTACGGCGGTTCCGCAGGCCAGCCACATGGGAAGACTGTTTGCAAGCTGCATTGCATCCATAAGAGTACCTCCTTTAACGGATTCAGTAAAATTTTTTAAAAGAATGACACAATTTTACTATATAAGGATCCGTTCTACTATGGTACAGGATGAGTATTTTTTTTGTAAAAATATTTCCGTTAGGAATAAAAATTATAAAAAACTGGAAAAAAAGTAATTTTTTTTACTTTTTAGAGAAATTTCACCCGCAGGCTCGGATGGCCGGGGATCTGGACAGGACTGTGTAGGCCACGCCGCCCAGGACGATCCCGGCAGCCGTCTGAGCCACCAGGGTGAAGCATTCGGCCATGGCCACGCCTCCGCCGTAAAGAGGGATCTTTACTAAGGTATAGCCGATCACATGGAAGATGCCGCCGGTGACGGCACCGGCCAGCCAGGAATATTTAAAATGGGGCAGCAGCCGGTACATGATGAGTCCCATGATCAGCGCCCAGCCGCCCTTTAAGACAATGGTAGGCAGGACCCAGGCGGCGTATCCGGCGATGAAGTCGGAAAGCCCGGCTCCGATGGCTCCGGCCAGCATTCCCCTGCGGGTGCCGAACAGGCAGACCGTGAGGATGATCATACAGTCTCCCAGGTGGGTATAGCCAAAGGCTGTGGGGATCTTGAAAAAATACGTTCCGGTGAATACCAGGGCGGCCATGAGGCCGGTGATGGCCATATCCAGGGTGGGATCACAGGCACGGGCTGGTCGGAGGAATGAGTTTTTTTGCATAGCAGGCGCTCCTTTTTTCGTTTCTGTTCCGGGATTTTATTTCAGTCCCATGAATTTTGCAGCGTTATTGTAGAAAATATTTTCCAGGCCCTCGTCGTCTACTCCGCAGGCCATGACCTTCTGGATCTCCACAGTGGGATGGTGGAATGGGGGAGTCGATGCCGAACATGACCCGCTCGTGGCCCACGGTCTCATAGGCGTTGGCGATCTGGCAGCTCATGGACGTGCCGGAGGTCTCCAGCCAGATATTTTTCATATCTCCTGGCCATGGTGATGGCTGCGTCCACATAGACGCCGTGGGCATGGCCCATATGGATCATTACCATGGGAAGCTTCGGGTGGCGCTCCGCTAAGAGGCCGATCTGCCAGGGAAGGGAGAAGGGCGGGTGGCCGGAGTGGACGAACAGGGGGCTTTCCGTATGCCTCGCAGATCTCTGCCACGGGATCCACACAGGGAGCGTCGGCGGTGTAGCCGTCAAAGAGGGGCTGGAGCTTGGCTCCGGCAAAATGCTCGTCCCGGATATAGTGTTCCAGGGCATCGTAAGCCTCCTTTCCTTCGGCGCAGTTGATCCACATTAAGGGGATGATCTTCTGGGGTTCTGCCCGGAAGGCTGCCGCGGTATCTTCGTTGGCGTGGGGGGCCGCTGGCAACCAGGATGGTCTTTTTCTATATTATAAGCTTCCATCTGCTGTAAGAGGCGTTCCGTATCGAAGTGGATGTTAAAGGGACTTCCGAAGGCGCCGATGTGGGTGTGGGCGTCGATCTTTTTGAAGCGTGCAAACGTAGTATCTGTGTTCATGACGGGTTCTCCTTTCCTGCTGGCTTTTCTGGCGTCCGGGATCATGGGTAAATTGTGGGGATCTGAGATCCCCTGGAAGCCGATTGACTTTATGGCATCATCATATAGAAAAATTGGCATTGTTTAAATAGCCAATTTTAGAATATTTGACCAGGCCAGATAGAGGGAATAAAGGAAAGTGAGCTGTGGGGCCCCGGAGAATGAAAAGCGGCATACTTTGATTCGGTCAGTCTCCCAGAATGCGGGTGGCTTGTTTTAATATTTTAAGAGTATCCTGCAGCTTCTGATTTTTCGTCTTAGCTGGGCAATTTCTTTCTCTTTTTTAGGAGTGAGATTTCCTTTGGAGGGTTCGACTTCGCCGGCTCTGAGTTTACGGTGGCGCTCTTTCCACCAGCCATAAAGGGTGTGATATGGAACACCTGGATATTCAGATTTCTGATGATTGTTCAGTTCGGGATATTTTTCCACATATCGGACAGTGTATTCTCTGAAATCAGAGATGTACTTTCTGGCCATTTGTAAATCCTCCTTTTTAATCATTGCACCATAAATAAGGGGTGTTTACTATCCCCCGAAACGCCTATATTTTTCAAGGCTGTTCAATATATAGTGCTATACAAAACCTCGAAATTACAGGGGGCAAGGCTTTCGCTTTTTCCTGCGTGTATCGCACATCTTTTTGAAAAGCGCCATTTGGATACCTGAACGGTGGACAGCAGATACAGGAATCCGCCAAACAGGGGGGACAGAGAGGATCAGGATGGACCATGCAGTTTTATAGGCTCCCTTGTCCTTCCGGGAGACGATGTAGAGCCCGGCAGCGATGCTGACCAATGTCAGCAGATGACTGAACTTCTGTGAAAAAATTGGCTGCCGTCCGTGACAATCCGGATCAGAAACCATACCTGCACGAGCAGCAAAAAATCGTAAGCATCCGCCTGCGGAACAGTGAACGAAGCCAAGAGAAACATGGAATGAGATATACACCGTACCGGGGCTTAAAGCGGGTAAGTATGTGGGTGCGGCTTAAATTTGCTGCCATGAATCTAAAGAAACTGGCAATGTGGAGGTGGAAGAACAACCACACTTCATTGAAAATCCGTAAAAACAACATCATACAGAAAAAGAACCTCTATTTTGCTGTGGCTTAATAGGGGTTCTTTGACAGCTTAAGCTACTCAAACAATTTTATCTTAGTCTGTCTTTCTTTGCATTTCAAACTGACGATTACTGTGGGCCGCCATAAATTAGAAGGATACAATTTCCAATCGCAAAGATGATTAATGTTGCAAATTGAATAATTCCAAAGTGCATGAAGAATTGTTCTTTCTTTTTGTTCCTAATTGGGGAAGACATCTTTGTAGCGAATCTGTGTGAAAAAAAAAAATAGGAAGATTCGCAGCGACTGTTACAGGAACGATCCATGGCTGATTGCTCCCGAACAATCCTGTCGCATTGGGCCAATCATATACCCATGCATTTGTGCTTGTCGTAAGACCTTCCTGCGCAAAGTTTGTAAAAACCATGGATACAAACATTAGGATAAAAGCCAGCCAATTCGGAACATTCGGGAGTTTCTTAAATACCCAGATTGCTAACAGTAAGGTAATTCCATAAAAAGTACCGTACGCAAACGGAATCATCAGTGGCAACGGAACCGTTGGGAATAGGTTAATGAATTCATCCGAATACGTTAACGCAAAACACTTATCATAGAGTGCCTCGATAGGAAATGTTAACGTGATCGCCAGTAGGGTCCACAGCATGTGATGCCCGTTTTTTTTCAAATTTCAAGATGAGGGCGATCATAACAAACCACAGTATGATTGATCCCCATTGAAACACGGGGAAACCGACATAAATATCATCCTCCTTGTTTTTGTGTTTTCTACAGTGTAATTTTATATGCTATCTGCTCATAAATACATAATCAAAATAATTCATATATCTAAAATTAGATATATTACAAAAAAAATGTGGTAGTATCCCAAAGTTTGTGTAAACCTTCAAACTGATGTAAGATAGACTTACCAGTTTGGAGGTTTATTTTTTATGGCAAGAAAAAAGGATACCCAACAAAAAGCAGCTCTTCGGGAAATGATGGGCAACTACCTGAAAGAGAACAATGTAAAGGTCAAGGATGGAACGGATGTCAATTCCATTATGCGGGATATGATGTCCATCATCCTGGAAGGTGCCCTGGATCAGGAAATGGATGAGGAACTGGGATATTCCAAGTATGATTATCGGAACAAGGAAATGGATAATTCCAGAAATGGTCATTCCCAGAAGACCATGCATGCTGTCAGGGCTGGCCGAGCCAGCCCTGATTGACATGTCTGGAAAACTGCATTATAATACAAGAAAGGGCAGAAACTCAAAATGTTGTGGTCAAGCATTTTTGTAACACTTGTGGCTAAAAAATATCATGAATCAGTTACGCTGCCATCCGGGCTTCGTATGGTGTACGATAATCATTAAAACTATGCGGACGCACATGATTGTAGTCAACATATGCAAATTCTTCTACTTTTTGATAGAGTGCTTTTTCTGTTTCAAATTCATATAGATTTGTACACTCGTTTTTCAGTGTGTTAAAGTAACGCTCCATCGGTGCATTGTCATACGGATATCCTGCCTTGCTCATACTCTGTGTCACATTTACTGACTCGCAGAATTCAACGAATGCCTTTGATGTAAATTGCGATCCCTGATCTGAGTGCAAAATCAGGCCACCTTTGATGGGCGGTTGGGATTCCAATGCTTTCTGGAGTGTTCGAATGGCAAGATTGCTGGTGATCCTGCGGTCTGTAATGCTGGCAACCACACTTCGGTCGTGCAAATCTAGTATGGTACAGTTGTAGCGTACCTCATGATTCGAAAGGAACAGATATGTAAAATCCGTACACCATTTCCGGTTGATTTCATCTGCTGTGAAATCCTGATTAAGTTTATTGTCGAATATTTTATGCGGTTTTCCGTGCTCATATTCAGGCTTCTTTGGGCGGACAATGGAATGGAGTCCCAGCTCTGTATTCATATATTTATGAACGGTAGCTGTACTGTAAGAGTAGCCTCTGCGTTCCAGATAGACTTTCATGCTCCGGTAACCATCAACACCATTGTGGATATGATAGATTTCCTGAATCTGCGCGTGTACTTCTGCTTTATTGGCATAACAATCCGCCTTCCTGTGTTTTCCGGTAGTTATAATACGCGTTTGGACAGATTTCAAGCCTGCGAAGGAGCCACCGTAGACCAAACAACTCATGATATTGCTCAATAAATCGATAAGCCTCTAATCGATTTCCTTTGCAAAAGAATGCCGCTGCTTTTTTTAAGAAGAGATTTTCCTTTTTTTTTGCTTCTTCCAGTTCCTTTGCGCAATCGGAGATTCTCTTTCATAAGTTCCATTTCATTTGGAATATCTGGATTTTCGAGGGCTTTTGTTTGGCATTCTTCGCTGAATTCACGGCACCACTTGGAGATGCTGGCTTTTGATACGCCATACTCTGCAGTGATACTTTTGTATAGGTTCGTCCTTCTTCCTCAATGGAGGCGGACAATCTTCTTTTTAAATTCAGGGGTGTAACTTTGTGGCATAATGTGTACCTCTTTTTCTTTTGTAAAATTGATTATATCTTATTAGCCACTTCCGTTACAACTTTATTATAGCACTTCAATACGCCGATCATTATTCTGGACGGCATACGACTGGTCAGATATCGAAACAGAAGCCAGAACTGCAGGAGTGACTGCATTCTGCGCGAAACCTCGTGTTTATGTCAGATATCAGAGAGACTCTGATGGCTTGCCATCGGTCAGAAACAGGCCCAGGCAGAGGATAATATTCTTCCGGCAGCAGATTTAGATTTCAGAGGCAGGCGTATACTTCTTGTGGAAGATAATGAACTGAACAGTGAAATTGCAGTGGAAATTCTGAAAGAATATGGATTCCTGGTTGATACAGCAGAAAATGGAGCAGAGGCAGTGGAGAAAATTAAAAATTCAATACCAGGGGATTATGATCTGGTACTGATGGATGTGCAGATGCCTGTAATGAATGGATATGAGGCTACCAAGCAGATCCGTGCGCTTACCGATCCGGCACTGTCGGGAATTACCATTCTGCCATGACTGCTAATGCTTTTGATGAGGACAGAAAGAAAGTTCTGAATGCGGTATGGATGGATTCTTATCCAAGCCAATAATTATTGAAGAATTGATCGATACGTTACAAAAGAATCTGGATTAGGTGCCTGGAACATCATAAAACCCACAAGGTAGAAGAGGGAAATGGAAATCAGGCAATCAGGAGCCTTCCAGGTGCATGGAAAAATTTTTTACTGGTAAAAAAGGATGAGTCTGGAAATGTAATCCATGTTTATGTACGGTCCGTAGTATCAGCGATTCCAAGAGACGTGAAGAGGATCTTAACTTTGCTGCGGAAGCAGCAAAGCGGGAAGCCGAAATGAAAACAAGGTTTCTGGCAACGATGAGTCATGATATCCGTACACCACTGAATGGTATTATCGGTATGGTAAATATGGGAAATCAGTACGCAGATGATCCACAGATGCAGCAGAAGATCAGAGAAAAGGTAATGGAATCCCTGAAATATCTGGTGTCTCTGGTAAATGATGTGCTGGGTATGAATAAACTACAGAGCGGAGATTTGAAGGATTCTGTCGAATATTATGGACAATGCCATAAAATTCAGTCAGGCGGGTAGTGTGCTCATGGTCGGGGTTAAGGAAGAGTTTCTGCCTTTAACTGTCACAAGATCAAAGTTTTTATGTGTCACGGATAATTCGGCAGCCAATTCGCTGACAATGTCGATTTTAGAAATTGCCTTGTTATACAGCACAAAAAGCATAATTCAAAACAATGCCGTTACAGGAAAGCATAACCGAAACTGCCTGATGCCCATAGTCCTGTTTGCCTTTCAAATGAGATTGATGAAAATACGCATCTTCAATCGGATGCAGAGCCCGTGACGAAGGCTTTGTCTTTGCAGCTATCGTATCGTCAACAATACAGAAAACAGGTTTTCCGGTGAGGGCTGCTTCTGAATAAATAATCTCAATGACAGGCCGTTTTAATGTATCTGAAAGCAACGATTCATCCCACTTTCCAGAGTTGAGGAAATGGGCAATTGTAGTTCTATGGCAGGAACTGTTTTTTTGGCAAAATCCGTGGTTTTTCCATGGTATCCAGAAAGAAAGATGATAATCAGGATACTCATAAGATGATTGATCATTCGATTAGAATACGATTTTGCATAAATCTAATTTTTTAAACTGGTTGTATATGAATGCTGAATGATGTATAGTATTTGCAGGAGACACCTTCTTTCGTGAATGCTGTAAATGTTGGTTTGGTCACTTTCATTATACAACACAATCGAATTCAAGGTGTCTTTCTTTTATGCAAAATCACGAACTTGCTCATTTATAGTATAAAGATAAAATGCGTAGTAAGAATTCAAATAAAAATAAAAGGAGGCTATAACAATGAGTAAAAAACAGAATGGACGAAAAAATAATAATCATTGTGATTGGTTCGATCATAGCAGCATATGGCATTACCCTTGCATTGTATGCGGGATTTGAGGGGCAACCCTTGCTGTTTTGTGGCAGGGGATTTCAAGGACATTTCATATAAGTATAGGCATGGCATCTCTGATTGTAGCCATAATTATGATCGTATTCTCATTTTTCTATGACAGATCACAGATACATATTGGTACGATTATTTATCAGCTTGTGTATAGCCTCTGTGTTGATTTGTTTGCAAATGCACATGTGTACAGTACGCATTTGTGGGTGAATGCACTGATTATGTTGCTGGGAGTCATGCTTTTTGCAGTCGGAACAGGAGTTTATGCGGCAGCTTCACTGGGACGTGGTTCTTACGAGGCATTAACCTTTTCTCTTGCGGAAAAGAACGGCTGGCAGGTAAAAGCAGTGCGGATGATACTGGATATTGTTATGGTACTTACCGGAGTTTTGCTGGGGGAAAGTTTGGCATATGTACAATCGTAACGATCATTATCTCAGGACCGATTATTCAGTTTACAGCATCAAAAACTAAAAAGTTATTAAAAAAAATAAAGATGTGGATTTGGTGAAAATCGTCACCGGCGGGAGTATCCAGAAGCAGTCCGACGCCTGATCTATACGACCAACACCATCGAAGGATTTAACCGCCAGCTCCGAAAAGTCACAAAATCAAAAACTGTATTTCCATCGGATGACAGCCTGCTTGACATGCCTGAAATTGCATTATAATACAAACAAGGACAGAGTCCCCAAAACGGGCTCCGTCCTCGATAACTAATGACATATCTTATATCAGTTTTTTCTGTTTACACAAAACTTGAAACAGTCTCAATTACCGCTCTGTAGATTACAGCACAATTAAAAAACTTTGTTTTCAATGTTACTAAGGATATCCGCATGACAGACATACCTACATGGAAACAGAAATTAGAACAGCAGTATATCAATCTTGCATTTGACCCCTGCAGCAGCATTGAGTGATTTATCGAAGAAGGAGGCCTTCTATTTGAAAAAAAAGAAAAAAGATGAAGTAACTATCCGTTCCAGTGCAGCAGAATACCTGACCTATGTTGCCTCTGTTGGTGGTCAGCAGGATAGTATTGAGATGCGCTATGAGGATGAGAATATCTGGCTGACCCAGAAGATGATGGCCACATTGTATGACGTTGGTTTGCCAACGATAAATGAACATAGCAATATAATCTTCAAATGATCATTGCGGTTGGATTCAAGGTTAATAATGAGCGAGCAGTACAGTTTCGCAAGTGGGCCAATGGCATCGTGAAGGACTACGCCATCAAAGGTTGAGTCATGGATGATGAACGCCTGAAAAATGGTGGCTCTGTGCTCACAGTAGAATATTTCGACCATTTGCTTGAGCAGATTCGAGAAATCCGTCTCTCTGAGCGTAGATTTTATCAGAAGATAACAGATATCTATGCTACAGCTCTTGATTATGACCGAACAGCGAAAACAACAAAGCAATTTTTTGCAAAAGTGCAGAACAAGATGCACTATGCAGTTCACGGACATACAGCAGCGGAGTTGATTTACGAGCGAGCCGATGCAGATAAGCCACACATGGGATTAACTACATGGGCTGCAGCTCCGGAGGGCAAGACTGTAAAAAAGTGATGTCAGCATTGCGAAGAATTATCTAACAGATAAGGAAATGTGTTCATTGGAGCGTATTGTATCTGCTTATTTGGATTTGGCAATGGAACGCTGTAGACATCAACCCCCGACGGGTGCAAAGATCAAAGAAATGGCAAAAAAAGAAGGCTGTGATCTCAATGGAAACGGATATCCTTATCCATATGTGCTTCTGACCAAAGATGGAACCGATCTGGAGGACGAAAAAGAGTACACCGTTGTGATCTGTGGTTTCTTAAAAGGAATGGAAGACGAGCTGAATCAGCAGGATACCGGAATCGTCGGTCTTGATGCAGCAAAAGAATATCTGAAGAACGTAAAGAAGTTTCATCCGGTACGCCGGATGACAGTCTGGTCAAAGAACAGAAAAAAAAAGACCATTATGTGTACGGATGTTGTGATCGAAGAAAATACGTATTACATGGTTTTAAAGAAGCTGGACGGATACGACTGGTCGATGCTGATGCTGGTGCCGACATCGGATCATTATGCGCAGATGTGCCTGCGGGTAGCGGATAATGGAATCGGTATGAGCAAAGAATTCCGGAACAGCAGCCACCCGCTGGCAAAGAAAATCCCGATTGTTGCGATGACAGCCAACGCATTTTCAGAAGATGTGCAGAATGCCTTCAATGCGTGCATGAACGCACACATAGTAAAACCGGTGGATATGAAGGTACTGATAAAAAACAGTGCGGAATCTTTCAGACGGGCGCCGGAGCGGCAGGAACTTTAAATTGAAAAAAAATCCGGCAGAGTGTTTATAATGGATGGGAAAAACAAAACAGAAAGGCAATGCCGTTATGCGTAAAATTACAGAATTAAAAAGAAAAACAGGAGATTGCGCTTGGAATATTACTGTATCTGGATGAAGTCTGCCGGAAACATCACCTGATCTATTTTGCAGCAGATGGAACGCTGCTCGGGCTGATCCGGCATCAGGGTTCATTCCGTGGGATGATGATGTGGATGTCTGGATGCCGAGAGCGGATTATGAAAAAACTGGAACAGATTGTAAACAGCGAAACGGATACACCGTACCGCGTCATGAATTTTCATAATACAAAGGGTTTCACACTGGCATACGGAAAGCTGGTACACACCGGAACGAGTCTTGTGGAGCACGTGGCAGGAGCTGTGGATACCGGTCTTTTTCGTCGACATTTTCCCGTTTGACGGACTGCCGGAAAAAGATACACCGGAGTACGACCGTCACTGGAAAAAGCTGTTGTTTCTGGAAAGCCAGCGGATGAATGCATTCCGCACCTACCGCCAGACCTTAAAAGGAAACAAAGGAAAGCTTCGCAAAATGGTGCAAATGGGCGATCCGGAAATGTTATGGAAAAGAGCGGATTCTGCGCGAGATGGAAAAAGAGTGCAGAAAGTACCGCGCGGAGGACTCAAAGTGGGTGGCCTGCCAGTGCGGCGGTTACCGCAAGTCGGACGCGATTCCCAAAACAGCGATCGAAGAGATCGTGCGCCTTCCGTTTGAAGGCCATCTGATCAATGCCCCGGCGGGATACGAGACGTATCTTCACACCCTGTACGGCGATTACCATCAGCTTCCGCCGGAGGATCAGCGTCATCCTGCGCATGTGGGAGATGCCTACTGGCGTTAGAACAGAGAAAAAAAGCAGATGAGAGGTAAGCAATGAGTAAAATACTGGTGCTGGGACGTACCATGGACATGGGCGGAACGGAAGTTGCCATGGCAGCGCTGCTGCAGAAACTGGTGGAGAAAAAAGAAGATGTAACGCTTCTTCTGGTCGAAAAAAAGAGGCGTTCTGCTGGAGCGGATTCCGAAGGAAGTGGAAGTGCGCCAGATGATCTGGGACAAAAAGCCGCATCCGGCTTTGGAACGGATTGTGGGAAAACGGGAGACACCGGCAGAACGGTCTTTCTATGCCAGAGGAATGGGCGTATTTCTGATGCGCGTCGTGTATGGAAAGAAACGGTATGGAAAACTGTATGAACGGATTCTGGAGTGTGTGGAGCCGGAAACAAAACAATACGATCTTGTTTTCGACTTTTTCGGATTCGGTGCGTTCACAACCGCATTCGGAGCCAGAAAGACGAATGCGCGGAAAAAAGCGGTCTGGTTCCACGGAGAAAATCTCTGGTGGCTGTTCCGGACCAAGGGACTTTATTCCGGAGTATGATAAAATTTACTGCGTTTCCGAGCCTGTCCGGAAACAGGTCATTGCCCGTTTTCCGGAACTCGCAGACCGGACAGAGGTTCTGCTGAATTTCATTGACATCAAACAGGTGCAGAGACGGAGTGAGGAGCCGCTTAGCGATCCGCAGTACACAGGAGAGCTGAAATTTCTGACGGTGGGAAGAGCTTCGGAAGAAAAAAGGATATGATATTGCGGTGCAGATCACGGCGGAGCTGAAAAAACGGGGACTTTGCTTCAAATGGTTCATTATCGGTGATGGAAGAGATCTGAACAAGCTGCGGACCATGGCAAAGGAATATCAGGTGGAGCAGGAAATTATTTTTCTCTCGGAATGCGCGAAAATCCTGCGCCGTACGTAAAATCCTGCGACCTGTATCTCCAGCCGTCCCGTCACGAAGGCTATCCGATTACGATTGTAGAGGCGAGAAGCCTGCAGAAGGTCATCATCGCTTCCGATATTCCGTCCATGCGCGAGCAGATCCGTGATGGGGAAAACGGATATCTCTGTCCGCTGGATGTGATGCAGTTTGCCGATAAAATCCAGAAAGTGCTGGCAGATCAGGAAGGACGCGATGCGGTCAGAAAGAAGCTGCGGGAGGAACCCATTGATTTTTCAGCGGGATATGCGCAGATAGAAGCGTTTGCAAAAAAATAAAAGAGAAAACAGCAAAAAAAACGCCAGAACCGGCGATAAGATATTTCCGGTTCCGGCGTTTCTTTAGTTCTGGCGTCCCTGCTTGCTCTGCTGCTTGTTTTCATACATATATTTATCTGCTTTGTCAAACAGCGTGCGGAGCGTACATTCGTTGTAATCGGTGGAAAGTGCCAAGCCGTGGGAATAGCTGATGCGTAACTGGGTTCCGTAGCCGTTGAACTGTTCGACTTCGTTCTGAAACTCTGTGAGGATTTCTGTGATGCTTTCGCGGGTTGCATCATAGATGACCGCCATAAATTCATCGCCGCCGTATCTTCCTACGAAATGCTTCGCGGGAATCGAGTTTCGCAGCAGCCGGGCAAAGTTCAGAATCAGCTGGTCGCCGATGGAGTGGCCGAGGCTGTCGTTGACGCGTTTCAGGTTGTTCATGTCAAAGACGATACAGGCGGTAGGAGTTTTGATGAATTCCACATTGTGGAACAGCTCTTCGCACTTGCTCTTGTTCGGCAGTCCCGTGTGAAGGTCGATGTAGGCTTTCTGTTCCAGCTGGCGGTTGGCATGGGAAACTTTGACTGCGGCAACCGTTTCATCTGCCATCTGGAAATACGTCTCGCTCATGTCTACCAGATCCGCCGTTCCGTTTTCTCCGGATCTGACCTTCTGAATTTCATTTTTCAGTTTATCCCAGTAGGCAATCTGGACATCCAGTTTTTTCTGATAATCCTTGTCGGAAAGACTCACGAGATCGTAGTGGCCGTCCTCGTATTTCAGTCCGCTTAAGATATTGTCCAGGTAAGGTCTATCTCAAATCCGGAAAGATCCTAGACTTCAATACTCTTTTTTTTTCCCTTCCTGAAGCTCCTTTTTCTCCCCCTCGTCCCGCTGAAACATGCTTTCCGCATCCTGAAACAAAGCCTTCTTTCATCTTTCAGACGGATTACCGTTTCTAAACCGCATTCCTTCAAAGTATTGATAAACGGGGCATTCAGGTACAGTGCATCCGCCATAATCACATCTGCGAAATGACCATGCCTTTTCTTTAAATGCCGGATGAGCCTTTTCGCTCCTGTCAGTTCCCCTTCATCTTTTTTCTGAACCATCTCTGGGTTTCAGCATTTCCTGCCCAAAGATCACATGCGGCGATTTTCCTACCGTCATACATACCACACTTCGATGAAAGTATTCTGTCTTTTCCCCGTCCCGTTCTTCCGGCTCAGGCAGTCTGGACAGGACTTTTTTGTACTGCTGAATAATTCCACCCCATCAATACCTGCCGCAACATATCCGCCTATGGTTCCTTCCCGAAGAAATACGCGGTTGCGTTTCAGAACATCAATCGTCTGCGCGTGAATTTCCTCGATTTCTTTTGGATCAATCCGGGAAAGAAGATCCCTGACTGCATCAACTTTTGGGATTTTTCCACGGATACAGTTTTTCGGTCGTTTCTCCATGCTTTCCGGCGCTGAAAAAATGGTATGAAAACTTTCATACTGAAGCATCAGGAAAATCAGCACTGGCATAACGATATTAAACAACGGGATGGGTTTTCTTTTTTCTTTCATCGGATAAACCCTTGATTTTTTGTGGAATTTTGTATACACTTTTCATATAAGTTAGCAGTTTCTTCAATGCTAATTTTTCATTAAGGACACCTTCTTTCGTATGTTTGTGGGTAACATAATTATACAATAAAAGGTGTCCTTTTTTGTTTATTGCAGTAGTGGAAGAAACAAGAATCCCCCTGCTTTAGCTGTGGGGAGTGTCAAAGTCTACAATTGGAAGCGAGGTGAAGCATTTGGAAAAAGAAAAACAGAAAACAGAGAGAAAAGAACATATTCTGGTCTGTCTGTCATTTTCGCCGTCCAATGAAAAATTATCCGGACTGCGGCACAGATGGCCCGGGCATTTGGTGCTAATTTTACAGCACTGTATGTGCAGACCGCGGAACCGGCAGAGAAAACGCCGGAGGATCAGGCAAGGCTGCAGAAGCATATCCGCCTGGCAGAACAGAGCGGGGCGGAGATTGTAACGACGCACAGCGCGAGGACATTGCCCTGCAGATTGCAGAATATGCGAGAATTTCCGAAGTAACGCGGATTGTCATTGGAAAAAAGCATGATGGATCAGGGATTTTTTCGAAAGAGAAGGGAATGGACCGAACGGCTGACCGATCTGGTGCCGGATTTGGAAATCCATATCATTCCGGATTCCAATATCATTACCATATATCTGGTCGGCGTTATGATGACGTCCATTCTGACCAGCGGTTATACCCTGCAGCGTAATCAGTTCTGTGATCAGTGTAGTGCTGTTTAACTACTTCCCTGACAGAACCGCGTCTGACACTGTACGCGTACGGTTCCGGTTATCCGGTGACCTTTGCCATCATGCTGGGCATTTCCATTCTGACAGGTACGCTTGCATCAAAATTAAAAAAGAGAATGCAAAGCTGTCTGCGCGGGATGCGTTCCGGACGAAAATTCTTTTCAATACCAGCCAGCTTCTGCAGAAGGCAGAGGATGCGTCGGAGATTTTTGATATTACAGCGACAAAGCTTGTAAAACTGCTGGGAAGGGATCTGACGGCCGCACCGGCAGGGGCACAGGAGAGCAGAATTGTCCGCGGAACACTTTACAGCGCGCAGACAGGGAGGAAAGACGGAAAAAAATCTTTTGACCCAAGGGAACAGGAAATCATTCAGTGGGTTCTCGACAGCCGGAAAAAGAGGAGAAAAATGTCTGGATCGCGGTGGAGGACAACGGCCCCGGGATTCCAAAAAGAGTCCAGAGAGCATGTGTTTGAGATGTTCTATTCCGGGAAAAATAAAGTAAGCGACAGCCGCAGAAGCCTTGGCCTTGGACTGGCACTCTGCCGTTCGATTGTAAATGCGCACGGCAGGGGAGATAGCACTTTATGACTACGGTCCACAGGGCTGCTGCTTTCGGATTAACCTGCCGCTCAGTGAGGTGAATTTGAATGAATAAGACATTAATTCTGGTTGTGGAAGATGATACGCCGGTTCACAACCTGATTACTACGACGTTAAAAAAACACACGATTATAAGTATATTTCTGCAAAGAACGGTGCGGGTGCCATTATGGAGGCATCCACACATAATCCCGACATTGTTCTGCTCGACCTTGGCCTGCCGGATATTGATGGCGTAGAGGTGATTGAAAAAGATTCGAAGCTGGTCGAATATGCCGATTATCGTAATCAGTGCAAGAAGTGAGGACAGCGATAAAATCGAGGCATTGGACGCAGGAGCGGATGATTATCTGACGAAACCGTTTTCTGTGGAGGAACTGCTGGCCCGCCCGCCTTCGAGTCACAGCGCCGTCTGTCCCAGATGCAGGCAGAAAATGGAGTCCAGTCGGCTGTCTTTGAAAACGGCGCACTGCGGATCGAGTACGCAGCGGGTGCGCATATCTTGACGGAGAGGAACTTCATCTGACACCAATCGAATACAAAGCTTGCTCTGCTTCGCTGTCGCAGAATGCAAGGTGCTGACGCATACGTTTATCACACAGAAAATCTGGGGAAGCAGTTGGAGAACGATATCGCTTCCCTCCGTGTTTTTCATGGCGACGCTTCGGAAAAAGCTGGAAAAGAACGGAGAGCAGACGCAGTATATCCAGACGCATATCGGGGTTGGCTACCGGATGCTGAAGGTAGAGTAAAAGAAGAAAAATTTGACTTTACAGGCCTAAAATGATAGCATAAAGGACAGAGAACGCAGTTTTGGGAGGACGAAAAACGGATGATGAAAAACCCGAAGTACTGGAGGAAATTAGAAAAAACAGGGAAAAAAATCTGATCGAGACAAAACGGGATGAGTTTGTAAAGCAGAATCTTTTATCGGACGAGTTTATTCAGATGATGCAGAAGAACAAAAAAGCCGTTCGAGCTTCTGATGTCGTATTATCAGTGCGCCATTATGGAAATCGAGACAAAGTTCCGAGTGCTGAATCAGGAATACCGCTTTCCTATGACCAGAACCCGATCGAAGGAATCAAAACAAGGGTCAAATCGTATGAGAGCATTATGCGGAAAATCCGCGTGAAAGACATCCCGGTCACACTGGAGTCTATCGAGGAAAATATCCGCGATATCGCCGGTGTGTGTGATCTGTTCTTTTTCAAGCGATATTTATAAGCTGGCAGACAGTTTTCTGAAACAGGATGACATTACGCTGATTGAGCAAGGACTATATTCAGCATCCGAAGGAGAGACGGCTACCGCAGTCTTCATCTGATCGTTCAGGTGCCGATCTTTTTACAGGATACAAAAGAAACTTGGTCTACATTTGGGATACAGTTCCGTACGATCGCGATGGATTTCTCTGGCGAGTCTGGAGCACAAGATGCGCTACAAGAAAAATATTCCTGAAAATCATGTCAAATATCTGCAGGATGAACTCTACGACTGCGCAAGACAGAGCGCGGAGCTGGATAACCGTATGCAGAATATCCGGAATCTGATTGCAGAGGAAGCAGAAGAGGAAGACCACTGCACTTTGTAACGCTGCCGATGCGATGACGGATTTGAAACAAGGAGGATGCAAAATGAAACAGTGTATGGATGCAGATAATCTTCACCGCCGACTGAATCGGTCAGGTACAGGCGATCGACCGTATGGTGGATGAGATGTGCCGTGCGAGGATATCCTGGCGCAGATCAATGCGGTAAAATCGGCACTTCATAAAAGTAGGACAAGTTGTCCTCGAGGGCCATATCCCAGCACTGCGTGCGCGACGGCATCGAGCACGGAGATGCGGATCAGACGATTGCACAGTTTACGAAGGCTGTGGAACGGTTTGCAAATATGAAATAAAAAATAAGAAGATAAGATGAAAAAGAGAACTTCCGGCAGGAGCAGAAAAAATGCTTCGTCAAAAGTTCTTTTTGTTTTTCTGATTTTGAAAAACTCCTCTTGACAACCAATACCCCATAGGTATACAAGGAGGAAATAGTGTGAAAAAAGGAGTTTCTCGGAGGTTGGGGAGGAACGAAGGACATCACGCTGGCATGCGCCGACAAAACAAAAAGCTTTTCGTCCCTTGTGTAAATCGATTATGGTAAAATCCTCCCAAAAACAAAATAGAAATAAGTCGTTGTATCCTGTTTCTATCGTACCGGGATTTTGCAAAAAAAGACAAGTGCGTACCTGAAAGTGACATGGTTTCAAAAGATACTAATGGACTTTGAAATTAAAGAATCAGCTCCCCCGGAACAGTGCGTCGATCGGACTGCTTCATACTGGCAAAGCTTCGGTTCGCCTTTGATCTTTTCAGATATTTCTGTGGATTGGTAAACGACATTCCAAGATAAATCAAAATGCTTTAATTTAACAGCACATTTTTTATCCCCGGAAATCACACGCGCATAACCGGCGCGAGATCCTCCACAGAACGCGTGCAGCAGCTCTTATCGGGAGCAGAGGCTTCGCCGCCTGCCGGATCTGCACTGCGCAGCATCCCAATCAGCCACAGTTCTGCAGTACCGCGTCCGAGCATCACCCTTCTCCGTGTCCGGAAACTCACGGCAGAGATTCTGAAAATCATCAGGTGAAAAATGTCACCGTTGTAGCAGAGAGAGCAGCGGTCTCATACGCTGTCCGGTAGCACTCCATGCGCGGCAGAGAAATCTTTTGAACTGCGGATGAATGATCGCTCCTTCTGAGCGGGATATTTGTCGTAAACCGTAAGCAAGAGTCCTCCCCACTCCCTCGTCGGTATCCGTTGTGCCAAGTCGTTTTTTTGATTATCGAGATGCGGCAGTCGACGACGAAAA
>VOFJ01002722.1_pt1 | contig 22676 bp, 37 predicted proteins | sample 5384081 | NCBI WGS metagenome assembly VOFJ01 (sample SAMN12384729, study PRJNA508395) | human gut metagenome | isolation source: healthy gut I | host: Homo sapiens | reverse complement strand
TTCATCTCGTACAGCCTTTGTATCCTCCGCTAATGCTTCGTTTCTTAACCGCCGATAATGTGGTATGGTTCGTGTATCCTTATGCCCCAACAGCCTTGCAATGCTATCATCATCTAATTTCATTTCTGTAAGTTTTACTCCAAAAGTATGTCTAAAACGATGTGTACGAAACTCAAAATAATTTCCCTTATCATCCCTGATATCATTTTCATAAATCATGATATTTACATGATATTTCAGCATTGAATCTGTATACAATTTTCCATTATCTTGCAGAAAAATATATTCTGAATCTGGATGCTCCTTTTCTGAAACTTCTATTGCTTTTCTAATCAATTCTGCCAGCTGATCGCTAACTGGTCTTTTAGTATTTCCTTGTTTTCTGTTGGATAATAGTTATAAAATAATGTCCAGATTTCTCAGATAAGCAATCCCTTCGCAAAGTCAACGTATCCTCTATTCTTGTACCGAGCATCTGATGTATTATTAAACATCTGCCTAACTGGGGCTTTAATTTTGTTAATGCACAATTAAATCTTCTGATTTCTGCATCTGAATACGCTTCTGGTAAAGCGTTGTCATATGCTCTGCAATCACTGGACAGAAAAAGGTTGCATATATTTCCTATTTCCAGTTCACGCCCTATTTCATCCAACAGATTATCCAAAACCGACAGCTCTGTCGTGTAACTGACTGATGTAAGGCCAGTATCCGTTTTTATATAAACCAGATAATCTTCTATCATATCCCCTGCTAATTTCTGTAAAATGCTTTTTACTTCTGGAAACCGATCATACATGAAACTAGCAAACCGACGGAATCCACGCAATTCACCTTTTATACTACCCATTGCTTTTGTCTGGCAGTGGCTATACAATATTTTCTTTATTATCTCTTTAAATTCTTTCTGCCTGATCTCACGAAAATCTAATCTATATCTTCCACGAATCGGACTACTCCTTGGCACAATATCCAACTTTCTCATATCCCATACATCTTTTTCATTTTCTGGAATATCAGCTGTTTTTTACACTTCACAACATACTCATAATACATTTTCAGAAAAGAAATCTGAGCGCTACTTTGTTGCTCAACATTCCGCCTATCCGGTCTATTTCTTCTAACATACAGCGCCAATCCTTTTTTATATAAAAATGCTTTATAACTTCTCTCCAGTTCTTCCCATTTTTTTTATCAGTGATGCTGTACAACTTGTACACTTCTCATTCAGAAATTCTTTCAACAGATCAAATCTGTAAATATCATTTACTACTGTTGATAATGACAAACGTCTACATCTATCATCGATATACCCATAAATCTCATCCTGTATCTTTTCATTATGAATCTCAGATATGTAGTACACCCTGTTTTCCTTCCATTTCAGCCCTGCCAACTGTTTTTCTGTAGCTTGTTGATAACAGTCATACGAAATCAAATTAATATTACCTTTCATCATCTTCTGCTCCTTTCAATTTAAATGACTGATTTCTAGAAAAATATTTATCTTCAGCCGATACAATACGTTCCGGCATGAAATCAATGTACTGTTTTGTCATATTCTCACTTGAATGTCCTAGATAATCTCGTACCCCTTGTATAGAAACTCCATTTCCGTACATTGAGGTTGCAAGGTTATGTCTGTAATCGTGTGCTCTAAAGATATAATCTCCGCAGGCAATCCCACGTGCCTTACACTCCCGAATCATCTGATTTGAAAATGTCTGTCCATTAAATGCACCACCCCCATTTTTATTTTTGAATAAATACTCCCCATTTTTTATTCCGTACTTTTTTTCATAATCATTCACCAGTCCAACCAATAAACTGGGAACAGGAATGACTTTTTCCCTCCGCATTTTGCTTTGATATATGCGCATCCAATTCTCATTGCCTTGTGAATAAAAAGGCTCCCGATTTTATTGTACAAACCTCGCTTTTCCTAATTCCTGTGCAAAACAAAATCAAATACATCAACTGTAAATGCTCTGGGAATGTTGGCAGCTCCTTAATCAGATGAGCAATTGTTCTTTCTGGAACACTTCTTTCATTGTGTTCTGAAAAACCTTTTTTTTAAAAATCGTTCCGGATAAAACTTCAACACTTCAATATTTTTCATTTTCAAAAACTGTAGAAATGTATGCATATGTGTGATATGTCGGTTAAAAGTGGAATACTTAATATCGGACTTATCCAAAACAGACACATAACCCTCTATATCTTGTATCTCCAGTTCAGTTACTTTCTTACTCTGTCCATCCAGATATTTTAAAAATTGTGAAATAAAACTTATTGTATTTCGGATATTTGATAAAGACAGATCCGATATCCCGACCAAATATTTTGCGTATAATTGTAAATACCAACGATTTTCTTTTTCGTAAATATTAATAAATGAAAGGCTTTTAACAGGTGAACTGGCATTGATTCTTGATTTATCAAACTGAAACCTATCCATATACCAGATACACGCTCGCCAATTTGTCTCTGAATCTGTCAGAAATAACGTTCTTCTCGCAAACTCAACAATCTTAGAAGCCTGTTTTTTTATAATTTCCGACTCCTTGTTTAAATACAGATAAAATCTGTTTTCGTCTGCCTGTTCCATTTCTTCAATATCATCTATTCCGTACTTATCGCAAAACCGTATAAGTGCTTTTAATGGTTCTAAAAAATATCTTCGATGTCTTTGTACCTTATCCATATTCAGAATTTCACACAGCAATATTTTTGTCCTGTCGCACCAACTGTGATGAATGTATCCTCGTTAAGTCCCATAACAAATCATTCTTATCGACCACCTGACGAAAAGATTGTGCTTTCTTCTTATTAGGGACATACAGCAAAAACAATTTGTCTTGCTTAAAAAACTCCTGTTCTACAGAGAAGGGCTTTCCTTGTGAATAGACATCCGGCATATTTTCTATTTTTTTAAACGATCAAATAAGCTCAGTAATTCCGCTTTATATTTTTCTGAAATATCCTCTTTTTCAAGAGAGTCCATATACATTTTTCTCGTTTCATAGTTAATATCTGCAGTACACTGTATATCTGTATACTGAAAAAAAATTTGTATAACCGGTTATAGTATTTTGCTTCTCCAGTCGTAACTAAAGATATTTCCTCCTTTAATTTCTCAGGTATTTTTTTCCTGATATAACTTCGGAACAATTTTTAATACTGCCAAGGTAATCCCTCCTTCCTTTTACAGAAAATCTGCAATTTGGTATAAATCTTCATTATTTGAGTAGTATTGATCTGTCGCTTCTATCAATCGTTCATTATTTTCACCCAAGTATTTAATGGTAGTTTCAACTTTCTTATGCCCCAGGGCAAAACGAATGTCATTCAAATCCCATCCTTCTTTTCTTCTTTCCTCCGCAAAATAGTGTCGGAGCTGATGCGGATGAGAATTGATATCCGTTTTTTTGGATAGCCTTTTCAACATGCTATACACAGAATCCGCATCTAATGGCTCTCCTTTGTTTTTTCCAGTTAATTTTGTAAATAGATACTCCGAGTTCATCAGACTTTTTCGGTTATCAGAAATGTACTTAACCAAGAACTCAAAAGTTGTATTACTTAACAAAGCAATTCTATATTCTGCATTTTTTGCTCTTGCCAAGTTGGTATTGGATTCACGATACCTTACCCGAACCGTCCTTCTTTCAAAATCAATATCTTCGGTATAATGGATTCCTAGAATTTCCCCTAATCTAAGACCGGTTTCTGCCATCATTGCTATCAGCAATCGATCTCTATCATTCGTACAGGCATTTATCAGCTCCTGTATTTCTTCGGATGTTATTTCTTCCAGATTAGGTTCTTCTTCTTTGAAGAAACCTTTAAACGAATTCACTGCATTTTGATGATTTACTCCCATACTGTCAAAATATGATACTTTTTTTTACTCGTAAGACTTTAAGCATTGGCAAAACATCTTCCAGTGCCAAAAACTGGTAGTATCTGAAGACTGCACCAAGATACATATTGCAGGTCTTATTGCTCGTCTGTGTATTATGCTCAGTATGCTTTCCACTCTTAACCCAATACAAGAAATCAATAAAATGTTTATTCTGCTCTGAATAGGATAGCAATGTAATCTCATCCAATCCTATCGTTTGCTCCTGCAGATAATTGTAATAATATGAAAGTGCGAAGGCTGCGGATTTTACAGTATTCGGAGAAGCATTAATCTGATCCAGATGCTTCAAATACTTTGATGGAAGGATTTTTCAATTTCTTCAATATCAGAAATAATCAAAAAACGTGGTCTATTATCTTTCAAAACCGAAACAACCCTATATTTCAATCCACAGCCCTCCTTCCTTTCTTTTTTTTGATTCATTTGACTTCTTTGACTTCTTGATTTACATTATACACAAAGAAATCAAAATGTCAATTACGTTTTTTTGATTTCTTTGACTTTTATAAGAACATCCATAAAACATTTTTTGATTTCTTTATGTTTTAAATTGATTTTTAGGGATATAATTGATAAGATAAAATACAAGAAGTCAATTTATACAAAGTCAAAGAAGTCAAGAGGAGATTTGCATGAACGAATTTATATCAAATTCAGGCACACTAATAAATCCTGACAGCGTTTACGATCAGGAAAGATTCATCAATATACTTCAAATCATTTTATAGAAAAAAACACAAAAAGAATTATCTGAACAAACAGGCTTAAATAATGCAACCATTTCACGAATGCTCAACGGTGCCCGATCTGGAAGACCATATAAAAGCACTATTGATAAAATTGCAAAAAGCCATTGATGATCCAGAACTTATCCAAGAATTATATGATGCAACGGGATATTCTTCTAAGAAAATACGGGAACGAAAAAAAAGATAATTGCAGACAATGGATTTTCTCTGGATCTCTCTACTGTTCAGGTGCATGAAAAATTTTTTTTCTACCTTAATGCGTGGACTTTCCATGATGACAAGTCTGCATAAAGTTGAATGGACAATAAAATCCGGAACACCCAGATCATACGATTATTTAATTGAATTAAAAGAGGGAAATATAGATTATTGGTATATTAGATATGTAGATAGAATTACTTCTGATGAAGAAAGGAAAAAAAAAGCCTTAACTGCCATTTATGGAGAATTTGCAAAATTGAAATTGGGCGGAAAAATCAAAGTTTCTTGCGCCACTCCTTCTTATGAAGATTATGATTATTTTGTTACAATTCCACCATACCAATTAAATACAAAAATGCTTCAATTATATATTTTGATTCTGAACTCGAAAGATTTGCAGACGAAACCTTTTTAGAGACAGCTTTACCACTTAAAGAAAATATTCCTGTTAAGGATTTTTGTAATCTTACCGAACCACTGATACTATAACTTTTTGATTTTATCACAGAGAGAGTTGCTTATGACTCTCTCTTTTTTTTTTAACGCTTCCTCCTCCCATGTTCTAACTCATTATGGCAAATCATTTTCTAAAGCAAGTATCGCCTAGAGTAACTCAAAATCCCATTTCTGGATTATGATTCTCTGACGAACTTAATGGAGATTACGATTCCCCATACCCTCAATATCACAAAATATCAAATTTTGCTATTAGCTCATAATAAGTTTTCGCAGCTATCTGTTTTTGCACTCATAGTTATCAAAAGCTTTTTTATAACCATCTGCTTCTATCGGCTGCAGATTCAAAATTTTATTATTCAAAAATAAATAAAAGTGGATTCCACCAAAATACCCATCACAAAAAATGTACTGGACACTTTTATTCATTATATTTGCACCGACAACTGGAAGTTATCTTCCTGCTTACGACTTTCCAACAACATAAACTCCAAATATCATTTTGATAATATAAAGATACTTCTTTCTTACCCCAGAGCAAGATCCACCTGTGTTTAACAATATTGTCTTTCCGACAAATGTTCTTTCATCAGGTTTTTATCTTGCTGGGGATTCCCCAAACCCATTCTTTCTATTTATGCCGAGGTTACTGTACACATTAGAGCAAGATCCACCCCGGTAATACCATATCGCTATTTTAGCAATATGATATTTTCCGGACGTAGGATTCTTGCTGAGGATTGTGCTCCCCAGTCCCTCACATTCAGCATAAATATACACTTGGTTCCCCGAATTTTTCCGGTCACAACACAGGGATATAAAATAGACTAAATATCTCTATATCCCTGTGAAATCACTATGTGATTTTAAAAACAGCAAGGACAGGAAGTGTGGATACACTTCCGCAAAATTGCCAATTTCGGTGCCATATCCAAAATTGAAAAATACATAAAAAAATAAAAATCCAAAACCTTACTCAGTATCCAAATTTATGATTTTTTACAAATCACAAAAAAAACCAATATGAAAATTTTACAAATTTTGTACCACCTGTAAAATTCCCATATTGGTTTTCATTCAGCTTTTATGGATTTGAAATATTCTATATTTTCCAAATATTCTGTGCATTAGCTAAGAGCCATTCTGCACGATTTTCTATTTCATGTTCGTTCCAATCATTTTTTTTGAAGTACGTCATGTAATGTATAAAGTCCGCTCGCACACAAAAAGTAAACCTGGTTTATTTTGTCCCTTTCCCGCCTTTTTTACATTCCATGCAGCATCACGTATAGATGCATTTAAAGTTTGCGGAATAATCGCCAAATTCCCCAATGTCAGTAATAGAGAATCTCTCTTTTTTTGCATCATCTTCTGTCGCACAAGCCCCCCAAATTTATTTCTCCATTTCTTTGGCATTAAATGTTCCAAACTGTAATTGTCAAATCCAAGCAATGCTGTAGAACTATTGTCTGAACGAATTTTACTTTCTAACAAATAAATAATTCCTTTCGATTGCAGATTAACCAGTTTTGATGTTTCAAAGCCAATTTTCATTTCATTATCATTTGGACAATATGTAGTTGCATCACCATTATTCGTAAAATTGAAGAATGCTCCAACATACTCGTTATCCTCAATCGTCACTGTTTTCCCTTCAATAAATTCCAATGAATACTCCGGCTCTTTATTTCCACAAGCAGTCAGACCTATCAAAAGAACACTTGTCAGTAATAAAAACAATTTTTTCATTTTGTACTGCCCCTTAATTTTCTTTTTACCATTCTCTGATAGAGTTTCATCAACTCAGCTACACATTCAGCCTCAGTCATCTTTGTTCCAAACCCGTATGCTTTGCCATAACTGCTTTATCATTTGCGATATGCGCTCTACGTATGAATTCTGTTGGCATGGTCAACGGATCATACATATCTGCGAGACTACTGTCTGGGAAAAGTGCTCTGGCATCCAAAATTCTATGTGCTGTTTCTTCGATTTTCTGTTTCTGCTGTTCTGTTGGCTCCGGCCATGGAAAATTGTTATATACGATTTTTTGCAGAATATCTATAGTCACTCTTTAATCTACCACACACTACTCTCGTCCATGCCATGTGTACGTTAGAGGTAATAATTCCAAATGTATACAAATCAGCGTTTGGAATACACTGGACAGAATCCGTTATAATCGTTTCTGGCGATTCATATCCCATCGGTATATATCTTCTATTTTCCGATGATACCCTTGGTACAATTATATATGGTTCATCTGGCTGTCTAATTTGTTGAAACAATGTTGGTGAATCCGCACTTTTTACAGTAACAGCTTTTGTGCTTTTCAATCGAAATTCACGAACCTGTTGAACACGCTTTTTATCATCGGCAACTTGTTTAATATCTTTTTGGAGAAATATCTCTCAGCCATAAGCAATATCTCTCTTTAGAATTTATAAATTCCTCTGCTCCATAAACCCTGCGAACGAACTTTTTTTAGATTCTGGCTCATTTTGTATGAGTTCATCTTTTTTTCGTCTGGTGACAAAAAACAAATATCCCCCATCCACTGGTTTATTTCCATTTGTTATCTTAGGGACATTACATAATGGATTAGTACGACTGTTAATAAAAGTAATCGGAGCATCTATTAGGTACGGACTAATTTGTACCGTTTCTTCAACCGCTCCATTATCATACAAACGACATTTTCCCTTTGACATTGATGTGCTAAAACCTATAATAACGCAATGAACCGCCGCTTTTAATTTTGCCTCACTTCCCCATACAAATGTCCTGTGTGCAAAATCTATATGAATATTAAACTGTTTATATAGTTCAGTCCAAACATAAGACACCTGCTCTCCCTGTGTAATGGAATTAGTAGAAACAAATGCCGTTCTAACCTCTGAACCCTCCATCATTTTTGCAGCCTTTAAAATACCATGCCGCGACATAGTCGATTTTACCTGCCGTTGAAGTTGATTTTCCATTTTCGTCTACATATACATTCTCAATGTCTTTCTTTTGGCTTTCTGATTGATACGAATATCCAACAAAAGGTGGATTTCCCATAATATAAGATAGACCTGTTGCTGGAATGACCTCATTCCAATGCAATCTTAAAGCATTTCCTTCTGTAATATTTACATATGTCTTCAAAGGAAGAAAATCATCATTAAATCCATAAACAATACTTTTTGTTTCTTCTAACATCTGCGATTCTGCAATCCATAGTGCTGTCTTTGCAACGGTTACTGCAAAATCATTAATTTCTATTCCGTAAAATTGCTGTATTGAGACTTTAATTGGGTTATGAGCTTCTACTAAAGTCATTTGTCCGCCAACTTTTTCCTTTATCACCTCATTCTCCAAACGACGAAGCGACAAATACGTATGTTTCTGTAAGGAAATTTCCAGAACCACACGCAGGATCAAAAAATGTAAGTGTTGCTAATTTATTCTGAAATTCGTCCAGCTTTTTTATCTTTAGTCCGCTTTACCTGAATTTGTTTTATTGCATTAAACTCTTTCTGTAAATCTTCCAAAAAAGTGGATCAATGACTTTATGAATATTTTCGATAGATGTATAATGCATTCCTCCAGAACGTCTGGTCTCAGGATTTAATGTAGATTCAAATACGGCTCCAAATATAGTTGGAGAAATATCACTCCAATCAAAATCTTCTGACGCTTTTGTAAGAAGTAATTCTTTAATTTCCTCTGTAAAAGGTGGTATCTCAATAGTTTCATCAGCAAATAACCCGCCATTTACATATGGGAACTGAGCAAGATCTTCCTCCAAATACTCGTCTCGCTCTGATACAGGTGTATCCAATATCTTAAATAATTCTAATAAAGCTCTCCGGCAATCCTTTACTTCATATGTTTCCAAAATAATCATGGAACATATTTCTCTTTCCGAAAATACCAGCATCTTCTGCATACAAGCAAAAGACAATTCGCACACATAAAGCATTCAGGCTCTTTAATTTATGCTCTCTTTTTTCTTTCTGTTCGGACGTTTCATCTTTTTCTCTTAATATCCGGTATACGATATTGTTTTAAAAACGCATCATAAATAAGCCCAACAATATCTCCTGCTTTTATTGATACTTCCATTTCATGCGATATTGTCTTTACTTCCTTTTTCCACCAAGAAGTCCAACAATGGATATTTGCTTTGTAATTCATCTAAAGCAATCTTTGTCGGTTCTGGCTGTTTCTGGTTCATATCATAAATCCAAATTTCCGCAAAATTTGACGTAACAATCCACCGAGCTCTTTCATCAAAAGTTAGCTTTCCATTATATCTGTCTGCCTGTTCAAATGGAGTGAGATCAACATCTCCTGAATTCCTGATTTTCTGATCTGATCCAATGCTTTTCCAAGACTTTTCTTCTGTTCAATAATTACTCGTGTTTCAGGAATATATACATCAATACGTTTTGTATTTCCATCAATTACAACTTTCTTTTCAAAGTTCAAACGTTCTGTCACATTATCCATTCCCAAAACATTCGTCAATAAATCAATCCAATAAGAACGTCCATCTTCATCTTCTTTCCCTTTTCCCATCCATCGGTTTACAAATTGACGGGCAGCCTCTCTTTGTTCTGCATCTGTCATGCTTTTTCCTCCTAAATAATCGTACATTCACAAATCTTTCTCCGACTATTTTTACATATCATATCCACAGTATATCATAAAATTATTACAGAACAGCATTCATATATCATTATTTGTATTTTGTCTACACACAAGGAACTTCTACCGCCAAATCATAATAATATTGATACATGACCATGTTATCTTTTGCTTCTATATACACTCTCTGAGCTTCTTTCATCAAGTTATTCCAAATATCTTTCCATTCACTAGGAGCCGAATCTTAAAAACCACATATTATTAAATGACATTTCTATCGTCCCCCCCCATAAATCATCTTCTTTACGCTCAGTTTTTATATTCATCTGCATATTTCGTGCAATTTCAATGCATCTTTTTTGTAAAAAGTGAATTTCACTACTTTTTGAGGATCTGGAACTTTCTTAAAACGACGCATATGAGCTTCTGCCTTTTTTAATAATTGTTTCCAATTGTTCATCATGCCATTTTTTATCCTCTAGTATTTCTTCTTCTGACATTTGCGCTTTTTCTGCATTAATTTCTCTTTGCATTTCTTCCAATTCACGCTGTGCAATATCATAATATTTCTTTTCAATCACCATAATCTCCCAACTCCATAAAAAAAAGAAACAGTCAACATTTTCGTTACAACTGTTTCCTTTTTATTTTTGAAGTCCCCGGAGCATTTGTATCACTACATTCTGTTCTTTTTTTTTTCATCAAGATTATTCCAAATATTCAGAACCTCTTGTTGTGATTCCTGATAAACTTACTGGAACATCCATTCCGGCAAAGAATTGTGCCATTGTTACTCCCAGTGCATCACATATCTTTTTCTACAGTAGGCATAGTTGGTAAACTTTCTTTAGCAATAATTTTTCCAATCGAAGATTGAGATATACCAGTCAACTGTGACAGCCGATATTTGCTCATATCACGTTTTTTACATAAAGCTATAATATTGTCCGCAATATAATCCTCTGTACGCAAGTAAATACACCTCTTTCCGATAGTAGTTACCTTAATTGTAACTAGAAATCCGAAAAAATATTAGAGATGTATCTTGCAAGTATTTACCAAGGGAAACAGTAGTATTTAAAACAAAAAAAAATAGAACTATATAAAGTTGTATTCCATTAATGTCAGCTTATTATCTAAATGCTCATATTCTCTTTGTATTTCTTCAATTTTATCATATAGTTTCAGCACTGTCGAACCCTTTATCATTTTATTTTCTTGGCACATCTGCCGGAATTTTTCTTTGTACCCCCGCAGTATTCTTCCTTTTTCCTCTAATTCCTCCAGTGTTTTAATTTCCTCTTTATCTGCCATGTATTTTCCTCCCAGACATAATTTTTAATACATAAATGATAACCCTTTTTTTTCGCTGTTGTTCAATTACAACTTATCGCCTTTTTCTCCCATCAATCGACAATCTTCTTTTTTGCTATATACATATGATATACTTCTTTTTATACAACCAATTACTATTGTATAGCTCACCATTTTTTCTATCTACAACACAAAAAAAAGTCAAGTTGTGATGGAAAGGAGGTGAGGACATGGAAATAAATTATGCACTTATAGGCAAACGTATAAGAGAAACCCGCAAACAACGAGGATTGTCTGCCGAGGAGCTGGCTGAAATCGCTGATCTTTCTACTGTTTATATAAGCTATATAGAAAATGCCAAGCGTAAACCCAGTTTAGAATCTTTAATCAAAATTAGCAACGCACTTGAAATTACTATTGATGAATTACCTCTATGGAAACTTGTTATACAATCCTACTGAATATCAAACTGACATCGATTTATTAATGGCAGATTGTACCAGCACTGAAAAAACGTTACATATTCGAGGTTCTTTCAGCCATAAAGAATATTTTACGAATCAATGATTGGCATCTATCCTCAAAACACAATTACGATGCTGATAACCCGAATGATTATTAAATCATTCAATAACAATCAAATATCTATTTCTACATAAACCATCTGTTAATCACTTAACTGATGGTTTATGTCTTTTTCAATCAAAAATTCTATGATAGTTATATCAACTATAAAGGATGTCGCTATTGATGAAAGAAAGTGAAGAACGAAGCAGTAATATTGATGAACAGAAAGCCAGAATCCGGCAAAGATACAAAGGTATTGATCCAGAAGAACTGGAAGTAATTCCGGCACTTCCACCAGAGGATATTTTTAAAACAGAAAAAAAAAAAACTACGAGTAGCTGTATATGCAAGGGTATCTACGGATGATCCACGCCAAACATCCTCATATGAATTACAGAAAAATCATTATCAGGATGTAGTAAATAAAAATCCGAATTGGATGCTTGTCGAAATATATGCCGACGAAGGCATTTCAGGCACTTCGCTTCAACATAGAGATGCATTCAAAAAAATGATTGAAGATTGTGAAGCCGGAAAAATTGATTTAATCATAACAAAAAGTGTATCCCGATTTGCAAGAAACGTTGTTGACTGTATCCGATATGTACGAGAGCTTTCTTCACTCCGTCCACCCGTCGGTGTATTTTTTTGAAACAGAGCATCTAAATACTCTTGATCCCAAAAGCGAAATGATTCTGTCATTCATGTCAACACTTGCACAGGAAGAAAGCCATACCAAAAGTGAAATTATGAATTCTTCCATTGAAATGCGTTTTCGTCGGGGAATATTCCTTACACCTCCTCTGCTCGGATATGACCAAGACGAAAATGGAGATCTTGTAATCAATCCCACATGAAGCTAAAATTGTGCAGCTTATTTTTTATATGTATCTGAATGGAAGCAGTGCTCAACAAATTGCTGATTCTTTGACAGAACTCGGTTGTAGAACAAAAAAAGAATAATGATGTCTGGTCATCCAGTACCATACTACAAATCCTTCAAAATGAACGCCATTGTGGGGATGTTCTGGCGAGAAAAACATGGACTCCGAATTATCTTGACCATAAATCAAGGAAAAACAATCAAGACCGTAATCAATACAGAAAAGTCGGACATCACGAAGCTATTATCTCCAGAGATGATTTCATAGCTGTTCAAAAATTAATTACAAATGCGAAATATGGAAATAAAGAGATTTTACCAGAATTACATGTGATACGAGAAGGCTCTCTAAGTGGATTTATAAGCATTAATCCAAGATGGTCTGGATTTAAAGCCAGAGACTACTTTGAAGCATCTCAAAGCGTCCTTAAACCGGCAAATATGAATGTACCTGATACAATTTTACTGCTTCCGCCGGTTCCTTCGATTTAAGAGACTATGAAGTTGCCAGAGGACAATTTTTCTCCTCTGTTGGTCGGATTTCTGTTTCTTTTTTCATATAAACAGATCTCTTTTTTAACAAAGATGCTATACGGAAATTTCCAAACATAAAATTTGTCGAACTGCTAATACACCCAAGCTCAAAACTACTTGCTATCCGACCATGTTCCTCTGAAACAAAAAAATAAAGTGCAGTGGTCACGTCTCAAAGATGGTCAACTTATTCCAAAACCAATTTCCGGCGCTGCATTTTTTTTTTGCCAACATTATACGAGATATTTAAATGGGACAAAAAATGCAAATATAGAATATTAGGAGTTGCCCACCAAAAAGGACAATGAAAACGTCCTTATTTTCAACATGGACGATACAGAAATACGAATACCGACAAGTACCAACGACGTATCCGCCCCCAATAACAACATGCCTGATACAATATCTGATTCTAAGAGTGTGTTAGCTTATCCTGCCGACTGGATGAATAGCTTCGGTAATAATTACTATACTCAGTCTCAAGCGCCAGAATTAACAGAATTTACAGCAGACAAAAAACTGGCAGACTGCTTCAGAAAGTAAACCTTATAAAGAACCCGAGCTACAAACCACTCCCAAAGAAACCATTATACAAAATATAAAGAATATTATTACAGAAATTAAAGGAGACACCCAATGAGCGAGCAACCTATAAATCAATGGAATATGACTACAGAACCTTCTGATATGATGAAAATCAACACACCTATGCCAATAACAGTCGCACCCAGCCCCTCAAATCAAATGGAAGTCATTGACGATGATTCTTTCAGCTATGACGGTTATCAAGTTGTACGTGGCGAATTCTTCGCTCATATTTACGAACCTTCGTTTACGTTTAATAACTACAAGGTATCTGTAAATACCGCCTGCATAAAAAACTACCCGATGTCGAATATGTGCAAATATTAGTCAATCCCATTGAAAAAAAACTGGCTGTCCGTCCCTGTCGAGAAGAAGAAAAAAAGACTCTTTTCGTTGGTGTTCCTCTGGAAAAAAGCGTTCGCCAAAACAAATCACCTGTCGAATTTTCTTTGCTAAAGTGATATCTCTCATGGACTGGAATCCTAATTATCGGTACAAGATTCTCGGCAAACTAATTCGTTCTGGCAATGAAATACTGTTCATTTTCGATTTAACTTCACCTGAAATATTTCCTCGTACTCTAAAAGACAATGGAACTGTAACCACTGCTAGGACACCTTCTTATCCTGAAGAATGGAAGAATCAGTTCGGTATTCCAGTGGAAGAACATCAAAAATCAATGCAAGTCAATATATTTGAAGGCTACGCAGTATTTGACATACAAGAAAAGAAGAAGGCAACTGATAAATCCATAGAAAAAGCAAAAGAACCATCAACAGCAGAAAGTGAGGAAAAATCCTATGAACAACAAACACTCTTCCCATCCACTAATATGTATTGACTTTAAAAAAAATCGTATACGAATCCACCGCAATACACTCCGTCAAATTGGTAACCCAGAATATATTCAACTTCTTGTTAATCCTGATCAAAAAATGATAGGTATAAAGGCTAGTTGTGCGGAGGATAAATTGGCACATAAAGTTAAGGATTATTTTGTCATCAATGGTAACAGTTATGAGTTATACAGCCGAGAATTACTATATTCACTTTCCCAGCTTAACCTTTCTTGGGAGAAATTTAACATTTTCCGTTTAGAAGGCAATATTTACCCAGATAAGAAAAATAGCTCTATTTTCCATGGATAACATCATCACAAAACTGCCACAAACAGAATTCAAATCAGAAATAATGGGAGATGAGTATGCGCAATTATAGTATATATACATTAAAAACAAAACTAGAATTCACCAATTTGTATCAATATCTCAGTGACAAAGATTATAAACAACTTGAACAACAGATATTATGTTATTCCTATCACACCCCCATCTGCACATGGAATGGTATTGTCATTAATGGTATAGAAGCATATGAATTATTTCGTAAACACAGTATTCCTTTCCGAATAAAAAAGACTCCATTTTTCCAGTAAAGAAGATGTAATTTCATGGATATGTACTGACCAACTTAAACGAGAGGATTTAACCAATATCAATAAAAAATACCTGATTGGGAAAAAAATATGATGCTGAAAAAATTATTAGTTTCAAGACAACTTTCATCTACGAATAAATCTCATATTTCCGGTGCAAGCATCGCAGCGAAAAAAATATCCGAAGAATGTAATGTAGCAATGGCTACCGTTTACAAATATTCTGCTTACAGTAGTGCACTAGATATAATTGATGAAAAAGTTCCGGATTTTGTCAAACGAGTTCGTTCTGGTCAACTCTGGATTTCCCAAGCTAATATTATTGAGCTTTCAGGATTATCAAAAAAGCAGCTTTTAAGCCTAAATAACTACCTTCTTGCCGAAAAGATAGAACATCTCAGTTATCATGATATGAAACGGGAATTACTGTGGAATAATTATGCCAAGCCGATATTAAAGAAAGAATCTTCCGTTTCTATTCCATCTATACGCAACCTGCCACAATTTGATCCAGATGCGGAAATTGCAAGTCTTACATTGACGATTCCATCATGGAACAGTTCTATCGAAAGAGTATTAAAAGTTTCAGATTTTAAAATTGCATCTGATACAGCAAAATATAAGCTTAAATATCAGCTTATGTGCCTAATATCAACAACAAATAATATTTTAAAAAAAAATTGGAGGAAATATAATTATGGATGGAAATACCGAAGATTTACAAAAGTTTGTTCCCCAAGTGCATTTTGAGCAAATACCTATTAAAAATTTATGTTCAAATCAAGATTATCAACGTAATCTTTCCATCAAACACGTTCAGCGTGCTGCAGCTAATTTTGACCTTTATCAGATAAACCCTGTAAAAAGTAAGTAGACGTGATGGGATAAATTATGTGTTCAAAACGGACAACACACTATAGAGATTGTTGCTCTCGTCTCTGGATCAAGAGAAACTCCTGTCTGGTGTATGGTTTATGATGATCTTGTTTACACCCAAGAAGCAGATATTTTTGCAAATCAGATGAAATATGTCAAATCGTTATTACCTTATGAAATATTCATGGCTAATATTGAAGCTGGTAATGATAGAGAACTTATTATTCGTGACCTTGTTGAATCATATGATCTCACTATTACTTCTTCCTCTCGCCCCGGAGGTATATGTGCTGTATCCACTTTAATTAATATCTATGAAAAATATGGTTTTCACACTCTTGATCGTGTTTTACGCCTTTGTGTTGCCACATGGGAAGGTGCGCCTATGTCCTTTAGTTCCAATATGCTTAATGCTATTGCCCGTTTGGATAATGCTTATGGAGAAACAATGAAAGATGACACCTTCAAAGAAAAACAGTTGGGCGTGTCTCTGTCAGAGAAATCAGTCGTACTGCCAGAGAACGTCGGGCGTGCCGGTTCATTAGGATTCGCAGAAGCTCTTTTACTAGAATACAATAAAAAAAATCCAAGTATTCACTTCCTTTTGAGAAATTATACACTCATAAAACACCCAAAAAAAAGAGAACCATCAACTGAAGATGAATCCGGTCAAAGTTCCACTCCAGAAGGTCAGTTAGATTTATTTTCTACGGATCAAGAGAATACTCAGGCTCTGCCAAACGAATAGCGCAGAGCCTTCAGCCTTTATTCTATCCATACTTTCAAAAGAACACCCTGCTTTAAGGCTCTCTTTCATGCAGTCACTATTTTATCTTATCCCGAATTCATCAACCGCTCCATCCGCCACCTTATATATGAATACCCATTCCAAATATTTGCTTTTACCGGATACTCTTTCCTGTAAACAAATACAGTGTGATATTTAACAAAATGTATTCTACACCAATTATGTATATCTTTCATATATATGTTATTTATACCATTCACCCACTGTTCTAAAGCCCATATGTCTTTATCTGACACTAACTCCATTATGAACAGTACATTATAATATTGAATGACACCTACTCTCTTCCGTTCCTCTATTAACCTTTTACACAATAACCTATACTTAATGTTCATATCGTTCCTATGCCCCTCCCTCTAATCTATATTTTCCATCCTTATATACGTTATATATATAATTATTATATAGTACATATAAGTGCCTGAAGCATATCAATTGCTTCCGCCGAGCGCACTTCTCCGACGATGATCCGGTCCGGCCGCATACGAAGTGCCGATTTGATCAGATCTCTGATCGTGACCTCCCCGGTTCCTTCTACGTTCGCGTTCCTTGCCTCCAGTCTTACCAGATTCTTTATATTCTGAATCTGCAATTCTGCATTGTCTTCAATTGTGATGATGCGTTCATTTTTTGGAATGTACTGCGATAATGCATTTAAGAATGTGGTTTTCCCGATCCGGTTCCACCACTGATGAATATATTGTATCCGGCGGCTACTTACTAATGAAGCCAGAAATCCCGATACTTCTGAATTGATTGACTGCCATTCCATCAGTTTATTCATTGTAATTACTTCTTTTTGCAAATTTTCGGATTGTAACGATCGGTCCGTTCAGCGCTACCGGTGGCAGCACAACATTTACACGAGATCCGTCCGCAAGTCTGGCATCCACTATCGGTGATGCCTCATTTACCAGTCTGTTAGATCCTGCCACGATCTGCTGGATCACATCTTCCAGCTTGTCCGCCGACAAGAATCTTTTTTATCTGACTGGGATATCCTCCCTGCCTTTTCAATAAAAAATATTTTGTGTTCCATTGATCATAATCTCTGTAATATCATCATCTTCCAGAAATTCCTGCAACAGATCCAGTTTCCGGAATGCATTGAAAAGTTCTTTTTTTCCAAGCATTGTCTTCTGATCAAGCGGCAGATATTCTTCCTGTGAGACTTCCTGAAGTACTTCATAGATCAATTCTGTCAGCTCTTCATCCTCCATGTCCCTTGTCATATCTAATCTGGCCAGGATTCTTGCATGGAGTCGCTCTGCTTCTATCATTCTTTATCATCCTTCCAGTTCTTTTTTTATCATCTTATGTCTGACATCATCGTATCCCCATCAGATGTAACTCCTCTTCAAACTGGAACATCTTTGCCTGCGCCACCTCCTCTTTTATTACTGCTACATGTATCTCTGTACACATCCTCAGAAGTTCATATACACCCCGGATTCCTTCATCGATATCCAATATCAGCACTTCATATATGCTCTGGCTGGCAATCTGCTCTATAAATCTCATCCATTCTTCTATCTTTACTGCCTTCAGATCTTCCGACATCCTCATTGGCAGAAGATAATCAAGCGGCCCCATATGCTTTACCATACCCGCAAGTGTTGCTCTTAAATGCTTCTTTTCCTGTCTCGAATAATAGAGTGCATCTGCGACTGTCTGTCCAATCTCAGGAAAATGACCGCCGATACCTCCATACATCTCGTGAGATTCAGATACAATACATTATATGTTTTGGCCAGATCTTTCCCCAGTCTCAATGCATATCCGGTCTTCCTGCTTCGATGAACAGGGGAAAATATTCCGATGATCCGAACCTTTTCTTTCGTCGCCGTGCCAAGAAAAGAAATTCCCCGTTCTACCGACTCCTGGCACTGTTCGATCACATCTCTTAAGATGGCCTCTCCGGACTGATATTTATTAATAAGTTTCTCATGCGTCTCATGTGCCACGTCTTCCGATTGTGTCAGAACAAACACACTTTCTGCCCGTACTTTTTGCCGCTCTTCCTGTGGATAACCGCTGCCGATCAGAAGAATATCAATCGGTGATTCCTCCTGCAGTCTCAGGGGCCTGCGCAACACTGTTACACACCTGCACTCCAAGCGCCAATTCCTTGGTCTTCATAAAAAAAAAAATGTGCAAGCGTCATGCGCATCTCTCTTCCTGGTCGCAAATTACCAGATTTCTGCTTACCACATACTACCCCACCTTCAATACATTAGAAAAATGTCTGAAACGTCTTGCCGATATGGCACTGAATTCATTGAATCTTTTGAATCTAACAATTAGAACTACAAATCAGATACAAGCTACTTCGTAACTTGTAGGCTGATTATATACCTGATGATTTATATTTGTCTATGGTATTTTTAAAAATTTTTAATCTTTGTGCAATGTTCACATAATTTGATAGAAAGTTATACCGTAAAGCATGGCAACCCCAGGAAATCCAAGGATTCCCGATGTCAAAAATGTGACAGGATTCATTCCCCACACACGCAGAAATCCCCTGTCCGTCAAGAAATCCGTTTACAAAAAATATAATTGCGAAGCTGACAATTCCTCGAACCAGGAAATTTACTGCAATTTTTTTCCCCATTTCTTCATAATTGTTCTTATTTCTTTTTACTTTTTTTTAATTATATGTCCTTTTATCCATACTTTATTCCACTCTTTTTTATATACTTTGGTATCTAACAGAACCCGCCACCGGCAGTTTCTTCCGAACGCATGGCGATACAAAAAAACAGGTCCGGAATTCCTTTTCCAAACCTGTTTTTCATATCTTATAACGAAATCTTAATTTCCCTGTCCGTGCGGTGATACTTATGATAGTTTACTCCTGCCGCATCAAACATCTTCATGGAAGCCATTACCGCAGCTGTACCCTCGTATTTATTACAATCATAGATAACCTCTTTAATCCCGCTTTGAATGATTGCTTTGGCACATTCATTGCATGGGAATAAGGATACATATAATTTAGCTCCTTCAAGACTGCCGCCCCGGTAATTCAGGATCGCATTCAGCTCACTGTGAACCGTATATACATATTTGGTCTCCAAAGGATCGTCCCCTTCTCTTCCCCCATGGAAATACATCGTCCGAGCGACCTGTCGACAGACCATTATATCCCATTGACAGAATCTTATTATCCTGACTGACTATACAACATCCAACCTGCGTATTTGGATCTTTAGAACGCATTCCCGAAAGTTTGGCAACTCCCATGAAATATTCATCCCAGCTTATATAATCCTTTCTTTTTATCTCCCATATGTTTCTCCTCGTCACTATTTTGTTCCGAAAATACGGTCTCCTGCGTCACCAAGTCCCGGAACGATATATTTATGTTCATTCAAATGATCGTCCAGTGCACCGATATATACATCTACATCCGGATGTGCTTCCTGCAGATGTTTTACACCTTCCGGTGCTTTGCAATGATACACATAAAGCGCAGATGCTTTTACACCTTTATCTTTCAGCATCTGAAGTGCTGTATACATGATCCACCGGTTGCCAGCATTGGATCTACGACAAATACTTCTCTTTCATCGCAGTCAGATGGCAGTTTGCAGTAATATTCCACCGGTTCGTATGTCTGCGGATCTCTGTAAAGACCGATATGACCTATTTTTGCAGCCGGAATCATGCTCAGCATTCCATCGACCATTCCCAGTCCTGCACGTAAGATCGGTACAACTGCCAATTTCTTACCACTTAACTGCTTTTCCTGTCATCTCGCAGATTGGTGTTTTTATCTTAACATCTTCCATCTTCAGATCTCTTGTTGCTTCATAACACATCAATGATGCGATCTCCCCAACAATTTCTCTGAATTCTTTTGATCCTACTTCCTCATTGCGGATGTAGTTGATTTTGTGCTGGATCAGCGGATGATCCATAACCTGTACTTTAGACATTATTCTCCTCCTTGTTGTGCAATGTATCATACCAATTTTTTTTTCTATATGATGTCCTGCAGCCTTCAGAAGACGGTTCATGATCGCACTTCCGATTCCCGCAGTATCAAACGACTCACTGTAGATATAATCTACCTGGTCGTCATCAAACTCTCTTAATATCCGGAACAGATTCGCGGCAATCGTAGACTCATCGGCTCTTGTTCCGATACATTTTACATCACCGGATTTGTAATCAGCTACGGTTTCTTCTGTTCCGATCACTCCTACCTTATAGCCTGCTTCGGATTTTTCCTTTGCGCGCTTATTAATCTCTTTTTACTACTTTTTCAAGCGGTCCTTCTATGATCGTCAGATCTGCTTTTTTGGTGCATAATGACGGTACTTCATTCCCGGTGCTTTCGGCACCTGTTTGCTGTCCGGTCTGATCAGTGTCCGGTCAACTGTAACCTCCCCGATTACTTCTTCGAACATTTCTTTTTGTGATCGCTCCGGGTCTTAAGATCATCGGCGGCTCTACTGTCACATCCAGTATCGTTGATTCCACGCCAATCTCCACAGCACCACCGTCTACGATCATATCCACTCTGCCTGTCAGATCCTCTGCCACATGCTGTGCAGTCGTCGGGCTTGGTCTTCCCGATGTATTGGCGCTTGGTGCGGCGATATAACCGCCACCCGCATCTATTACTTCTCTTGCGATCTCGTCTACCGGCATTCTGACAGCAACCGTATCAAGACCTCCCGTCGTTCCATACGGCACAATATCACTCTTATTAAAGATCATTGTAAGCGGTCCCGGCCAGTATTTTTCTGCAACTTTAACCGCTTTCTCCGGAACTTCTGAGACAATTTTATCCAGTGCTTTCATATTCGTGATATGGATGATCAAAGGGTTATCGGACGGTCTTCCTTTTTGCGGCATATATCTTCTTTGCCGCATCTTCATTCAATGCATCGGCTCCCAGACCATATACAGTCTCTGTGGGAAATGCAACCAGACCTCCTTCTTTTAAGATCCGTCCTGCTTCTCTTATAATATCTGTATTTTTTTGATTTTTATCTATTTTCTCTATTATTGTTTTCATGATTTTCATTATACTACACTCTAGTTTTCCACACAAGCAATGATTTCCTTTCGTAATTGCATCTGCCATTTTCTTCTGATACTTCGTATCGGTCAGCTTCAGCGGCCTCTTCCGGATTACTTAAAAGCCACACTCAACGATAATCGTCGGTACTTCCGTACGTTTGAGTAGATAGTATGTATCATTTGCTTTTTGCCTGTCTTGTATTCGTCTCATCCACTGTAAGAAGGGCTTTTTCGCATCTGCTCCGCCATTCTCTTTCCTTCTTCCGAATGAGAATAATAAAAGACCTGTGCACCCCGTATCTGTTCATCCTGATAACTGTTCTGGTGTATACTTACCGCTGCCTGCGGCATTGTTTTTTATTGATGATCTCTACTCTTGCTTTCATATCATGGATCTTTTTATTTCCGGCCTGTGGATCGCCGAGCATCTCATCTTTTTCTCTTGTCATTACAACTTCCCAGCCTTTTTTCTCCAGTCTTTTTTTAATTTTTCTGGCGATCTCAAGATTGACATCCTTTTCTTTTGCCTGATTCACACCGATCTTTCCTGATCCTCTCCTCCGTGTCCGCTGTCCAGGACAATACATGGATTCCTTCCTGTAACCCTTCCGCTTGATACCATTTCCCTCCAGATGATTACTCATCATGATAAGTACCGCCAGCAGCAGCAATAC
>VOFJ01002067.1_pt1 | contig 22685 bp, 37 predicted proteins | sample 5384081 | NCBI WGS metagenome assembly VOFJ01 (sample SAMN12384729, study PRJNA508395) | human gut metagenome | isolation source: healthy gut I | host: Homo sapiens | reverse complement strand
ATCACAATATATTCATGTAGGGGGCGACGAATGCCCGAAAGTAAGATGGGAAAAATGTCCGAAGTGCCAGGCACGTATCAAAGCATTGGGATTGAAGTCAGATCAGAGCCACAGCAAAGAAGAACGTTTGCAGAGCTTTGTCATCAACCATATTGAGAAATTCCTGAACGACCACGGACGTCAAATCATCGGTTGGGATGAAATCCTCGAAGGCGGACTTGCTCCGAATGCTACCGTGATGTCATGGCGTGGTGAGAAAGGTGGTATCGAAGCTGCGAAGCAGAAACACGATGTCATCATGACACCGAACACCTATCTGTATTTCGACTACTACCAAGCTAAAGACATCGAAAAACGAACCGTTCGGTATCGGTGGTTATCTGCCGATGGAAAGAGTGTATAGCTACGAGCCGATGCCGGCTTCTCTTACTCCGGAAGAACAGAAATACATCAAGGGAGTGCAAGCCAACCTCTGGACAGAATACATCGCTACCTTCCCGCATGCACAGTACATGGTATTGCCTCGTTGGGCTGCTTTGTGTGAAATTCAGTGGTCCAGCCCCGAAAAGAAAAAAACTATGCCGACTTCCTGTCCCGTCTTCCACAACTGATTAAGTGGTACGATGCAGAAGGATACAATTACGCTAAACACGTATTTGACGTACAAGCCGAGTTTGACCCGAATCCGGCAGAAGGAACAATGGACGTTACCCTGTCTACCATCGACGGTGCCCCTGTTTACTATACATTAAGACGGCACAGAACCTACTGCCGCTTCCTCCGTTTATGAAGGAGTATTGAAAATCAAGGAAAATGTAACCCTGTCCGCCAAAGCCATTCGTCCCAACGGCGAAAGCAAGATAGTGACAGAGAAGATTGATTTCAGCAAATCCAGCATGAAGCCGATTGTAGCTAATCAGCCTATCAATGAACAATACCTGTTCAAAGGAGAATCTCCACTTTGATAGATGGTCTGAAAGGAAATAGCAGCTATAAGTCAGGCCGTTGGATCGCTTTCAACGGAAACGACATGGATATGACTATCGACCTCCAGCAACCTACTGAAATCTCAAGCGTGGCAATCTCTACCAATGTAGCAAAAGGGGACTGGGTATTTGATGCCAGAAACCTGTCCGTAGAAACTTCAGATGATGGCAAGACCTTCAAAAAAGATTGCTTCCGAAGAATATCCGGAGATGAAAGAGACAGACAAAGACGGAATCGTTGAGCACAAACTAACCTTTGCTCCTGTGACCACCCAATACGTGAGAGTCATTGCTTCACCGGAGAAATCACTTCCGGCATGGCATGGAGGAAAAGGTAAAAAAAGGCATTTTTATTTGTAGACGAAATCAAAATTGATTAATGAATATAAGAAAAGAATACCCTAAAGTTTGTCTTTTCTTATGGATATTGGGGATGTGCTTCCATGCACATCCCATTCTGGCACAGTCCGTCATACCTGTCCCATTAAAAATGGAGCAGGGGACGGGCTCTTTTTTACTGTCAGAAAAGACTAAACTTTATACAAACCTGCAAGGTGGAGAAGCGGAACTCTGGGAGAATTACCTGAAAGCATTACCTGTTCAGCCTGAAAGAAGCGAGAATGAAAGACAGGAAACAGATGCTTTTCTTATTGATAACCCCCAAGACTACCCAGTTGCCGTCACCGGAAAGCTATACACTCTCCGTCACCTCTCAACGAATCGAGATCCGGGCAACTTCGGGAGCCGGATTATTCTATGGAATGCAAAACCCTGTTACAGGCGATGCAACCGGCAAGCACAGGCAGCTATTCCGTACCCTCTGTCGAGATAGAAGACACCCCTCGTTTTGCTTATCGCGGACTGATGCTGGACGTATCCCGTCATTTCTCTACCAAAGAGTTTATAAAGAAGCAGATAGACGCATTGGCATATTACAAAATCAACCGTTTGCACCTGCACCTTACAGATGCGGCAGGCTGGCGAATTGAAATCAAGAAATATCCTTTGCTGACAGAATTTGCAGCCTGGCGTACTGACGCCAATTGGAAGACGTGGTGGAACGGCGGACGTAAGTACCTCCGTTACGATGAGCCTGAGCTTCCGGCGGTTACTACACACAGGATGATATTCGCGAAATCGTAGAATATGCTCGTCAGCATTTCATCACGATTATTCCGGAGATTGAAATGCCTGCCCACTCGGAAGAAGTGCTGGCTGCCTACCCGCAGCTATCCTGTTCGGGAGAACCTTACAAGAACTCCGATTTTCTGTGTCGGTAATGAAGAAACTTTCACCTTTCTGGAGAATGTACTGACGGAAGTCATGGAACTTTTCCCTTCCGAATACATTCATGTAGGAGGTGATGAGAAGCCGGCAAATCGGCTTGGAAGACCTGTCCGAAATGCCAAAAGAGAATGAAAGACGAGCATCTGGCCCACGTGGACGAGCTGCAAAGTTATCTGATTCATCGTATTGAGAAGTTCCTCAACAATCACGGACGCCGTCTCTTGGGATGGGACGAGATTCTGCAAGGAGGTATCGCGCCCAATGCAACCGTTATGTCGTGGCGTGGAGAAGAGGGTGGTATTGCTGCCGTCACCTCCGGACACATGCCATCATGACGCCGGGTGGCTACTGTTATCTGGATAGTTATCAGGACGCTCCGTACTCTCAGCCGGAAGCGATTGGTGGATACTTGCCATTGAAGAAAGTATATGCCTACGATCCTGTCCCCTTCCTTAACTGCGGAGCAGGCAAAGTTAGTCTATGGTGTGCAGGGTAACCTATGGGTGGAATATATCCCCCACTCCCGAACACGTGGAATATATGATATATCCACGTACGCTGGCATTGGCGGAAGTAGCCTGGTCGGCTCCGGAACGTAAGTCATGGCCCGATTTCCATACCCGCGCACTGTCAGCAGTGGCCGATTTACAGAAAAAGGATACCATCCTTTCGATTTGAGCAAAGAAATCGGCAGCCGTCCCGAATCTCTTCAACCAGTCAGCCATTTGGCGCTCGGTAAAAAGTGACCTATAACTCCTCCTATAGCCCCCATTATCCCGCACAAGGCAACACAGCCCTGACAGACGGCATACGTGGTGACTGGACTTACGGTGATGGTTCATGGCAAGGATTTATCTCGACAACCGTCTCGATGTGACGATTGATATGGAAAAAGAAACCCCTATCCATTCCATCACCGCCGCTTTTATGCAAGTGGTCGGCGCGGAAGTATTCCTGCCGGAGACAGTGATTATTTCCATTTCCGATGATGGAATAAACTTCACGGAGCTTTGTTGTTACTTTGAAGTAAGTAAAGAAACCCCCATCCGTTTGACGGATATTTCATGGCAGGGAGAAGCAAAAGGAAGATACGTACGTTATCAGGCACAAGGCCGGAAGCGAACTCGGAGGCTGGATATTTACGGATGAGATAATCGTGAAATAGACATTGTCAATATCATTTATGAATAAAAAGAGGGAATCTACTCAACCAGATTCCCTCTTTTTTGTTATATTTGTATTATTACCTTAAAAACTAAGAATATGGTACAACACGCTAGACTCATTTTCTACAGCCTTCTTCTTCTGGTAATCCCGTGCGAGAGCACCTTGGCGCAGAAGATTCCCGTCACGCCCATAGACTCATTGATAACAGTTGGATATGCCACCGGAAGTTTGAAAAACCCTCTCCGGTTCCGTAGAGAAGATTACGGAGACACAGATGAATAAAGACCAGATAACGAACCCTTTGGAAGCAATCCGCGGACGTGTGCCGGGCTTGACTATCCAACGCGGGTCAAATGGTCCGGCAGCCTTGGATGCAGTACGCCTGCGGGGAACTACCTCACTGACCAGTGGCAATGACCCTTTGATAATCGTCGACGGAGTATTTGGTGACTTGAGTATGCTCACCTCCATTTACCCTACGGATATTGAGAGCTTCACCATTCTGAAAGACGCTTCCGAAACCGCACAATACGGTTCACGAGGAGCTTCCGGTGTGATCGAGGTCACCATTAAAAAAGGAATGAGCGGCAGAACACAAGTAGCCTACAACGGTAGCTTCGGAATTTCCACCGTCTACAAGAATCTGAAAATGCTGTCCGGCGATGAGTACCGCCGTGTCGCTTCGAACGCGGGATTTCCATTCTGGACAAAGGAAATAATACCGATTTTCAGAAAGAGATTGAACAGACAGGACTACAACAAAACCATCACATCGCCTTTTATGGTGGTTCCAGTGAGTCCAGCTATCGCGTTTCTCTTGGTTTCATGGATCGTCAGGGAGTGATTTTGAATGAAGACATGAAAAACTTCACTTCGAATATGAACATGAATCAGAAAATGTTCGACGGCTTCCTGAACTGCGAGCTGGGAATGTTCGGCTCCATTCAGAAGAATCATAATCTGGTGGATTATCAGAAAACGTTCTATTCGGCAGCCACATTCAACCCCACCTACCCCAACCATAAAGACCCCGTCACCAATTCCTGGGACGGAATAACGACTGCCAGCCAAATTACCAATCCATTGGCATGGATGGAAGTGCAGGATGATGATGCCACTTCGCACATCAGCACGCACGCCCGTCTGACTTTCAATCTACTGGAAGGGCTGAAACTTAACCTCTTCGGTGCCTATACCTATAATATCGTGGAAAATTCGCAATACCTTCCCACTTCCGTCTGGGCGAACTGCCAGGCTTACAAAGGAACCAAAAAGCGAGAATCCTTGCTGGGCAAACATGATGCTGACCTATAAGAAAAACTGGAAAAAACATTTCTTTGACGTGCTGGCACTTGCCGAACTTCAAAAAGAAACCTACACGGGATATTATACAACAGTAAGCAATTTCAGCACCGACAAATTCAGGTATAATAATCTTCAGGCAGGCGCACTCCGTTTGTGGGAAGGCACTAATTTCTTACTACGACCAACCCCGTCTGGCATCTTTCATGGGACGTTTCAACTATACCTACGCCGACCGCTACGTACTGACGCTGAACGCCCGTACAGATGCTTCCTCCAAATTCGGGGGCGAACCACAAATGGGGATTCTTCCCTCCGCATCTGCCGCATGGGTGATTAGTGAAGAAGAATTTATGAAGCAGTTGCCGATAGTGGATAATCTGAAATTCCGTATTGGCTACGGTCTGGCAGGTAATCAGAGCGGGATTGACTCATACACTACATTGAATCTTGTAAAGCCGAACGGTGTAGTCCCCGTCGGAAACTCCGCCGTCGTATCTTTAGGAGACTTGCGGAACACGAATCCCGACCTGAAATGGGAAGTGAAACATACCTTTAATACCGGTATCGACGTAGCTCTTTTCGGCAACCGCCTGCTGCTTTCCGCCAACTATTACAACTCCCGAACCACAGACATGCTTTTACCTTTACAACGTAAGCGTACCGCCTTTCACCTATAACACCTTACTTGCCAACATCGGTTCCATGCGCAACTGGGGTACGGAAATCGCCATCGGCATCACCCCCTTGAAGACCAAGGATATGGAACTGAATATCAATGCCAATATCACTTTCCAGCGCAACAAACTGCTCTCATTAAGCGGTATGTATAACGGCGAAATGCTTTCTGCTCCCGAATATAAAAAGTCTTTCTGGACCTCGACGGAGCCGGCTTTCATGGAGGATACAACCACATCGTATATCAGATGGTGGGTCAACCGTTGGGCGTGTTCTATCTTCCCCACAGTACGGGACTGGAATCCGACGGAAACGGTGGATACACCTATGGCATCGCCGATCTGAATGGCGGAGGTGTCAGCCTTGAAGATGGTGAAGACCGCTACGTGGCAGGACAAGCCGTACCTAAAACGATTCTTGGCTCCAACATCAGTTTCCGCTACAAGCAGTTCGATGTCTCTTTACAGATAAACGGAGCCTTCGGGCATAAGATATACAACGGAACCTCCCTTACCTATATGAACATGAATATATTTCCCGACTATAACGTAATGAAGAAAGCCCCGAAACAGAACATCAAGGATCAAACCGCCACCGACTATTGGTTGGAAAAGGGAGATTATGTCAACTTCGACTATGTGACGCTGGGTTGGAACGTGCCGATTGAGAAAGTACAGAAACTGAAGAAATATGTCCGTTCCCTGCGTCTGGCATTTACAGTCAACAACCTGGCAACCATTTCCGGTTATTCGGGACTTTCACCCATGATTAACAGTTCAACGGTGAACTCCACTTTAGGCGTGGATGATAGACGGGGATATCCGTTGGCGCGGACGTACACACTGGGATTGAGTATTAACTTTTAATGGAGGAGGAGATGATGAAACAATATATGAAAAATAAAAGTCTTTTTTTGCAGAAAGAAGAACTGCTTTCAAGGATAGCGGAACTGTTTTCAAAGAAGATCTTACGTTCTTCGGGAGTGCTGGTATTCCTTCTTATAACGTGCCTGGGTTTATTCTCATGTAGTAAGTTTTTGGAGGAAAATCCGAAAGATAAGTTGCCCGAAGATGATGTGTATAATTCCATTTCGGAAGTCTATCTCAATGCTGTTGCTTCGCTCTATACTTATGTGGGCGGTTACAGCGATAGCCAGGGATTGCAGGGAACGGGTAGGGGAGTCTACGACCTGAACACCTTTACCTCCGACGAAGCCATTATCCCCACCCGTGGAGGTGACTGGTATGACGGTGGTTTTTGGCAAGGACTTTACCTGCACGATTGGGGAATAGAGAATGATGCCCATTCAGGCTACATGGGAATATCTCTATAAAGTCGTCATGTTAAGTAACAAATCACTGGAACGGATAGACAAATTCGCCGAAACTCATTCCGCTACGGAACTGCCGGCATACCGTGCCGAAGTACGTGCCATGCGGGCTATGTATTATTATTACCTGATGGATTTGTTCGGACGCATCCCGCTAGTTCAATCCTCTTCCGTAGCAATGAAAGATGTAGTGCAAAGTGAACGAAAAACGGTCTTTGACTTTGTTGTCAAGGAATTGCAAGAGGCGGCTCCTTTGTTGAGCGATGCACATAGCAACCAGTCCTACCTTTTATGGGCGTATCACTCGCCCCGTGGTAACTTTCCTACTGGCAAAACTGGCTTTGAACTCCGAAGTTTATACAGACAATGATTGGACGGACGGACAACGCCCGGATGGAAAAAATATAAAGTTCACAGTGAACGGCAGCGAACTAAATGCCTGGGAAACAGTCATCTACTATTGTGACCAACTCCAAGACTATGGGCTACAAACTGGAACCGGAATACGAGACTAACTTCTCTATCTTCAATGAACCGTCCGTAGAGAATATATTCACGATCCCGATGAATAAAACATTGTATACCAATCAGATGCAATACCTTTTCCGTTCCCGCCACTATAATCACGCCAAGGCTTACGGGCTAAGCGGTGAGAACGGTCCTAGCGCCACCATTGAAGCCCTCGAAACTTTCGGTTATGAAACCGCGGAACAAGATCCCCGTTTTGATATTTGCTATTTTGCAGGAATTGTCCACGACCTGAAAGGAAACATAATCAAACTGGATAATGGAACGGTACTGGAATATCTGCCCTGGAAAGTATCTCTGGATATAACAGATACCCCATACGAACAAACCGCAGGAGCCCGCATGAAAAAAAGTATGAAGTAGACCCCACCGCCACAAAAGACGGAAAATTAATGGAGAATGACATTGTCCTGTTCCGCTACGCGGACGCTTTACTGATGAAGAGCGAAGCTAAAGTCGGAACGGAGCAAACGGAGATGAAGAACTCAATGAAGTTCGTAGCCGTGTCAACGCTTCTCCCCGCACTGCCACTTTAGAGAATATCCTTGCCGAACGTCAGCTGGAACTGGCTTGGGAAGGATGGAGACGACAGGACTTAGTCCGCTTCGGGAAGTTTACAAGAGCTTACAGCAGCCGTCCGCAACTACCGGATGAGGCAAGTGGATATACAACTGTATTCCCTATTCCCGAGAAAATACGGGTGATGAATGAGAGGTTGAAACAGAATCCGGGGTATTAGGAAGAAGATAGTAGTAATCAAAATAAAAAAAAAATCCTCGATTTTCATCCGGAGAATCGAGGATTTATATTTTCTGTTGCAGCACTTGTATAGATAATAGCTAATGCAGAAATCCATATTATATGTAGTGTGGTTATTACCCGATCCAGTCGAATAACTCAATCCAATCAAATTACTCAATCAAATCGAAATCATATTTTTCAAATTCACTCCCATTGATTATTATAGCAATTTGATGAAGCCCGAGATGGAATTTTCTCGTCGTAACCACACGGAAAGAGTGTTTTCGCGTTATTCGTGTGGTAGAATTTCCGGTATATTCTTTTTCGCTGATTTTATGAACTTTCTTCGCCAGCGTTCCATTTGCTTTTTGGTAATAAATACCATATTCGAGCCGTATTTTGATCGTCTTATTGCTATGATTCAACAAGTTAAAACCAAACTCCAACGAATCCCCGACTTTAACCTTAAGACTTGAAATCTCGAAATCTTCCACACTAATATTATTTCTGATAGAATCAAAGCCAAACAACTCCATCACCTCTGGAATCCCTTGCTTTAAGAGCGTCCGGCAACCGTGTTTTAATAATCCAGTCTACCTCTTTCGATTCCCCCTTCCATTTCTTTGCCAAATCAATGACAATTTCCGGATTATCTTTCGCAATATCATTCAAATTATTGGCAACGCTCAACCGTACAAATCTTGCCGGATCATTTTTTTAAGATTCTCTAAAATAGGAATAATAGGTGTCGGATCTTTCTTCAGATTCGGCAAAGCCATCGCCCAAGGCAAACGCGGACGGCAACCTTCTGACGAAAGCCGCCTGACTCCCCAATGCTCATGTTTCGACCAAACCAACATCTGCTTCATCATTTCATCCGGATATTTTATTATAAAAGGATGAGTCACAAATTCGCAACTTGTGAACTGTGTGATTTTCTCTATCGCCTTGACAGACGTTTCATAATCATCCAACCCATATTGCTCGACATAATTATTCAGAATCACCCCATACTCCAGCATCAATCCAAACTTCGTATCGTCTATCACCGAAAAATCAGGCGCGTACTTTTTACATGATCCAACAACTCAAGAATCTTAGCGATCGCCTCTTTGTAATCTGCCGGCAAAAAACTTTTTCAGAATGCTAGTGATATGTATCCAGCGCTGTTTTAGTTCCCTGCCTTCCCATTCATCATCCATTATTTGAGAAACAAAACCGTGAGCATCAAAATCATCGATAACAAGTCTCAAATCTTTCGTAAACAGATCGAAAAATTGCTTGTTGTACATATTCTTAAAAGGTTCTGCCATACTTGAAGTCTATATTTAGTATCTATTTATTTGCTACACAAATATATGTCTTTTTTTTAAAAGGACAAGCCCTAAAAACAGAAGTGAGCCACAAAAAAAAGATTGCAGCTCACTTATACCTTATATATTATAGCAAAAAATTAATCGAAGAAACTCTTGAACTTCTTGAAAATCTTCTCCTTCACCGACGTGTTAGGTTTGAAGTTGTCCGAAGCCTCCATCTTTTCGAGTGTGCTCTTTTCCTCCTTGTTGAGAGCTTCCGGCACATAGATACTGACATTCACGAGCAAATCCCCTGTTCCGTATCCATTCACGTTCGGCAATCCTTTACCGCGTAGACGAAGTACCTTTCCCGGTTGAGTACCCGAATCAATCTTTACTTTCACTTTGCCGTCGATAGTCGGAATTTCCACAGCCCGCCCAGAGCAGCAGTCGGGAAACTAAGCAACAGATTATAAATCAAATCATTCTCGTCGCGAATCAAGTCTGGATGCGGTTCTTCTTCTACGAGAATCAGTAAATCTCCTGGCACGCCGTTATGCTTGCCGGCATTTCCTTTGCCACTCATAGAAAGCTGCATGCCTTCTGCCACTCCGGCAGGGATCTGCACTGTCACTACTTCCTCACCGTAAACGATTCCGTCGCCACTACACTTCTTACATTTGTTCTTGATAATCTTACCCTCACCGCCACAAGTAGAACAAGTGACGCGAGTCTGCATAGTGCCCAGAATAGTCTGCTGGTTACGGATCACGGAGCCGCTACCCTTACAAGTTGGACACGTTTCCGAACCGCCGTCCCCTTCGGCACCCGTACCGTGGCACTGGTCACACGGCACATATTTCTTTGAGTTTGAACTTCTTTTCTACTCCGGTAGAGATCTCTTTCAACGTCAGCTTCACTTTCACACGAAGGTCACTGCCGCGATACCGGCGTTGCTGTGAGCCGCCACCGCCTCCACCGAATCCGCTAAAACCTCCGAAGCCACCCCCGAAACCGCCGCCGCGGCCACCGAAGATGTCGCCAAACATAGAGAAAATGTCATCCATCGACATCCCCTCGCCACCGAAACCACCGAACGGACCGCCATTGCCTGCCGCACCGCTCACTCCTGCGTGACCGAATTGATCGTAACGCGAGCGCTTATCCGGGTTACTCAACACGTCATAAGCCTCGGCCGCCTCCTTAAATTTCTCTTCTGCCTCCTTATCCCCCGGATTCTTGTCAGGGTGATACTGGATTGCTTTCTTACGGTAGGCTTTCTTAATCTCCTCTACTGTGGCTGTCTTCGTCACCTCCAATATTTCGTAATAGTCTCTTTTCTCTGCCATGCTTTTTATTGATTCAATGGGTTCTTCTTATTCCCCTACTACCACTTTGGCGTGGCGCAGTACTTTATCGTTCAGTGTATACCCCGTCTGCACGCAATCCAGAATCTTACCTTTCTGTGCTTCTGACGGTGCGGGGAATTACGGCGATAGCCTTCGTGGTAATCAGTATTCAGCGGTTGGTCTTTCGTCTCGATGACTTTCACACCATTTTGAGCCAGTACAGCCATGAATTTATTGTAAATCAGTTCCACCCCTTCTTTCACAGCTTGACATCCGTAGCCGTTTCCATCGTTTTGATGGCACGTTCGAAATCGTCCACTACCGGAAGAATACTGCCAAGACTCTTTTCGCCACCATTCAGGATCAGTTCGGCCTTCTCCTTCAAAGTGCGTTTCCGGTAATTGTCGAACTCGGCAGAGAGGCGCAAATATTTGTCTTTCTGCTCATCAATAGTCTCCTTGAGCCTTCTCCAATTCCTTTTCCAATTCCTCTTCATGAGTCAGCGGACGGCATTTTTCCGCTTGTTCGTTTTGCGGTTGGTTCTTCCGCAGGATTGTGAGTTTCCTCCACATTGAGTTCTTCTTCCTTCACTTTTTTTTCTTTCGGGTCCATCTTGGTATTTACTATTTTATTATTTACTATTTTTATTCAAGATACCGCTTATAAACATACACATGTCAAAAACTTTGCCAAGTTGGTGTTTTTGCCAAAAAACTCTGCAAAGGTAATACTTTTATGTCAGATTGGCACATACGGGATAGTTCATTATTCATTTTAAATGTCTACCTTTGCACACTCAAATAGAAAAGTGTAAATAGTTAAATAGTAAATAGGTAAGATGATTACAGTTTCGAACGTATCGGTACAGTTTGGTAAAAGAGTGTTGTTTAATGACGTAAACCTGAAATTTACGAGTGGTAATTGTTATGGTATTATTGGCGCAAACGGTGCGGGAAAAATCTACATTCCTCCGTACGATTTACGGAGATTTGGATCCGACTACCGGTTCGATTGCTCTGGGACCGGGCGAGCGCCTCTCGGTGTTGAGTCAAGACCACTTCAAGTGGGATGCTTTTACCGTTATGGATACCGTAATGATGGGACATACCGTGTTGTGGGACATCATGAAGCAGCGCGAAGAATTGTATGCAAAAGAAGATTTCACAGACGAAGACGGACTGAAAGTATCCGAATTGGAAGAAAAATTTGCCGAGTTGGACGGATGGAATGCGGAAAGCGACGCAGCCATGCTGTTGAGCGGACTGGGCGTGAAAGAAGATAAGCACTACACACTGATGGGCGAACTGAGCGGTAAAGAGAAAGTACGTGTCATGCTAGCTCAGGCGTTGTACGGAAACCCTGATAATCTTCTTCTCGACGAACCTACCAACGATTTGGATATGGAGACGGTAACATGGCTGGAAGAATATCTTTCCAACTTCGAACATACCGTATTGGTGGTAAGCCACGACCGTCACTTCCTCGACTCTGTATGTACACACACCGTAGATATCGACTACGGAAAAATCAATATGTTTGCCGGTAACTATAGCTTCTGGTACGAATCCAGCCAGTTGGCTCTCCGTCAGCAGCAGAACCAGAAGGCAAAGGCGGAAGAGAAGAAGAAAGAGTTGGAAGAATTTATCCGCCGTTTCAGCGCGAACGTAGCGAAGAGCAAGCAGACAACGAGCCGTAAGAAGATGTTGGAGAAACTGAACGTAGAAGAAATCAAACCTTCTTCACGTAAGTATCCCGGCATCATCTTCACGCCCGAACGCGAGCCGGGCAACCAGATTCTGGAAGTTTCCGGATTGAGCAAGAAAGAAGACGGAAGAAGGCGTGGTGCTCTTCAACGACGTGAACTTCAACGTAGAGAAAGGTGACAAGGATGGTATTCCTGTCACGCAATCCGCGCGCGATGACTGCTTTTTCGAAATTATCAACGGAAACATGAAACCCGGATGCAGGTACTTTCAACTGGGGGGTAACCATCACCACTGCTTACCTGCCGCTGGATGTACAACACTGATTTCTTCAATACCGATCTGAACCTGGTAGACTGGTTGAGCCAGTTTGGAGAAGGCAACGAGGTATATATGAAAGGCTTCCTCGGCCGTATGCTTTTCTCCGGCGAAGAGGTACTGAAGAAAGTGAGCGTACTTTCCGGAGGTGAGAAGATGCGTTGTATGATTGCCCGTATGCAGCTGGGCAATGCCAACTGCCTCATTCTGGATACTCCTACCAACCACTTGGATTTGGAATCTATCCAGGCATTCAACAACAACCTGAAGACGTATAGAGGAAACATCCTGTTTTCGTCTCATGACCACGAGTTTATTCAGACCGTTGCCAACCGTATCATCGAACTGACGCCAAACGGCATCATTGACAAGATGATGGACTACGACGACTATATCACGTCCGACCATATTAAGGAATTGCGGGCGAAGATGTACGGTGACAAATAAGTGACCGGACGAATAAAAGCCCCTGACTCCCATACATGAAAGTCTGATGAATAACCAATTTAACAGCAACCTATTCTCAACAATGGGTTGCTGTTCTTTTTAGCACTATGGAAATAAAATATTTTGAAAACAGAGAAGATTGGCGAAAAAATGGCTGGCAGACAACTTTGAAAACGCCAATGACGTTTGGTTTGTATTCCCCTCCAAATCTTCGGGCGAAAAAGTGTTACATACAACGACGCTGTCGAGGAAGCCCTTTGCTTCGGATGGATCGACAGCACCATAAAGGCGCTCGACAAAGAACATAAAATCCAGCATTTCACACCCAGAAACCCTAAAAGTTCCTACTCGCAAGCCAACAAAGAGAGACTGAAATGGTTGCTGGAACATAATATGATTCACCCTGATAGGGAAGATAATATACGAAAAGTATTGTCAGCCCCTTTTGTCTTCCCTGAATGATATCATCGGAAAACTGAAAGAGGATAAAACAGTATGGGAGAATTACCAACAATTTTCCGATGCGTATAGACGTATCCGAATTGCATACATTGAAGGCTGCCAGAAAACGACCGGAAGAATTTGAAAAGCGATTGAACAACTTCATCAATAAAACGAAGGAAAATAAAATGATAAAAAGGATTTGGGGGAATTGAAAAATACTATTAAGAATGTCCTCTTTATTCATTTATAAGATTCATCCGCACATTTCATGTGGCTGGTAGTCTATTCTACCTCCTCCATCAGCGCCAGTTCCCAACTGCGCCACACGATCGTAGTCAATTTCAGTCCTCCTTTCTCACGGCTTTCCGCTACACATTCATCCTTGCTATAGCGAATCAACTGTTCCCGCGCATCATCGGCAAGCGCGCGTATCTCTTTCTCCGACGCTCCTGCTTTCGCATACTTCACCTCCAATAGATACGTGTACGGTGGAGATACGGGTGCCGCCGGACTGGGCTTAAAGAAGAAATCGGCAAAACCCTTATTCATCTCATATTCCGGATATAGTTGATAATAGCGGAACATACTTAGATAGGCGAGGAGGAAATCCTTTGATATGAGCTTTCCCCCTCTATGTACTCCCTTATCCGGCTCTGCTCCCGAATGGGCTCTGCCAGAAATTCGAACATCGGTTTCAGTCTCCTTTGAAGGACATATTCTCAAACAGAGTGCGCAAGCGGTTCACGTCGAGCTTGAAGATGTCATGACGGGCATATCCCTGAATCAGGAAATTGAATAGCTGTTCGCGAACCACCAGATTGGGAATGTGCAGGATGGGACGCCCCATCATATCCACCCCTTTGATAGAAAGCAGTCCGAAATAGAACAGCAGAGATTTGAAGTTGCCCACGTCTGTCATTTCCAGTGCGGAGAAATGGGTGACTATCTCAGTCACTATCTCGCCTTGCTCCGCAATCTCCTTGATGACGGAGAAATTTTCTCCCAGTCCATGGTCGAGACGGACAAGGTAGGCAAGCTTGTTAAAGTCCGTGCGGATATTGGGATCTACAATCTCTTTTTAGGTTTCACTCCGTGCAATATCAATGACTTCATACAGTAGAGCACCATGTCCGGAGTTGAACATACAATCTGCTAATTTATTTTCACTGAAGCAATAATTGTCATAGTTAGGCTTCATCATTGTCACCGCATCGTCTACCGACATCGGGAGAGCGCCTTGTTCCTTGTAATACGTCAGCATCTCGCGCAATTCCTTCTCGCTGAAACCTACAAGGTCGTTAAACCATGGGTCGGTGGTGATATTCGTTCCGATGTTGAATCCGCTTGTCACGTCATCCATTGTCACCGGGCTTACCCCGTGATGAATAGGCGGTTGACGGCAGAGCCCATTCCTGTCGTGGCGGCTTTGATTACATTGAAAAACCTGCAGATATATCCTTCTCCATGTGTCGCTTTCCGATATAAGTCCGTGCCGTAAGTAGAAAGAATGGTATTCGTGAAATTATCGTATTCATCAATCAGGAGATATATTTTGAGGTCTCCCTTACGGGTAGCATAGGTATTGATTGAGGACAAAAAGGCGCCCGGGATCCGCTTGCGTTTTTCATCCAGCACTTTCCAGATGTCTTTTCCCAACAGATGCTCGTATCTATAAACAAAATCAGAAAAAGCTTTCCCGCAGCAATGCATCCGGAAAGATTCCTCCACCTCATTGATATTCGAGCTCACCTCCGAGAAATTGAATCTCATGATGAGAAACTGGTTATGTATCGGTGTGGGATGCTGCCCGATATACAGATGGCCCGAACAATTCGTCGAACTGGTCAGCGTAACGAACGTCATAATAAGCCTCCAGCATCGCCAGCGTCAGACTTTTCCCGAAGCGCCGGGGACGGATGAGGAACAGATAAGACGGCTGCATTTCTATCGTTTTCGATAAACATCGTCTTATCCACATAATAATAGTTTTCTTTTTGTGATGCGACCGAAATCCGTCAATCCGTATGGTATTTGCTTTATCATATTGTGATTCCTTTCTTTTATTCATCATTCATATCGAAGCAAATATACGGAAAAACGGATGAATGTGACACGTTTAATGCCACTAATTTATCCGTTTATCCGCTATTTTGTGCAAAAACGACTATCCGGAGGAAAACTGCCATTTCGTGGGAAAACTGCTATCCGCGGAAAAACTACAACTCCAACCCCGTCTGCACCGGAAGCTGCGGGCGTATTGAATTTTTCTTTGCGCTCTTCGGCCGAATACTCCACCACCCAATATTCCGTTATGTTGTTGGAGGTCTTTCGTGATTGGAAATGATTGCTTTCCAGTACCGTGACCAGCATTTTTTTTCGTCTGTGTATTGGCCTGTGTGCGCCCGTTCATGCTCAATACCGACAGCAGGTAGGAGGCAGGATACCATTGCGCCTGAATATCATTCTGTCTGGCTGCCCGGAAATAGAAGAAAAAGATTCTCCTCTATCGGATCTTTTTGGCGGAACGCCTCATTGCGGTTGTTGAGAAACGTAATCTCCTCGTTCTCATACCAGTACTGAAATCCCTGCCGGTAGAGTGCGTATGCCTGTGCGTATATCCCTCATGATTGACAGGCGTGTGATAGTCTATGTTCAGAAGAGTGCTGAACAGGATACGCCTGTTTTCCTTGACATCCGGCATACAGTGCGGATTGTTGGTACTGGCAATGAACGATGCGCGGCGGATATACGTATAGTTCTGGATGTCATAGACCTTTTACGCTCGTTTACCACGTCTTGGGTGATAAGACTTTTTTCAGGTTCTGCATACGCTCGGGGAGAGCGTGTCAAATTCATCAAGTTGATGAGCAGGCAAGACGACAGTTGCAGCAAATGGTTATTGTTCTCGGGAATAATCATGCCATTACGATAATAATCCTTCAGTTCCGGCGGGAGGAGATGTCGGATAAAGGTACTCTTTCCTTTTCCCTGTGCGCCGTGTAATAGCATCAATTGGTGGTTTTGCACGTTGTCGTCGATGGCGCACGCTACCATTCCCACCAGCCAGCGTCGGAAACTGTCTTCGAAAAAAGCTTGGTCTGCCCGCTTGTACAGTTTTCGTCATTTGTCCGATGAAGTCCGTTTTCCCGTTCCATGCCTTGCGGGAGGTGAAATAATGGACAAACGGGTTGAACGGCTTTGCGTAGTCCGAGTCTACAACAGGCTTTCAAATCGCCTTTTGCGTACAGCAAATCTTATTTATATGTGCGTTGATATAGAATGTATTAATATCCTTTGTACGAACTGCGTTGAAAGGCGGCAACTCTGTTTCGGGCAGGGCGGGCATTATCTTCCGGAATTCGATTTGTTCTTTCACTACGTTTCTTCTGGTTTCGTAGTGTTCGTCCATAAACTTGATAATCTGGCAGATTTTCGGTTCTTTCTCTTTTTTCTTCTGCCTGATCGGTCTTTGAGGTATATTGGTAAGCATTGTGCAAGGGCAGTTCGAGGTCGAAATCGGGTAGGTCGCCGAAATGGCTGTGTGCCAGACTGACGGACTCCTCTTCCGTGATATGGCGGTGGTAGCACTGATTGCCGAGACAATAGAAGAAATTGTCCCGGTTGCCTATCTCTCGAGACGTTCTTTGCGTTTGGTGTACTCCAGCGCCTTGCGGAAGTCGAGTTGCACTTGCAGGTCGATGGGCGACGCATTCTCCTGCACGGGGAGGAGCGGGGGAGCGTTTTCCCGGATTCTTGCGCTTCTTGTTTTTACATTCTTCTTCAGTGGGCAATGTCACTTTTTTACGGTCAGCGGCTTCACGTTTTCCAGTCGTTCGGGAGAGAGGAAAGCATCCGGATCGTGCGACACGAAGAATCCGCGTCCCGGATCGCTCCCGCTGGTGTCTACTTTGGTATTGAGCAGCTTTTCATATTGGCTGCTTGCCAGGGCGTATATGCGGTGGTGGTAGCGTTCGAGGGTGAGTGAAGTCTACGGTTCCCAATGCGTTTAGTTCGGTGCGTAAGGCTTCCGCCTCATTGCCGGTGAGGTAGACAAAGATCTTCAGCCCGTGCATCCGTGGGCTGACGAAACTGCCTAACGTGTCAGGGGGCAATCGTTCACTAGTTGGCGGAATTCCGGGATCTTTTCTGCCGGCATATCGTCACAGTCGAGCGTGATGATGTCCTGATACTTGTCCAGACTGTAAGCCAGCCTTTCCTTGGCGTAAGTAGCCGTGATGGTGCAGTAGGGCAGTTGCTTCTTCATGTGGTCTGCTTTCACCGTTTCTCCCTGCATCCATTGCTTCCCGGAGTCTCCGGATTCTGTCGCGATAGACATCTCCCCCGGATAAATTCGAACATTTGCCGGATACTGATACTTCCTGATACGAGTGATAATCCCCTGTATGTCGTTATTGAGATATTTTCCATTTTAATTGTTGATATGATTTTAAGTTGTGTCAATATTAACACGCTGCAAAGGACGGCTTTTCTTGTAGATAAAAAAAACTGCTTTTTGTACTCAAAAAGCAGTTTTTTAACAGTCGGTTCTTTAATGCTAATCGTCAAAAAGCGTTCTTTTTCAGTCTTTGTATCTCACAATCAATCCTCTTCCACGCTTAATGATTCGTCCGAATCGTTTGATTTCTTGAAATCAACAGCCAGATACAACAATTCTGCAAAGTATTTGGGACCTTTAATCTTAAAAAGGGGAGTCATGGTCATAACAGAGATGGACAAAGGGAAGGAGAAACTTCTTGCGGTCGCGCGGACTTACCTCTATTCTGTTGACATACAAATTGTTGACAGTGCCAAGCATTTGCGTGATAAACTGGGATACTTGGGGAAACTCTTCCTTTTCGAGTGTTACAGCCTGCTTGTTCTGATAAACGAAGCCTTCGGAAAAAAATGTCTTTTTTCTTTCATGATTTTAAGTGTTATTTGATTACTGTTAAAAAAAATGTTGGTTTAAAAAAGACGCAAAGGTACGTTTTATTTTGTTCCTGTCATTTACTTATGCTGTTTATTCTCTTTATAGATTTTATTTGATGGAAAAAGCGTGTAATTGAGGTGGAACCCCTCCACCTCAATTACACGCTTTTTCGGCATATAAAAAGAATTCTTCTCGCTCCCGCGCACGTGTACATTATTATATAAGCTTCATTATAGCTAATTCTGATTTCATTATAGCTAATCTCGATTTCATTATAGCTAATTTTATTTTCGTTATAGCTAATCAGCACTTGCCCTAAAAGAGATTCATGGCTCATCGAGATACCTCACGATGAGTCGTACCTGTCTTGCGCTGTAAGCGTGGTCGTTCTTTCCTTCGCCGCCGCTATACATTGCGTCATATAATTCCTTGTTATTTCTGATCCACTCCCTCATTTTCCGCATGGCATACACCAACGGTACATAAGGATTGTATAAATGTGCCAGCTCCGATTTCAAATACGGACGTATGACAAACGGCTCCTCCGCTATCTCTTCTTTTTTTTCTGCTTTCATATCTTCGGAAAATTAATTTTATCGTATTCCAAATATACGGAAAATCTCCCGCTTGTCCAAGTATATAAGTCAAATAAAATCACTCTGAATAAAAAGTAAATACATTCTGAATGAAAGTAAGACAAACTAGGTCAAAGTAAGACAAAGTACGTCATTTCATCCCCTTATAATACGCTATCTTTGAGGTATCGAAAGAAAAAGAAACAGAGCTCGTTCCTCTCTTCCGATATTGATTGCGGTAACCGCGGTTTGTAATATTTATTTTTCAATTATTAATTCTCAATTTTTAATTTATCATGGCAATACCATTTAAAAGAATGGGTCGTAAAAAGACCCGAGAAAGGTTGATGGGGTGGTGAAGTATCATCCGCAACTTGTGACGCAGGGACAGAGTGTAGACCTGGATAAACTTGCTTACACGATGAAAGAGAAAAGTTCCCTGTCGCTGGGTGACATTCAGAGTGTGCTGACTAATCTCGTAGAAGCGATGCGTACGGCGCTGTTCGACGGTAAATCCGTCAATATCCATGATTTTGGTGTATTCAGCCTTTCCGCTACCACGCGGGAGTGGACACGAAAGATGAGTGTACGATGAAGAACATCAAAACGGTCAATATCAATTTCCGTCCTTCGAGCAGTGTTCGTCCTAATCTGACGTCTACCCGTGCCGGTGAGAAAATCGAGTTTCTGGATCTCGACGCACCCAAGAAGAAGAAAACCGATGGTGAAGATCCCGGTGATGAAGGTGGTGGAGAAGATGTCGGTGGAGGCAGTGGAGGCGGTAGCGGTGAAGCCTCCGGACCCGGCAGCTTAATTCATAGAGTGTAGATAATGCTTACAACTGATAAGAAAAACAGTGGCACTATGATGAGAAAGATTGATTTGATCGTGATCCACTGTTCCGCCACTCGTGCCGACCGTTCGCTCACCCCGGATGATCTGAAACTCAACATCGGGCGGCGTGGGTTTAACGGAACAGGTTATCACTACTACATTCGCAAAGACGGAACAGTGCACCTCACCCGACCGATTGAACGTATCGGTGCGCACGTGAAAGGATTCAACTTGAACAGTGTAGGTATCTGCTACGAAGGCGGTTTGCTTTGGATGGTCACGGCTCTCCGGCAGACACGCGGACACCGGAACAACGGGCGGCACTCGCCTGCTGGTTCATCAATTACTTGAGACTTATCCTGGTAGCCGGGTGTGCGGTCATCGCGATTTAAGTCCCGACCGCAACGGAAACGGGGAGATTGAGCCGGAAGAATGGATCAAAGCGTGTCCGTGCTTTGAGGTGAAAGCGGAGTTTGGAGCTTTCCAGTCACGTAGAGGACTAATTTTCAGTAGGATAACAGGAAAAATAAGGTAAGAGAGTTTTCAGGAAGTGATAGATCATTGAAAGTAACTAATCATTAAATGTAATTAGTGATTAAAAAGTAATTAATTCTTCAAAAGAGCGTATGGAAAGGAGGTGTGTAAAGTTATGGCAGTCAAGAGATCCCTTTGGGATATGATTCTGAAAGTCGTCATTGCGGTGGCTTCGGCAGTGCTGGGCGTTGTGGGCGGTAATGCGATGAATCTGTAAAAGTGATCACAGGTCGCACGAAATAGTTGTTTGGTTAGCTCCTTTTGCAGGTTGTTAATTTGATAATAGTTGATGTGTACTGGTATTTTTTTTATTTAGAATGAAATAATTAATAATGAGTTGTATATGAAAAGATTATATATCTTTTTTTTTAGTGGGGTTACTAGGCAACAATATTATGTATGCGCAGATTCCTGCTTCCTCACAATCGTTACCTAGTCCTAATGTAGCGGCCTTGGGACTTTATGGTGAGATTCCGGTTTCAAAATTTACAGGTATGCCGGATATATCCGTTCCTATATATGAAGTTCCTGTCGGAGATTTTAAATTGCCGTTTTCTCTCCATTATCATGCCGCGGGATACGTCCTGTCCAACATCCGGGATGGGTAGGAATGGGGTGGAATTTAAATACCGGAGGAGTTGTATCCAGAACGGTGAAGGGCAAGCCTGATGATTGTAATGTGAAAAATCATACCTATTTGATGAATATGGGATATTATTTTCATTCCGAAACATTAAATACGCCTCAATGGAATACGCAAGACTATTCAAAGAAACAGCCAAAGTCATGGTGGAGCAGATTTTTTTGAGCCGGACGAGTCCGATTTCAATTTTTGGATTACCATGGAAAATTTATGTTGAATAGTGACAAAACATGGATCGTGCAATGTGACAGGCTACTGTAAAAGTGGATTTTAGTGGTAATGGATGGATGTTCCGTTTGAAAAAGCGAATACGGCATTTCAATATTCCGGATATTCGCCTTCTTTTGATGGTTTTACTTTTGACTACTGAAGATGGCACTCAATATATCTTTTGGTAAAAGAACGGAATGCCATTGAATATTCTATCGGATTTTTTCAGCAAGCTACGGATTTTTGGACAGCTACAGCCTGGTATCTGACAAAAAAATCATCCTGACTAACGGTCAGGAAATAACTACACATACGAGCGTGGTGATTTTATCAATCAAATGTTTATTTCACTGTATGATGATTTGGGGTCTTTTTACATTTGGTGGCGGAATCTTGACTCCGGAGTGCTCATCTTCGAGCCATACGGACCATTGAAGACAGTTATCAGGGGAAGTCTTATATCTCCGGTTTATCTCAACCGTATTTCTTTTCCCGAATGTGAAATAACTTTTGCGCGTGAAGTGACTACGGAATTGAGATATTCACAGGATATTTATGCTTCTCAATATATGTTATGGCGCAAAAATCCAAAAATATCGTTTTCTGAATTTTCTTTGCAGATAATCCTTTGGATGATAATTATCCGAATTGTTTGGACAAGTTGAAATGGTATAAGTTGAGTAACCTGGAAATAAAAAGATAAGAAAGGAAAAGTGGATTCGGGATTACCGTTTCTCGTACAATGACAACGCCTCACAGCGCCTGATATTACAATCTGTTTCTGAATTTGTATGGGGAGCAAACGGACGAAATTTTAATATGGAGTATGACTTTCCGAGCAGTTGCCCCCTTTATCTGTCCGGAAAAGTAGATCACTGGGGATTTTTACAACAATCGTTTGATGACCGATAATTATGCCACTCATTACGATTCTCGCGAACCTAATGCGGATGTTTTGACATTTGGCGTTTTGAAAAGGCTGCACTATCCCACGGGAGGATATACACGTTTCGTTTTCGAACCTCACGAGTATTGTAAGCAAGTGAAAATGAATCGATGGGAAGGGTACGAGGATACATTCCAGCCGAAAATAGCGGGAGGACTAAGAATAAAGAAGATAATAAATAGTGATACAGGATTGGAAAGTGGTGAAAAGTAGAAAAAAAGAGTACTTTTATGTGGATGATTATTTAGTTAATAAAGAAAAAAAAGCAAGAATCTCAAGCGGTTGTCTGGGGAGGACAGGTGAAGTACTATTTTGATGATTATCAGGTAGAAGGTACCGGGGCGGATAAAGATGTAAAACGTATAATAAGAAGATTCAGCAGCCAGTCTGTGCTACCGGCATGTAGCGCAATACGTAACCGAAACGAAGTAATACCGT
>VOFJ01001063.1_pt1 | contig 22687 bp, 24 predicted proteins | sample 5384081 | NCBI WGS metagenome assembly VOFJ01 (sample SAMN12384729, study PRJNA508395) | human gut metagenome | isolation source: healthy gut I | host: Homo sapiens | reverse complement strand
GCAATGCCAAGGAGAGATGTTAAAATGGAAAGATAGATTATGGAACGGATAGAATCGGAACGATTGTACTTGAGACCCTTCGGGCACGGAGATGCAGAAGCGGTATGGGCTTACCGTTCGTTGGCGGAGGTTGCGCGCTACCAGTACTGGGAACCCTATACGCCGGAGGATGCCCGCAGTTTTATCGAACGGTATGCCGGGCAGGTGCCGGGCGAGGATCAGACGTGGACGGGGCTGGCGGTGGTGCTGAAAGCTACCGGCACGGTGATCGGGGATTGTGCGTTTTATCTGGACGGAGATCGGGCCGAGATAGGCTGCAATATTTCCCCGGCCTATCAACGCCGGGGGCTGGCGCGCGAGGCGTTGCAGACGCTCGTCGCTTATTGTGCCGAGGTGTATAAAGTGGCCCTGATCCGGGGAATTACGGATTCCCGCAACCTCTCTTCGATCCGGTTGCAGGAGTCTCTGGGAATGGTGCGGGACCGGACTTTCGAAAACCGGATCCAATGCAAGGGGGAAACCTGCACCGAATATCGGTTCGAGGGAGATTGCCGCGCTATTTTTTCTCCGGAACGAACAACCATTTGAGCAACTGGAACAGGATCAGCAGCGAGGCGACCACCAGCAGGAAGTGCCCGTAGCGGCTCGTGCCGTAAGGCTGTTCGAATGCGATCATCAGGATCGATCCGACGAACATGCCCAGTACGATCAGCGTATAGGCGACTCTTCGGCTGGCCTGCCGCACGGTCCGTACGAAAAGGTCGTCGTCGGCCAGGTGAATGTCGTGTTTGATCTTCCCTTCCTTGAGCTTGTAAAGGATTTCGCTCATGTCGTTGGGGAAGTTGCGGATGAAATTCATATAACCGGCCAACGTATCATAAAGTTGCGCGGCTACTTTGCGCGGCGAGTATTTGACCTTGACCACCTCTTTGGCGTAAGGCAGGATCACCGGCGTGAGCGACAGGTCCGGAGCCAGCGTGCCGGCGAACTTTTCGAGCGTGGCGAGTGCTTTGATCAGCATGAAGATGCCGGATGGTATCTGCAATTGGTATTTGACGATCACGTCGACGCATTTTTGCATCGTGCCCGCGAAATTCATCAGCTCGAGCGGAATGCCCGCATACTGCATCATCAGCTGGTGGATTTCGAATTTCATCTCCTCTTCGTGTTCGAAGAATTTTTTACCGCACAATACCAGCAGGGCGCGCGACATCAGGTCGCTGTCGCGGCGCGCGAAGCCGATCGCAAAGTCCGCGAGGAAGTTCATGTCGCGCGGTGTGAGCGCCCCTACCATGCCGAAGTCGATGAATGCGACCACGTTGCCCGGCAGGATGAAGATGTTGCCCGGGTGCGGATCGGCGTGGAAAAAGCCGTGGCGTAGGATCATCGTCAGCAGCGCGTTGGCCCCGTTCACGGCGATCTGGTGTGTGTCGAGCCCGGCATCGCGCAGGGCCTGCGGGGTGTCGGGCGTGATGCCTTCCACCTTCTCCATCACGATCAGTTTCTTGGAGCTGTATTTCGTGTAGACGGCCGGGATGTGCACGGTCGGGTCGTCTTTGAACATCATTGCGAAACGCAGGATGTTCGACGCTTCGAACGTGTAGTCCAGCTCTTTGACGATCGTTTCCGAAAATTCGTCGATCAGTCCGACGATGTTGATCGCGGCCAGTTCCGGATAGCTTTTCGCGAACTTGCGCGCGATAAACTTCATCAGGTAGATATCGAGCTTGATTTTGTTCTCGATGAAGGGCCGCTGGATTTTGAGCACGACCTCTTCGCCGCTGCGCAGCCGTCCCTGGTAGACCTGACCGATCGATGCGGCGGCCAGTGGGGTGGTGTCGAATTCGGCGAACACTTCGTCGATCGGCGCGTTCATCTCTTTCTCGATCAGTCCCAGCGCAGTGTTGTTGTCGAACGGTTCGGCCCGCGATTGCAGTTTCTTGAGCTCCACGCGGAAGCGTTCCGAAACCATGTCGGGACGGTCGGCCAGAATCTGTCCGAATTTCACGAAGGTCGGCCCCAGCTCCTCGATGGTCATCCGCAGTCGCTCGGGGGTGGTGTAGACGTGTTTGTGTACCTGCCCTTTGTTTTTGCGGCGGCGCCGTTTGCCGAGGCGGGAGTGGGCGAAGAGTTCGCTGAAAGAGTGTTTGGCCAGCACCCACACGATCTGCGAGGCGCGTACCATTTTCAGGTAGGAGATATAGATATTGACGATGTGCATGGTTGTGTCGGGTTACGGGTGTTGTTTGAGTGCTGCGGTCAGCTCCCGCAGCGTTTCGTTCAGTTCTTCGATCCGGCTGGCCAGGGTGCCGTCCGGATCGGAACCGCTTCGGGATTGCGCGGCGAAAATTTCGCGCAGGAAGAGTTCGTCCTTGAGCGATTCGGCCAACGAGACGAGCCCTGCGGCGATTCTTTCGCCGTTTTCGGGGCTGCTGTCCGTTTTTTCGGAGAGGAAGGCCGACACCTTTTCGATGAACAGCTCGCGCTGTGTGAGCCCTGCCGCCAGGGCCAGCCGCAGCAGGTTCGTGTAAATGTCTTTCATTGCGCGCAATAAGGTTGTTTGTGCAAGTATAATTCTTTTTTTGCAAAAGTACGCCGCGAAGGTTGATTCTTTGCCTGGGATATGCCGTTACCGCATCTCTCCGGCCTGCTTTTCAAGCAAAAACGGGGCCAGCCGGTCGGCGATCCGAGGTAGCCGGTACAGCCCGGCGGGGATATGCCTGGTATAATGCGTCTAAACCGTTTTGCGATAATTATTTGCATGGGTGGTTCTGGAAAATCGTGACGGTTGTATGTGCCGGAGATAAGCCGGTGAAAAGAAGTGTCGGAACAGGTGACGGACGTCCCGATTTTTTGCTTACTTTCGTTAAAACTTCTTTTATGTCAAGGATTAACCTCTTTATGTTGTATCTGGCTGGAAGCCTTTTGTTCGGTTCCGGTTCTGCACGGGCGCAGGATCCGGCTCCCCTTCCCGAGAAGGAGGTGGTGGTAGTCGATTTGTTTGCACGAAACCGTACCGTTCCCGCGGTATATGTGGAGGCGGTGCGCCAACAGGTATTGTCCGCTTTTGCCGACCGCGGCCGCCATCGCATCGTCGACGGGGAAACCCCGGGCATGTTGGCCGGTCCTCCGGCCGGATGGGGATTCGTGGACCCGGCGACGGTAGCTTCCGTCCAGAGCGAATTTCTTCAAAACCGGATGCAGGCCATGCAGGATGCGGGAGCCCGTTATGTGGTGACGGGAGCCATTGCCGACTATAAGTTCGAGCACGTCTCGCTGCCGGCCGATTCCAAAAAAACGCCCCGTCCCGGATTCCGGGCCACTTTCCAGGTGATCCTTTCCGCCTATGACCTCAAGCTGGGCGTTCCCGTTCCCGATCAGGTCTACCAGCTCCGGGGCGATGCTCCGGTAGCGGAAGACGCCGACCGGAAAGCGCTCTCGACACTGTACGGCCAGTCGAATATTACATCGACCGGAATTTTAAATTCGAAACGGCTATCCTGCAACTGGCGTCGGCCGATCCGCGCAAGGGTGTGCAGGAGCTCTATATCCACAGCGGAACTTATATGGGGGTCAAACCGGGCGACCTGTTCATGGTGTATGAAGAGATACCCGTCGGCGGAGTGATTACCCGGCAGAAGGTGGGCAAGTTACGTGTGAACGACGTGAGCAATCCCACTGTCGCCAAATGCAAGATTACCAAAGGCAACGACGAGATTGCCGACGCATTCCTCGCTGGCCGCGGCCTGATCTGCGTGAGCGACAGCAAAGCTCTTTTTTACTGATTGTACCGATGATTTGAGTTGTACCGATGCGCGTGCCCCGGACGCTGCAATGTGTTTTGTGGGGAAACCGTTTGTCCGTCCGGAAGTTTTTACCTGCCTTGGAGTTGATCGATCGGAGACTGTTTCTTGGATCGGGAGGTCTGGGCAGAGCCGCGTACCTTCGGTGTCATCGGAGAATATCCGTGACCTTCGTGACCGCCCGATCATAGAATTCGTTCGGACCCGGGACGTCGGTAGGTTATAATCAGATGCCGATCCTGTTCCCGTCAAAGTAGACGTATATCCATATAAAATATAAAAAAGGAAGGTGCGCATATTTCGCACCTTCCTTTTTTACTTTCCGAGAAACGTTCCGGAACCCTCCGGACGCAGTCTCTTATATTTCCAGTCCTTTCGCGCCGTTACGAAAACGGGGTCACCGATACGTAGGACTTGTTGTCACGTTTCTTGCGGAACGTCACTACGCCGTCGATCAGCGCAAAGAGTGTGTGGTCCTTGCCGATGCCGACATTGTCGCCCGGGTTGTGCACAGTACCGCGCTGGCGGACGAGGATGTTGCCCGCTTTGGCAACCTGACCGCCGAAGAGTTTTACCCCCAGTCGCTTACTTTCCGATTCGCGACCGTTCTTGGAACTACCGACTCCTTTCTTATGTGCCATTTCTCTTCGTTTTTAGTCGTTAAGCATTGATTTCGTCAATCTGGATCTGGGTCAGGTACTGGCGGTGGCCGTTCTGAACCTGGTATCCTTTTCTACGCCTTTTCTTAAACACGATCACTTTGTCGTCGCGAAGGTGTTTGAGAATCGTTGCCGTAACTGTGGCCCCTTTAACTACAGGTGAGCCTACATTAACCTGCCCGTCATTGTCTGTTAGCAGTACCCGATCCAAGCTCAAAGAGGAACCTTCATCCCCCTGAAGACGGTGAACATAGAGCTTGCGACCTTTCTCAACTTTGAATTGTTGACCTGCGATTTCTACGATTGCGTACATTAAATAAAATTATTTTTTGCACAAATTGGACTGCAAAGTTAGCAAACATTTTTCCCAAAACAAATTTCCTTCGGTTTTTATTTCCGTTTCGAGAGAACTTTCGCGGAACGATGTTTGCTCGGGATAGGGGCGTTCCTGCATGCTCTTCAGTCCCGGAAACGGCGGGAGCGGTCCGCCGAAAATTTTATTAACTCGGAATAATGTAGTACCTTTATACGAAAATCAGCATCATGTACATTTACAATACTTCGTTCATGGTCGAGGCCCCGGTGCACGACCGCTGGCTGGCATTGGTCAGGGACAAATATATCCCTTTCCTGAAAAAAGAGGGCTTCGACCGCATTACGTTGAGCCGCATCCTCTCCCCGGAGACTGCCGGGCAACTTACTTACTCGCTGCAGGTGCGCGTGGCGGAAATTCCGGACTATCAGCGCCTGGACGGGGAGTTGTTCGCCGAATACGAAACGATCGCGAGCGGCCTTTTCGACGGACAGGTGCTCCATTTCGCCACGCTGATGAAGGTGATCGAAGAGTAGTGACCGGGCTTTGGCGCAGTAGCTCCGGTTTAACCCACTTGAATAGAATTATGTATAAAAAAGCAACACTTTTTACATTACTGATCCTGTTTTGCTCGGTGCAACTTTTGGGTGCCGATTTCACCTGCCGTATCGACCTGCTCAAAGGCGAAAAATGGTGGGGCGTCTTTATCGCCGGCGGACGTCCGATGCCGTTCGACGCGCCGTTTCAAAAGATCGACCTTTCGCAGGGACGCGGCCAGAAGACACCTTTCATGGTCTCGAACCGCGGCCGCTACGTCTGGAGCGCCGAACCGTTCAGCATCACGTATACCGGCGACAGCTTCCTGATCGAATCGTCGGCCGGGGAGGTCAAAGCCGTTTCGGCCGGCCGGACGCTGCGCGAGGCCTACCTGGTTTGCTGCCATAAGAATTTCCCGCCCGGGGGGAACGCTCCTTCCCCGGAACTGATGACCGCTCCGGTTTACGACCCGTTCCTCGAATTGGGTTTTGAGGCTACCGAAACGGCCCTTTGCGATTATGCCGATCAGATTCTGAAAGCGGGCTATCCTGCCGGGACGCTGGTCGTGCCTGCCGGATGGCAGTCGTCGATCGGCAGCAACGAACCGAGCATGCACCTTTTCGGCGATTTTGCCGGCATGGTGCGCGCATTGCATGACAAGGGGTTCCGGGTGATGCTCACCGTTACGCCGTTTGTCAGCGGCGACGGGCCGATTTTTCGCCGGTACCGGGGCGAACAGATGTTCGTTTCGCGTCCCGATTCGACGGTCGCGATGGCCGAGTGGGACGGAGGATACAGCGCTTTTTACGACCTGACCCGTCCCGAGGTGTACGAATTGATTAAAGGACGTTTGGACGCGTTGCGCAGCAATTACGGGATCGACGGGTTCCTGTTCGATTGCGGCGGTGCGATGCCCTACCTGAAATATGCGCAGGGCGGTGCGGCAGCGTATCTTTCTCGCTGGAGCGAACTGAGCGACGGGTGCGATTTTTGCCAGTATACCGTCAGCCGCGGTACCAGCGGCTTGGTTTCGTACGTGCATAACCTGCGGTTGGACCACGATTTCGATTGGGATTTCCTGCGCCGGGCCGCCTCGGACATGGTGTCGGCCAACCTGTTGGGCTATCCCTATACGGTAGTAAGCCCGCGGGTTTCGAAGCTGGCCGACCTGGACCGGGTCGATCCGAAGGTTTTCCTGCGCTACCTGCAGCTTTCATCGGTGATGCCGGTAATGAACATCGCCTTCGCCCCGTGGAACATCACCGACCCCGCCGTGGCTGCCTCGTGCAAGGCGATCGTCAACGACCGTGCGCGGCTGGGGGCTTACTACGAACAGCTGGTCAGCGAGTCGAAGCGGACGGCCGAGCCGGTGCTGCGCCATCTCGAGTACGAGTTCCCGCGCAACGGATTCACCGACTGCGACGACCAGTTCATGCTGGGGTCGCGCTTTTTGATCGCGCCGCTGCTCGACGGCAAGAACAGCCGCATGGTACGGTTCCCACGGGGTATTTGGGTCGATGCTTCCGGCAAGCGCTATCGCGGGCCTTTGGTGACGACCGTAACCGCATCGAACGACCATGTACTCTATTTCGAGTCGGAGAAAAACGGCGATACGAAAAAACAGGGCAATTAATATTGGAGTCAATACGTTATTACATACAAAACCGGAGACCATGCTGACACGCGAGCAAACCGAATTTTTTCCTGGTAAAGGCATACAATGCGGCGCTTCGTGCAGGTGCGCGCATTCTTGATATTTACAACGACGGGGTGGATATCGAAGTGAACCTCAAGAGCGACCGGACACCGATCACACTGGCCGACTGCGAATCCCATACGCTGATCAAAAGCTACCTGGGGCCTACCCATATCCCGCTGCTGAGCGAAGAGGGGCGCGACCTGCTCTACGAGGAGCGGCGCAACTGGGATCTCTTCTGGATGGTCGATCCGCTCGACGGGACCAAGGAGTTCATCAAAGGTAACGGCGAGTTTACGGTCAATATCGCACTGATGTACAACAACCGCCCCGAGATAGGGGTGATCTACGTTCCCTATATACATAAAATGTACTTTGCGATCCGGGGGGTGGGTTCTTTCCGCAAGACGGAGGTGCTGCCCGATCCGGAGTCGGAAAAGAGTCTTGCCGAGATTCTCGAAGGACGCGAGCCGCTGCCGTTGGTAGAGGCGGCCAACGAGCCGATCCGCATTGCCGTGAGCCGCTCGCACAATACCGACGAGACGTTCGAGCATATCTCGCGCATCAAGCAGCGTTATCCGTCGGCTGTCGTGATCCAGCAGGGCAGCTCTTACAAGTTCTGCCTACTGGCCGAAGCGGTCGTCGATGTTTATGTCCGTACGTCTCCTACCAGCGAATGGGATACTGCCGCAGGCGAGGTCATCCTGCTCGAATCGGGCGGCCGGGTCGAGAATATTACGGGCGGCCGGCTCGATTATAACAAAGAGACCCTCCGAAATCCCCATTTTATCTGCAAGAACCGCTTTTGGCGGGATTGATCCGGGGGTGCTGCGGTTTGCCGGAACGGATCTGCGGAAGGATAGCCGAAGAACGGACCTGTCCGCGGGAACCGCCTCTGCGGGAGGGTTGCGTCGTCGTGGGACTTCCTGTTTGCTCCGATCGCTGAACACCGGAGAATTTCACAATAAGGTAAACTGATCCGCCGCAAAGTTTCGTATCTTTGCGGCGTTATACAATTAGATATCAAACAAAAATTATGGACACAAAGAAACGAGTGGCGCTCGTCGCGCACGACAACATGAAGCGCGACTTGGCCGAATGGGTGGACTGGAACTGGGAGAAGTTGTTGCAGCACCACCTGATCTGTACCGGAACGACCGGCAAGATGGTCGCCCGGACGCTTATGGACCGGCGCGGCAACGAGCATGGCCGGTTCGACATTACGCTTCTCAAGTCGGGTCCGCTGGGCGGAGATCAGCAGCTGGGCGCCATGATTGCCGAAGGCGGCGTCGAAGCGCTGATTTTTTTCTGGGATCCGATGCAGGCACAACCGCACGATGTGGATGTGAAGGCATTGCTGCGTCTGGCTACGCTTTACAACGTGCCGACGGCGATCAACCGTTCCTCGGCAGACTTCCTGATTTCGTCGCCCCTGTTCGGAGGCGATTACGTTCCTGTTGTAAAGGATTACAAGGGCTACGTGGAACGAACACTGAGCGGTCTCGAACAAAAGTAACGTACCTACCCGGCCTGTAAAAGAAGCGACGCCTCACAAGAGCGCGTCGTTATTTTTTTTGTCCCCTTCGGATCTGTGTGTCTAAGACCGGGAGCTTTGGGGGAATAGGCTTTTCTTGGAGCTGTATGGCCATGTATTGTGGCCCGGTTTGAGGTACTGTTGTATACTGTTCGATGTGGTGTCCTCCCGTGTACAGTGCTGTACTGTAATGCTTGTACTGTGATGTGATGGGCTTTCCGGTTCATTTCCCGGGCATGCGATTGGGTGCCGGGGATATGTCGGCAGGTTATAACTTGGATGCGTTGCTCGGAATGGAAGCGGGTCGGTTACGCCGGGCTGCAGCGGCTTCGGCTCGCAGGGCCGGGTTGTTCGAGGCATCTGCCGCATCGAGGAACAGGTCGCGTTCGGGCCAATCTTTTACCTTGTCGAGCGCGGTGCGGATCATGGCGTCGATCTTGCGCGGGAAGCGCGAACCGGACCAGGAACTGGTGTTGGTGACGAAGACCCAGGTGTATCCGTTGCTTTGCCGTTTGAGCATTGCGCTCGATCCGGCGAGCGTTCCGGTGCGTGACCAGTCGTCGTGCTCGGTCGTGCGCATCCATCCGATCGGATATTTACGCTTGTCTTTTTCGGTCATGTAGGCGATAGTCGAGGCTTTCAGGATATCGGGCTTCGAGTCGTCGGGGTCGATTGCGGTGATGAACTTCATCAGTTCGGTGGGGGAGGCGACCCATCCGCCCGCACTGCCGAGCACCTGCAGGTTACATCCGCCGTAGCTGCGCGGTACCGTCCGTCCGCTGCCGTCGTAGCATTCGACCGGTTCGGCGTCCGACGGTTCGTAATAATGCACTTCGTTCGGGAAATGTTTGTCGGGCTCCGAATAACCGATGTGCATATCGAAGCATCCGATCGGAATCAGGATGCTGTCGCGGATGAACGTTTCATAGGGCATGCCGCTCACTTTTTCGATCACTTTGCCCAGTACCACGTAACCGAGGTTCGAATAGGCATTTCCTTCCCCGGGCCGGAAGCGGAGCCGTGTCGATGCGGCGAAACGCACCATATCGTCGGCCGAAAGCGGCAGCGGGGTCTGCATGCTCTGTGCGACGGACGGAGTACAGAAGAGCGGGTCGCCGGCGCGGATCGAATAACCGCCTTGGTGGCGCAGCAGGTGTTCGACGGTGATTTCGCGGATGCGGGGATCTTTGATGTCGAGGAAGGCCGAATCGTTGAGGATGCCTTTTTCGCCGAATACAGGCTGGTCGAGCGAAAGTTTTTTCTCTTCCCAGAGTTTCATGATACCCGTGGCGGTAATCAGTTTAGAGAGCGAGGCGATCCGGAAAATGTTGCTTACGTTTACCGGAGTGCCTTTGGCGCTGTCTGCAATACCGAAACCTTTGCTGTATAGTAGTTTGCCGTTTTTCATAATGGCCAGCGAGGCGCCTTTTGATCTCCCATTGCGCCATAAAGCGTTCGATGGTGCGTTCCATCTTTTTGGTCTCTTCCAGGTCCGACAGCGAGTCGTCGATCACATGATTGATCCCGGGAATCGCTTCGGGAATGATCGTGTTGATCGCCCGGCTGAACGGGTTTCCCTCGTTGGTGTGGTGCTTGAGGTAGTAGCCGCGGCTGATGGTCGTGATGCAGAGCGCCACGCAGAGCAGCAGGTAGATATATTTAAAGCGTTTCGGCTTCATGGGCGTCGGTTGTTTGGATCGACCGGTCCAGTTTCTCGAGCAGCGTGCGGAAGCGCGATCCCTTCTGGGTCAGCGATCCCACCAGCCCTGCGCAAAGCAGCAGGTATCCGGCATAGGTGACGGCATTACCGGCCGGATCGTGGTTGACCGACAGTACGGTGCCCCGTTCGTCGGGGTCGTATGAGGACTGGTAGAGGCGGAACCCGCCGGAGCGGGCGATATTGTTCATATAGATGCGTACGTTGCGCGAAGAGTTCCCTTCGTGGATCGTGACGTCGCTTTCGTAAGAGGAGGGTGTGTTGGAACCGGGATAGCGCACCAGCCGGAAGTCGCGCAACGTAACGCGGAACGGCAGTTCGTGCACCGACCCGTCTGCGGCAAAAAGCCGGTCCGAGCTCTGGCCCGTGCGGATGTGCATCATGCCTTCGTATCCCCACAGGTGGGTGATGGCCGCACCGCCGAGAATTACGGCGAACCCGTAGTGCAACAACAGTAATCCCCATTGCTTCCGGCGCCACAGGCCGTAACGGTGCGATACGAGCACGAAGTTGGCGATCAGCAGTCCATACAGGACGAAAAACCACCAGGCATGGTAGACCACGCCCCGGGCTGCTTCCGTGCCGAGCCCCGCTTCGAGGAAAGTCGCCGCTGCCATCGCTGCTGCCAGCAACAGCAGCAACACCGCGGTGGCCCGCCAGGTGGAAAGCATCTCTTTGATTTCCTGCAATAAGGACATGGACAAGGTACTGTATTGTTACAAATATAACGATTTTGTTCCGGATTGCGTTTGCCGGGAGCGGGAAGTTTCCGACAATTTGCCCACAATTCCAGTATAAAATATTAGGTTACGGCGCCGTTTCCGGGAACTACTGTCCGGGGAATGTCGGGTATGCCGGAGGATTTGCCGGTTGCCGTATTCCGCGTGCGTCCCGTCCGTTTTTCATCCGTTCGCTGGCCTGTTTTCCGGCAGCGCTGCCGGACGTTAAAAAAGTAACGGCATACGGCAGTTTGCAGAACTTTGAACATTTCAGGCATAAAAGTTTTGCCCCGTCGTAAAAAGTGATAAATTTGTAAACGTCCGGCCTCAGGGCCGCGTTTAACTTAAAACTATCACCCCTAATTTAAATTCATGAGCAACGTCAAATTCTACCTGGGAGAGGATATTCCCTTGGAACTGCACAAAGTGCGGATGGTTCAGAAACTATATCTCGTGCCGATCGAACGCCGTTTGGAGGCGATCAAGGATGCCGGCTTCAATACGTTCCGCCTCAGTACGAAAGATGTCTACCTCGACATGCTTACCGACAGCGGTACCAATGCGATGAGCGATAACCAGATCTCCGCGATGCTGCGTGCCGACGACGCCTATGCCGGTTCTCAAAGTTTCGAGCGCCTGCAGGAGGCAGTCGAGGAGGTGCTGGGCAAGAAATACCTGCTTCCGGTGCACCAGGGCCGTGCGGCCGAGAACGTGATCAGCCGCACTTTTATCAAACCGGGCAACGTGATCCCGATGAACTACCACTTTACCACCGCATTGGCGCACATTCTCGAAAACGGCGGTAAGGTGGCCGAACTGCTTCACGACGAGGCGTTGATCCTCCATTCCGAAAACCCGTTCAAAGGCAATATGGATATCGCGAAGCTCGAAGCCTGCATCCAGGAGAACGGCGTGGAGAACATTCCGTTTATCCGCATGGAGGCCTCGACGAACCTGATCGGCGGGCAGCCTTTCTCGATCAGCAACCTGATGGACGTGCGCCGCGTGGCCGACAAATACGGTATTATGCTCGTGCTCGACGCCAGTTTGCTGGGTGAAAACGCCTACCTGGTTAAGCAGCGTGAGGAGCAGTGGAAAGAGAATTCGATGGCCGACATCATCAAGATGATGACCGGTCTGGCCGATCTGGTCTATTTCTCGGCCCGCAAGCTCAGTTCGTCGCGCGGCGGCGGCATCTGCACGAACCGCAGGGATCTTTACTCCAAGATGGAGGCACTGATTCCGCTTTACGAAGGTTTCCTTACTTACGGCGGTATCTCGGTCCGCGAGATCGAGGCGATGACCGTTGGCCTGCGTGAGACGCTCGACGAAACGATGATCAGCCAGAGCCCCAATTTTATCAAATATCTGGTAGAAACGCTCGATAAACACGGCGTTCCGGTGGTCACCCCTCCGGGTGTGCTCGGTGCGCATGTCGATGCGATGAGCTTCTGTTCGCATATTCCACAGACCGAATATCCTGCAGGTGCCCTCGCGGCTGCATTGTACCTGATTTCGGGTATCCGCGGCATGGAGCGCGGAACGGTGTCGAGCGTGCGCGACGAAAACGGCGACGAAATCCTGGCCGATGTCGAGCTGCTGCGTCTGGCCGTACCGCGTCGCGTTTTCACGCTGTCGCAGATCAAGTATGTCGTCGACCGGGTGGTATGGCTCTATGAGAACCGCGAGATGATCGGCGGCCTGCGTTTCGTGTACGAACCGCCCGTGCTGCGTTTCTTTATGGGTGGACTCGAACCGACGAGCGACTGGCCCGAAAAACTGATGCTTAAGTTCCGCAAGGACTTCGGTGACAGCTTGTAGCTTTTCGCGGCCGCAGTCCGAACGTAATGAACGTCCGGCGGTCGCACCGGTTTTTATCGAGTAAGAAAAGAGCTCCGGATTATCCGGAGCTCTTTTTTTTACGCATTATTTGGGCTCTCCCGGGACTCTTCGTTGTGCGGGATATCCCTGTCGGTTTTTCCTGTCAGAGCGAACGGATGAAATTTTCCACCGAGGAGGTCGACGGGCCGATCCGGGTGAAAAGCTTTTCCTTTCCAGGCAGTTCGTGCAGTCCGGACGGTAACGGAAACTCTTTCCCCAGCGCTGTGCGGATGACTTCGCCGAATTTGGCTCCGTGGGCCGTCGAGAGCCAAAAACCTTCGATTCCGAACTCGCAGGCGGCCTTATATCCCACGGCACTGTGCGGATCGGAAAGGTAGCCGTAGCGGTCGTACAACTCCCGGATCGCTTCCAGGATCGTTTGGTCGTCGCATGAATATCCCCCGATACGAGCGGTCACGGCGCTGAAGTCGTTGCCGAACAGGTCGACGATGCGTTCGAAGTTGCTCGGATTGCCGACGTCCATTGCGTTGGCGACCGTGCGTACCGACGGCTGCGGTTCGAAACGGCCGCTCCGGAGATATTTCGGGACGGTGTCGTTCGCGTTGGCTGCGGCGATAAAACGTCTCACGGGCAACCCCATCTTTGCAGCGAGCAGTCCTGCGGCGAGGTTTCCGTAATTGCCGCTCGGAACGACGATTCCGGGACGCTTCCCGCCGGTGGCTTTCACCCATTGCGCCCAACCGTGGAAGTAGTAAAACGACTGGGGAATCCAGCGCAGGATATTGATCGAATTGGCCGAGGTCACCCGCTTCTCCCGCCGGAAATCCGCATCCGAGAAAATATCTTTGACGATCCGCTGGCAGTCGTCGAATGTTCCCTTCACTTTCAGCGGGAAAATGTTGCCTCCCAACGTAGTCATCTGGCTCTCCTGCAGGCCGCTGACTTGTCCGTCCGGATACAGGATGACCACTTTAACCCCTTCGATGCCGTAGAAGCCGTTCGCTACCGCACTGCCCGTGTCGCCGGATGTCGCGGTCAGGATGATTGTTTCCCCTGCCGTCCGGTTCAGTTCCCGCAGTGCATGTCCCATAAAACCGGCCCCGATATCTTTGAATGCGAAGGTCGGCCCGTGGAATAGTTCGAGCGTGTATTTGTCCTTTCCCACCTGTTTCAGCGGGACGGGAAACCGGCAGGCTCCCGCAGCAATAGCGTCCGTCCGGGCTTCGGGGAGTTCGTCTCCGAAAAAAAGCCCGGTCAGGTAGCGGGACAGTTCGGAGAACGAGCACTCCGAAAGTTCGCGTACCTTTTCCAGGTCGGCGTGCGGTATGACGGCCGGCATGAACAGGCCGCCGTCCGGGGCCAGGCCGCGGAAAGCGGCCTCTTGCAGCGAGAAAAGCGCAGCGTGGTTTCTGGTGCTGTAATATTGCATGTTCGTAATCGTTTTGTCGGTTTTGTACGGTTATTCCACCACTCTGGCGCCTACCGAAGGGATGTGTGAAACATACAGGTCGTTGGCGATCCGCAGGGCGGTGAAATGCCTTTTCATGGCCTTGCCGACCTGCTGTGCCTTTTCTATTGAATCGCTCAGGGCGAAGACCGACGGCCCGCTCCCGGAGATGTTCACGCACAACGCACCCGCGGCCAGGCAGGCCGATTTCAGGTCGTCGTAACCGGGGATAAATCCTTTGCGGTAGGGCTCGGCGACTACGTCGCGCATGGAGCGGCCGATCAGCGGGAGGTCTCCGGTCATGATGCCGGCCACCAGCCCCCCGACATTTCCCCATTGGATCACGGCCTCGCGCATGGGAATTTCCTTGCGAAGGACGTCGCGGGCCGCTTTGGTACTGACGACGATATGCGGATGGATGACCGAGAAGCAGAATGAATCGGGAACCGGCAGCCTCACCATGTCCAGCGGCTGGTAACCGCGGATCAGCACGATTCCGCCCATGACGGCCGGGGCGGAGTTGTCCGCATGTGCAGTTCCGCTGATCAGTTTTTCACCTTCCATTGCGAAAGGGACCAGCTCCGGAAGGGGGAAAGGGCGTCCGTACAGTTCGTTCAGGCCGAAAACGGCTGCTGCGGAACTGGCGGCGCTGGAGCCGATCCCGCTGCCCGGGCGTATTTTTTTCTCGACGACGATTTCCAGGCAGGCCTTTTTGCCGGCGGCAGCCATAAAAGCCCGTACAGCCGGGGTGATGACGTTTTTTTCGATGTCTTCGGGGAGTTCGGCCGCGCTTGTGTTGCGGATCGTAAGGCCGTCCCCTTCGGATATGGCGATGCGCAGCACGTCTCCGATGCCATCCAGGGCCATGCCCATGACATCGAACCCGCACCCGAGATTAGCGGACGAAGCCGGGGCGAAAACCCGGATCGTTTTGTTGATTGGTTTCATTGGTTCGAGAATTTAAGGATATGGTTATTCGGGCGCGAAGGGGAGAGGGGTTCCGCTGGTTTTTGAGATGGGGCGGCCGTCGGTGAAGACGCTTCCGCCGGTCCTGCTCAGAGCAGGACTGTACATACATCATATGTAATTGGAAATAACTACTCTATCGACCCCGGAACGGGGTAGTGGTAGCTGTAGCGGCGGTCAGGGTAATAGCATAGTAGGCCTTGCGGCCGCAACCACCCTGCAGAGAGAAATATGTATCGAATGCGCTACTGAACATGATAGCGACAATTTTACAAGAAAAAACCTTACAATCCAAATAAAATCACGGTTTTTTATGCAAAAAAAGCTCCCTCGCGGCGGAGGGAGCTTGTGGGGGTAAATAAATGGATGACTGCTTTTGCCTGAATATCTTGTAGGTGAAAGCTTGTAAACGTAAGGCTACAACAGTATCCTGGCAGAAGAGTCCTGCAACGTATTATTTCGCGTAGCTGATCGAGCGGGTTTCGCGGATCACGGTGATTTTCACCTGTCCCGGGTAGGTCATCTCGTCCTGAATCTTTTTGGCGATATCGTGCGAAAGCAGGTCGGCGTCCTGATCCGAGATCTTCTCGCTGCCGACGATTACGCGCAGCTCGCGTCCCGCCTGGATAGCATAGGTCTTCATCACGCCGGGGTAGCTCATAGCCATGTCTTCCATCTCCTTGAGTCGTTTGATGTAGGACTCGACCACTTCGCGGCGTGCTCCCGGGCGGGCGCCCGAAATCGCATCGCACACCTGTACGATCGGTGCGATCAGGTTGTTCATCTCGACCTCGTCGTGGTGTGCGCCGATGGCGTTGACCACTTCGGGTTTCTCCTTGTATTTCTCGGCCAGCCGCATGCCGATGATTGCGTGCGGCAGTTCCGGCTCGTCGTCGGGCACTTTGCCGATGTCGTGCAGGAGACCGGCGCGGCGCGCCAGTTTCACGTTGAGGCCCAGTTCGGCCGCCATGATGCCGCACAGGTTAGCTGTCTCGCGCGAGTGTTGCAGCAGGTTTTGGCCGTAGGACGAGCGGTATTTCATCTTGCCGATCATGCGGATCAGGTCGGGGTGCAGCCCGTGGATCCCGAGGTCGATGGTCGTGCGTTTGCCGACCTCGACGATCTCCTCTTCGATCTGTTTTTCTACTTTGGTTACCACCTCTTCGATGCGGGCCGGGTGGATACGGCCGTCGGTCACCAGTTGGTGCAGCGCCAGCCGTGCGATCTCGCGCCGCACCGGATCGAAGCCCGAGAGGATGATCGCTTCGGGGGTGTCGTCGACGATAATCTCGACGCCCGTGGCTGCCTCCAGCGCGCGGATGTTGCGTCCTTCGCGGCCGATGATACGGCCCTTGACTTCGTCCGAGTCGATGTTGAACACCGTTACCGAATTTTCGATCGCCGCTTCGGTGGCGACGCGCTGGATCGTCTGTACGACGATCTTCTTCGCCTCCTTGCCGGCCGTCATCTTGGCCTCTTCCATCACTTCGTTCACATAGGCGAGCGCTTCGGTTTTGGCTTCGGCCTTCATATTTTCGATCAGGATATTTTTCGCATCCTCGCTGCTCAGGCCGCTGATCTGCTCGAGCCGTACGTTCTGCTCCTTGATTTTGCGGTCGATCTCCTCTTTCTTGCGGTCGATCCCCTGCAGTTGGGTTTCGAGTTGGCCGCGCAGGGTCTCCTGCTCCTTGATCTTCTTGTTCAGCTCTTCCTGCTGTTGGTGCAGGGTGCTTTCGAGTTGCTTGGCGCGCTGCTCGCTCTGGGCGATTTTCTGGTTGCGCTCGTTGACCTGACGGTCGTATTCGCTCTTGAGCTGTATGAACTTTTCCTTTGCCTGAAGGATGCGCTCCTTCTTGATCATCTCTCCCTCGGCTTCAGCCTCCTTCAATATCGCGCTTTTGCGGGCCATGGCCTTCGAGATAATGAAATATGACGATACGCCGGTGATGACGATGAGGGCAATCAATACGATGATAAGTATGCTCATGTCCGTTGGTCGTTAAATAAAAGTATATAAGTGGGTTAAGGTTGCAATAAAAAATACCCGCACGGGTTTTCCCTTCTTTCTGTTTGACGAAGCTCCTATCTCGTCATGTGTGGGGCTGCCGTTACTCGCAAACGTCCAACGTCCCCGCGGAGCGGGAAACCTCCCGAAGGAGGGTAAGGCCTGTTTTTGAATTACTGAGCTTGACCCCAATTTTTTAAAGTGTTGAGTTTCGCAAAGCTAAAAAAAGGAATCCGTGCGGGCTTGTTCCTGGTCTATGTAAAGAACGTAGGTGTTACTGTTTGATGTCGTTCAGGTAACTATCAATTTCCCGGCCAATCTCGTCGAGCGCGTCTATTTGGTCGCTCATTGCCCGGTCCATTTCGAGGTTCACTTTGTTAACCGCCACCTGCATGGCTGCCATCGCGAGGTAATCCTCCGGTTCGGCCACAAAGCTGCCTTTGTAGGCAGAGATCAGTTCGTTGATCTCCCGTGCAGCCCGGCGATATTTCTCTTCGTCGTCCTGAGGCACAGTCATCGCGTACTCTTTGCCTGCTATTTTGACCGTTATGCGCCTTGTCCGGGACATCGTGCGTTTATAGTGCTTTTTTACCTGTTCATAAGGGCAATGCAGTTGTCTATCTCACGGATGAGACGGTTGACGCGCAGCCTTGCCGCTCGGTTGTCGGCTTTGGAACCCGCAAAGGCGCGTGCTGTTTCGAGCGTTTGCACCTGTTTTTCCAAAGCGAGGATTTTCTCTTCGGCATTCCGTTTCTGGAGAGCGGTGCGGTCGCGCTCGGCCACGAGTTTCTTCAGTTCGGCGCGCAGCATCCGGTTATCGGCCAATAATTTGCCGACCTTCTCCTTCAGCGAGGCTATGACTGCTTTGCTTTCCACGGGCGGATGTTCAAAGTTTAAAATTCCCCATTCAAAAGTAACAAATTATTACGAATATTCCAATGCCCCGTGCCGGAGTTCGGTCGGGTGGTTAGTCGTTTGTTCTGATTATTAGTGATTTGGCGATGCAGTTGGTGCGTAAAAAATTGTCGCCGCTTTTGGCCGCCGGGCCTCCGGGCCAGCGGCAGGATTTTTACGGTTTCGGGATACCGTAAAGGTCGTAGTCATCCGCTCGGGTGATCCTGACATCGAGGAACTGTCCAGCGGAGAGAGTCCTGTCGCCGGTATTTTCTCGGACGGATTTCCCTGTTTCGGAGGCTGAGATCAGTATTTCGGTATCGACTTCGGGCGAATCGTACTGCGTGCGGCCGATCCAGTAGTCGCCTTCGCGGCGGTCGAGGATCACCCGCTCGGTACGGCCTACCCGACGGAGGTTGTTTTCGCGCGAAATTTCGTTTTGCAGCTCCATGATCCGGTCGACCCGCTGCTGTTTGACCTCTTCGGGTACGTCGTCCTGCAGTTTGGTCGCCGAATAGGTGCCCTCCTCCTCGCTGTACGGAAAGACGCCGAGCCGCTCGAAACGTATGTCGCGGACGAATTGCAGCAACTCTTCGAAATCCTGTTCGCTTTCTCCCGGATAACCCGTCAGCAGCGTCGTGCGCAGCGCGATGCCGGGCACCTCGCGGCGCATTTTTTCCACCAGCGCATAGGTTTCTGCTTTGTCCAACCCGCGCCGCATGCTTTTGAGCTGGCTGTCGCTGATGTGCTGGAACGGAATATCCAGGTATTTGCAGATTTTCGGCTCATCGCGCATTGCGCCGATCACGTCATCGGGGAATTGGGCCGGATAGGCATAGTGAAGCCTGAGCCATTCGATTCCGTCGATGCGGCAAAGCCTGCGCAGCAGGTCGCCGAGCCTGCGTTCACCGTAAAGGTCCAACCCGTAATAGGTCGTGTCCTGTGCGATGACGATCAGCTCTTTTACTCCGCTGTGGGCCAATCCCTCCGCTTCGGCGACGAGCTGTTCCATCGGCACCGAGACGTGTCGGCCCCGGATCAGCGGGATCGCGCAGTACCCGCACCCCCAGTTGCAGCCCTCTGATATTTTGAGATAGGCGTAATGGTGCGGTGTGGTCAGGTGGCGTTCTCCGGTCAGTTCGTCGCGGTAGCGTCCTCCGACCGCTTCGACGATGTCGGCGAGGTTGTTCACCCCGAAATAACGGTCTACTTCCGGAATTTCCTGCTCCAGTTCCTTCTTGTAGCGTTCGGCCAGGCAGCCCATTACGAACAGGTGGTCGATCTCTCCGGCGCTTTTGGCGCTCGCGAAGCCGAGGATCGTATTCACCGACTCCTCTTTGGCGTCGCCGATGAAACCGCATGTGTTGACGACGACGATTTTTGCATCGGTCGTGTTCGAGTCGAACGTGATTTCGAAATTATTGCGGCGTAACTGCGCCATCAGGTGCTCCGAGTCGACGATATTTTTCGAGCAGCCGAGCGTGACTACGTTGATGATCTTTTTTTTCATACGAGAGGATCCGAAGGAACTTTGCCTGCACATGTTTTATTGTGCGGTGTTATTGTTATTTGAAAGGTGGCGTTTTTTATTTCTTATCTTAGGTTTCGATTTTTGCCGGGCAGGCGAGTTCGTCTCATAAATCTTAGCCAAACCCCGCATGGGATAAGTAATGTCGAACCAAACTTCGGTTAATCCGGTTCTGCGGGCATCGTCTTCCCGCAGGACTATTCTGTCGCAGGGAGTGCCGTCTTCCCTGTGAATTAACTCTTGGGATTCGATGCCTTGTATTTTGAGTATTGAGTATAAAAAGGCATATTCATCGGATACATTGACTACGATGAAAGGAACTTCTGCACTACCATTACCCAGCCAGTGCATGGCCGAAAGGCAAGTGAAAAACCGTGCGTAATAGGAGTCGAGCTCTTTGGAGGATTTGGTGCCGAGTTTTTGTGCCAGATTGGCCGCCAATATCAGGATATGGGGAGATGCGGGAGCCTGTTCGAGGGTCTTTTCGCATAGGTCGAAAGCGTCCTCTGTTTTGCCTTGTTGGAGTAGTTGGTTGATTTATTTCGGTAACTGGCATGTGGCCGTAGCTGTCGCGGTATGCATATCCGTAATAGAGGATCATTAGGTTGTTGACATCTTCGTGAAATACCGAGTCCGATTCGTTGATGACTTTGAACTTGTCTGTGAGGTACTGGAACAGGCTGTCGTTTTGCGCAGCGATTCCCCAGACTCTCATGTCCAACGTACTGTCTTGTGCATATGGGAATTTGGCTCGTTGTTCCAGCGTATATGCCATTCGCAGGGAGTCGTCGTGGGGCATCGGTGCCGGATCGTCCAAAACTGGGTTTTGTACTGCGGGCTGATCCTTGTGCTGAATTGTTTGGGCACAACAGAGCAGTGGGGACAGCCAAACGCAAATCGAAATAATGAATTTCATGACTCAGAAATTAGTTGAAAGCTCAGGTGAAGGCTAGTTTGGGTGCGGACGCACCTATTGCTGCCGGTAGATGGCTTTGCCGCTGCGTTCAGCGTTCCATTTTCCGTCGGCCTGTCCCACCGTGAGCGTGCCGTCGCTGGCGGCGCTCCATTGGTGGCCGTCGGAAGTTTTCCGGCGGTTCAGCAGGTAGGATTCCCGGCTGCAGGGCAGGAAGAGTTCCGACTGGAGCGAATCTTTTCCGAAAACCAGGTAGGCGGCCAGCGTGGCGTTCGGATCGGTTGCCGATACCAACCGGGTGCCCGCTTCGAAAATCCGGATGCACTTTTTCTGCACTTGCGACCATTGGTAACCGGCCGAGCCGATACAGCCGTGTTCGTCGCGGTCGCTGCCGGGCATTTGTTGTGCCGCAGCTGCTGTTTCTGCGGGAGTGCCTGCGGTAGCCGGGGTATCACCCGTTGAACCGGCGGTATTCGTCGCGGCAATAGGGGGTGAATCGGTATTTTGTGCGGCATTCTTTTGTTGTTGCGGACCGCATCCCGCCAGCAGCAATCCGAGGCAGAGCGAGGTTGCTATCCAAGGAAGGCGTGTCGTTTTATGCATGTCGTGTGGCTTTTTATGTGTTTGATAATATGCTTTTACGGCGTCTGCGATATTTATATCAGTCCCGGCGTTTGCGGTCCGGCGGAAAACCTGTTTCTCGGATTTTGCGACGGGTGCTTCTTGTACGGTTACGATGAGCCGGTGGCGGCAGTTATAATTTTTCCAACGATCTGCGCACGAGCAGGCGGTGGAACGGACGGACGAAAAAGAAGTATGCTTTTCCCAGTGCGCGGTTGTATTTGACGATCGTAGTCACCGTAATACGTTGGCTTCCGCCGTTTTTAGGCGCGCATAGCAGTGAAACGGCGAACCAAAGATGCTTGTCGTTCATCCCGATTACGATTTCCCGGTCCGATCGGCACAGTATGCGGTTTGCGACCTGTTTTTCCAGGCTGCCGGTTTCGAGCCCGAACGGCTTGACCAGTATGTTCCGGAGTTTCATCAGCGCTCCGGCCAGTGGGGAAGGGTGGGTGAAAATAGCCTGCATCAGTTCCTCCGGTGTGGTTTCATCCCGGCCGGACACCTCTTTGCTGTAAGCGTCCGTATAGTTTGCCGGCAGGTATTGTGCCAGCAGCGATTTGTCCGGTACTGCTGAATTTTCGGTAACCATCTTTTGATCTTTTCCCCTTTTGTTTGGCCGGCTTTTGTCACCTGGGTTTTGCCTGGCGGCTGTTTGCCGTCTGCATTTTGGCGAACCTGCGAGACCTGTTATTTGTCATACCCTATTGTTTATCCCGGGCATTATGAGTGTCGCCAGTGTTACGGAACCAGTATTGCAGTTACTGTGGATGCTACGGTTGCCGCGAGAATCAGGAGTATTGCGGGTGTTGCAGATGCGGTGTGCCTGTGCGCTTATGTGTTTGTGCGCGGTTTACCCGTATGTGGTGTGTTTGTGTTTGCGTGTTCGGGGCCTGTGGGGGCTATCCGAAAAGGCTGTCCACGAACTCTTTGCGGTCGAATACCTGCAACTGGTCGATTCCTTCTCCCACGCCGATGTAGCGTACCGGGATTTTGAACTGGTCGCTGATGCCGATCACCACGCCGCCTTTGGCCGTGCCGTCGAGCTTCGTGATCGCGAGCGAAGTCACTTGTGTCGCCTGCGTGAATTGTTTTGCCTGTTCGAAAGCATTCTGGCCCGTCGAGCCGTCGAGCACGAGCATCACTTCGTGCGGTGCTCCGGGAATGACCTTGGCCATGACGTTGCGGATCTTCGTCAGTTCGTTCATCAGGCCGATCTTGTTGTGCAGACGCCCTGCCGTGTCGATCAGTACCACGTCGGCGTCGTTCGCGACAGCCGAACGGAGCGTGTCGAAGGCTACCGAAGCGGGATCGGAGCCCATCTCCTGGCGGATCATCGGGACGCCCGCGCGTTCAGCCCAGACGCCGAGTTGGTCGATCGCTGCGGCGCGGAACGTATCGGCCGCGCCGATGTATACTTTCTTGCCCGCTTTTTTCAGTTGTGCGGCCAGCACCGATCGTCGTGGTCTTGCCCACGCCGTTGACGCCGACGA
>VOFJ01000846.1_pt1 | contig 22705 bp, 41 predicted proteins | sample 5384081 | NCBI WGS metagenome assembly VOFJ01 (sample SAMN12384729, study PRJNA508395) | human gut metagenome | isolation source: healthy gut I | host: Homo sapiens | reverse complement strand
ATTTATTGTGACTGCTTTTTTTATCTTTATGAAAATAGCCCACGAGGACGGAGTTTCTGGCTATTTTAGATTTAAGGCTCCAGTAGCTTGTATGTTCCAGCCGCTACGGCTGCTATATTTTTCGAAAAAAATATTCCGGAAAAATTTTGTCCGCTACTTTTTCCAGGAGTGTTATAAATAGGACAAATGCTTATTACTCTTCAGACTAAATTCCGAAATGAGAAGGGTTAAAACAAGGAGTGAACCAGGAGGTGATGGTTTTTGGGGAACTTGCAGGAGCATTTATTCAGCAGTTGCTCCTTATGTTGTTGGAACGCTTATTGAAATGGGCGAAATAGTTGTATCTGTTTCGGAGGTAATGGTTGGTGGAGTTGCATTGATTATGTCTGTACTTTGTGTGTCGGATACCGATCCGAGCCCTCATGTACAAAAAAAAGTATACAGATTGTATGAGTACTGATAATAAATATTCAAAAGCTAATAGTAATGGGTGGGGTGATACTTTATGTGCTGCCTGTTTAAGGGCTTGTATTAATAATGGAGGTATTTGGAACTGTAATTAGAATGAATTATCATGAAAGGCTTTGAGATAAGTATTAATGATGCAGCTCCTATTTTAGCCGCATCTGACGATATTGTGACTATTATTATCAGTATAGGATATTCTAATGGAAACTATATGCATGTCGGAGGGATGGATTCTTCCCATTATTATCTTAAGTGGTTCGGGAAACAACCTAAAATAAGTGATAAGATGAAAGTACGGATTTGTGAGATCGATACAGTTTCTCCGTATTATGAAAATTCCCTTCTGATCAGGGAAGAAATGAGAAAAGAATATGACGAACTTAAAAAGCAATTGGAAGAAAGGAGGGAAAATTATGATCGGATTGATTGTAAAATATATGGATAAAATATATAAAGTGGGGACTCCCTGGCGAAGGAGTAACTCTGTCTTCCTTTGCATCGTACGGAAAGAATTTATTCTTGAAGCTGGAGGAATGCAGCATGGTTTCGTGGGTATATTTTTCGAAATCTGAGGGAAGGGATCGAATTTGAGGTGGAAGTGGCTGAATTTGATAAAGCTTCCGAGCCTCTTTCTGAAACGAATCAACCGATAATAGATCCGGATTATCCTCGTGAAGAAGATCCGGATTGGAAACTAAAACATTTCCGGAAATTAGAAAAGATTCTGAAAGAAGAAGGATTGCTTCTGATTAAAGCAGAAGCCTAAGTTGATTAAATGGGCCATTTTTGTAAATGGCTCATGAGCTTTAGGAGAGCGGATCTTAAGACGGAGATACCTCATTGTATGATTCAAATTCTCAGAAGGGTATCTCCTTTGAGCTATTTATTCTAGTCCGGTTTTTTGCTGCTTTATCGGTTATAAAAAGAGTAGAGATGATCGGGTTTACCCCTGATTATTGATTTGTTCGAGTTTTTTCTTTATCTATGATTTTGATTTTTTTGCCGTTCAGTCCGACAATACCTTCTGTGGCAAAATTAGAAAGGGTACGGATAGCATTGGCCGTGGTCATGTTGGACAAGTTGGCCAGATCTTCCCGGGTGAGACAAAATTTTTAACGTACAGCCATCGGCTTCGTAGCCATAAGTTTCCTTTAATACCAGCAAAGCTTCAGCCAGACGTCCCCGGATATGTTTTTGGGTGAGGGTTACCGTACGACGATGCGAAAAACCGAGGTCGGTTGCCAGTGCGCGGATAATACTCATGGCCAGGTCGGGTGTCGTTCGGACGATGTCTAAGATCAATTCGGTTTTAATCCGGCAAACGATAGAATCTTCAAGAGCTTCAGCCGAAGCAATGTGTATTTCTTCGGCGAAGAAAGCTCTGTAACCGATAAAACCGATCGGCTTGGCCATACGAACAATTTGTTGGCGTCCTCCGATGCCCTCTTTATAAATTTTAGCTTTCCCCGTCAAAAGACAATGTAAGCCTGTCGGCATGTCTCCTTCCTGATAAATCAGGTCTCCTTTTTATAGGAAATGCAGACTGTTGTTTCGATAATTTTTTGTTTTGCCGCATACCCTAGTTCTGAGAGTAAGGAATGAGGACTTTCGATACAGATTTGGCATAAACTGTCGTGTAAATCGCTATCAGTGATGATGGTCATAATTAAAAAGGATATTTTCTACCGTATCCGAAAGCTTTTTAGAGATTTTGATGATCGGGGGACATTGAGCTCGTTTGTATTCATTTCGTTTTTACCATTTGAATGACTTTTTTTCGACAGTAGCTTTCGGGTAACCTGCCTTTATAATCATTTCCGGTGAATGGTTTTCCTCCAGGTATAGTTTTTAAGATACCGTCCAATTCGTTGTAGTCCGGTAAAGAGTCCTGATCTTTTTTGATTCGGCCGTAATTCGGCTGATGGTGCTTTTTGTATAGTATTTTCCGGAATGATGATCTGATTCCGGTTGATATATCGGGCTAACGCATAGATATCGGTTTTAAAAACGTCTCCGATTGTACCCAGTGAACCGCAGAGATCGCCGTAAAGCGTGCCGTATCCGACAGCTGCTTCACTTTTTTATTGGAAGTATTCAGGGGAATATAACCGTATTTGTTAGACATGGCCATAACCAACATTCCCCGGGTACGAGCCTGAAGATTTTCTTCTGCTACATTGAAGGGCTGGTCTTTGAATAAAGGATGTAAGGCTTCCAGATATTGTTCGTAGATTGCTTTAATGGCAATGGTTTCATGGGGCATTCCGATATTTTTTTCTGCCAGCGCTAATGCGTCTTGAACCGAATGTTCGGTGGAATAACATGAAGGCATTAAAAGTCCCATAACATTTTGTGCTCCTAAAGCTTCGGCAGCCAAAGCAGCGACTACGGCGGAATCGATACCTCCCGATAAGCCTAAGATAGCTTTTTGAAAACCGTTCTTTTCGAAGTAATCCCGGATACCGAAGACCAATGCTTTATGGAGCAGAGCGATCCGGTCTTGAGAAACAGGTGATTGAAGTGTAGGGGTACCTAATTTATTGGTATCGATAAGCTGAAAGTCTTCTGCAAATTCGTTCAATTGGCAAAGCTTTCTTCCCTTTGTAGTTATAAACCATTGAATTACCGTCGAACAGTACAGAAGTATAACTTCCTACATGATTGACAGCGATCAGGTTTTTATTGTATTTTTTTGAGCCAAAGTGGCCAGTACTTTCCGCTTTTCCCGGCTACTATCGACAGTAAAAAGGAGTCATACCGATAAAGATGACAAAGCTATCTGTTTTGTCGATGTATTCCGATTCGTATTCGTCGAATAAAATCCGTATATTTTGATTTTTATACCGGATCGGCGTATTATCTTCTCCTGCGATAAAATAACGGCTTTCACTGAAAATATCATAATCACTCAGGATGTTTTTTGAACACCGTCTACCACTTCCCCATGCTGAATAAAATAGGCTGAGTTGTACATAATACCATTTTTCGCTATCCAAATTCGGTGCTCCTACAATAGCTGCAATTTGAGTACATGTGGCTGCGATTTTTTTCTACGGCCATACGACAGGCATTTACAAATTCCTCTCTCTCCAGTAAATCCTGGGGCAATGCGCCGGAAACAGCCAGTTCCGGGAATAGGATCAGTTCTGCTTTTTGATTTTGAGCCTTTTGGATCGCAGAAATGATTTTTCGCTATTTCCTTGAATATCTCCGGCTTTATAATTTAATTGTGGTATAGCAATGATCATAATTTAGTGTATTACAGGTTAAAAAGTCGTTCTGAGTCTCAGAGATTCTTACCGACTTTAAGCAACTATCGTATTACCTTTTTATCTTTTCGTTTATCTTTGCCGTAAAATTACGATTTTTAGTATCAAAATAATTAAAAATGGCCTTGAAGTTTCTTTTTTAATTCTAATAATTCTTGGTTTTTGGTTTTCCGGCTGTAAGAGAAATCCGGCTCCGGAAGTTAGGAATTTATTGAAAGATACGAAGATCGGAGATTTATTTCGTTTAGATACAGCGATACCCGATTGGGGTGCACTGTATGAAAGGTAGAAAGTAAAAATAGAAAAAGGGTGATGGAAAAAAAAGATTAGAAAACAGATTCGGGAGATAAAAAAGCAGTATACGCTAGAGGATAAGAAAAGAATGTCCGCTTCGGTTTGGCAACAGGTGGAGCATAATGAGGTATTTCAACGGGCCCGGGTAGTGCTGGCTTATTGGTCGATGGACGACGAAGTGTTTACGCATGACTTTGTTTGTAAATGGGCAGAAGAAAAGACCATTTTATTACCTTGTGTAAAGGGGGATGAATTGAAATCCGTTATTTCGACGGCCGCGAAAAAATTGTGTCCCGGAGAAGGGTATGCTATTCCGGAGCCTGTCGGCCGGCTTTTTACCGATTTGAATAAAATCGATGTCATTTTGGTGCCGGGCGTCGCTTTTGACCGGACTTTGAATCGTTTAGGCCGGGGAAAGGCTTTTATGATAAGATATTGTCACAGACGAAGGCTTGTAAAATAGGGATTTGTTTTGATTTTCAGTTGTTAGACCGATTCCGACCGAAGTGCACGATGTCAGGATGACTCAGGTGATCAGTAGTCGGTAAGACTATAATAAATAAAGCGGAGCAAGAGCCCCGCTTTATTTTTTTTCATGCTGTTATAATATTTAAGCCTGTTTGATAGCTTCAACCGGGCAAACACCAGCACAAGTACCACAATCTGTACATGCATTAGGGTCAATTTCATAATGATCAGCACCCATAGAAATTGCTCCTACCGGGCATTCTCCTTCACATGTGCCGCATGAAATACAGTCATCAGATATTACGTAAGCCATTTCTTTATTTTGTTTAATTGATTAATAATGGGCAAAAAGTATAATCATTATTTGAAAGAAAAAAGTTTTTATTTGTTTTTTATATTTTCAAATCCGTTAGAGACCTCATATTTAAATTTATTTCCTATCTTTGCCCCCTGATTTTACGGGGAATAATTGAAATCGTGTAATGGGGAGACAGACTGGCTTATACCCCCGGAGTTGAAATCTGTTTCTGAGTAGCACAAAAAAAAGATTTATTATGCAAATATTTGAATTACAGGGAGAATTGAGAACTGATCTGGGTAAAAAAGCGACTAATCTGCTGAGAGCTGAAGGGAAAGTACCTTGTGTTCTTTATGGTGGTAAAGAAAATGTACATTTTTCAGTGGTTGAAAAAGATTTGCAAAAATTGCTTTTACACTCCGGTTGTATACATCGTAAAAGTAAATGTAGCAGGACAGAGCTACGAAGCTGTTATGCGTGAAATCCAGTTCCATCCCGTAAGCGACCGTGTATTGCACATGGATTTCTATCAGATCTCCGAAGATAAACCAGTGATAATGGAAGTGCCTGTTAAATTACAGGGATTTGCTGAAGGTGTACAGGCTGGTGGTAAACTTTCTTTGGTAGTTAGAAAATTGAAAGTGAAAGCTATTCCTGCTAATCTGCCGGGAGAAATTGTATTGATGTAACGAATCTGGGCTTAGGAAAATCTATTAAAGTGAAAGACCTGTCTTTTGGAAAAACTTTGAGATTGTAAATGCGAAAGAGGTGGTTGTTGCACAAATTAAACTGACTCGTGCTGCCCGTGCTGCTGCTCAGGAAGGAAAAAATAACAGATAAATTATGAAGTATCTTATTGTTGGGTTAGGAAATATCGGCCCGGAATATCAGGATACGCGACATAATATCGGATTTAATGTATTGGACGCTTTTGCTAAAGCGTCCAATGCTGTTTTTGAAGATATGCGTTATGGGGCTGTTTGCGAAATGAAATTGAAAGGTCGGACCCTGGTCTTGCTGAAACCCAATACATACATGAACCTGAGTGGTAAAGCTGTCAGTTATTGGATGCAAAAAAAAAAAGATCGCTCTGGAAGATTTGTTGGTTATTGTCGACGACCTGGCCTTACCTTTCGGGAAGATGCGTTTAAGAGCACAAGGAAGTGACGGAGGACATAACGGCTTGAAAAAAATATCAATGCCTTATTAGGCACCTCTGCTTATGCCCGTTTGAGATTCGGTATCGGTAATGATTTCCTGAAAGGACAGCAGATCGATTATGTGCTGGGAACATGGCAGGGCGAAGAAGCTGAAAAATTACCGGCTTTGTTGGAACGGGGTGGAGAAATTATTACTAGTTTTGTATTACAAGGTATTATAAGGACAATGAATACTTTTTAATACAGACAGAAAGTAAAAAATTAAAGGCGGAAAGGCTTAATTAGTGAAATAGTGGAGGAGAAAGTAAGAATAGATAAATGGCTTTGGGCAGTCCGGATATTTAAAACTCGTTCTCTGGCTGCTGAAGAATGTGGCAAAAGGACATGTTACCATCGGAGATGTACATGTCAAGGCTTCCCGTGAACTGAAGGGAGGCGAGATTGTGAAAGTAAGGATTCCGCCTATTGAACGGCATTATCGGGTGAAGGCACTTACGGCGAAGCGGATGTCGGCACAATTGGCGGTTGATTTTGTGGAAGAGGTGACTCCACCTGAAAATTTGGCTTTGTTGAATGCGGTAAAAGTTTATGGCTTTGAATCGCGTCCCCGGGGGGTTAGGGCGTCCCACGAAACGTGATCGCCGGATGATCGATAAAATGAAAGAAGGAGATGATTACGACTTGTAACCTATAAATTAAAACCAGATCGTATTGTGTTAATAGCCAGAGAGAAAAAAAGAATAATATTGCCGAATATATTTTGTATATGTGGCAGCTTGAAGATATGCTCCGGGCTTTGAAGCTGGATATGGAGCAGGTGGATCGTTATCTGGTGGCCGGTTTCCAGGCGGATGAACGGACTTCGAAGGAAATTCATGATTGGTATGATAACCTGATCGCTATTATGCAAAAAAAAAAAAGTGGAAGAGAAAGGGCATATTCAGGCCCTGAAAAATACAGTGGATGAACTGACCGAATTACACTTTTTCTTGTTGCACCAGGCTCATGACGGGAGATATCGGCAATTGGTGACCCAGGCGGCCGGAAATCTGGTGGAGTTTCGTAGGAAAGCCGGTGTGGACGATACGGTCTCGGATGTGGAATTGGCTTTAAACGGTTTGTATGGACAGCTGATGCTGAAATTACAAAAACGGGAGATTCATCCGGAAACGGTAGCGGCTATGGAATCGTTCAGTAAAATGATCGCTTATCTGGCTGCCCGTTACAAACAAATGGAAGAAGAAGCTGAAAAAATTCAAAATTTTAATCTGATAGAATATGAAAGTGCTAATTGCAGTGTTGTTGCCTGTTGGTTGCGGGAATTCAATCGAAAGCCGAAACCAGTGAGAAAAAATATGAAAAAACTTATCCTAAAGCCGGGATCGAAGAGTTGGTGTTGTCCAACCAATATGGAAAAATGGAAATTGTTCAGGTGGATGGAGATGAGATCAAAGTAGCTGTAGCCATGAAGGTGACTGCTAAATCGGGGGTGAAAGCGGATGAAACACTCGAATTGATTCAGATAGGAGAAACGATTACCGGGCAATATCTCAATTTTAAGACCGAATTCGGGAAAGACATGGGATTGAAGCAGTTTCTGACCAACACGACATTAAATGTCGATTATAAAAGTATCTGTTCCGAAAGGAATCAAGTTGAGATTGATCAGTACAAACGGCAATGTATACCTGACTAATTTTTCAGGTGAGGTAAATGCGGATATTCGTGTCGGGGATTTTAAAGCGACTGCTTTTGAGCGGAGGAGAATTGTACATCAAGCAAGAGAAAGGAATTTTCAATGTAGAAGAGGTGGCTTTGATGAAAGGGAGAGTTTCGAATTGTACCATTCGGATTGCTTCCGGTGATGATGTTCGGTTAGAAACCAATGCTTGTGACGGAGAGTTGGAATCGATGGGTAAGCTGAACTTGCGCTCTTCCGGCGGGACAATGAAAATCGGGGATGTGGAAGAATTGACCGGTAGCTCGTCTTTTACCAAATATGAGGTACAGGATTTAGGTAGTTATGTGGATATGGATATGAAAATGGGGGAAATGAATATACGCAATATACAACTGTTGTTTTCCGAGATCCGTTTGAAAGGTTCTTTTACTAAAGTCGGGCTGACTTTTGAAAAAAGATGCCGGTTATCATTTGGAAATCAAGCATAACAAATCGTTGAAAATGGGGTTGCCGGATGGAATGGAATTGGAACAAAAAGTCTGCATCTGAAAGGAATATGACCGTCAGCTCTCGAAATTCGTAGGCAATCCGAAATATACCGGAGAGGTTTTACTGGAACTTTCCAATGGTAGTCTGTATATTCAATAAGGAAAAGTGCGGGTTATTCTCCGTTGATTTGCAAATAATATCCTTTATTGTAGAGGCTGACGATGTGCGGGGCAGGGTCGGCAGTGAGCAGTTTCCGCAATTGAGAGATATAGTTTTGTAGTAAAGTGATTTTGCTTTTTGCTGTCGTTGTGCCAGAGTTGCCGGCAGATATCGGTGGCTGCACGGCATTGCCGGGGCGGACGGCATAAGAGTACCAGCACTTCTCCTAATGCGCCGGTCAGGGGAATGATGTTGGGACCGATACGCAGCGTAAAACTGTCGGTGCGGAATGTGGTGAGCTCCGAGAGCCGGAGGACGGTTTCTCCGGCGGAATCATTCGTTTTGCCGGAGGCATGGCGTTGCCATACGGCAGCGATGCGGGCACAGATTTCTTCGATATCGGCTTCTTTCCGGATAAAGTCGGCGGTGCCACTTTTCAGCGACGGGACGCAATATTCGTTGTACGAACTCAGGATGAGCACCGGAATTTCCGCATTTGCCTGTCGGATTCGTTCGAATACTTCCAGACCGTTGAGGCCGGGCATCCGGAAGTCCAGCAGTACCAGATCGGGGGAAATTCGTTGGAAAGTCTCCCAGGCTTCATCGCCGCTGTATGTCGTCACCACCTCATAACCTTCTTCTTCCAGAATTTCGGTCATTTCCTTTGCGGTGAGGCGGTTGTCTTCGGCATAAAGTAGTTTCGGTTTGCTGTTCATAGTGATGAATTTGACGACGGAAAATTAGAGATTTTAATTAAATGTACCAATTTTTTATTCCCATTCGATGGTTTTGAATTTTTCGAGCAGCAGATTGATCTGCCCTAATAACTCCCTGTAAATTCCGATATTCCGGTCGAGGGTTTCACCGAGTATCTCCGGATCGGCGGTTTGCGGATACCGGATGTCCCGGAGCCGGGGTTGCAGGCTGCGGATAAAAAGCTGCACCTCTTCGCGCTGGAAGCGTACGAAAGCTTGCTGGTGCCGGGCCATGTCCGTGGCGATCCGGTTGAACCGGATGGTCACCGACAGTCCCGCTAAGGCCAGGAAGAGCCCGAATCCGTAACGGCTGAACAACCGCAGCCAGGGATAAGCAAACTGTACTTCTAACCGGTGGCCTTCGACATAACCGAGCGGTAGCGAACACTCTACCGGGAGAAATAATGCCTGTTGCTCTGTCCCGGCTCGGTCGGTCGTCCGGCCCGCAGCATCGATGCGCCGGAATACCACCGGCAGACGGTTGGCGGAATACTTCCGGTAAGCGGAGAGCAGACTGTCAATACTCCAGTTGGTGGTGTCGCGCAGGTCATAAGACAGACGTTGATATATATGAGATTGATTGACCTGGGTGCCCATGGCCAAGGTCGTATCCTGACCGTTGTGTGTCACCGTAATGGTCTTGGCTTCGAAATCATTGCAGAAACAGTTGGTGTCTTCCCGCCATTTAAAAAAATTCTTATTGTTTTTAAAAATGGCTTCGTCGAGGTTCGGGAGTTCTTCGTTGACGAAGGCTCTCCGGTCGGCGATATATAGGTTGCCTGTCCAGAATAGTGCGGCAAACATTATGGCGACGATGAAACAGGAGTAGAACCGGGGGGATAGGTGAATCTTCCGGGAGCGGTGTTTTTGGCCGGGAGTGAATGTCAGTATAAAACGGCTGCCGTGTCCCGGCCGGCTGTCGAGGCGGAGCCGTGCTCCTATCCGGCGGGCGGTATTCCGGATATAAGCCAGCCCTATCCCGTGGTTGTCGCCTGTCGGAACGGAACGGAAGCCGGGACGGAAAATCCGGCGGTGCAGGCGGCGGGGAATACCGGTGCCGTTGTCCTCGACCGTGAGGCGCAGTCGTCCCCGGCGGACGGCATCACAGATGACGGTGACGTTTGCTTCGGGTCCGGCATGGCGGAGGGCATTATCGATCAGGTTGCCCGATAATGTGCGATAAGTGAAAGGAATCGCCCTGCACGATCGGCGTGTCGAGCCGGTAGTCGACAGCGATACGCGAGGCATCGCCCCTGCCTCCGTAGCGGGCGGCCACTTCTTCGAGCATGCTCCGGAGATCGAATCCGGCCGTTTCTGGGTTCGTCCCCCAGTAGCCGGCCGAGCGGTCGATAAGTTGCGTCATTTCGTCGGTGATGGCTGCAAGCAGGTGACGGCATACATTCAGTTTTTCGTGTATTTTTTCTGCCGGCCATTCGCCGGCATGTTGCAGCAGGTGTTGTTCGATATGGCAGCTGGTACAAAACGGGTTTTTCAGGTCGTGGATAAAAAATAAGTTGCTTTTCCGTCAGGAGGTGATTGCGTTGCCGTCTCTTTTCCCGCCGGAGAATGAGCAGGCCGAAAGACAGGGCAAATAGAAACGGGACGATGGAAAGCAACAGACCGTAACGTTGTCGCAGCCAAAAGTGGTTGAAGGGAAAATCGAACCAGGCCGTGAGTGTATCGGGTTCGAGATTGCCTAATTGGAATTGCGCGAAGTCCGGTTGCCGATACGGTTTCCGGCAGTCCGCCGGATAACGGTCGATGATTTTTCCCGTTGTATCCTGCCGGATAAAAACGGGGTTCAGGTCCTCCCAAGGGCAGAAATGCCGGAACCAGGCGGCAAGGCTGTCGATATTCCAGCTTTCCCGATTGAAATCGTAAAGTTTACGCCTGTAAAAAACAAGAAATAGTTGGCTATTCGTATCTATGTGAAAATATTTCCCTTTATAGGTATATGTCATGATCAGGCGCCCCTTCATACTAAAATCGTCAAGTCCGTTTGTCTCTTGTATGGGGCAGGTATGTATTTCTTCTTTTTATGGCATCTTCTATAAATTTTCCCGTAACATATCGGAAATCTCTTCTTTCCGCATGGTAAAGAGAATACAACCATCCTGCTTCCAGAAGCAATAATAGATGATCATCAGGTGGATATATCCGGATATGGAAAGGTGGCTTTTTTTTCATTCGGTTAAAAATAGATTACTTTGAAACAATATCCAATTTTTTTCATGCCGGAAAAACGGAAAATTTTAAGAACAATTTGAGAACATTGGCTATTGGGCGGACCGGAAAAATATCATAAACTTATCCCAAATTTTCAAGTGCTAAGATTAGATATCGGAATGAATACGACTTTTTTTTGAAAAACGGACGGATGGTCCTCGGTATTTTGTTTGTTTTGGGATGTTGTGCCTGTTCGGACGAAAGTGTGCCGGCCGGGAAGGTTACGGAAGAATCAGTATACGACCGTATGGGGCGGTTGCATAATGAAGGATTGGATTATGTTTTGGAGCGGATTTCGGAGGAGGCTCCGTTTACCCGCAGCGGGGCACGGAAACTTCCGCCGGCAGAAGAAATCCGGGATATGTGCGACGATTTTGCCCGTATGTGCGGATATGTCTGTCCGGCCCGGACAAGGGCCGGCAGTGAAGTGTCCGATGATTTTTCTTTTCTCTCCGTTGCGCAGCAGGAATGGGTCGGTCGTTTGAAATCGGAGGTGGGACGGGTGACACCTGAGCGGACAGAAGATTTTGCCATAGCTGTCGGACGGCTGGAACAACAGGTGGAGCTGGATGATCGTCTCGCTGCTTCCGAACGGGAGATCGTGCGCTATGCCATGGCCGTATGCCGTTATTCCGCGGTCTATTGGGCGGAAAACTATGAACGTTGGATGACGGAATTGTTCGGGGTGGGTAAGTTGCCTTTGAATCGTATGCGGACAAGGAGTGAGGAGGAGAGGTTTGTAACGAAGGAATGGTGGGAGAACTATAAAACCGTTGTTTGGAGCGATGGTATGAGTGCGGTTCGGCGAGGGGAAGGTTATTATCTCCAGGGAGCTGTTGCCGGGTCTGTTATGAAATATTTGGATCAGTAGTATCTGCCTGTGCGGGATTTTTAATAAACCTTTAAAAAGTGAATCTATGAAAGTAAAAATCGTTCAACGGAAAAAATCCGCAGAAACCCGATGAACCGGGTAAATTCTACGGTCAGCCGGTGCTCGACGGAGTGGTTGGAATGGATATGATCTGTCGTCAGATTGCGGGGCGTTCGTCGCTTACGGCCGGGGATGTAAAAAATGTGTTGACTAACTTTCTGGACGAGTTGCCTACTTATATGCTGATGAACCGCTCGGTGCAGTTGGAAGATTTCGGCATATTGCGGATCTCCTTCGGCAGCGAGGGGGTGGACCGGGCAGAGGATTTCTCGTCTTCTTTGATCCGTGGTGTAAAAATTGTTTTTACGCCGAGTGCAAAGATGAAGGAGCGGGTGAAATCGGAGATTACTTTCGAAGTGGTCAACAGACCGGCGCCTTCGTCGTCTTCGGATACTCCCGGGGAGTCTGATTGATTGAGGGGAAGATGGCAGGTACTGCTATGAAAATCAGGTGGGTGTTGCGGCATAATCCGCAGAACCGTTTGTTGCCACCGAAATATTATGCTGCGCCGGTTTTTGCCGGTCGGCGGGATGCCGGGGAGATGATCCGGCAGATCGCCGGCCGGTCGGTTCTCTCGGCTGGAGACATTGTGGATGCGTTTGCGAATGCCGGAGAAGTGGCTGCCAACTGGCTGGCGGCCGGTTGTTCGGTGGAATTGCCGGAAATCGGCAGTTTGCTCCTGGAATTTTCGAGCGAGGGTTTTGACGATCCTGCCGATTTCCGTCCTGAGTCCCTGCGGGGGGTACGGCTTCGTTTCTATCCTTCCCGGCAATTGATGAAAGCGATAAAATCGCAATTGAACATATCTTTACCGGAATAGGGCCGGTTGTTTTCGGATTTTCTCCCGTATGTTTCGGTGAAAATATACGGGAGAAATTTCGGTTTGGTAGTACGAAATTGAAAAAACAAGCGCTTGTTTTCAGGAAAAGATACGGACGGATTTTTTGAAAGATACGGATGAATTTCGGAAAAGAAATAAAGAGGGCCATAAGAACGGCAGAGGGCCGGAGAAGAATCTTTTTCCGGTTTTTCCTGTTGATCGTTCTGGGAAATGTATTTTATTTTCCGGAGGGGTATGCCGACCGTTTTTTTACGCCGGGAATGCTTTGGACAGGGATTGCGGTGGGCGTGTCGGGGATGTTGTTTCCGTTCGTGGTGTCCGGACGTGTCGGTTTACCGGGACTGGCGTGTGTGGCTGTCGGGATACTGGCGGTGGTGGGCGGAAAGTCGGCCGGTGGCTTTTTTGCGTGGCAGACTGCGGCGTGGGGAGGGGCTATGTGGCTTTTATTCGTGATGACGGGATATTTTTCCGCCTGGGGGAAACCGGCCGACTGGTATGGGGGATTGTCGTTCGTGGGCGCGGTGGAAGCGTTTGCCGGAATCGGGCAATATGCCGGGATATGGCCGGTGTATAGTGCTTCTTTCCCGGTGACGGGGACATTCGACAATCCGGCAGGACTGGCGGCTTGTCTGGCAATCTGTTTCCCGGCGGCGCTTTATTTTATGGCTTCACGTCCTGTCGGTGCGAAAGTGTGGGGCGGATTATCGGCATTATCGATGGGGGCTGCGGTGGTTTTATCGGGTTCGCGCACCGGGATGGTGGCAGTGGGATGTCTGGCTGCGACTTCTGTTTACCGTTTCTTTTTGGGCGGTCGCTGGCCGGCTTGGAGGGTAAGGGCGGCGTTTGTTTCAGTGGGGGCGGTAATGCTCGTCGGCCTGTATTGCTGGAAGAAAGATTCGGCGGACGGTCGTCTGTTGGTATGGAATTGTTCGTTGGAGATGCTGGCCGATGCTCCCCTGACGGGACATGGACCGGATGCTTTTCAGGCGGAATATATGGATTATCAGGCCGGCTGGCTGGCGGAGCATCCGGAGGAAAAATGGGAACGGTTGGCCGGTAATGTCAGGCATCCTTTTAATGAGTATCTGCGGATTGCTGCCGAATACGGAGTGGCGGGACTGCTACTGGTTGCCGGGGTGATATGGCTGTTGTGGCGATGGTATCGTCGTTGCCGTCCGGAGGACCGTCCGTTGTACCGGAGTATCGGAGGGGCGGGGATTTGCGGTTTGTTTTCCTATCCGCTGAATTATCCGGCGGTATGCGTACTTTTGGTGTTGCTGCTGGGGGTGATTGTGCGTGGACGTCCCGTTTGCTTTTATGGAGGCCGGTGGTTTAAAACCGGAATAGGGGCTTTGGCCGTAGCGGTGTTGGCGGTTACTTTATATTGGAACCGGGCGGAACGTGAATGGCACCGCATTTCCTGTTTGTCTTTAAACGGCCGGACGGAGGAGGTGTTGACCGATTATGCCCGTTTATATCCTTTTATGCGCGAAAATCCCTTATTCCTTTACAATTACGGGGCGGAGCTGCATGTGGCGGGATTGTGGACGGCAAGCCTGAGTATATTGACAGAATGTGTCCGGGGCCTGAACGATATGGATGTACAGATGTTGCTGGCCGATAATTATAGCCGTTTGGGTGAATACGACCGGGCGGAACGGCATTACCGCCGTGCTGCCCGGATGTGTCCCAACCGTTTTATGCCGCTTTACCGTTTGGTGAAACTTTACGGGCAAACGGGGCGTGATGCCGAAGCCCGTCAGTTGGCCGGAGAGATTATCGTAAAGCCGGTGAAAGTGCCGTCGTTCCGGGTGGACCGGATGAAACGCGAAATGGAAAAGTATTTGCGAAAACCCTGACCTTCAAATCTTGTGCCATTCATGGATGTCGATATGCTCAAAATGTTCATGACGGATTGGGTGATTTTGAGAACAATTTGAGAACATTGGCCACTGTCCGTTTGATTGCTTATGTATAGTTTTGTCGAACTGGTAATTTGAAAAATCATTTAATATTTTAAGGTATGAAAAAGAGGATGTCGTTGTATACCTGGATGATCGTGGAAATTTCATATTCCCTTTTATGAATGTTTTGTTTCCTTATCTTTATTGGAGGCAGAATCGGCAAACGGAAGATACAGCCTTTACGAAAGAGGCTTGTAATTTGTTGAATTTTCAAATATTGTTTTCTTTTTATTATGATAGGGGTATTCGTATTTGGATGGTATCAGGCAATTGTGGGTTGGAGTATGGATGAGGCAGCTTCTTTCGGTTTTATGAAATGGGGATTGGTGGTTATGACGATGGTAAATATTATTTATCCGTTGGTAGTTATGCTTATTACTTCAGTCGGAAAGAAGACGTTTCGGGCCTGGCCGCCGACAATACCGTTTTTCCGGGCTTGAACAAGTGATGTATATTTCCGTTTAATGGAATCAGATGGTCATTGTGCTTTTACTTGTGTTAAGGAAAGAAAGAATCGTGGGAAAGTAAATTGATTAAATTTTTATATATGAAACTTCATGTTATTTTTAGATTAGCTACGTCACTTTATCGGAGTTGTTTTGTGTATGTTTTTGTCTTATTGTGTTTGGCTGGATTTTTGAATTCTTGCGAAAAGAGAAGTTCTGAAGGGTGATGAAAAGATCGTTCAGGTAGAACCTGCTACCCTGGCAAGAACAAATAAAATATGCGCAGAATAGAAACAGAATCGGCACAGAAACTTATAATTCCGATAGACCTTGTCTTTTGAACTACACCTATAAAGGGAACAATTGAGTCGGAAACCGAACGTCAGAAATTATTGGAAGAACTTTTTTGCCGATACCACTATGGTGGTTTGGTATAAGGACTTTTGGCATTTTGAAATTCTTTCTTTAAAAAGAGGCTAAGGAAAAGGCAAAGGTTAGTGGAGGTGAACCTTATGTTTTAATTGAAGAGCAACTCCGTACAGGTATTTGTATCGGGATGGAGATGGTCGATCTAAAGTGGCTGTATAAGGGAAAAACTTATCATTCTACAGCTATTGTTTCTAATGAACATGGGGGTTTTGTATACGAACATATCGGTTATCGTGTGATCGATGCAGAAGAAGGTAGCTTTCAGGAAGACGATTATTCAGAAATGAATTCTTTACGTACAAAGACTTCTTCGGAAGGTGATGGGTCTGGATCCTAATCCCGGTGGCGGAAGCGATATAATACTTAGATTTACTAAAATGAATTCTGTTAAAAATGCAGCAGGGATGGTGGTTGCAACCTATAATATAACAGTAAGATCTGTTTTTAATAGTGCGGGAATATTAATTGATCGTAATTTGAATGCAACTCACTCTGCGGCTTATGGATTTACTTGTACGGCTGATGTTCGGACAGTAAGCGGAACATTATATTCTTCCAAATATCATGAATTTGCTTGGGGATATAGCTATGGTTCAGGTGTTTCTGTCTCATTAGGTTGGAATGGTTCTGGCTTTACGATATCGGGTGGAGGACAGGGAGCTACCGGGACAGAGATTCATAGACCATAAATAGAAAGAATCAATATATTATCCTGTTTTTTAGATATGAGAATGAGGAATCGAGAAAGGATATTAGAGGAAGATGCTTGTTAAAATATAGAATGATTGATTGATATTGACAATTAATAATGTGATTATGGAAAAAAAAAGGGATTTATTGGTTTTTAGGACTTTTAATAACAGGAATGTTTTGTGTTTCTTGTAGTGAAAATGAAGATGTTTCAGTACAGAGAAGGGTAACGGAGGCAGAATCTTCATTGAATCTTATAGCTCGAATGGGGTTAAAATTATTTCTGACATTGCAGAATTGAAGAAAAAATTGAGCGAAGCGGTGGAAACACTTCAAGAAGATGAATTTGAAATCGTAGCTATTGATTTTTTTTCCCTTTGGTTGATAATTATTGTGTTAAAATAGTATACATGAAAAGTAATGGAAAAACAGGCTCTCTTGCTATATCGGATTTTGAATATTAGTCATCGGAAAATTTGATACGGATGAGAACACGTTCAGAAGATAGTGGTTCTGGTAATGTATAGACTTATCGTAAAAATCGCAGTTATCCGAGAGAATGTTCCGAAATATATTATCTTCCTGATCGTTGTTTGATCTTTTTTGCCTGAAGCGGAATATGCTTCGGATAGAAATATTACTGTAAAACCGATGATGGTGCCTTTGTTTCGTGGGATCGGATTAAATGCAAAATGGAAGAGTATTTACAAAAAGAACTAATTTATCAAATCTTGCGCCATTTATAGATGTCAATATTCTTAAAATGCTCATAATGGACTGGGAAAATTTTGAGAACAATTTGAGAATATTGCTTATTGTCCAAATTATTGATGAGTTTTATTTTTTGATGCCATAAACTGGAAGTTGAAAATTATGAAGAAATGGTTGTGTAAAATTTGTTTTTTATGGGAAAATAAAAAATCGAACAGTTGTAATTTTTTGTTGGTTGGATTGTTTGTAAGTCTGGGTTTTGTATATGTTTTATTGGTTAGAAATAAACGTCTGAATAAAGAAAATCGGTTATTACAACGCCAATATGAAGCTGTAGATAATGCTTTATTTCGTATGGAGGAAATGCAGAAGACTTACCTTCAGTATGAAAATATGAAAAAAATCGATGATATTGATTTGAAAACTGGAAACGGATTCTATATTAAAATTATCCTCTTTGCTTGATGATAAGAAAAAAAAATTGTTGTAAGAATTAGTAATGCGGCTTGTGTTAGTTGTATACAGGATTTTTGTGCTGTGTTGTTTCAATATTTTTCTGGTTCAGAAATTATTTATATTTCGGATTATGGATCTGCTAAAGAACTGTTTTTTATGAAACAAATATTAGGTATAGAAAAATCAGGTCTATAGAGTGGAAGCGTTAAAGTTGCCTATTGATAAAGAAAAGAAATTTTATGTGTTTATTATAGATAAAGATTTGTCGATAGAAAAGTTTTTTTACCACATTATGAGCAAAAAAAGGATTAATGATCTATTATTTGGATTTATTGAAAAAAAAACGCTATAGCTATTTTGAATTATTGACTTAAAATTTTTGAATTATGAAAACTAAATTTTTGCTTCCTCTATGTATTTCTGTTGTTATGGGAGCGATGGTATTCATTTCCTGTGAACATGAACAAAAATTATTCTGAATCAATTCAGAATGAAGAGGTAAACCAATTTTTGCAATCCTCGTATGGAAAAGATTTTTTGGAAAATTTCCATTTTCAAATAGAGGATTTAAATGTTGAGAAGTTAGCGTCGTTATCACAAAAAAATGATGTGAAATTATTATGTATTCCTGTAACTAAAAAATGAAAAAAAGAATTAGGAAGATTATGTGTTATTTCTAATTCGCAAGGGAGAATATTTCAGGCTTTGTATGAAGATTGGAGTGAAGTTAATACAGAAGAAGGAGGAATGATGAAAGTATTTACAACTGATCATCAATATTTAGCGACATGGACAGTTACTCCGGAAATTGATAAATTTGCTTTAAAATTAACCGAAGTTGCTGATGTCTTTGATAATGGTATTGATCGGGTAAAAACAAAAAAACAGAATTTCCTGCAAAAACAGATAGTAATTGTACTGCTAAATGTTATGCTGCAGCAAAAGAAGCCTGTGATGCAGATCCTGAATGTAAAAATTTTATGTGATTTGATTGATATGGCTACGGGTTGTATGGCCTCTCTTTCTATTGCAACAGCATGTGCTATTTATTGTAACTTTTGAATAAAAAAGACTCAAGTTATAGAGTTTATAGAATGTTGAATAAAACTTATTGGTAATTAGGATGATGAAAAAGAGAATATTATTGTATGTTTGGATGATCGTGGGAAATTTCATATTTCCTTTTATGAATGTTTTGTTTCCTTATCTTTACTGGAAACAGAATCAACGAACGGAAGATGCAGCTTTTTACGAAGGAGGCTTGTAATTTGTTGAATTTTCAAATACTGTTTTCTTTTTATTATGATAGGGGTATTCGTATTTGGGTGGTATCGTGCAATTGTACATTGGAGTGTGGGTGAAGTTGGAGGTTGGGATTTTATCAAATGTGCATTTGTGCTTTGGTTGGCGGTGAATGTCGTTTATCCGTTGTTTATAGTATTTATTACTGCCGTCAAGGGAAAATCTTTTTTCGGGCTTGGCCGCCGACAATACCGTTTTTCCGGGCTTGAACAAGTATTTTTAGAGAAAGAATTTTATAAAACGATATATCGAAAAACATTAAGCGATGAAAACTTTAATCATTTTAGCGATTGCTATTTTAGGGTGTGTGAACGCCATGGGGCAACAAACGGTAGATCTGGACAAGGCGAGCCAGAGATTGAAAAAATCCGATTTGCCTTTCAAAAGTTGTAAGGTGATGGCTTATACGAATCAGGGGTAGAGTATCGGGGCAAGGCTTGTGCTACATACCGGGATCTAAGCCGGAAACGTAAATCGCAGGAAGAAACGGGGAAATGTACGTACCCTTCTGGTTCGAGGTCGGAAACGGATGCAAGCTTTTTTCTGCGGTGCTGAACGTTTCACCTTGCCTGACGGAAATGCTGGTGACTTATAAAGGTAACCGGGAAGCGGACCGGTTGGAGACAAAACTCTATTTTAACAATGATATTGCCGTGAAACAGTGGCAGCTTGACTGCCGAAGGCGAGGTGATCGTCTATGAATTGGTTTTCGCCGGAGATACGGGCGAGGTGACGGAGGACGGTTTTGCAGGAGCGGAAGCTCAACGGGTGGATACCTACTACCGGATCAGTCGGGACGGGACGTTCGAACAAGCGAAAGAGGTGCGCTATGCGCCGAAGTATTATACGGCCGAAGAATTGGGCGATAAAACCAAAAACATTTGGGACGGAGACGAAACGGTGTTGTAAACAGAACTGTCGAACCATTAAAGGAAAGGTGCGGAAGCCTGGCTTTCGTACCTTTTGTTGCAGGATGAAAAAAAGATTGTGTTACTATGGGGAGTTATCCTGGGATGTTGTGCCTGTATGGATCTGCCTGCGGACGTAGAAGAGGCGTTGGCGCTGGCAGGAGGAAACCGACGGGAATTGAAGGCTGTGCTGAGGCATTACCGGCAGGATTCACTGAAATTCCGGGCTGCCTGTTTCCTGATCGCCAATATGCGTTGGCATTATTCGGACGATAGCGGATATTGCTTGTACAGTGATGCGAAAGATTCGGTTTATGTGATCTCCGGCGATTCGACCGGTCTTTCCTGATTTCTCATGTCGATCATGCTTTTGATGTGTGGGAGAGTTCGCCTTGTGCCGCAGGACTTTCTTTCTGTGAATTTTGTGAGTATATTTTGCCCTACAGAAGTTTGGCAGGATATCCGGATTGTTTTTCCGGGGCGGAACTGTATGATTTGTTCGGAAAGTATGTCGGTGCAGGGCAAGGGGATTCGCTGGCAGGTTACGTAGCGAGGTATAACCGGGGTCAAGACGGATTTTGAGGGAGTGACGGGGAAACGATCGGCATTGATAGTAGTTTGTACAGGCCGTTTTTTCCGGGACGGAATGTACGGATGTGGCTGTGATCGGTTGTCAGATTCTCCGGGCTTGCGGATTGCCGGTGATGGTGGAATTTTGCAATGCTTACCGGGACTTTCCCGGCCGGCATTTTATTGTACGGTCCGGGACGACCGGGGGACGTTGGTGGCCCTTTAATCCGGAGACCTCCTTGCCCGGTGAGGGTAAATCGGTACCGGTGGAGCCGATGAATCTTTACCGGCAGTATTTCGGAGCACAGCGGATAATCCCTTTTTCTGAAAGCTGCGGGCGAATATGTGCCGCCTTTGTTCGACAATCCGTGTTTGCGGGAAGTAACGGGCGAATGTTCGGAGGTTTTCCGGGTAACTCTTCCTTGGACCGGGCCTGCGAAGAATCGGTTGGTTTATTTAGCGGCATTTCAGGCTTGGGGCGATATGGCGCCGGTGACCTGGGCTGAGGTGGATACGTTGAATGGCCGGGCGGTGTTTACACAGGTGATGCCGGATCGGTTGTATTTTCCGGTGTATTATGAAGGACGACGGATGTGCGTATTCGGTGAGCCTTTTGTGGTTGCCCGGGATTCACTCACGCCGGAAGGTTTTACAATACAGGCATTCCGGACGGACACCACCCGCCGGGGGGACGGTTGTACTGACCCGAAGTTTCCCCGTAAGCCGGCCATGATCCGCCTGGCCGAGAGGCTGGTAGGAGGAGTGTTCGTGGGAGCTAACCGGGAAGATTTTTCGGATGCCCGGGTGTTGTATACGCTTACCGAACCGCCTGTTCCCTGCTTGCAGGATGCGGTGCTGCGTCATCCGGGTGCCTTCCGTTATTATCGTTTTATCGCTCCGCCTGCCTTTCCGCAGGCTAATCTGGCGATGCTGGAATTTCTGACCCGCCGGGACCGCGGATATACAAATGTTGCCGAGCCGGGACCGGCGGCGGTATTGTCTCCTGACGACACATTGGCGGCAAAAGGAGAAAAATGGGTAAAATTGCTGGATGCACCTTCATGGGAGGAGATGAAATGGAAACCTGAATATGACGGGAATATGCTGACGGCTCCCGGTGCTTTCTCTACGATTACGCTGAGATTGGCACAACCGCAGGTGGTGGAACGGATCCGCTTTGCCCCGCAAAAATGCCGATAACGGTATCCGGCGGGGAGATTTATACGAACTGTTTGGTTGGGGAAAACAAGGTTGGCATAGTTACGGCAAAAAAGAGGGCTGAATATGAATTTTTGCTCTATGACCGCATTCCTGCCGGAGAAGTATTGTGGTTACGGAATTACTCGAAGGCCGGGAAGAGCTGCCTTTTTATCGTCGAACCGGCAGGAAATGCCGACGGGTTCGCCCAAAGATTTATCCGCTTGCCCGACAACAAATAGTAAATAATAATTGAAAGTAATAACTATGAGAAACAGAATTTTAATGACTATGGTAATCATCGTCATTGTTGGGATTGCAATACAAGGTATTATTGGAATAATTGCGGGAATAATTGTTGCGTCAATTGTGGGTATTGTTTATGCTCTTATTAAAAAAAGATAAACTAATGAAAAAAATGGTCAGTTGTTGTGTTTATTCTTAGCATTGTTTGTTTAATACTGTTTTATGTTTGTTTAATAAATTCAAATATGTAATGTGATTATATTTTATACGAATTTTAATCAATGAAAATTATGTTAAATCAATCGTTATGAAGAAGGTAAATTTGTATTGTTTGTTAATCTCTGTTTTGTGTCTGATTTTTATTTGGGGTTGTGGACAAGGTACTGAATTAGAAAATTCTAATGACAGCTTGAAGTTGAAATAAATTTAGCAAAATCTTTGTCTGTCAATAAGCAAGATTTGAAATTAATTGGTTTTAAAACATTTTTATGTTTCAGATGAAAATGAAAGAATTAAAATAAAAAGAACTTACACCTATAATTAAAGAAAAGGCTTCGAATTACTATATAGCAGAAGATGGTAGTTTTTTTTTAGAGTATATTTTCCTTTACATACAGCTATTGTCAAATGTAATGGTAAGATATATTATGCTGATGAAAAAGGTGTTGTCAAAACTGATGATGTTATTAATTTGGATGAGGTTGACGTGGCAGTTATTGGAAGAAAACGTTCAGAATATGTTAGAGG
>VOFJ01002987.1_pt1 | contig 22718 bp, 32 predicted proteins | sample 5384081 | NCBI WGS metagenome assembly VOFJ01 (sample SAMN12384729, study PRJNA508395) | human gut metagenome | isolation source: healthy gut I | host: Homo sapiens | reverse complement strand
AACCGGATTCCGGTTGTCAAGAATGATGATGACAATCGTACCGATAATGGCCCCAAAATAAAGAATATCAAAAGCCACTGTTGCTATCTGGCTAAGCATATAGTTCCAATCAATCATAGGAATCTCCTTTCATACGAATACTAAACAACAAATATAGAGTAAATTCTCGGATTAACAAAGAAGTCCCGGCAACAACATTGAATCGTTGTGCCGGGACTTCCTGTTTTTATTTTAAACCTATTACTCTGCTTTTAGTGTGGTCTGCCACCTCCAAAGCCACCACGCGGGACGAGGTCCACCACCATCAAAACCACCATGACGCATATTGCCGCGAGCTTTCTTTATTTCCAAAAACATTCAGACGATAAGAGAAACGAAGCATGCAATAGCTATTAATTCCATTATATTCAGAAACAGAACGCATATCGGCTGTTAACGAACGGCTGATATTAGATTGCTGCCGCAGAATATCATATACTTCAAAACTGATGGTTGCGGCATTACCTTTCAGGAAGTTTTGGGCAATCTGTGCATTCCAAATAAGTTCATTCTTATTCATACTGGCATCACGATAACCACGACGAGCGTTATTAGTGATATTGGTAGACAACGTCATACTCCAAGGTAAAGAGATATTAGTACTTGCACCATAACCAAATGTATAGGGTTCTTGATTGTTTTCCGGACGCAGTTGATTTCGCTCAAAGTTATAGTTGATTGAACCATTCAAGGGTAAATTCAAACCAGTCGTTACGGAAAGTTCCATTCAAATTCTCTCCGAAAGTCAGTGTCGTACTAGTGTTCTTGTCATTTATTTTAGTATCGTCATTAAAAAGATAAGAAACCGCATTGGTATAATTAGCACGGGAGAAAGAATTTATGGTAAACCGCTTATCTCTCAATGCAGTATTGAATCCAAACATTCCCATCGCATTCCAGTTTCCGTTGATATTCTCCGGTTTAACAGTCACTCCACCAGTACTCTGATTATAAGTAGTGGCATTAGTAATGCTATTTTGAGTCATATTCAAGTTTGCATGAGCCATCATGCCACGCTGTTTATCTGCATTATAAGTATTATAAAACAAACGCATAGAATGAGAGAAAGAAGGTTTCAGTCCCGGATTACCCTTACGAACATTCAACGGATTAGAGTCATCAGTTACATCAAGCAAATTTTTCCATACTCGGCTGGCTTGCACGTCCCCGATAGGTAAAGCGCAACTGGCTGACTTTAGAAAATCTGTAACGAAAATCAACGTTAGGAGCAAAATTGAACACATTTCTTTTTTTACTACAGTATCTACTTCGGCTTTCTTATAATCAATCTGGTGTTCTGCGGTTGCAAAAGATACTCCAAAGTTCAATCTATATTTCTCGCGGATAATATTTAGTCCTGCATTAATATCATGGTTATAATATTTATATTGAGCATACTTACTCAAATCTCTATCTTTATTCTCTTCATATCCTACAGGCAGACCATCACCAAAATTCCAAAACCAATCCTGTCCTTTATCTGCATCAGGAATCAAGACTATAGGTACTTCTGTCACTTTCACTATATTTATATTGAAATTTATAACGGAACTGTAAGAAGGTAGCTCTCGCAATCGGTTCGCTATAAAGTCAGTTCGGCAGTATAATCATAATTCTTGGTTGGAGAAGTAGTATATTGTTTACGCTCATCATCTTCTTTTTTTTTTGCATTATCATCAAAATAACGCGTCAATGATTCACTAAACTGTTCGCTGTCATTATCCCCATAACTAAATGTACCACGGAAAGTGATATTTCGTCCCTGATTATTCAATCTACGATTCACTTGCAAAGAAGCATTTGCAGAGAGATTCTGCCCTTCAGATTTTGATTCACTATTACTGGCGTTGACACGAATATCTTCTAAAGGATCATCTGTACTTCCCCAGAAAAAATCTTATTCAAAAACTCATTAGGATTAGACACCAAATTAAATGGATCTCCATTAAAAGTACCCGATTCGGAAATAGAATAACTGTTAGACTTTCCATAAGAAACGTTCGGACGGAAAATGATATTTGTCAATGTGTCCGGTTTCCACTCCAACCGAAAGTCTGCATTAAAGTTCGTATTCTTATTGCGGTACCTTTACTGTTCGAATTTGAATAAGAATTTCCATTTTGCAGGAAACGTTCCGAGTAGTTTGTAGATGTTGCATCCCGATCACTGAAATTATAACGGGCACTACCTCCCAGTTCCAATTTTTCAGTCTGGGTAGCAAAGTTAGCCCCTAACATCTTGGTTGCAGTCAGACCATTGCTGTTTCGGAAACGAGGTCCGCCACCTCCACCGGAGAATCCCTGATCGTTCACATTATTAGCAGAACCGATTAAAGAGAATTGGCTATTATCGACAAAACGATTCAACATCAAGTTGCTTCCGTAACGATCTTCTGTACCACCGGCAACACTTGCATTACCAAACCAACCTTGATTCATACCTTTCTTCACTTTCAGGTCAAGAACAGTTTCTTCTTCTCCGTCATCTATTCCGGTAACACGTGCCAAATCAGACTTTTTATCGTACGTCTTCAGTTTGTCGATCATGTTGACCGGTAAGTTCTTCAATCCGGTTTTCACATCACCGCCAAAGAACTCTTTACCATCCACCATAATCTTCTTTACTTCTTTACCATTGATTTTGACGTTACCGTCATCGTCTATTTCTGCTCCCGGAAGTTTCTTCACCAACTCTTCGAGCATCGCCCCTTCGGGAGTACGGTAAGCTGTTGAGTTATATTCCAGCGTATCTTCTTTCACGACCACCTGCGGAGCCTTCGGCAGTAATCACCGCTTCCTTCAGCATGACAGCATCAGGGTCCAATGTAATGGTTCCCCAATTTTTTATCAGTGGCGTTAGCAGATAATTGTACCGGTACGAGCTTGGTTCGGAATCCAATATAGGAAACTTTCAACACATATTTTCCGGCTTTTACTTTGGGGAGAGTAAACCATCCCTGGTTACTACTGGCTATACCGGCGGCATAAGCACTATCAGGTAATGATAGCAATTGAACTGTAGCCTGCGCTGCGGGCTCTTTAGTATCGGATTCCACCACACGTCCCGAAACGGTAATAACCTTATTCTGTGCAAAAAATTGAGAAGGTGCATAGCAACATCAGCACCAACCCTGCTGAAAAATCTTTTCATTTACCTTATTTACGATTATATTAGTAGCAATAACAATGTCTTTTTTGACAAATCGAATCGCAAAAGGTTTAATTGAAAAGAAAATTATCTTTTTAAAGAATCGATCAACGAGCGCTTTTTTCAGACCAAACTCCAGACAAAGCACATTAAAGACTAGGAAAGTAAGGAAAGGAAGGAAGTATCAACATTGATGACATCTCCTTGCATAACGCGCCATAACATACCACCAAAGACGAACAAGAATGTCAAAAAATAGCATTACGAACAGCCGAATTCCGGATTTGCTCCGTTTCACGGCTTTCATTCTTACTCAATGCAAAGATTATCAACAAGCATCCTGCCATCATCAACAACTTTGTACATTCTTTATAAAACAGCAAATTAGTATCAGTTACTATCCCTTGCATCACCAAAATAAAAGGGATAAACAGAGCTACCAACAAGACAACATATCCCAAAGGACGACAATAGACAGGTAATAATGCTTTCATGATTGAACGTTTTAACGAGACAAAAAAGTAAGCAAAAAAGATATTTTATATACATTTGCAGAGTAAAAAGCAAAAGAATCATGAGTAAACAAGAAGTTATTCTTCTGCGAAAGCTTTGGAAACGAGCCTCGGTCGTGCCATTGAGCTATGTCCGCATGACAAATTATTCGTCCTCACAGACGAGCATACCCAGCGTCTTTGTCTCCCCTCTCTAAAGGAATCGGGGCTGTTGAAAGATGCTGTAGAAATCTGTATCGGAGCAGAAGATGTGCATAAAACTCTGGAAACACTCGCTTCCGTCTGGATGGCATTAAGCACTCAAGGGGCTACCCGCCACTCTTTACTTATCAATCTTGGAGGAGGGATGGTGACAGATCTCGGAGGTTTTGCCGCAGCTACATTCAAACGGGGCATTTCCTATATCAATATACCAACCACCCTGCTCGCCATGGTGGACGCATCAGTGGGGGTAAAAAACCGGAATCAACTTCAACGGACTAAAAATGAAATCGGTGCTTTCGCCCGGCAAACAGTGTATTGATTGAAACTGAATTCCTACGCACATTGGACACACACAATTTCTTCTCCGGATATGCTGAAATGTTGAAGCATGGTTTGATTAGCAATACGGCACATTGGGCAGAATTGCTCAATTTCGATTCCTCTAGTATTGATTATGCAGCTCTCAAACAATTGGTAGGCCAATCGGTACAAGTGAAAGAAGATATTGTAGAACAGGATCCCTTTGAACATGGTATACGTAAAGCATTGAACCTGGGACACACCGTAGGACACGCATTTGAAAGACTGGCACTCGCAGAAAACCGTCCTGTATTACATGGATATGCAGTAGCTTGGGGAATTGTCTGCGAACTGTATCTGTCACATCTTAAAGCCGGATTTCCAAAAGAGAAGATGCGACAAACAATACAGTTTATCAAAGAGAACTATGGCATTTTTGCTTTCGACTGCAAAAAAATATGACCAACTGTATGCATTTATGACGCATGATAAAAAGAATACTTCAGGCACTATCAATTTCACATTACTAAAAGATATTGGAGACATTTGCATCAATCAGACTGCCGATAAGGACACTATCTTCGAAATGCTCGACTTCTATCGCGAATGTATGGGAATTTAACCCATCCTACATCAGATATACCGCATAATAAAAGGGAATGAAATAGACTTCATTCCCTTTCTTCCCAATCCCTATAGATATTATTGCCTATTGTGAGGCAATTGTCCGCACTATTGTTCTAAGTTACTCATTCGATATTGTGAAAGCGACATTCCTGTATGCTTTCTAAAAAAACGTCCAAGCGACGATTGATTCGCAAAGTTCGTTTTAATCGCTATTTCCTGAATGTTCAGGCTGGTATTTTTCAGCAAAGCCTTGATTTCTAATATGATGTATTCAACAATCCAGTCTTTGGCAGACTTCCCGCTTGTCTCCTTAATTACCATAGTCAGGTATTTGGAAGTAATACACAGTTTATCCGCATAAAAAGCCACATCCTTATTCTCTTAAAATGCTTCATGATAAGCCCAAAGAATTTATTAGCCAACTCTTCTTTACGGGTATCCCTGCGGGCAGTCATCAAGGTAGATTCCTTTTGATAAGCATTGAACAGTTCCAGATACAGATACCTCAACAAATGAATAATCAGCCCCGCCTATATATATCTTGAGAGGTAACTTTTTATCTTTTATCATACCCAGATAATTATATATCCGGGGGAATATCTCGTTCTGACTGCGGATACCAGTAATGAGTCCGCATGTAGAAAAAAAGAAATGCGGAGAAAATCTGGGCACACCACTTAACGCATCACTAAACAGTGAAGTAGATATAACCATCGTAACGGTCGAGAAATCTTCACTTGGCTCACTAAATGAGACAAACTTGTCCGGGTAATAATATTATCAGTTCCTTCGGCTGTATCCAATGTACATCTTCATGCACTGTAATTTTTAGGCCTTTCCACCTAAACAATATATAATCAAAGCGATTGATTATTAGAAGGATAAGAAGTCAAAGGAAGATACTTCAGATTTTGATAAAATTTTAAAAATCGTCACCCAGGACGTATATCTCTAATGTCTCTCTATTATTAATGTCTAACATTTAACGCCTTTCTAATCTAAGTCTTTTTACAAATGTATAACTTCCTAATTTACCACGCACCAAAACTGGAAATATAGTATCATACTAAGGAAGTCAAACACCTTTTATTTACATTAATTTATAAACAAACTCTCTGATTGTTAGTTCATTTATCATTTTCCTATTTCGTTTTATTATAGACTGACCTGGTTTTTTATAGTGTTTTTAGGACAAGAAAAAGGATTAATGCTTTCAAATGAAAAAATAAGTAGATTGTTTTCTAATTCAAGCAAAATTAAAAGAAATGTACTTTTATATCACATAAGAGGCAATCAAAAAGAACTACTAACTCATTGAGATAAAGATTTGCATGACCACAAGAAAGACTAATAATCAGAATAATAGCTATAAATCGGCACAATTCATACTAGAAAAATCAACGGATTATTTGCTAATTAAAAATTAATCTGTACTTTTGCATCCGCAATTCGGGGTGTAGCTCAGCCCGGTTAGAGTACGCGTCTGGGGGGCGTGTGGTCGCTGGTTCGAATCCAGTCACCCCGACTGGTTAAAGAGGTTAGAAACCGAATGGGTTCTAACCTCTTTTTTTTTTTAGAAAACAATGAAAGAAGATCCTAGACATATCCATATCAGTGAATACAGTTATCCTCTTTTGGATGAACGTATTGCTAAATTCCGTTGCCTACCCGCGACCAGTCCAAACTCTTAATATACCGTCGTGGAGAAGTTAGTGAAGATGTTTTCACGTCTTTGCCGGAATATCTGCCGCAAGGCAGCCTGATGATATTCAATAATACAAAAAAGTCATTCAGGCACGCCTCCATTTTCGAAAAGAGACGGGAGCACTGATCGAAGTGTTTTGTCTTGAACCGATCCAGCCAAACGATTATGTCTTAAATTTCCAACAGACAGCACATGCCGCCTGGCTCTGCATGGTCGGCAACCTGAAAAAATGGAAAGACAGACAGTTGAAACGCGAAATGACCGTCAAAGGATTCCCCATTACTCTGACCGCTACCCGAGGAGAATGCAAAGGAACCAGCCATTGGGTAGATTTTGCATGGGATAATCCGGAAGTGACGTTTGCCGATATCCTTGAAGTATTCGGAGGAGAACTTCCTATTCCTCCTTACTTAAACCGGGATACGGAAGAAAGTGACAAGGAGACTTATCAAACTGTTTATTCTAAGATTAAAGGTTCGGTAGCTGCGCCTCACGGCCGGGATTACATTTTACTCCACGAGTATTGGATGCTCTTCAAGAAAAAGGGATTAATCTTTGAAGAATTAACTCTACATGTAGGAGCAGGCACATTCAAACCTGTAAAAGTGAAGAAATAGAAGGGCACGAAATGCACACGGAATATATATCGGTCAACCGGAGCACCATCAAAAAACTGATTGACCACGACGGTTGTGCTATTGCAGTAGGGACTACTTCTGTACGGACTCTGGAAAGCCTGTATCACATTGGAGTTACATTGGCTGAAAATCCGTATGCTACGGAAGAAGAACTACGTGTCAAACAATGGCAGCCTTATGAAAAGTACGACCAGATTCCTCCCGTTGTTGCGTTGCAAAAGATATTAGGATATCTCGACAGGAATGGTTTAGAAACCCTTCACACCAGTACTCAGATTATCATAGCACCGGGATATGATTATAAAATCGTAAAGGCGATGGTCACCAATTTCCACCAGCCTCAAAGTACCCTGCTGCTTTTGGTTTCCGCCTTTTTGTAAAAGGGAATTGGCGCACTATTTATGATTATGCACTGGCGCATGATTTCCGGTTCCTAAGTTATGGAGATTCTTCTTTATTAATACCATAAGATATTCTTCTCTCCAAAAGATTTTACGCAATATAAAAGACACTATGCCAAGCGATAATAACCAAGAAATGTTCCCTATCGTAGATGAGCAGGGAAATATCACCGGAGGAACCGCTACACGCGGAGAATGTCATAGCGGCAGCAAACTGCTTCATCCGGTAGTTCACCTTCACGTATTCAATGCCCAAGGAGACATCTACTTACAGAAACGCCCCGAATGGAAAGACATTCAACCGGGGGAAATGGGATACGGCTGTAGGCGGACATATTGATTTGGGAGAAAGCGTAGAAATCGCCCTAAAGAGAGAAGTCCGTGAAGAATTAGGCATCACAGACTTCACTCCCCGAGCTTCTCACCAGTTATATTTTTGAATCCAGCCGTGAAAAAAGAGCTTGTTTTTTGTCCACAAAACCGTTTATGACGGAGAAATTCATCCCAGTGACGAACTGGATGGCGGACGGTTCTGGACAGTTGAAGAAATAAAAGAGAATCTGGGCAAAGGGATTTTCACTCCCAACTTCGAAGAAGAGCTGAAAAAAAGTCTCTCTTATTCCTTCTCTATCCAAGTAATAATCTTTTTCAGAGAACGGACTTTCTTTCGGAGACACAACTCCCGCCCAATGTCCGTTCTCATCAATCATAAAACTTCTGAAAGTTCCACTGAACCGGTGCACTTTCTTTTCCATTCTGTTTTTTTCTCCGTCAACCATTGGTAAAGAGGAGCCATATCTTTTCCTTTAACGGAAATCTTAGCCATCATCGGAAAAGTAACATCATAGTTCAAAAGAACAGAACTTGGCTATTTCCTCATTACTACCCGGTTCTTGTCCCATAAAAGTTATTCGCCGGAAAACCGATAACAACAAAGTTTTTTTTCTTTATATTTCTCATATAGTTTCTCCAGTTGAGCATACTGGGGCGTCAGCCCACACTTAGATGCCACGTTGACTACCAGCACTTTCTTACCTTTCAGTGAAGAAAGAGGAAAGTCCTTACCATCAATAGTTTTCACTGTAAAATCATAAAAGACTTGTTTTGCGCTTCCGAAGAAATTGCAAACAACAGGCTTACCATCATCAAGACGAATAATGTTTTCATGCTGAATATACATTTAGTTTGTTTTTATATTAAACGAGTAAACTGAAAGAAATGTTTGTTCAGCAGTGAAACAAGAACTATGATTTTACATCTTTCAATTCCCAATCCGTCACTTCACCCCACAATCTTTCCGCTTCATTTATTCTTAGTGATAACGGATGAAGATAAGGTACTAATTTTGTACTGTGAAATAATAATACAACGAAAGTCATGTTTACAGCTATTGTACGTTTTTTCAATCAAGAAGAAACTATTTGTAGGACTCACTACTCTCTTCCTGTTTATCGGAGGTATCTATGCGATGCTGACACTACCTATTGATGCCGTGCCCGACATTACCAATAATCAGGTACAAATAGTGACCGTATCCCCTACACTCGCGCCACAAGGGTGGAACAGCTCATCACTATGCCTATCGAAATAGCGATGAGCAATATTATGAATGTCGAAGATATCCGTTCTGTCAGCCGCTTCGGACTATCGGTCGTAACGGTCGTTTTTAAAGAAAGTGTCCCCACACTCGATGCACGGCAGCTGATAAATGAACAAATACAAAGCGTAACAAGCGAAATTCCCTCCGAACCGGAACACCGGAGATGATGCCCATCACTACCGGTCTGGGAGAGATTTACCAGTATATATTAAAGGTAGCTCCCGGATATGAGAAGAAATATGACGCAATGGAACTCCGCACCATTCAAGATTGGATGGTGAAACGTCAGTTGTCCGGTATACCCGGTATAGTAGAAATCAATAGTTTCGGCGGTTACTCGAAACAATATGAAGTAGCCGTCGATCCGGACGCCCTGTTTTCTTTGAATATCACTATCGGCGAGGTGTTCGAAGAAGCACTTAGCAGCAACAACCAAAATACCGGCGGAAGCTACATTGAGAAGATAAAGAATGCCTACTATATCCGGTCGGAAGGTATGATTACCCGCATCAAGGATATTGAACAGATTGTAGTGACCAACCGGAATGGGATTCCGGTACATATCAGTGATGTAGGAGTTGTCCGCTTCGGTTCTCCAAAGCGTTTCGGTGCCATGACAAAGGATGGTGAGGGCGAGTGTGTCGGCGGAATTGCCATGATGCTGAAAGGTGCCAACGCAAATGTAGTGACTCAAGAACTCGAAAACGGGTAGAAAAAAATACAGCAGCTATTACCCGAAGGAGTCAGTATAGAACCTTACTTGAACCGTTCGGAACTGGTAAACCGGAACATCTCTACGGTTGTCAACAACCTGATTGAAGGAGCGGTTATCGTCTTCCTTGTACTCATCCTCTTCCTCGGCAACCTCCGTGCCGGACTGATTGTCGCATCCGTCATCCCGCTGGCAATGCTTTTCGCTTTTATCATGATGCGTGTATTCAATGTCACCGCCAATCTAATGAGTCTCGGTGCCATTGACTTTGGTATTGTAGTAGATGGCTCTATCGTTATATTGGAAGGTATCCTCGCCCACATTTACGGAAAACAATTCCGAGGCCTTAACACTGACCCGCAAAGAGATGGACAAAGAAGTGGAAAAAGGAGCTTCCGGCGTTACACGTTCGGCCACTTTTGCAGTGTTGATTATCCTTATCGTCTTCTTCCCCATCCTTACATTGAACGGGATTGAAGGGAAATACTTCACCCCCATGGCAAAAAACACTTGTGTTCTGCATTATCGGAGCCTTAATTCTCTCACTGACTTATGTTCCTATGATGGCCTCCCTCTTTCTGAAGCATACCATTGTTGTGAAACCCACCCTTGCCGACCGCTTCTTCGAGAAACTGAACAAGATCTACCAGCACACCCTGCGCGCCTGTCTTCGTTACAAATGGCGTACCGTCATCATAGCCTTCTCCGCGCTGATCGGTTCACTTTTTCTCTTTACCCGCCTGGGAGCAGAGTTCATTCCCACTTTGGACGAAGGTGATTTTGCCATGCAAATGACACTACCCGCAGGAAGTTCGCTGACCGAAAGTATCGAAGTTTCCCGCTTGGCAGAGAAAGCATTAATGGATAAATTCCCCTGAAATCAAACACGTGGTAGCCAAAATAGGAACGGCGGAAGTTCCCACTGACCCGATGGCAGTGGAAGATGCTGATGTGATGATTATCATGAAACCATTCAAAGAATGGACAAGTGCCGGAAGCCGTGCAGAAATGGTGGATAAAATGAAAGATGCACTTGCTCCGCTCTCTGAACGTGCCGAATTCAACTTCTCGCAACCGATACAGGCTTCGCTTCAACGAGGCTGATGACGGGAGCAAAAGCAGATATTGCCATCAAACTATATGGAGAAGACACGCACGAATTATATGAAAGAGCCAAAGAAGCAGCTACCTTTGTAGAAAAAGTGCCGGGAGCAGCGGATGTCATCGTTGAGCAGACGATGGGATTACCCCCAATTGGTAGTGAAATACAACCGTAGCAAAATAGCCCGTTACGGCATCAACATACAAGAGCCTTAACACCATTATCCGAACTGCCTATGCCGGAGAGTCAACAGGTGTAGTCTTTGAAAACGAACGGAGATTCGATCTCGTGGTACGGCTTGACCAGGAGAAAGTGGCCGACTTGAATCTTGATAAGTTGTTTGTACGCACTTCGGAAGGAATTCAAATTCCTGTTGGAGAGGTAGCAAGCATCGACCTTGTCAGTGGGACTGCAAAATCAATCGGGATGCAACCAAACGGCGCATCGTCATCGGTGTCAATGTGCGTGACGCAGACATCCAGCAAGTTGTCGCCAATATTCAAGAGACACTGGACAAGAACATCAAACTGAAGCCGGGATATTACCTCGAATACGGCGGCCAGTTCGAAAAACTTGCAAAATGCCATCAATACCTTACTGGTGGTCATCCCAGTGGCATTAATGCTTATTCTGTTGATTCTGTTCTTCGCATTCAAGAACATCACCTATACCCTGATGGTATTCTCAACCGTCCCCCTATCGCTCATCGGTGGTATCGCCGCACTTTGGCTACGCGGGCTCCCCGTTTAGCATATCGGCCGGAGTAGGATTCATTGCTTTGTTCGGGGTAGCAGTATTGAATGGTATCCTGATGGTAAATCACTTCAACGAACTTCGTAAACAAAATACCTATTCCATGACTACAAACCAGATTATCAAAAAGAGGGACTCCACACTTGCTCCGTCCTGTATTCCTGACAGGACTGGTTGCATCTTTGGGATTCGTCCCGATGGCAATAGCCACTTCAGCCGGCGCAGAAGTACAACGTCCGTTGGCAACAGTGGTCATCGGTGGCTTGATTATTTCTACCGTACTGACTTTACTCATCATTCCGGTGTTTTACAAAATTGTAAATTCATTTGCTACCTGGAGACGTCCGGGAATCAAACTGCACCGGCCTTTCGGGGAATTGTTTCTCCTGTTCTTATTTCTTCCCGCGTTCGTTTCCGCTCAACAGACACAAACTGTTAGTCTCGAACAGGCGATAGAAATAGCCAAACAAAATCATCCTCGCCTGAAAATAGCCAATAATGCTATTCAACAAGCCAAAGCCACTCGCGGAGAAGTGATAGAAGCAACGCCTACCTCGTTCAGCTATTCCTGGGGTCAACTTAACGGAGAAAACAAAAAGACAAGGAACTGGCTTTCGAGCAAAGTCTGGGCTCCCTTCTAACGCCATTCTACAAGAATGCGTTAGTCAACCGTCAGGTAAAAACGAACACCTATTATCGGCAGATGGTAGAGAAAGAAATCACAGCAGAAGTGAAAAGGGCGTGGGCCTTACTACCAATATGCCACTAATCTCTGTTCAATGTATCGGGATCAGGATAAAATGGCAGAAGAACTGCAGCGCATCGGAGAATTACGATACCAACAAGGAGAGATCACCTTGCTTGTAGAGAAAAAATATGATGACCACCATAGCTGCCGATCTGCATAACCGCTGGTTCCAAGCAAAAAAGAAGAGAAAATGGCATTGGCACGTTTCCAATGGAGTTGCTACTCCAACGATCCCATTGTTCCGGTAGATTCCACTTTTATCCTTATTCTATACCGACATTTCGGATGGAAACCTGTCGGGAGCACATACTGCTTACTTTCAAAGCCAGGCAGATGAAGCGAAAGCAATGCTCCGTGTAGAGCAGAGCCATTTCTTTCCTGAAATCAGTGTGGGGTATACACGTCAGACATTCTCCCACTTAAGAATCTGAATGCCTGGATGATCGGGGTTTCTTTCCCCATCTACTTCCTGCCACAAAAGAGCAAAGTGAAGCAGGCACGGCTAACTGCTACTTCAGCGCAAATACAGGCAGATGCCAACATCCGGGAGTTAAGAAATAAGACACTCGAACTGGAAGCATCCCTTCGCAGATATAATGAGAGTTTACGATATTATACCTCTTCTGCCTTGAAAGAAGCGGATGAACTGACAAAGGCAGCCAACCTGCAATTGCAGCAGAGCGAAACAGGCATTGCCGAATATATACAGTCGATTACCACCGCCAGAGAGATACGCAGAGGCTATATTGAAACAGTCTACCAATACAATATTGCTGCACTGGAATATGAACTTTTCAAGTAGGTGGAAAATCGAGACATTGAATGACATACATCACCCAGAATAATTATTATAAAACATAAGATATGAAAAAAATAGTTTATCCCATCCTTTACTAGTTCTAACGGCTTGCAAAGGAAACCAGCAAACTACAAATAACGAATTCGCCGCAATTCCGTTGCCGAAACGATAGCAGATACCATCGCACAACCCGAAGTGGATGCCATCACTTCAGCTACCTCAAAGCCTAATCAGGTTTCGTTCAACGGACGAATCGTTCTTCCTCCTCAACGTCAGGCAACCATTGCTTTAACCATGGGAGGCATTGTAAAAAGGCTTCTCTGCTTCCAGGGCAATGGGTGGCTGCAAACAGTGTAATCGCCACGTTAGAGAATCCGGAGTTCATCACCCTGCAACAAACTTATCTGGACAGTCACGCACAGACCGAATATCTCTTAGCTGAATACGAACGGCAAAAAATCTGTCTGCCGAACAAGCGAGCTTCTCAAAAGAAATTCCAGCAAAAAGTAAAGCGGACTTTCTCTCCATGAAGAGTCGCCAGGACGCCGCTGCTGCACAACTTTCTCTTTTAGGCGTTCAAACGGAGGCATTACTTAAGAACGGAATACAACCGCTACTGGAAGTCAAAGCCCCTATTAGTGGTTATGCCGCTAATGTAGAGATGAATATCGGCAAATATATCAATCCGGGAGAAGCACTTTTCGAACTTATCGATAAAAGCAGCCCGATGCTTTGCCTGACTACTTACGAGAAAGATCTTGCAGACATACAAGTCGGCAGCCCGGTACAGTTTCGTGTAAACGGAATGGGGACAAAACCTTTCACGGCGTCGTGATTTCCATCGGACAAAAAGTAGACGAAACCAATCGTTCGCTCGAAGTGTATGCTTCCATCAAGGAGGAAAATGTACAATTCCGCCCCGGTATGTATGTCACGGCACACATTCAGAAACAATAATTGACCAACTGTGACAACAGCATTGACATTTTATAACCGGTAACTCATAATTTACCACTATCTTTGTTGTATGATAGCCAAAGCAATAAAAAAGATAAATATATACTTTCCACAGTCATCATCTCCTTAGCGGTTGCTGTACTGATTCATTTTCCTGAATCAGTATCTCTTTTCGACCGTTTCGAAAGTCATTCCTTATTCCCGGGGATGAAGTTTATAGATGTGGCAAACGAAATACTGTTTACCTTTCTGTCGCTATTGTTACTTTTTGCCATCAATACCCGTTTGTTTCATTTCAATCAGGCTTCCATTAAAATTACAGGGACAAAGATTTTGCTTTCCTTTATCGTGACATGGATATTGAGTAACTTGTCAGGACAGTTTTTTGTTTTCCTTCACAGAACGTTTGATATTCCGGCATCGATGCCATGGTACATCATTATTTGCATCCATTGCGGGATTTTTATTGTGGCATGTTCTCGTCACCAGTAGTTGCTGTATCATTCATCTTATATTCAAGCAGCAACTGGTACTTATTGAGAACGAACAGCTTCAGGCAGAGAATCTCCGCAATCAGTATGAAGTACTGAAGAATCAGCTGAACCCACACATGCTGTTCAACTCGCTGAATACCCTGCGTTCGCTGGTACGCGAAAATCAGGATAAAGCGCAGGATTACATTCAGGAACTCTCCCGGGTACTAAGGTATACTTTACAAAGTAATGAGTCACAATGTGTCAGTCTCCGGGAAGAAATAGAATTTGTTTCCGCTTATATATTTCTATTAAAGATGCGTTTTGAGAACAATCTACAATTCGACATACAGATAAGTAATGCCTACGAAGAATATCTCCTCCTCCCTCAATGGCGGTGCAAGTGTTGATTGAGAATGCAGTAAAAGCACAACGAAATCAGCAACCGGAAGCCGTTGACCATTCATATCACGACGGACGATAACGGCAATTTGTCTATCAGCAACGACATTCAGCCCAAATGGACTGCAACTTCCGGAACCGGTATCGGACTTGCCAACCTTGCCAAGCGATACAGGCTCTTGTTTAAACGGGATATACAAATAACGGAGGACAGAGAGTTTACAGTTTGTATTCCTTTGATTGAAAAATCACAACTAGAACAATAATCACCATGAAGATTGTCATTATAGAAGACGAAAAAAGCAGCAGTACGAAACCTGACTTCACTGCTTAATGAGATAAAACCGAATGGAGAAATCGTGACCATACTGGATAGTATCAGTTCCACTATCGAATGGTTCAGTTCTCATCCGATGCCGGAACTGGTATTCATGGATATTCACCTGGCAGATGGTTCCGCCTTCGAGATATTCAATCATATCAATATTACTTGTCCGATTATCTTTACAACTGCCTATGATGAATATGCGTTACGTGCATTCAAAGTAAACAGCATCGACTACTTATTAAAACCCATCGGTAAGGAAGACATAGAACACGCTTTCGATAAGCTCCAAGGTTTACAGGATGCTGCTGACAAACACCAGTTTCTTTTCCACAACAGGAGAATGAGCTACTGAAACTAATACATTCACTCCAAAAGCAAAGAAAACTATAAAAGTCATTTCCTTATTCCTACCAAAGGAGACAAACTATTGCCCGTTTCTGTAGATATGATACAATTGTTTTATATTAAGGACTGTCAGGTCAAAGTAGTCTTAACCGATGAAACCGAATACTGTTTTTCTCAAACATTAGATGAACTTACGGAGTGTCTCAATCCTTCTCTTTTCTTTCGAGCTAACCGCCAATATCTTATTTCGCGAGAGAAGCTATCAAAGATATTGACTTATGGTTCAACAGCCGACTGTCCATCAACTTGTATTATTCAGGAATCAAAGAAAAAAAATACTTGTCAGCAAAGCCCGAGTAGCAGAGTTTAAAGAGTGGTTCTCTAAGAGAAAACGTTGATTCCGAGACATTGCCTTCTTAGAACAAATAAGCAAAACAAAGTGTTTCATGCCGTGAAACGATTGGTTTCAACGCTTGAAACACTTCGTTTCTCGGTGAGAAACAAGCAGTTTCATGCGGTAAAACACTTTGTTTCAAACCCTGGAAACCAAAGGTATCCCCTATTGAAACTTCTATTTACATACAAGCTTATATTTATATGCAGGCATGTTCATTTCAAACGGTGATAGATGAATGATTAGGTGACAGGTGGAGAACAATCTATCACCACCCTGAAAGCTCGATGAACAAGGCATTTCAGAAGGATGGTGATAGATTGAAAGATGATTCCATTTTTACATATGGAAAGTTAGAATATGTGCCATCATTCAATGACAGCTGCAAAGCCACCATTTCTAACCATCTTTATAGCTAGCTGCTCTCCGGCTTTCACCTGGGATGACTTGCAACGATAATCCATCGCCTGACGTCCTGCGTTGATACCATCCTCAAAAGATATCATTTGATAAGAGCGATCTTTATTCAAGAAATCTAACTTTATGGTAAACTCACGTTCCTTTTTACCATTATTAGTCATTCCTCCTATAAACCACTTATCGCCTTTCCGTTTTGCTACAATGACGTATTCACCCGCTTTAGCTTCCAATGCCACAGTCTCGTCCCATGTTACGGGAACTTGTGTGATGAAACGGGTACAATCTTCATTACGATAATAAAGAGTAGGATTATCTGCCAACATCTGCAGACCACTCTCAAAAACCACAAAGAGTGCCAACTGATAAGCACGTGTTCCGATACTTGCAGCATTAGGACGTTCCGACCGATACACATTAGGCTGCATACTAATCATCGCTCCGGGAGTATAATCCATCGGGCCGACAGCATTACGCATAAATGGTAAATACAAACTATTATCCGGATAACAACCGCCCATTTGTTCCATGCCACGCACTCCTTCGTAAGACAGCACATTCGGATATTTATATTCCAGCCCGGCAGGTTTGAAAGAACCATGAAAATCGACAAACAAAAATGATGTTTGGCTGCTTCCCGGGCTACCCGCTCGTAATAGTTGACCATCCACTGATCGCTTCTGTCCATAAAATCAATCTTAAGTCCTTTTACTCCCCATTCATTGAAAGTCTTGAAGAGATCAAAATTGTTTTCTACAGTCAACCACGTCAACCAAACCACAATCCCTACATTTTTTTTTCTTTGCCATAACGAATCAACTCGTGCAAGTCTACTTTGGGATTAGGCGTATAAGGATCACGCGTACTTTTAGCCCAGCCTTCATCCATAATGATATATGGAATACCAAATTTAGAAGCAACATCAATGTAATACTTATAAGTATCCAAGTTATAACCGGAAACAAAATTCACATCCGGTCCGTAAGGAGAAGCGTCATTCCACCATTCCCAGCTTACCTGTCCCGGCAATCCATGAAACATCCTGCAGTTGATTCTTTTCGGTACCAGTTTATAAGTCATTGTGTTCTCAAGCAACTGCTTATCATTTTTACTTATCACAAAGTAACGCCAAGGATAATTTCTCGTACCTTTTGTTTTAGCAATGTAATCGAAGCTTCTTGAGTAATCTTCACACTACGATCACTGTTTTCGGCAAACGCAAGCGGAGCTTTTAGGAAAAACAGAAATTGCGCCGTTCGTGCCCGTTCCTTTGAGAAACATACATGGATAATCAGCCAGATCCGACTCGCTGATTAATATTTTATAGTCTTTTTGTGTGTCAATCAATACCGGCAAAACAGCTATCCGTTCTTCAGGCTTCCACGCATTACTTTGAACATGTGTGTAAGGTTCCTCATAAGCAAATTGTATGGAAGCCTCCCGGTTGTTGCAAGTGAAGAAGATAATCCGACGGGACGTTGATAGCAAACTCTTCGTTCATTACTTCAACATCACCTTTTTTGTGAGGTAATAAACCGGTAAGCAACTCCATCGTCAAAAGCACGGAATTCTACTGAATAATCTTTAAAAGGTCAGTAGCAATTGATTATAACGATTATTGACTTTCGAATATTTCAAAGGAACAATAGGAGTTAATTGCTCGTCGACACTCCATTGCTTCTGACGACGCAACTTAGGGTTCTGTCCCAACACTTGATTTTTTCAGAACCAACAAAAAGAGAATTGTCTTTCAACAATACATCTCCGTTATAATCTATACTATAATAGATTTTATCCGAGAGATTCAAGGACACTTTCAGGCTCTCCATTGGGAGAAAACCAACTCTAACCGGTTCTGCGCATGAAGTAGTGAAACTAAGCACAAACACACAACTAACAGAATATATCTTCTCATGATTTAGATATTTAATTAATAATCGTTTTACATTGGCAAATGTAATAAAAACATCACTTCGTACTATCAAGCGGACTGGGTAATACTCCTTCAAAAGTCATTTTCACTGGTTTGATATACCCGTTTTCATCAAATTAGCCTGATATTTCATTGTCTTTCCAGGCAACGACAAAGAAGGAGCTACTGCTTCATCTGATACCGCACGCTTATAGTTCGGTTTATTGCTCATGACAAAACGTAGTTTCACGCCATCACGTATATCCTCATATTTCAAATAAGATTTGTCATACTTCTTGCCATTCACATACAATTCCTTTACATACACATTCTTCGGCGACCAATTATCTGCTACCATTTCAATCACTTTTCCGTTGCTCATCCGAACTGTTATTGCCTCAACGCAAGGAGAACCGATGTTATACATATTGCTTGAAGGAGCCACCGGGTAAAAGCCAATGCAATTGAACATATACCAAGCCGACATCTGTCCGCAATCGTCATTGCCACTTAATGCATCCGGAGTATCGCCATAGAAACGTTCAGCAATCGTCCGTACCCACTTCTGACATTTCCAAGGTTCTTTCAAGTAATTATAAAGATACGCTACATGATGGCAAGGTTCATTTTCCATGCCAATAGGCTCCGATACGGTAGCCCTTGAATATCATGTGCTCCCGGAATGTCATCCGGCAACTCTACTGTGAACAGTTCATCCAACCGGTTGCGGAACCAGTTTTCGCCAGCCTTTCGTTGATATATCCTTGTACATCTTGTGGTACGTACCAGGTATATTGTACAGTAAAGCCTTCCGTAATATCCCCCCCATCCATTTACAGATCCGGGGCCTGATAAGCTACCGGGGTAAACGGAGTACGCCAATTACCCCTGGCTGTCACGACCACGCATGTATTTGGTTTCCGGGTCGATCAGAGTCTGGTAAGAGAGTGCACGATTCAAGAAATAATGATAATCATCCTCTTTACCCAAAACCTTTGGCAGCCTGTGCGATACAATAGTCGTCATAGGCATATTCCAATGTTTTTAGATACTGATTCCGCCTCTTTATCGAAAGGCACATATCCCATCATACGATACTCCGGCAAACAGTCATAATTCGGATTCATCGCAGTGGTCTTCATCGCCTCGAACGCCCGTTCGTAGTCGAAACCTTTCACTCCTTTGACGATCATATCCGCCAGGACGGAGACCGCATGATAGCCGATCATGCACCAAGTCTCGTTTCCGTAAAAAGACCAGATAGGCAGCAATTTCTCCACGCTCTTGTCAAAGTGGGCCAGCATGGAATTGGCGATATCGGCATTCACGTCCTGATGCACCAGATTGATCCAGGGATGCAAAGCCCGGTAGGTATCCCAAAGAGAGAATACCGTATAGTTGGTAAATCCTTCGGCTTTCTCTATATTTTTATCTAATCCGCGAAATTGTCCGTCTGCATCCTGAAAGATGAACGGATGCAAAGCCGCATGATAAGCCGACGTATAGAATGTTCTTTTTTCGTTTTACGGTCGGCAGTAAGGGGTATATTTTCCAAGTTCTTTTTCCCATAGTGCTTCTCCTTTAGCTTTCAGATCATCGAAAGCGAGTCCGGCAAGTTCCGCCATATTGTTTTTTGCCCCGTTTGTGCTGACCGATGAAATAGCAGTTTTTACAATCACTTCCTCTCCGGCTTTCGTATCAAAAGAGATGCAAGCCATCAGATTCTTTCCCCAAAGCTTCATAGCTGCTACGAAACCGGGGAGGTATTGTAAATCACCGGCTTCTTATTCTGCATAAAGCGCAAGCCGGTCAACTTTTTAGAGAAAGTAGCCGTGAAATAGATATGCCGTTCCGGTCCCCAGCCTTTTACCAGTTTATATCCGGTGATGGTAGAATCATTTTTCCATGCGCAGATTCGCCCATTCACAAGATTGCCATAAAGTATGGTTCATATCAATCATTATAAAAGCATCCGATTGAGGATAGGTGAAGCGAAACATACCACTACGTACCCCTGACGTCATTTCAGCCTTTACCCATAATCTGACAGTTCCACCGCATAATAATTAGGTGATGCCCATTCCTTTTCATGAGAATAACGTGAACGGTATCCCTTTTCCGGCTCCTCACGTGTCCCCGGATCCAGTTTCATCTCTCCTGTTCCGGGAATAAACAAAAAGTCTCCCAAATCAGGTATACCGGATCCCGCTTAAATGAGTCAGACTGAATCCCAACAAGGTGGAATGATTATATTTATAGCCGGAAGCCGCATCATAGTATTTACTATCCGTGTCCGGACTCATCTGAATTCCTCCGAAAGGAATCTGCGCACCCGGATACACATTACCATAACCATTTGTTCCCACAAATGGATTCACATAATCAATCAGTTTCTCGGTTTGAGCCATGCCCGGCAAAATACTCACCAGGCACAGCCATACTAAAAACAATCCTCTTTTACCCATAACACTCACCATATTTACATTATTATGCTTGTATATCACCTACAGCGACCTGATACTCATGCCATAATTCGTCAATACTATATTCATTCCCTAAAATATGTTTGATAGCACCATCGAACGACCAAGGCACCACCTCCAACGTACTGCGATTGAACTTACGCAGGAATTCAGGATCTTTTGTTATCACGCAACCAGACAAAGAAATAACCGGCTGTACGATAACCGTCCATATAGTTCCCCGCCTTTCGGACGGGCATTCGGTCCGTCAAATCCTCCATTGGCAACCCGCACAGCATCTGCCATTCCCTCGATAAATGCCCAGAACACACGATTGGTTCCATAAGAACCGATTCCTTGCGGTTCCAGGCTGATAAGCATGTGTCAGTTCATGCAACAATACCCCGCGCGTTTCGAAAAACAACTTTGCCGTATCATTCGCTGCAAAAAGATTTTTTCAATATGACGTGTACTGTAGAAAATCGTCACATCACCATTGCCACCGCCTTTAGCAGAAATACCGTTGATATCTTCCAAAGTATAATGTATCTTGTGCACTGCGGGAATACTATCTTCCGGAGAATTGTAAAGAGTAGCTAATACAGTACGTGCCTGTTCCTTGATGTACGATTCAGCATCGGGAATAATCCGGTGATAAATGTCCGATCCCAACGTTTCCGGTGCTTTATCCTCAAACAATATAGCACCTGTATTGTACTCTTTCCATACATCAAAATTATTATCCTTCACCTGTTTTTGCACACTTGCAGCACAAGCCCCCATACCTACCAGCAGGCAGGCTGCATAGATTAAATGTATCTTTTTCATACTCCTTTATTGATTATTCGTTGATTCCGTTAGTTAATGAATAAGGTTTATCCTCCGGTGATAATCCGCGACGTTTGTTAGGTGACGCCCCCCATCTTGAATTCAAGCACGCCTCCTTTCAAAATGTCTTCATGTAATGTACATCTTGTCGTATACCTTACCGTTCAATTTCAGCGACTGCACGTAACGTTTCTGTCGCTGACACCCAGCGCTTTGATCTCCAATGTCTTTCCATTGGAAGTGTCATCTTCAGATAAGGCAGGTAGGGCGCTCCCAATACATACTGGTCTGTACCAGGACAAACCGGATAGAAGCCCATCACAGAGAAAGATACCATGCTGACATCTGTCCGCAATCATCATTTCCACCCAATCCGTTAATATCATTCTTATACATCTTATTCAGAATCTCACGCAGCCAGTACTGTGATTTCCACGGCTGGGAAGTCCACGCATATAGATAAGGAACATGGTGGCTCGGTTCATTACCATGCACATATCCGCCGACCAAACATTCTTCCGTAATATCCTCATTATGCTCATAGTACTTCTCCGGCAGATGCATGGAGAACAGTTCATCCAGTTTCTGCACGAACGTCCCTTCTCCTCCCATCAAGTCGATCATGCCAAATACATCGTGCGGCACATGAAAAGAGAAATTCCATGAATTGCCTTCGATAAAACCTTCACCATAGGTTTGTAAATACATCAAACTCTTTCTTGAAAGAACCGTCACTATAACGGGGGACGTGCAAAACCAATACTTGTATCATAGATAGTACGATAATTGAGGGCACGCTTTTTCGGTAAGTCTCCGCTATTTCCTTGTTACCTGCCTTCAAAGCTGTCTGATAGATAGTCCAATCGTCGTATGCATACTCCAAAGTAGAAGAGGCTAGCAATACGTAACTTCA
>VOFJ01001474.1_pt1 | contig 22812 bp, 36 predicted proteins | sample 5384081 | NCBI WGS metagenome assembly VOFJ01 (sample SAMN12384729, study PRJNA508395) | human gut metagenome | isolation source: healthy gut I | host: Homo sapiens | reverse complement strand
GGTATATCCGTTGCGCTTGCCTTAATAACTTTCGGGCGTTCAGTATCCTTGGGAAGATAATTCATTGCAGCGTCTATTTTTTCATTGACCTCTATAAAGGCAAGATCCGTATTAGTACCGAAATCAAAAGACAGATGGATCATACCTGCTCCGTCTCTCGATTCACTATGAATATCTTTCAATGTAGACACCTGAATCAGTTGTCCCCGTAAAGGTTTCACAATCGTGTTTTCCAGTTCACGGGCAGAGGTATTGGCGGCAGACACCTGTATTGTTATCTCCGGAATGGCAATATCCGGAAGCAATGATATAGGCAAAGTATTATATGTCACTAGCCCGATTATGAAACAGGCAGTAAAAGCCATCAAATACGGCAATAGGACGCTGGATTAAAAAATTTTATCATGTTTTTTCTATCTATCAATTAACTCCACTAATCACTCATCACTGACCCGTTAATCACTGACCTTTACTGCCGCTTCATGTGCCAGATTCAGATTTCCGGTCACAATAATCGTATCTCCTTCCAGTAACCCCTCTTCAATCCCTTTCTGTGATTTATCCGAAACAACATATTCCGTTGCATTTTCCAATCCCGTATGTACATAATTCCACATAGCCTTACCTTCTTGTAAAGTAAATACCACTTGCTTACCGGAGCGTAACACAACAGCCGTTTTAGGAATGACCAATTGTTGCCCTAAACTTCTTCTGACACTTACTCTTACATTCATACCACTGAACAGTTTTCCTTGTCCGTTTACTACAGCCTTCACCTTTACCATTCCGTTCGAATCTACCAATGGATTGATTTCAGATACGCTGCCTTCAAACGAATCTCCTCCGGCATAAGGAGTAATCATCACCTTATCACCTGTTTTAATAAAAAGCCAACTCATTCTCCAACACTGTAAAATCAGCTTCCATCCCACGGGTATCAATAACCGTACAAAACACCTCGGAAGTATTAGCTAAATTATATGGTTTAGAAAACAGATTAGCCACTATCCCATCGAAAGGAGCAACCAATGTAGCATGTTCTGTTTCCCTTTTCACCAATTCATATTGAGATCTCGACTGCTCATATCCGCTCTTCACTTTCGCAAGTTTCATTGTTTCCACAGGAACTTTGCTAAAATCTTCGGAGGTATATCCCTGTCCGATCAATACATCTTTCAGTTCCAACTCGGCTTTCAACAAAGCATCTTCCGCTTGGGAAAACTTTTTGCTCAAACGAAATTTATCAAGTTCAGCTAAGTTCTGTCCTTTATGTACGCGGTCACCATTCTTCACATAAATACGAGCAATAACTTCACTTGTCTCAAAACGAAGATCAGCCTGTCCGAGAGAGCACTTACTTTACCGTTACTGACCAATTCGTGATGAAAATCACGTCTCTTTAGTATTTGAGTAGTGACTTCATTCTTAGCATCAGGAAGAACAGTGGAAACACCTTGTTCCTGTTTGTCGGCACTATTTTTTTGTCAGAGCAAGAGGACGTTCCAGTCCAAACCAAACATAGCATCAACCATATACAATCATATTTTCTCATAATAATATCTTTATTGCTATCAATTACACATCATCTATTTAGGATAAACAAAGTCTATAGTCAAATCATCCGTATTATTTTCTGTATCCAGCATATTATCTACAAAAAGAACAATACCACTATAAGAGACACACCAACCTGTAAAATAATTATATCTATGTTTTGCCAACTTTACTTCATATACTTTTTTCATCTCATCATCAAACAACATTAAATATAAATCACGATCATTGATCAATTTCTCAATCCCCATATCAGCATCAAACTCTACTTTATCAATATGCAAACGGGCATACATTTTATATTGACGAATATACATTACATCATAAAAATAAGGATTCTCCAACCTATGCCTTTCCAATGCAGCATAATCTTTTCCGGAAGTACATTCTGCCACAATATTAGAAGTATAGTTACTTTCTGCCATAACAGAGTTTCGTTCATTAGTAACTATATTCAAAGTATAAATGGAAGATTCAGCCGGATAATTATAGATAATATTTTCACCTACATAATTGACATTAGGAAAGACATATAAGAATACCCTGCGCTCATATCAGGAATAATATTTGATGGCGACAAATAATAGATAGCAACATCTTTCTCTTTATTAATAAAGACTTCCTTGACCGCAAAGACCTTAGAAGACAAGTTTTGTGTTAAAAACATCAAAGATTGACGGTTCTTATTATAATATAAACGGGAAGTATGGATGGCATAATTAGTATTTATCAATAATTGCTCCTTATCATCCAGATACTCTCTCTCAAATCCACTATATTTTTACAGTTCCTCTGCTGTCAACGAGAAAAAAACATGTTCAGAATCATCAGATACCCACACTGAATCTAATGAATGTACATATATGCCTGACAAACGAGATATAGCATGAGGACCTTTGGCGGGCAACGTTACTTGAGTTACCTGTTTTGATTCCAAATCCAGGTAATCTAATGAATGTAATCTATAATTATATCCGATAAGGATATTCACAGAATCTCCATGAACAGGAGAAGACAAATAATAAGACTTTAGCTGCAGCACATCTTGTTGAGGAAAATGTATTTCTTCCGTTTGCAGTGCAACTTCATTATTTACTATTGTTCCATCTGATCTCTTACCAGTACAGGATATCAATAGCATACAAGATAGGAAAAGCAACAAACTATTTTCTACTGTTCTCATTGTGTTCTATTTTTACGTTTTATACAACTACAAAAATAACATAACTAAAATACGATATCCTGATTATCAATAATAAAATCTTCGTATAAGAATAAGATATAACCATTGTTAACTGTGCTCATTCATATTTCATCATATTTATCAGTTTATTTGTTTCAATAATTTCTTTACTTCCGCTCTCATCTCTTTTTTACCGCTGTCGATTGAACCTTTGGTTCTTTTGTCAGTACAACCTCAACCATACGCTTTAATTTCTCAGGTTGTTGGTTTTTCCGGCTCCGCATACAGCTTTGCCAGAAGATAATACGGATAAATTCGTCCCGGAAGTCGATGCGTAGACCGAATCAGACTCTCTTCCGCTTTCTCATACTTTCCTACTGCCTGATAGTTCTTACCTATAATATTCAGAATCATTGGGTCATTACTATACTCCATGGCTTCTTTCAACACTTTTGTAGAGCTATCATATTGTTTCAATTTATGCAAACAATACCCGTATTCAAAAAAAGAAAGGCTCCCCGATTCTTCAATTCGGGATACAACGTCTCATATTCTTCTTTAGCTGATTGATATGCTCCCGATATTATAGAGCATTTTACTACGATACCAGTTCTTACATGCATCATATTGATTGTTTTTCCAATAATATGCCCCTAATAGAATTATTATCGAAATAAAAATAATAGCATTATCTTCGAGCGTCCAATAACACAAGCAGCCAGCAGAAAATAGAAGGTCACTGCAAATCCGGGAATCTGCATCGGATAAGAAGAAAAAAGCAAATACCAACACTGCAATTATACCTCCACAAAAAGACCTATTCGTCCTTCCTACTCCCTTCCAAAGACAAAACGCAATTATTAATAAAACGACAAATAAAAAAGGAATCCCATATTCTGTTGCTACTTGAAGATATTCATTAAAAGCACATTCCGGACTACCCGCCACCAATTCTTCCGTTTCGAATACTCTTCGTTTGCAAAATAACTCTCCTGTGCCCCTGCCATAAAGCTGAAACAAAATTCCCAGTTCCATGTCCTATAAGAGGACTTTCAGCAATAGCAAGAGTACTAATTTTTCCATGAACAGGCGCCCATTGGCGGAAGTTGCTTTTAACTGAAAAAGTGAGTAACCAATCACTATGAATATAATGCTTCCTGCAATACAGGCCAACACAACTTTTTCTCTTATATATCTTTCTAATCTCCTTTAGTTTACTTCCCCATGAAATGTGCATTCCATACACCCATGCGCCCGATACGGCGGCGGCAATCCAAGCCGAACGACTCATTCCGGCAGGTAGCACACAAAGAATCAACAGCATCACTCCTAATGCCATGTAATACTTTCCCTGTTCTATCCATGTACGTTCCGTCTTTTTCTTTCAAATTTAGCCATTCAGGCGCAGGCAAAGCGGAAATATCATTGCCAAAATATCCCGAGTAAGGTCCCGGATTATAGAAAGACCCTGTAAGTGCATATAAGGAATGATTAGAAACAGCGAAACCATTATATTTGCCTCAAGCCCCATATAGCTTCAATCCCTCCCAATATAATCAATACCCACGTCACTATTGACGGAAAAAGACAGATATTGTTTCTTATTCAAGCAAAGAAAAGGCAAACAACACACAGCAAAAACAACAGTCATGCGTCCCAACCATAGTTTTTGATAGGCCATTTCACCAACAGATATGTCGTTCGAGTAGGAAAAGCTACTACACACAGGATTAACGCAACTCCTAAGAGTGCTATCAAACCCGCCATACCTTTCCTTTCAATTTTTTTTATCAACTTTAATTTGACTTTCATGTTCTTCAATTATCTGACTACTGCCCGATAAAAAGCAATAACCGGATTATCTCCTCTACATCATACGTTTTAAATAAATCCGGATAATCCTCAAGAGGATTTTCAGAAAAAGCATAATCGAGATACTCTGGTGTCAATATGCTGTAAAAGCAATCCTTATAAATACCGTCAATCGTATCAATTAAAGATGAATCCAGAAATTTAATCGCTTTTGGCACAGTATACTTGTTTACTCTCTTCTACATTATATAAACAAGACCAAATATATCCATCCTTCACAAAACGAAAAAACAATAATCCGCCATACTCATATATATCAGTTATACCTAAGGAGTATCCTGAACGCAACAAACTCATTTCATTAGGTCTCTCTTCTATCATCGATGCTGGCAAGGGGTTCGGCAAATTAATCCGAAAACGCGGAACAACACTATCTTCATGAATCTGATAAACAATATTATCAAAATCCCTACAATAATACAACTTCGAATTATTATCATACAAATTGTGTCCTGAAGGCGAAAATGGATAGTCTTCTTTATTATTTTCATGTTTAAAGTATCGTTTCCCTATGGTAATGCCATCCTTTGACGCTAACAGGTAATAATGCAAAGAAATATCATCTTGATAGTTTCGATGTAAACGGTTATGATAAAAAGAAGTATCCTCCCCCCAATAGGCTATTTCAGCCGGTGTAGGTTTATTAAACTTCTCACTTTTGACAAACCTACCATCCTCGGTCGAATAAAACATCAACGACTGTTTCATATTATCATAAATCACCAGTTGATGCAAACTAGCATTTACTGCAAAAGCATTTATATCCGTATATTCTCCGAGACCCTGCCCTCTAGCATTCAATTGAAATAACAATTCACCGGACATATCATAACATACAATGCCTACTACAAGATCCCATAAATAAATTCGTTCATCCGCAATCTGGATCTTTTTAATACGGCTTAACAAAGGAATCGCCGATAGTTTAACGTAAGATACCTGTTGCAATATAGTTTCCAGCTTTTATCATAAGTTTCTCCTGTCATTTCAACGATAACGTCCTGTGGACTAGACAGAGAGACAACTCCGGTAAATACTTAAAGACGTTTTATTATGAGTACACGACACAGTAAGACAAACTACCATTATTATAATAATACACTTATTCATTTTTTAATTACATTCCACAAAGCTCTGGGTGTACAAAATTAGGAGTTACACAAAATTCGCATATTCTTTCTATGCTGGCAGTATGCCACGGACCTTGCTGATAATCACATGCAATTGTCCTAGAGCCTGTCCAAGTCTTATCGCCATTCTCACGACTATTTGCCAACGCTTCAACATTAGACAGAACCAAATCAGATAATGTCTCTTTTTAAACGAATTACAAATATTAGTACCAATCATCACTAGTAATGTAATTCCTAAAGCCATTTTTAAATAAATTTTTCTTTTTTCATACGTAACTAATCGGCTATTAAAATCTGATAGTCAATATGCCTTTATTTGATTTTCTTCATCATCCTATCCCAACGAGGTTTCTCCGTAAATTTGTCTTCTGAATTCCAGATACGGGTAGCCTTCCCAACTATATACTCTTCCGGCAACATACCCCAATATCTGGAATCTTGCGAATTAGCCATATTATCTCCTGAGACAAAATAGTAATTCTTTTCAAAACGATATCGAGAAATCAGACTGTCTCCCAATAACACCTGTCCGTCTTTCAGACGCAATTTCTTCTTTTTGTTCCCAACCCTATCAATTGCTTATACAAATGATAAGTAGTGCGGTCCATTTCTACCACATGTCCTTTCTGTGGAACAGGCAATGGTCCGAATTCACGAATATTCCACTTAAGTTGTTTGTTATATGGAAATGTACCAAAGACAATCCCGTGCTGCTTCGGATGCTGCAAATTTGCAATATACTGTTGAGCCTGATAATTCCCCACCTGTTCATTGCAACCACGTATCTTATAAAATCCTCCTCTGATTTCCAATGTGTCTCCGGGCAGAGCGATACACCGCTTCACATAATACTGCATCACGTCCATTCGAATACTATCCCAACGATTTTTTGCTGATAAGGAAAATTAAAAACCAATATATCATTTCTCTTAAAGTTTCCCCCATCCGGGCATCCGATGAATAGTGAAGTCTTCATTATCTAAAGCAGCAAACACATTAAATAACCTAGCTCCCTTTATCATCTTATTAACCAGTATCCGATCTCCATCCTTTAGTACCGGTTCCATATAGAATCCGAAGGTATTTTAAACGAGGTAAAAACAAAATAGTTGTACCAAGAAGAGAATGAGCACCATGCAGAATACGAAAAAATGCCAGATTCTCTAATATTGCCAAAATTTTCCTCACTTTGCTCATACGCTTTCTTTCAGTTGAATTAGTTTACGATAAGCCATAAGCCCCAACACGCATTTCACACGTTCATCATCCTCATTTAATAATCCTTCGCAAGGATAAACGTCTTTTTCCATCTTCTCGCAAAATAATCCGCCCATAAACACAATAGATTCCAATGTGCATCAGCATAACTGAAATCCTGTTCCACTTCTACAATCACAGCCATCATCATCAACATGTCAGCAGCTACCGCCACTGCATTATCATCCAATTTTACCTGCTTATTAATAATAGGGTACAAACCTATATCATAAGGCGGATATCTCTTTACCCAATGATTATCTTCACAATATTCAAATATAGGATCCAATAGGCTTTTTCATCCAGTCGATACGATTAAAATAGAGCAAAGTAGAAAAACCTCATAAGCCTCCCTGATATTACCTAAAGTATCTCCAAAGCAAAAAATATTTTATTCTCTGATGATAACACAAATCTATGGGAAGATATAAAATTACGATAAGAAGGAAGCATCTGCCCTGCAAATGTTTCACCACCTACTTGAAAAGCCTTCTGGCACTCCACTGACAATCCTGTTTATCGCATTCTTCTTTAAGTTCCTGCCATCTATCTCCAACAGATTTCATTAATTCTTTTATTTCGCCTGTTCTATTTTTTTTCTTCCAAAGAGGGACAAACTTTCACCCCCCATATTGTAAAGTCTGCCCTTCCTCATACCCTATTAGCAATGCACCTTTATCCTCATTCTTTGCGCTTAACTTTTTGAGATAAAATAACATGACCATCCTCACTAGAGAAAGTTGATTCATTCGCCTCCATAGCTAAATATAAACTGTCGGACTTGGCAAAACGCCAATTCTGTTCACACCAACTATCCACCTTTGCTCCTACCCAATAACCACTCCATATCTACATCAAACAGAATTTCCACTGTATGCTCCTTTTCATCTTTTTTGCATGAATCTGATAAGAAAAAGAAAACCTACAGGGCACCATCCTGTCATATCCCATTTCTCCGACAAGGAAGGTGAAACAAAAAATCAATCAGAAAGGCTCCACATCTCCACATTGAAAAACATAATGAGTCTGTGTAGCCTGCATATTCATTTGTTTCAATATTGCAGGTTTCACATCAACATAAGTCTTATTTTCCACATATAAACCAAAATCCAAAAAAGCAGTACCTTCCGCATTACCCCCATAGCTGCATAACATTATCACCATTAATAATTTGAGCTACTGTTTCATCCGTTAAACGATAGCATCCGTTTGAGGAAGAAATGCTTCTTCTCTAACAAATATTCTCCATTACAATAAAGACTTTATCTGATCATCATAAATATAACGGAGATAGACTTTGCGTTCTTTTAAAGTATCTTTGTTAGCAATGGTAATGTGCCTGCGAACATATATATTTTTCGCTCCCCATACTGTATGGGCTTGAAACTTCCCATTTTCCGAACCGAAGGCACCTTTACACTTATTCCACAAAAGAATCATTATACTCCCTTTGTTCCCATCCTCTGCCCGGAAATAAATAAGAATATTTTCCCTGCCATCCCAGGTTCTCGTTTGAAAGAGGGGCTAGAGGATATACGTAACGAATCTCCTCCTAAAAAAACGGTAAGATTTACCATCCACCTTTAAAATACCCGTCAACGGAAACATTTTCCCCCGATCTTAAGCACGGATAGGTTTTATTTAAAGTATCTTCTGTTGCCTTTATGGTAAAACCGGGAGCTATAGCCAACAACGTATGTCCGGAGAAAGAAATATCAAAAGGAGGACACACCTTCTTACCGGAATAAGAACAAGCACATATCAAGGAGATAATTCCTGAAAATAAAACTATCCTCCACATTACAACTTGTCTGATATTAAACCTTACCTCCATTGTTGTTCTCCATTTTCATAAACAAAAATTCTTTCATCCTTTCCACGAGTATGGTTTCGTAAAAAGTAATAATGCATTTTCCGGAATATTCCGAAACACCAGTGAATCGGCAGTCGCCTTGATTGTCCCGGCAGATTGCCAGTCTCTTTCACACAGTAGAATAATTCATATACATCCCAGGTCGAACATAATTATCCCTGTTCCGCGGGTATAAACTATACGATCGACTTTTACTTCTTTTTCCTAAATCCAATCCCGCCCATCCACCGGTGGGTTTGGAATAATCAAAAAAGAAGTCCATGTTTTCCGTCAAAGACATTGGTATAGTCATGATCCCCATTCTGTTTTTTTCGTGTTCAGGGAGTTCCTATTATCTTTCCCGTTAAAGCAACAGTATCATTTTTCTCATAAAAGGCGACTGCTGAAACATTACAATGAGCCTTTTAGGTCGACCGATATATCTAAGATAACGGTATTCTTTATCAGACCAGCATTTTACAGTAGTATTCAAACGATCAGGTTTACTTTGTATAATAAACAGTGTATCTTCATCCGAAAAATCCGAATGATTGCTTCCGGTAAAAACACCCCCTATCATTCTGTTTCTAAAACTACTTTCTTCTTTAAGATTAAACTTAGCATACAAAACCATATCTTGCGTCTTTTTCCCGACGGAATAATAGTGAGGGGGGCATTAGTTTTTTTATCCAGATAAAAAGGATCAGTCAAGAAATGTAATGATCCTTTTTCATAAAGTGGCAACTCTTAAAACTGCCCCTTTACGAACATATCGAAAAGCCAAATGACCGGCATCGTATTCTGTCCAATCAACCGGAATCCAACGATCTCTATTACTGGCACATAATAAGCAATCCTCCCACTCCTTTTCTCTTTATACTGCTTTTCCAAAGGAATGACCAGATTCTTTTGGTATGAATACGCATAATCAAAAGTTACATCCTTAAACTTAGGAATATGCCAAAATGGATGTACCTTCTCTCCATATTGTGACATCTGTTCATGTAACTCTCTGTTTACACTAAATGTATATCTATATATCTTGGCAGTTCCTCCCTGCCGATACAAAGCACATTTGCGAACACGTGTCAAAAATGTCATAAAGTCGGACATATATCCTTCTCCGTTTTTATCCCATACTATTGTCCAAAAGATGCCCGAAATTCGTATCATTACGTGCAGGTAAGTAGTCGATTGCACAAGGAATACCTAAAAGCACGAAATAAGTAAATCTCAAAATCTGCCAATTCTCTACAACTACCGACTTTATATTGTACAAATTCAGGTCCGATATGTCCGAAAGAAAAGGGAGTTATAGAAGTAAAGAATGTCTTTTTATCCGGCAATCTCGCCATTAAATATCTGGCTGCCACTAATGGATCTTCTTTATCCAAGGTGTCAGACATCCGCAATGAATCTAACAATGAATTGTATTTCTTATAATATATCTCACGCCAATAAGTTAACGGTTCATCCCCCTATTCGGTAAGGCAATAAGTACTCACAAAATGTTTCAAACGAAATATTCTTTCCCCACGGTTGCTCCTGCCAAACTTTAAATGCCCAATCAATATTATGGCACAAATATGCAGAATCCATTTCCATAATATCGCGTTTCTTTTTAGGTTCTTTCATTGCACCAAAGACTTTCTTGACTGAATCCGAAACTTGTTGCGCAGTTTTACCCTTACGTACTTTTAGCCAAGCACAATAAGACTTATAATTCTCTAATTGTTCTCCACTAGAATAAATGTAAAAAGGCATATTCTCTATTAAAAAACAAGCTGCTTTATATTTTAGACTATCAATAGGATTCTTCTTATAATAGTGAAGTACTTTTTGAAGTTCTTTTTTATTTCCACCTGCCGCCTGTAAAGCAACTTCTAAAGGGGAGCATAGTTTTTTTTCGTAGAATAAATACTTTCTTGCATATTGCCATTCTAACACAAATAACAAAAAACAAGGATAGATGGAATATATATACAAAGCTTCTTAAGCATAAATTAATCCTCATTTACTTAGTATTTCCTGTTCATGTTCTCTATTGACCTTTCTCATTTATCATAGGTCAAAACAACGCTAAAAATGTATTTTTTTTATTTCACATATATATTCATTAATACCGGATTACTATCATCAACCAAATTATATTTACGAGTAACAGTCTCCTCATAATTATTCAAAAAAAGACTGAGCATTAATATAACTTATATAAAAAATCAGAAGAAACTGCTGCAATCTTCGTAAATGCTTTTTTTTTGAGGGTCCAAAAGAGGGCAAAAATAAATAACCTTCTTTCTCTTTTTGCTTCATATTCCAAAAGTAAAGGTGCTCCATGGTTTCTCCATATTTCGGCCAGAAAATGTCCCTTACATTGATAGAATGAATTAACACCTGAAATTAGGCACTCATTAGTAGAATATTGTTCTCTTACCCCTCTTTCCTTTTTTAAAGTCCTTTTTCTAATTCAAGATCTGAATTATCTACAAAATCATCCGATATTATTTTCATATATTTGCTTACTTCATCATTATCTATCATATAAATATATGGAGAATATCTAGGATTAAAAAATATAAATGATTCCCTGATTTATAAAAAACTTTGGGCTTTAAATGGAGTATTAGCATTATCTGCAATACCTCTAGATGCTATTACCGAACAAATTTCTCATTCGAATAAAATCCTAAACAAATACCGTCTTCAGTCTGAAATATATTGGTTCCCCATATCTTTCCGTTTTTTTTCATCAACAGCTATTTCCATTACAGTTGCATTAGTTTTATATTCTGTAAACAGCTTTGTAATCAGGATATTTATATTTTATTATTTTTCGTCCTACAATAGATGATATGTATATATTTAAATCTGCATCTATATCAAAGTCTGATATATCAGCATATTCTCCTGGTCCACTCCCCTATATTATGAATTTTAGTAATATATGAACCATTATCGTCAAATAAAAAGATCATAGCTTGGACTTTATCAAAAATATAATATGTCTCATTCTTATACAATATCTTAGTTATACTAGATATTAATGATCTCTCATTTGTTTCTAATGGAACAAAAGTTACAGAATCAAATTCATGCAAATGATTCTTCTTACTACAATAGTCATATTCCAACAAAGTAAGATTCCTATCTTCTATTTCTTTTAAAGAATTATTACGAGGATTATTGCATGAAACCAACAATAATAAAAAAAAAATATATACAATTTTTTTTTTCATAAACGAGCTATAATTATGTTTCTTTTATTAAAAAGAACGTATTATTAGAAAGTAACAAGACGACCAATCGCCACATATTAATTAAACATCAGATACCTAGTAATAGATATCTGATGTTTAAAAACCTAGTTAATTTGGACAATCTCTATTCCTCATCGTAGTAACACCCGAATAACATCTGTCACTATTAATACTAAGACAACCGATATGGCTATTATAGGTTGTAACAAGACACCCATCCTCCCAATGAGTTTCTTCATCACTAGTCCAACTATAGTCAGGAGTTCTACTACCTGACACATCAGTTTCACCTCCAGCTAGTGCATCTATATTAGCCAAGCTAAACAATGATAACGTTGAAGATTGAGAACCTAAATCTATTTTTTTGATATTCAATACCGCCACAGTTACTATGGCTAAAACACATATTCCACTAAACAAAAATTTCTTCATTATCTATTTTTTTTTAAGATTAAAACCTAATATAAAAATCATTATTCATTTCTTTTGTTTTTCACATAAATAACACCTCCTTACTTAATATATAGCTTTTATTTACTTTGATTATTTACCTTTACCTTGTATTACAAGTTTAACATATCTTCTTTCTATATTACAATATATTGTAACATTTTTTCTTAAAATATCCTTTCTTTATTAGGAGTAACTTGCACTACAATATCGGTTGTTTTATTAGGTAAAACCGGTTGTTTTGACCAGTTAGGGTACTGTACAACCACATGTAGTAGTTACATTATTCACCACCAAAGGGTTAGGTCCAATATTTTTAAGACTAAACTTTGCAGTAGTAGTCTTATTTATTTCCAGATTTTTAAGTTCCAAAATAGTTGTATCAACTGTCAATGATGTTATCAAAGACTTATCATATAAGTCTGTTTTTTCTACTCTTTTATTTTCATTTATTATTTGCTTATACAAACTCCATATTTGAGGATTCTCTGTAGGATTACCAATGCAAACGACCTTATTATATTTATCCAACAAAAAAGTCTGATATCTACTGTCTTTGGGAAATGTATTGAGTTTATCAAGTTGATTACATATATCCATATAGCAAGGATATTTAAATGAGTCCTTTCTAAATAAAAAGAATATTTCTTCGATATTTTTAGGATGAAAATAAAATTGAAAATTAACAAAACCTGCCATTTCGTCATTAACTTCCTTAATAATAGCATTCCATTTATACAAATGTAATTTACATAACTAGTGCATCCTATTGAATCTGTGTATACTAGTATTTTATAAGGCGTAGAATTGGGAGAAATACACAAAGTATCCCTATCAATCGATTTACAAAAACATCTTGAGGAAATATAATTTTCTTTCCTGTCCATTCTTTTACTATCTTTTCAATTTCCGTTGATAGTTGATCATTTTTACATCCACAAAATGTAAAAACAAACTACTCCCAATATTAGAACTACACCCTTAACCATAATACAAAATAGTTATAACTAACATAATTTCTCATTTATAATAATATTGCAGCAAAATTGCTACCTTACCTATTTAATACTAAACATTACAATCGGCTGATCATCATTAACATCTGTCGCTATTATCGTTTTAGTAACTTCATCCACCCAAATACCATATATATAATGGTCGAGCACATATTTGCATAACGGTTCTCCTTCCAAACTAAATACATAAATATATTTTCCTCCATCAGGAAGCCTTCCGCTTTGTCTTGCGATATCTCCTTAAAAGAGGTTCCATGAAACACCGCATAAATAGCATCATCAGTAACTTGCACATCACTAAAACCCATAATACCTGTTGGCATACCATAGCCATCTGATACTTTGAATTCAGGTTCATCCATGCTCACCGATACGAATAATATGAGTACTATCTTTCTTAAATTATAAACTTCAACGACTTCTCCCAATTGGGTTACTGCCGCCAAATTCCATTGTTAGGAGAATTGTAGTCTAAGGAAGCTCCTCCATGCTTGAGCCAACGCCGGACGAGCATTTTCGCAATGCTTTTTATCAATAGTCGGAATAATTCCTATCTTATCTATAAGCCCTTACAATCAACTTTTTTCGAAAAACGATTTTCACCGGAATAGTCAGGAATAATAAACATTGAATCATTATATATAGCAAAATCAAGTGGTCGAAGTATATCTTCATCCAATGTTACCGTTTCGTCACGAAGCAGTGAATCACCGGATGAAGAAAAAGTCTAACCTAGTTAATTCACTTTTTATTGGCATCCAATGTCCAGACTACATGATTCTGTAAACGAAAGTTCTCCAATGATAACATTTCCGTAGGTGAATCACCACGCTTGCCAAAAGAAGATAAATACTGAAAACTGGGATATTGGAATAAATGTCCATAATGATCAAGACCATGTAAATCCATCACAATGACTCTATCTCCTTCGATTCGTATCCTAAACGGATAACGAAGCAAGGCTGTATCAAGCTCTATTACTTCTCCTATTAATTCTCTCTCGTGCGGAAATCCCGAATAGAATAATACACCCTTTGCATATTCTTTATGCTTATGGTCACAAGAGATAAACAAGAAAAAAAGAAAGAAACAGGAGAGTTATACTATTTTTCAAGGCTATATCCGGTAGCAACATATTCTACTTTAACTTTTGTAACCGGACAATCTACGGAACCACTGCCCCAACAATTAGTAGGCACATCTTGCTCATCAGCCGCCAAAGGCTTCAATATTATCTAATAACAATGTATTTACCCGAGGCTCTTTTAGTGAGTACTTTACAGAAATAACCGCCATCATCAAAATAGAAAAAGAATAATAGTTTTTTCATATATACTATAATTTTATCGATTAATTAATGGAAGCGAAAGTATGCAATTGATTGCAACTGCCAATAAATTAATCTATCCATTTCTATCTAACCGAATCTATCCGCTATATACACTATCATAGAGATAAGGCTTTCATTCAAAAAATGCCTATTTCATCGGAAATTATAGTTTTTTATTTGTTCCTTCTCTTTTCCAAGTAGTATTTTTTCCTAAAAACAGAATGTTATTCTTTTTCTATTACATACAATTATTATTCCGATCTATCTTATTTAATCTTTTAATTTTTCTCTTATATTGATATGCACCTATATTATATAACATCTTATTACGATACCATTCCTTACAAGCACCATATTGATTATTTTTTTCCAATAATATGTTCCAAACAGAGCCATCATCGAAAATAAAAAATACTACGCTCAAGATGGCTTCAACTCCTGTAAGAGTTATCACATCTACCATATTCTTTTTTGTCATTCGTATCAATTTCAACTTTTTTTTCATGCTTAAATCCTATCTATAGTGATTATAGCTGCACCCTTCACAACTCCCTATTCATCGGGGGATAGGTGGTGAAGGGGATTCCTTCACCACCTCTTCACCAGTTTCTTCTTATAGCTAATCCGATTTTCATTATAGCTAATTCAATTATGCTCATAGCATCTTGTTTTTTTCTTCCTAAGGTTTGAAACAAACATCGGGATGTTTGTGAAAAAAGACGCTAGATGATTGAAACAAACTTTTTAGACTTTTGTAAAGCACCGCTTTAAGCAGGTTAAAGCTATGCTTTGCAACTCCTAAAGCACAACTTTAGATTTTACAAAACAACACTTATCCGTAAAGGATGGGTGAAAGGTGGCTTCACCCGCTATCCCTCATGAATAAGGAGGAGTTGTGAAGGGTGAAGGCTATATCGGTTTTTATCAATTTATGTTTCATTTTTCATTTGATTTTCTTCATAATTCTATCCCAACGATTTTTCTGATAAGGAAAATTAAAAACCAGTATATCATTTCTCTTAAAATTTCCCCATCCGGGCATCCGATGAATAGTGAAATCTTCATACGCTTTCTTTCAGGCTGAATTAGTTTACGATAAGCCATAAGCCCCAACACGCATTTCACACGTTCATCATCCTCATTCAACAACCCTCCACAGGGATAAACTTCTTTCTTCATCTTCTCCCGCAAATAATCCGCCCATAAACACAACAGATTCCAATGCGCATCAGCATAACCGAAATCCTGTTCTGCTTCTACAATAGCAGTTATCATTATTAACATGTCAGCAGCCATCTCCACTGCATAATCATCAACTTTCACCTGACGATTAGCAATTGGGTAGATTCCTATATCATAAGGAGGATAACTTTTCCTCAATAATCATTCTCGCAATATTCAAAAAACCGGTTCCAAAAGTTTCATCCAATCCATACGATTAAGAGACAATAAAATCGGAAAGTTACTATAAGATTCTCTCACATTGGCCAAAAGTATCTCCAAAACAAAACAAATCACCACTTTGAGACATTACAAAACGATGCTCCGATATAAATTTTCGATAATCTAAAATCATCTGGCGTGCAAACGATGGGATTCTCGTTTGAAAAGCTCGCCTGTTCAACTGCCCATCCAACCTGTCACATTCCCTCATTAATTTCTTATAATTGTCACCGATAAACAACAAAGCATCCTTCAATTCTCTTTTCCATCCTTATTCCAATAAGGATGTAGAATTTCCCCTCATATTGCAAACCCTTCCCTTCATTAAAGCCAAAAAGTAATACACCCTGATCTTTCTTGTTTTTCCCCAGTTTCTGCGAAAGCAGCACATGCCCTTCATTATATGAATAAGCCGTTTCTTCAGCAGCTATCCCCATATACAAGCTATCAGACTTGACAAGTACACCAATCCTGTTCAGACAGGCTTTCTACTCTATTTTTTCCCAAACATCCATTCTGTATCTATATCAAATAAAATTTCTACATCATGAATTTCTGATTTGCCAGAATGAATTTGATAAGAAATAAAACCTACCGGACATCCCATTAAACATTGTTCTAGTAACAAAGAAGGAGAAACAAAATCAAGGTATAACTCAACATCTCCACATTGATAAATGTAATGAGTTTGCGTCGCTTGTACATTCATTTGTTTCAATATTGCCATATCCATCGTTATAGGTTTTATTTTCCATGTACAATCCAAAATCCAACAGAGCATTTTCTTTTCGTATTCCACCCATGTGCGGCTATCACATTATCGCCATTATGTAACTTTGCAACTACTTCATCGGAGAGTTGTTTACATTCAATTCTATTGCTAAAATAATCTACCTGATAAATAGGTTCTCCATTACAATAGATTTCTGCATGGTCATCACATTTAGAACAAACATATAATTTATATCCTTCCAATTTCTTTTTATCATTTATGTTAAAATGTCTGCGAATATAAATATCGGCTACGGTCCATGTTGAGTGAATAGGATAAGGACGATTCTCTGCTCCCCAAGCTCCTAACCCGTTATACCACTCCCTTATCATCATATTCTTTCCGCATCCAATCATCCTTTTGGATGCAAATAAGAGTATCTAAAGTATACCACCCACAATTAATTGTAGAAAGAGGTACTAGTGGAAAAGGACGCAACGAATCACCTCCCATAAAACGATAAGATTTACCATCTACTTTTAAAATTCCGATCATCGGAAACTCCTTATTTCTTGATAACTTCGGATATTTTTTGTATGCAATGTATTTCCAACAGTTTGGATAGAAAAATCCGGTACCAATGCCATTAATGAATGATTGGACGCAATACATATAGGAATAACTTCATTCTCCTCTTTATCATTGCAACATGCATGTAAAGAAAAAGATCATCCATAAAAATATTATTCTTATCCCCCACCCGATTTTGTTATTTATTTGCATATCTGCCTCCCGTTTTCATAAACAAAAATTCTTTCTTCCACCCCGCGAGTATGATTTCGCAATAATAAAAGTGTATTTTTAGGAACACCCGAATAAACCAATGAATCAGAAAGAGCTTTTGTTTCTTTCCCATTGATTTCCACTCCTTATCACAATATAATAACTCGAATGTATCCCCAGGGCGAATATAGTTATCTCTATTACGTGGTGTATAAACTATTCTATCTACCCGTACTTTCCTTCCCATATCTAACCCGCTCCAACCACCGGACGGTCTGGAATAGTTGAAAGAAGTCTTAGTTTTTGCCATCAAAAACATTGTAATAATTCAATCCTTTATCGGTATCCTCCAAAGGAGTTCCTATAATGCTTCCCTTCAAAGCAGAAGTGTCATTACATTCATAAAATTCAACTTCAGCCACATTACAATACGTATTCTTGGCTCCAAAATATCTAAAATAACGATACTTCTTATCTGACCAACTCCGTACAACCGTTTTCAAACGACCGGGCACCTTTTGCACCATAAACAAAGTATCCTTCTCTGAAAAATCAGGCTGATTACTCCCTTCGAACACCCCTCCCAACATTCTTCTTCTAAGATGAATTTCTCCTTTAAAAATATTGTACTTAGAATACAATACTACATCTTGAATTTCTTCATGTTTTGAATAAAAATGAAGTTCATTGGTATGCGGATCTACATAAAAAGAGATCCGTTACAAGATGGAGCACTCCTTCCTCATAAGTTGCTATCCGCATAATCATTCCTTTTTTATATATTCCTGAATGTCATGTTGTTGACGTCATATTCCGTCCAAGCAACCGGAACCCATTTATCCTGTTTACTTGCACACAAATAAGCAATCTTCCCGTTACATTTTTCTCTATATTTTTTTGATGGAGGTATTTTTAATTCTTTTTTATAATAATAAGCATATTCACGAGTTACATCTACAAACTTTGGTAAACGCCAAAATGGGTATAGTTCTTCTTCATACTTTCTCATTTCTTCATACATTTTTTCTATTGACGCAAAAAGATATTCCTATATACCTTTTACCGTATTCTCCTCTTTATACCACATATTTTTCACATTGTCGTTCAAAGGCTTTTGGAAAATCAGCAGCAAAAACTTCTTGATTCTTATCCCATGCAACTAGCCAAAAATGTCCGGCATTCACGCCACTACGCATAGGTACAAAGTCAACACCACAGGGTATCCCTAAGGATCGGAACAAATAGATACCAAAATCCGTTGCCTCTCTGCAACTTCCAGATATATATTGTACATATCTAGGACCAATATGTCCCATAAGCGCAGGTGATGTAGAAGTAAAATAATGTTCTTTATCCAATAATCTGTCTCTCAAATATTTTGCAGCAACAATAGGGTCTTCTTTATCCAAAACATTAGACATCCTTAATGAATCCAGCAATGAATTATATTTTTCATAATACATTTTCACGCCAATATTCGAGTGTTTCATCCTCAATGCGATATGGCAATATGTACTCACAAAAAGTTTCAAAAAGAAACATTTTTGCCCCATGGTTGTTCTCGCCAAACTTTAAATGCCCATTCAATATTGTTACATAAATATGCGGAGTCCACTTCTCTTATATCATGTTTCTTTTTCAGGTTCTCCTAACGGACCATATACTTTCTTGACTGAATCCGCAACCTGTTTCGCTGTCTGTCCTCTACTCTTTTCAGCCATGCATAATAAGACTTATAGTTTTCTAACTGCTTGCTTGTTGAATAAGAGTAAAAGGCATATTTTCAATTAGAAAACAAGCAGCTTTTGTATTTTAGGCTATCAGCAGGATTCTTTTGATAATGACGGAGTACTTTTTCCAATTCTTTCCTGTTGTTTTTAGCAGATTGCAAAGCAGCTCCGAGAGGAGTTATCATTTCTTCTCTGAATGTAATCCTATCTATTATTTGCCATCCTAGCCAAATAAACAACAGCACCAAGACTATAAATTGAATATATCCCAAATACTTCATCAAACCTTTTCTTAATTATTCATTTTGCATTTCCACTAATTTTCAAATGGAACGGAGAGCCTTCTGCATTACAATACACGGTTATCGTTTTATCGAAATGCCCAGAATGTTCAGCTTTGATATTCCACCTTCACTTTCAAATTTCCACCTGGTTGAACAGGTTCTTTAGAATATTCCACTGTAGTACACCCACATGGAGTATAAATTTCTTCTACAACAAACGGATTATCACCTGAATTAGTAAATGAAAACTCTACAAATTGCTTTTTTTTCCCCAATTAAAAGTTCCTATATTGAACTGATATGTAGATAAAACAACTGTTGTTGGAGTTCTACTATCAATCTCCTTCAACAGAGATTTTTTCCCTGTAATAATATTCAAATAAAGTTCTTTTATCTTAGATTATGAATAGGATTGCCAATAGCAACTACCCTATTATTCTTATCCAACAAAAATGTTTGAAAGATCGTTTCTATAGGAAAATGATTCAACTTATTGATACTATCATGCTCATCAATACATACAGGATAATCAAAGCCTTCTTTCGTTAGTAAATACTCAATATTTTTCCTGCTCATAGGATGAATAAAAAAAAAGAACATTACATGAAGGACAAGTATCTTTTAGCAATTCAATAAAAGGTTTCCATGCACTAAAACTTAAGTGACACCGCATACAACCGATTGAATCGACATATGTTAATATTTTGTAGTCACAATCTCTTTCATAATACCCCATAATTGTATCTCTCTAGCAAATTTCGTAAAAATAGGAACACTAGGAAAATCTATTTCCTTATAAGTCCATTCTTCAACTAACCTCTTTATTTTTTTTTTCATCATGCTCATAACATGAAAACAAAAGAAAAACATATAACAAAAAGAAATCAGAGGGATAACAATCATTCTATACATATGTTTATCTATTTTATTTTTTAAATCTTATTAATTCAGGATCAGGCATATTAGAGAAAGCATACAACATCTCATCTTTATTATCCACACTAATCAGTGTAACTGGCACATTCAGTTCATACTTTTTATGGCTTCTCCATTCCAATCAAAAACATAAATTATTGTTCCTGCAAGTGTTTTCTAAACCATTTTCTTTTTAAAAATTTTTGCCTGAATAAAGTCCATATACATATTTAGGAGAAATACACAAACTTATAAATGTACTATTATTGGAAGATGAGAAATTGGGGCAGCACTTTCGCATGTCCCCTTCAACTTGAGTTTTATAAATAGGGTAGTTCATTTCATATTTCTTTATTAAAGAAATATCAGTATTATTTATTTTATAAAAATGAATAATTTCAGAAGTATTTACTGCATAAACAAATTTATCCATAAATGGATTTAAACGGATAATACCTTGATAAGCCATACCACGCAACCTGTTTGCTATTTGTTTCTCATCTCCATCTTTATATGGATATTCCATAAAAATGCTCTTCTTCTTCTATTAGTCCAGTACCCCCAAAGTCTGAACATACAGTCTTCGTAAAATCCCAAAGATACAAAAAAGTATTAAATGCTGTAGGAAACACTTTAATAGTCCCAGGAATAGTATCTTTTTAGTTAAAACTGAAAAGTTCGAAATTCGATTTTTCACATCTGATATGTTCATAACATTCAAAGTCTTTTTATATAAATCATAAACACTTATGGAGCTCTTACCAAATAACTGTATATCAAAAGGCATTAAGAATTCATTAACACCTTGCCCTTTCTTTCCGAAATCATATATTGAATCTAGATCATTCAAATCGACCAAATGAAATAAACCATCTTCAGACTTCTCATCGAAAACAATAATTGCTGAATCACAATATATCATATCCATTGGAGTTCCCCAAATATAACCGTTTGATGGTATCTTTTTCATATTCCAAGAATATCCTATTCGTAAACAAATCGTCTATTTGACAGTCTGTTTTAACATTTTTTTACATGCACACAAAAAGAAAATCAACACAAAAACATATTTCAATGTCATAATATACTAAATTCATAATAGTTTATAGAATATTTTTATAAAGCTATTTTTAATCGGCTTTATTTATGCATAACGAATCTAGAAGTTGTCAATACACTTCAATTGGGGCTGAATAAAAGATTTTTTTTTCACAATTACCCCTTCTCCAGATACCTGTAGAGGGGGTAAAAATCAAGTTTTCGACCTTTTTATTCAGCCCCAATCCCAAGAGGATATTAAAAACCAACAGTTATAGCAATAATATACAGAATTATACTGATGAAAGTATAGTTTCAAACTCTAAGTAAATGTTAACAAGCATATTTTCCATGCACTTTCATCACCTTCATTAGAATTTATTGGTATAGTTTATAGATAATATCTTTCATGATGATAATGATTTGTAGGAGCAGTGTCACCACCACTCCCAATTAATACTACAATTTGACACCAAATAACTTTGTGACGAACACTTGTTGTCTTCTCATGTCAGTAACTTTCATGAAGTTCTCAACGAAATATTGTGCCACCAAGTATGACATTATCTCCTCCAACTTGACCTCGCTAATCTTGTAGAATATAGCATCATGACTGTCGGCGTCAGCTTCATCAGCTTTCTGAACAGCAGCCTCAACCTCAATAGTAGCATCATTCAATATGACATTGAGAACATTGACAAGCTCTTCAACACCACCAGCTTTGGCAGAATCAAGACGATAACCAAATGCAGTAGTAAACTTGTCACCAACAGCTTGACGAACTTGTGCAGACAATGCTGTCAACTGCATACGCATCTGCTTCACATTGCCCTGCTTGAACTCAATGACACCATCATCATCAACAGTACGAACAAATCCAAGAATATCATCAGCAATAGTGACGATAACTTTGCCAGTAAACTGTCCTTCAAACTTCTCCATTCTGATTGACTTAATTGTTGTTTTCATAACACAGTCCTCCTACGACTGCTACGACAGTGGC
>VOFJ01001638.1_pt1 | contig 22825 bp, 44 predicted proteins | sample 5384081 | NCBI WGS metagenome assembly VOFJ01 (sample SAMN12384729, study PRJNA508395) | human gut metagenome | isolation source: healthy gut I | host: Homo sapiens | reverse complement strand
TTTTCTGGTTGAACAAAGCGCATCAACTCTATATGGACTTTTTAATTATGACACTCTATTTATAATAGGATAGCGTGTACACATAGAAACACATAGAATTTATAATTCAGTCCTGTATTATGACACCAGAAATAAGCCTCCCTAAGGAAGCTAAAAAATATACAGTTATGATACGTTAACAGAGCATATGTGGTTTTGGTTTTATAAAATGTTGTTCTGTAGGCAGAGGAATAATCTTACCACCACAGGAAGAACACTTGCATATATCTCTATTATAAAGAAGACGGATAATGGCGAAGGTGCATCCATATCTTTCAGCTTGGAAATATATTTTTTGCAACCAAGGATGTTTCTACATAGGGTAATCTTTTTCTTCTTATTTCTGGATGAAAGAAGACCATAGTGCCTGATACGTACAAAACGTTTTGGAGGAACATGCATTAAAAATCGACGGATAAATTCCTCGCCGGATATGGTGATCTCTTTCCAAAGCCCTTGGTTTTTGTAATCTTTAGCGGAAAAAAAAGTAACTGTAGATTCTGTCATGTCTTTGATACGGTAGTTGCTGATAGCAATCCGGTGGGTGTATTTTCCAAGGTATCTGATGACAGATTCGGCACCGTCAAATGGTTTCTTGCAATAAAGAATCCATTCCTTTGTATAGCAGGTATTTAACAATTCCTTGAAAGTATAGTAGTTTTTGTAAGGTGCAGCCGATCCATGAAATTCAAGCCTGTCATTTTACCAGAGTTGCTTAAGTTCAGCCATATATTTTCCACGAAATATTTTGGAGATCACCCTTGATCGGAAGAAAAAACAATCTTTCCCGTTGTCTTTCCAATGATTTTTTCACATCCAGCCCTCCACCAAGAACAATCGCATGGATATGAGGATGAAAATTCATGGTGCTTCCCCATGTATGGAGGATACAAATATAGCCGATATCAGTCCCAAGATATTTACTATCAGCAGCAAGTTCACTGAGAGTATCTGAAGCCGCATGATAAAGAGCAGTGTATAAGAATTTCTGGTTGTTGTAGATAATGGGATTAAGTTCTTCCGGAACTGTAAAAACCACATGGAAATAAGGTGCATCTAAGATATCCTCACGCCGTGCATCTACCCATTTTTCTTTTGGAAACTCCTGACACATAGGACAGCATCTGTCACGGCAGGAGTTATAGTGGACTGATATGCAGCCGCAGTCCTCGCATACGCTTACATTCACACCAAAGGCACCGGTTTTGCAATTCATGATGTGATAAGCGGCCTTTCGCTGAGCAGGAGAAATACTATGTGTGTGGATTCAAAAGATGGATAAAAACGATGAAAAACATCCTGAATCGTACAATCCTTACTCATGATTCACCACCTTCCGGGTTGTCGAACGGGCTGCGGATTCCAAGAAGTGTCTTGTTGCTCACATGAAGGTAAACATCTGTAGAGCGAGGATCAACATGTCCCAGAAGTGACTGGATATATTTTATATCTGTGCCACTTTCGAATAGGTGGCTGGCAAAACTATGACGGCACGCATGAGAGGAAACATGACGGTTAATGCCGGCGAGTTTAGCACTTTTCTTAAAGAACTGGTTAACACTGGCTATATCAAGATATCCACCGGACCAGGAACTTGGGAAAAGGATATCTTTAGGGCGACCACATTTGTACCAATACTCTGTGAGAAGGTCTAAATTTTTTTTGAGACAGAATTGTATACCTGTCAATTCTGCCTTTGGTTTCACGAACATGAATTGTCATGTTGTTACGTGAAATGTCATCATAATGAAGATGAACAACCTCTGATACACGTAATCCAGAAGAATACATAGTTGCAATAATCGCTTTATGCTTCAAATTTGGAGTGGCGTCAATGATTGCATTTATTTCATCGCGGGATAGAACAGCAGGAAGATTTCGCTCTCTTTTCATAGCCGGAACAGTGTCATCATCCCAGAGAATCTTCAACACCTTTTTATATAAGAACTTGATTGCAGACCGATAGTGATTGTGAGTTTCAGGAGACCTTCCTTCCAGACGTTTGGCAGTAAGAAAACTTTCCGCATCTTCAAGTGTAAGATCAGAAACATTTTTTCCGATCCAACGAAGGAAGTAACTGACATCAGAGCAATACAGTTGAATAGTTCTTTCACGCAGGTTACGTTTTTCCGCTTCATTGCGGATGGATTCAAAAATATCTTTATACATAATAAAACCTCCAGAATAAGTAGTGTTAATAATTACATCTACCTATTCGCAGGTGCGTTAGCGTCATAATTCCGATTGCGGAAGAGACTGGAAAATGTTATTCTTATCATAGGCAGTGGAGCTTTCTTAGTTCAGTTGTTTCGTGTGGTAACTTAACAATAACGGATTATGGAAAAGTAATTCCACTGCTTTTTAATAAAAATAAAACTGCGCCACAGCCTTGGCAGGCCATCGCGCAGCGATTTTGTTCAAGCGGAATTTTATGGATGTTGAAATTGAAGTGTTTTGGAATGGAAAGAGTCTTGCGGATGCGGTTGCAAAGGGCACTTATTTTGACATGATTTATTTGGATATAGAAATGGACAAAGAAGATGGGATTTCGGCAGCTAAAAAGAATTAGAGCCTATGATAAAAACGTTCTTATTATTTATGTTACAAGCCACGAAAATCATATGCAGGAGTCTTTTGAAGTCAGACCGTTTCGTTTCCTTGTGAAGCCAGTGAGTGAAAAACAGATTGAATCGTGTTTTAAATCAGCATACGAAGAAGTGTATTGCGGAGATTCGTATTTTCGGTATAGCTATCAGAGGGTAAACCATAAAATACCAATTCGTGAAATTTTTTATTTTTGAGAGCAATAAACGTAAAGTATTTATTGTGACGGAAAAAGATACATTTGTCGCATATGGAAAATTAAATGATATAGAGGAAAGTCTTAAACAAAGCAAAGTGCCATTTTTACGTGTTCATCAGTCATATCTTGTAAATTATAAGCATGTGGAAGGGCAGGCATATGATTTCGTAGTTATGGATAATGGCAAAAGAATTTCAATCAGTGAAGACAGAAGAAAATTAATCGGAGAGCAGTACTGCTCAATGGAGGACACATTTTATGTCAATGAGTAAGACATTGTCATATGGAACGGATATATTGTTTATCATATTTGCAGTATATCTGTTCTTTTTATTATTTCGATATATTTTTAAAAAAGAAGAAAAAAGAACAGTTTTGTCAATGATTGGATTGGTTATATTTATGGCATGGCAATTTGAAATGTCGAGCGTTAATTTGCTACCAGCTTATGGCAAATATTATTATTACGAGTATCACTACATTGTTTGCGGTTGCTCAAACTTATGAGGGAAAATTTTGGAACAAATGTATTTTTACAATTGCTTTTAATGCAATCTGGATGTTAATGGAAACATTAAGCAATTATATGCTTATGACCTATTGCGAACAATATGCAGAATCTGAAGCATTGGGTTCGGTTACTTCAAAATTGATTTTCTTGATAATAATTGTGGCATTGAAAAAAGTGTTTACTGATGATGAAATCAAGGAATTACCTGTAAGATATAGTATTATGTTTGTTTTGATTCCAACGGGAAGTATTTACATTATGAACAATATTTTTATGCTTGGATATAAAGTTCATAGCAACCGGGCAAGTTTCCGTTCTGCAATTACAGCACTTATTCTTTTTGTTTATGAATATATTGATATTTTATATTTATATGAAATTGGCGGACGATTTGCAACTAAGAAGAATGACCTCTGTTTACGAACAACAATTAGATTTGTGTGAACGGCATCAGCAGGAGCGAGAACTGTCAATGCTTCAATTAAGAGATATGAGACATAATATGAAAAACAACCTTGTGTCAATTCTTGCATATGCAGAAAACGGAGATAATGAAAAAATCATCAGATTTGTCAATGAAATAATGGAAGAAGGTGGAATAAAGACATCTGCAGTTACAAACAGTGGAAATATTGTTATAGATTCACTGATTGGATATTGGTATGTTGCAGCAAAGAAAGCTGGTATAGAGTTTTCCGTAAATTTAAATATTCCTATGGAAATGCCGTTTAGGGGTGCGGATATTTGCCTGATACTGGGCAATTTATTAGAAAATGCTGTAGAGGCAGCACAAAAAGCGCAGAGGGTAAAAAGTACATTAGGCTTCACATGAAATATGATAAAAATAATCTGCTGTTATTTGTGGAAAATAATTACAAAGGTGTGCTTATAAAGACGAAAGATAAAAAGGTTAAAGTCTACAAAAACAGATGCTGGAAATCATGGAGTAGGTATTCCGTCTGTATATCGAATTGCTGCAAAATATCATGGAGTGGTTACGATTGATGATAATGTGGCAAATCGTTTTTTGATCAGAGTAGTGTTATACGGAAAGCAGAAATAATTACATCAACAGTCGATATTATTGCATTATATTTTGTATTATGGGAAAAAAGATATAAAATAAAAAAGATAATTTTGGGGAAATGGCGAATGATTTTTTAGAATGGTATTGTGGTGGTGCAGTATGACGGAAGTGTTATTATTCAGTAATGATGAAAAAGATTTTTAATTTGACAAATAGTGTAATAGACGGAAGATATAAATTAACATGGTGTACTTATGAGTCCTTGGAAAAAAAGTTATATCCGTATACGGATATAGTTATTATGTACTTTGATAAAGAAATGGTTAAGAAAGGTACATTTAAAACAATTGTTCAGGTAAAGGGGAGGCTAGGGACAAAGGATACCAATCCTTACGCTGATGGAAGAAGGAACACCGCAAAATATTTTTTTCAACGTTAATGGCGGGCGCCTATGACTACTTAGAAATTGTGAAAAATTCAAAAAGAATATAAAAAGAAAAAATAGAGGATGCTATCCGGTGGAATTGGTATCTGGGAAAGTATGGACTGAGAGAAAAAATAGTAGTGATATTGAACGTCACTACTATTTTTGCGTTACATGAAAAAAAGGAGAAAGAGCAGTTTCAGAAAAAGTTACATGAATACTCGTTTTTTTTTTACAAGAAAGATATATTGGCTGATTTTTTTTAGTAGTGTAAAGGAAACAAATGAAAGGAGATTTTAATTATGAAATCTAAAAAAGTAAAAAATCAGTCAGCAAAAGTATTAGCAAATTTATCTCTGAAACTTGGTAAAATGTCAGCGGACAGTGCTTGCTGTTATATTTATCATCAGCCAAAGATGCCAGAAGCATTGAAAAAAATGAAAAATATTTAATATGAAATATTTTTCGGAGAAACTGACAGGTTATATTGTTAAAATCTGGTGCTGTTCCAGAGGAATCATATGAAATATACCAATATGGGTTTCAAATAGGACTTGAAATGTTGAGCTGTCTTTTTAGCTTGTTTTGGAATTGCGGTATATTTGCATATGATTCCGGAATTTGCAGTGGTTACAGGAATTTTTATGATGTTGCGCAGTTTTGTTGGTGGAGTGCATCTAAACAGCTTTAGTGCCTGCTTTATGTGTTCTGTTACTGTGCAGACATTGGTACTGGTTGTTAATCGTTTGTATACACAACCTTTAAATCTTGCGTGGGGGAATAATTGTGTTGAGCAGTGTTCTAATTTGGAATATGGCTCCGGTACAAAGCATTAACCGGGAACTTGATGCAGATGAAAAAAAACACTGCAGAAAGGTAGCTGTAAAAATTATTGCGGGCATATATGTGTTTGCGGGGATTTGTACACTTACTGGGATGAAAGCAATAGTGTCTTTGGTTGCAGTGACAATGGCAGTAGTTTTGATTTCACAATATATTGGGGTAGTAAAGTATAAAATAGAAAAGAGATAATAAGCGGGAATAGTAGAAATCTATTATTTCCGCTTATTTTATTTGAGGACAAAAAGAATTGTTTATTTTTTCTAGGTAACACTGTTTTGGTAATAAAAAAATGTCTGCTAGGCTTCGGCTCAGGAGGCGCTTCTTGTTATAAGGATAAAAAATTCTTCCAGACCCGAAGATTGGGGACTTTCTATACGAGATATGGGTGAAAGGGAAAAAACCTTTACTCATATCTTGTGGACGGAAAGGCGGTGAACTCTATGGAGCAATCTTCTTTCTATGATGAAACAACGGTCAGACATCAGTTTGATAGGAAATGCAAACTGGCACTGGATGACGAAGTGGTAGATTATGACAGGCATATGGATTACCAGAGAAAGAATGAAGTACTGTTTTCGAAATTATCTGAATGCCAGGCAGGAGAATTTTCGGTATTGGATGAATATAATCTGGAAATATATTGACTTCAAGTAATGAGTTAGGACATTGAAGTAAAAGATGGGTTGATTGTTGAGACTCTGCGAATTCTCATAAAAAAGAAGCGAAATGTAATTTTTCTTTTTTGTATTTTCCAGGCACACAAAAGGAGCAGTACATATTTTAAAGAAAAATACAAAAAAGAAAAAAGAGTCTAACTTCAGAAAGAGCGTTTGGTGGTGTCGCAATTCTAGATAGGATTGCGGCACTTTTCTTTTTCGACAAAATTCGAAGCGGGTTTACAGAATAAAGCCAGAGCGCCACCACATTCCGATTTGATTTCAAAAATTCAGATCGGAGGTTAAGAAAGGATGACTTTTAATAAAGCAAAGGCGGAGAAACAATGGCTGAAATGGAAAGAAACAGAAGAGGAAAAGCTTCGGCAACTCGGAATGGACGAAGAATCAATAAGAAAACTTCGGCAGATGGATTGGGAAGATTTCAAGGAGGAACGCAGATACCGGGAACATTTCGTAGAAAGCAGAGGAGAAGCAACTGGGGAGAAAAAGAAGTTTCCTTATTAAAACGCTTATAGAAGGAAAGGAATGCGGAAATGAAATACGATAAAATAGTTGCCATGAATCAAGAAAAAAGAGTAGGAAAAAAGTGGACGTTGCTAAAAGAGAAATGAAGAAGATAAAGGAGTATGCAGAACGAGGATACACTCATGCGGTGGCACTTGATTTGTCGAAATACTTTGATACACTTAACCACGAAATGCTCCTAAATCTGTTACGTAGAGATATAAAAAAGATGAAAGAGTGATACAGTGGATTAAGAGATACTTAAAGAGTGGTGTCATGGAAAACGGTGTAGTCATGGAGACCGAAGAAGGATCGCCGCAGGGCGGAAACATCTCACCCCTGCTGGCCAATATCTATCTGAACGAGTTCGACCAGGAGTATGAGAAACGCGGAGTTAAATTTGTCAGATATGCAGATGATATCGTTCTTCTTGCAAAGAGTGACAGAGCCGCAAAACGATTACTTGAAACAAGCACGAAATATCTGGAGAGGACACTGAAACTGAAAGTGAATCAAAAGAAAAGTCGTGTAGTAAGTGTGTTTGCAATCCGAAATTTTAAGTTTCTTGGCTTCACATTGGGAAAGAACGGGAAGGGCATATATGTCCGGGTTCATGGGAAGTCATGGAAGAAGATGAAGACAAAACTGAAAGAGCTCAGTTCCCGAAAGGTCTTGTCAGAGTATACGCCCATCACTACAAGAGATAAAAAAGAGTATATGCGAGGGTGGCTGAATTATTATGGGGTTGCAGATATGAAGAAGAAAATAGATGATTTAAATAAATGGCTATATCACAGAATCCGAATGTGTATATGGAAACAATGGAAGAAACCGAAGACAAAGATAAGAAATCTGCTAAAGATGGGAGTACCAAAAGGACTTGGCATGGCAGGCAGGAAACAGCCGGAGAGGATATTGGTTTGTGACTCATACGATAGCGGTCAATTTAGCAATGACAAAAAAAAGATCTGATAAACAGTGGCTTTTATGATTTAGCTACTGCCTATCAGTCCGTGCATGTCAACTGTTGAAACCGCCGTGTACCGAACGGTATGCACGGTGGTGTGAGAGGACGGGAGTTAATCACTCCCTCCTACTCGATTAAATTACGGCATTGTCGTCTAATCATTCTTCAATGGAACCAAATACTATCTTTGTAACAGAAACGCTCTTGGGTGCTGACATATTTTTTACTGGAAAATAAGAGGAAAATTAGCTATAATCGTAGTAAGAGCTAGGGGAGAAGAAACAACAGGAATATATAATGTGCGAAGGAGGAACGCTATGAAATGGAAAGGGCGAAGACTGCTTGCCATGGCACTTACCGGTATCTTGCTGGCAGGATGCGGGGCAGCCGGACAGGTCGATGATTATGCAACGAATGAGGGAAGTACACAGGAGGCTTCCACCAAAACAACGGGAACGGAAAGCGGAGGGATTTCAAAGGACAAGATCAAGGTAGGGGTTTTTTGCACTTATCGGATCCGGCAGAAGGCAGTGGATATACCTATACACATGATCTCGGCATTCAGGCAATGCAGCAGAATCTTGGATTATCAGATGAACAGATTGACAGAAAAATAAATGTTGATGATTCGGATAAAGAGGCAACCGAAAAAGCGATTCAGGAGTGTGTGGATGACGGATGCAATATTATTTTTACCACCAGCTGGGGATATATGGATGCCACGGAGGAGATGGCGGAAAAAATATCCGGATATATATTTTGCACATGGAACCGGATATAAGAGCAACGGCAAAAATTTCGTAAACTATTTCGGACGAATCTATCAGGCAAGATATTTAAGCGGAATTGTAGCGGGAATGAATACCAAAACCGATAAACTGGGATATGTGGCAGCAATGGATTCCTCCAATTCCGAAGTGACAGGCGGTATCGATGCGTTTGCCCTGGGTGTCTATTCGGTGAACCCGGATGCAAAGATTTATGTGAAAGTGACGAACAGCTTGGTTTGACCCGGATGCGGAGAAAGCAGCAGCACAAACCCTGTTAAATATGGGCTGTGATGTGGTCACGCAGCACTGTGATACAGAATATCCACAGACAATGGCACAGGAAAAAGGGGGTGTATGGTATCGGGTACAATTCCGATATGAGCAAAAATGCTCCGGATGCCTGTTTGTGCAGCGTGATCTGGAACTGGGGTGCTTATTATACAGCAGCAGTGCAGAGCGTTATTGACGGAACATGGGATGGAAGCAATTATTACGGCGGTATGAATGAAAATCTGGTAGGGATTACGTCACTTGCTGATTTTTGCGCGGATGGAACACAGGAGGCTGTGGATACTGCAAAAGAAGATATTTTATCCGGGAAAAACGGTGTGTTTGACGGTGTGATTGAAACAAATACCGGAGAAACGGTTGGGGAAGAAGGAAAAAACGCTGGATGATGCCACAATTACAGGTGGAATCAACTGGTATTTTAAAACCGTTGAAGTGGTAGAAATAGGGGGCATATATGAGTATACGAAAGAAAATTCTTGCAATCAGCATAGGGCCGGTGCTGGTATGGTATTAGGGGTAATTACCCTGCTTTTTATGCTTACGATGGTTAAAAAAAGCTCCCTGATGGATGAGGTACAGGATGCATTAAAAGGTACCGCGGCAGCCACCCTTGCCGCTTATGACCAGAATACCGGGGATTATCTGGAAAGTACCAATGGGGATATCTGGAAAGGAAGCTATAATATATCAAAGTCGGAGAGTCTTGTGGACCGGATCAAAGAGAATACCGGTATGGATGTAACCTTTTTTATGGAAACAAAAGGATTATGACATCTGCACTGGATAAAAAAGGAAACCGTATCCTTGGTTCAGAAGCCGGAGAGCGTGTGGTGAATCAGGTGATCAAAGGGAAAAAGCCGTTTTTCAGTACAAATGTTTCACTGGATGGGACGAGAAATTATGGATATTTTATTCCAGTGTATCAGAATGGAACGACAGATCAGGTTATTCGGTATGGTGTTTGTCGGAACCAATAAGGCACGAAAAGATGCAATTGTCAATAAAATCCTTGGAAGTATTATGATGGCATTGCTTGTAGTGATGCTTTTGTGCATTGTTACGGCGATGCGCATGGCAGCCTCTATCAGTAAAAAATATCAAAAACAGTGTTGCTGTTGTAGGAAAACCTTTGCAGATGGTGATTTAAATGTGTGGGTAGATGAAAAAAACTTCTGAAACGAAAGGATGAGATCGGTGATCTGTCTCGCGGAACCATGACATTAAGGGATGCCATGAAGTCCGTAATCCGGGATATTTCAGAAAATGCAAAGCAGCTGCTTTCAACGTCACAGATTCTGGGTACGGCAGCAGACAACACCAATGGAACAATGTCACAGGTACAGCAGGCGGTCAGCCTTGTAGTGGATAATTCCAGTGAGCAGGCGAAAAATTCGAGAAATACTTCGGATCATATGAAAATTATGGGGGGAGAATATCACGGAAACTACAGCAGAGGTACAAAATCTGGATCAAAATGCCACATTTATGCATTCTTCCAGCGAAAATGCTTCCGCAACGCTAGAAAAACTCTGTGGGATCAATGAACAGGTGGAGCAGATGCTGGCACAGGTTCAGCAGCAGACCGACCGGACAAACGATTCTGTACAGAAGATCCAGCAGGCCACAACCATCATTTCTTCTATTGCAGAGGAAACCAATCTGCTGAGCCTGAATGCCTCCATTGAAGCTGCCCGGGCGGGAGAAAGCGGCCGCGGATTCGCTGTGGTGGCAGGTCAGATTAAAAAAAATTGCAGAGCAATCGGATCAGTCGAGTCAGGAAATTGAGCAGATAGCGTCAACGCTGATCAGGGATTCTTCCCTTGCTGTGGAAAGTATGCAGAGTATGCAGCAGATTATTACCAGCCAGAGTGAGAGCATGGCAGAAACGCAGAATATTGTAAAAGAAAGTGCTGGGCGAAATTAACAGTTCCATGCAGAGCATCAAACAGATCAAAGCAAGTACCAGACGTCTGGAAGATTCCAGAAATGAAGTCGTTCAGGCAGTTGGGGAATTGTCCGGAATTGCGGAAGAAAATGTGGAAAGCACGAAAAAAACCTACGATGGAACACAGGAAGTTGTGGGAACGTTCCAGCAGGTATATGTAAGTGCCGAGCAGTTGCGTGAGATTTCTGATAAACTGGTAAAAGGAATCGGGTATTTTCATATTTAAAGAAACACAGAGTGTCGGAAAATTCCGGCACTCTTTTTATGTCATGAATCTGGTATAAATCCTGTGATTCTGATATTCATAAATTTGTGAATCCGTTACAATAGGGTAAAAGGCTTGAAAATTGAAAGGTTGGAGGTTTCACATGAATTTTGGATATTTTGATGATGAGAAAAAGAGAGTATGTAATCACACGCCCGGATACACCGGCGCCGTGGGCGAATTATCTGGGGTCACCGGAGTATGGTGCGCTGATTTCAAATAATGCAGGAGGATACAGTTTTGCCAGATCTGGTGCAAACGGAAGAATCCTGCGTTATATTTTTAACCAGTTTGATCAGCCGGGACGCTATATTTATCTGCGGGATAATGAGAGCAAAGACTACTGGTCTGCATCCTGGCAGCCGGTAGGAAAAAGATCTGGAAAGTTATAAAAGTGAGTGTCATCATGGAACAGCATACACAAAGATGCTTGCAGATTACAGTGGAATCCATTCTGAAGTATGTTATTATGTGCCGTTGAATCAGACATATGAGGTCTGGCATCTGAAAGTGACCAATGCGTCAGCGTGTGAAAGAAACCTGACCATCACCGGTTATGCGGAATTTACCAACAACAATAATTATGAACAGGATCAGGTAAATCTGCAGTATTCCCAGTTCATCACGAGTACGGTATTTGAGACAAAACCGTATCCGGCATATTATTCACGGTAATCTGGACTGGGTGAAAGAAGGAGAGGAAGTGGATAACAAGCTTGCAATCTCCCGTTTTCTTTGCACTGACCGGTGCACCGGTGGATAGTTACTGTGGAGATAAAGAATCGTTTCTTGGACGCTATCACGGATATCATAATCCGGTGGGGGTGGAAAACGGAAAATTATCCGGGGAAATGTGCTACAACGAAAACGGGTGCGGAGCACTGGCAGCTCAGATGCTTCTGAAACCGGGAGAAACAAAGGAAATTGCATTTCTTGTCGGAATGAAAGAACATGAGGAAGCAGAAGCAATCTGTAACCGCTATGCAGATGTGGCAGCACAGTGTGGGACGGAACTGAAAGAACTGACGGGCTACTGGCATGAAAAACTGGAACATTTTCAGGTACATACACCAAGCAGGAAATTTGATACCATGATCAATACCTGGAACGCATACAATTGTTTTATGACATTCATCTGGTCACGTGCGGCGTCGTTTTTCTACTGTGGTCTGCGAAACGGTTACGGATACCGCGATACCGTGCAGGATATACAGGGAGTCATTCACCTTGCACCGGAGATGGCGGTTGAAAAAATCAGCTTTATGCTTTCCGCACAGGTGGATAATGGAGGCGGTCTGCCACTGGTAAAGTATACGCACAATCCGGGACATGAAGATACCCCGGATGATGCATCTTATGTAAAGGAAACCGGGCATCCGGCATATCGTGCAGACGATGCGCTCTGGCTGTTTCCGACCGTCTACAAGTATATAGCGGAGACCGGACATCTGGAATTTATGGATGAAGTGATTCCGTTTGCCAATAAAGATGAAGCCACTGTATACGAGCACTTTGAAGAGAGCACTTTGCGTTTTCTGTGAATCATCTGGGATAATGGCACGGACTTCCGGCAGGACTTTATGCGGACTGGAATGACTGTCTGCGTCTGGGCAAAAATGGAGAGTCCTCGTTTGTTGCACTGCAGTTTTATTATGCAATGACGATTTTAAAACAGTTTGCCGCATACAAAGAAGATCAGGCATATATGGATTATCTGGAAGAAGAACAGAAAAAACTTGGAACATTAATTAACAATCTCTGCTGGAATGAGGATCGTTTTATCCGTGGATTTACGGAAGCCGGAGAGGTGATTGGAAAACGCACGGATCCGGAAGCAAATATGTGGCTGAATCCACAGAGCTGGGCTGTGATCAGTGGACTGGCAACAAAGCAGCAGGCAGAACTTTCCATGGAAAATGTAAGAAAGCGGTTAAACACAGAGTATGGAGCGATTCTGATGGACCCACCATATCATCTGCATGCATTTGACGGAGCACTGGCTGTCATCTATAATCCGGGTGCAAAAGAAAATGCAGGTATTTTCTCACAGTCGCAGGGATGGCTGATTCTGGCAGAAGCATTGCTGGGGCATGGGGATCAGGCATTTACCTATTTTATGGAAAATGCACCGTCTGCACAGAACGATCGTGCTGAGATCCGGAAACTGGAGCCATATTGTCATGGACAGTTTACGGAAGGAAAAAGACAGCCCGCATTTTGGTCGTTCCCATGTGCACTGGCTGACCGGAACTGCTTCCACGGTTATGGTCGGCTGTGTGGAGGGAATTCTGGGTATGCGTCCGGACTTTGGAGGACTTCGTATTGCACCATCCATTCCGGCGGACTGGGATCAGTTTACCATTGAGAAGGATTTCCGGGGAAAACATCTTCATATTGTGGTAGAAAATCCAGAGCATGTACAGAGTGGATGCAAAGCGTTGTACGTGAATGAGGAAAAGATGGAAGACAACTACATTCCGGTAGAAAAAATGACCGATCAGACGAAGGTACGCCTTGTGATGGCATAGAAGGGAGAAGTTATGAAAAACGATATGCAGTTTACAGGAAAAAACGGAGAATTTCAAATCCGTCATATGGTTGAAAAAACACAGCTCAATTTTCCGGTGGCAAATGAAGAGGGAATCAAAAAGCAGCGTGACGCAGACCTTCGGCGGCGATTGTAAGCTGGATCAGAACCATTTTCTGTTGGAACCGGTGAGCATCGAAAATCTGCACAATAACAGAAGTACCCGCAATGTCTGGTGTACAATCAACCGGAAGGAACATGTGTCACTGACCGGAGTTTCGGCGCAGGCAGAATATGCACGTTTCCTTGGAAAAGAGGAGGAAGTGACATTCGATGCCGGATTTATGTGGCAGGAGACGAAGCGGGAATTAAAAAAGAACAGAAAATCGAGGCAGCCGTGCGGATCTTTGCTCCGCTTGGAGTACCGGCAGAACTGATGCAGGTGCGCGTTACCAATAAATCGGATATGGATATGTGTGTGCGCGTGACTTCTGCTATCCCAATTTACGGCAGAAGCGCGGATAATCTGCGCGATCACCGCCATGTAACTTCCCTGCTTCACCGGATCCGTACTACCGGACGCGGCGTGATCTGTAAACCGGTATTGTCATTTGATGAACGCGGACATCAGAAAAAATCATATGATTTATTTTGAGATGGGCAGTCAGGGAGATGGAACAAAACCGGAATCATTCTTCCCAACGGTTGGAATCGTTTATCGGAGAAACCGGAACATTTCTGGCACCGGATGCGCTTAAAAATAAAGGAAAAGGCTGTCCGGCCGGTTGTACCGTGGATGGAAAAGAAGCAATGGGGGCGATGGCATTTCCGGAGATTACCCTTGCAGCAGGAGCACATGTCGATTATATTCTGCTTGGTGGCATGACAGAGGATCCAAAGCTGGCAGAACAGGCAGCAGAAATGTTTTGCACGACCAAACAGGCAGATGCTGCCTTTGAACAGGCAAAAAATTACTGGAATGGGCTGGTCAATATTTCCTTTGAAACCGGAAACCCCAAAGAAGACAGTTATCTGAAATGGATCTGTTTCCAGCCGGTTCTTCGCAGAATCTACGGATGTTCGTTTTTGCCGTACCATGATTATGGCAGAGGCGGCAGGGGCTGGCGTGATCTGTGGCAGGATTGTCTCTCCCTTCTGATTCTCGACCCGAAGGAAGTTCGCTCCATGATTTTAAACAGCTTTGCGGGGTGTCCGTTTTGACGGACCAATGCGACAATTATCGGGGATAAGCCGGGAGAATTTGTTGCAGACCGCAACAATATTACAAGAGTCTGGATGGATCATGCGTACTGGCCGTTTGTTACCACAAAATTGTATCTGAACCAGACGGGAGATCTGGATATTCTGGATCAGAAAGTGGCGTATTTTAAGGGACCCGCAGGCAAAGCGTGGAACTGCCGGGGACGCAGAGTGGACACCGGCATATGGGATGCGCCAGAAAGATGTAAATGGCAATATTTACGAGGGCACGGTTTTAGAACATCTGCTTTTGCAGAATCTGTGCGCTTTCTACGAGGCGGGAGAACATGGAATGATGCGTCTTCGCGGTGCTGACTGGAATGATGCACTGGATATGGCAGCGGAAAAAGGAGAAAGCGTGGCTTTTACCTGTGCGTATATCGGAAATCTCCGTGATTTGGCAGATACCCTTGAAAAATACGAAGCGGCAAGCGGAAAGAAAGAGATTACACTGGCAAAAGAGATGGAAATTCTGATCAGACAGGATACACATCGTATGATTCGGCAGAAAAACGGAATGTTGTTTTAAACAATTATGTGAGTCAGTGTGTGCATAATATTTCTGGAGAACAGATTTCTGTGGATATCAGTACTCTGGTGCAGAATCTGCGGGAGCGTGCTGACTGGTATACCGGATTGATCCGTACGCAGGAATGGGTAACGGATGAAAACGGAAATGGCTGGTTTAACGGATATTATGATAATCACGGCAGACCGGTGGAAGGCAAAAGGGATAATCATGTCCGTATGATGCTGACCGGTCAGGTATTTTCTGTTATGGGAAATGTCGCAGATGATGCACAGACCGCTGCGATTATAAAAAAGTGCAGACCTGTATCTGTATAAAAAAAGAGGTGGGAGGCTACCGGCTGAACACGGATTTTAAGGAAGAAAAAAATTTGATCTGGGACGAATGTTTGGATTTGCTTATGGCGAAAAAAAGAAAAATGGTGCGGTTTTTTTCCCCATATGACGGTGATGTATGCAAATGCATTGTATCAGAGAGGTTTTGTAAAGGAAGGATATAGGGCATTGTACACTCTGCTCGAACAGGCAATGAACACACCGGTGAGCCTGATGTATCCTGGAATTCCGGAATATTTTGATGCGGACGGAAAAGGAAAATATCCGTATCTGACCGGGGCAGCCAGCTGGTATATGATGACAATGGTTACACAGATTTTTGGATTCCGCGGAGAATGGGGAGATCTGGTACTAGAACCCAAAATTCTGTTGCGGCAGTTTGACGAAAGTGGCAATTATTCGGCACAGTTCCCATTCCGTGGACAGACATACGCAGTGGTTTACCAGAATCCACAAAAAAGAAAGAATATGGGGATTACCGGATCACGGAAGTATGGCTGGATGGTCAGCGGTATGCCGGAGAAACAAATACAGGCATCTGCATTCCGTTTGTCGTACTTGAAGGAAAAGAAAACCATACACTTCGGATTGTTCTGGGATAGCAGAATTTTACCATGTGCTTTTGTACTTGGAACTGCGGTATTGTTTTGGGGTCATACCGACATAGTGCTGGAATGTCTGGATAAAATGACTCTGGGAAGAAAATGATAAATAGTTTGCAATCTGAATGTAGGTAAAATCGGAAAAGCGTAGAAGATTCTGCGCTTTTTTTTTCGATTTTTTTTTCTCGCGGATATAGTCACTGATGGAAATGCCGAGGTTCTGCTTGAATACCCGGGAGAGATAGCTGGCAGACAAATTGGTGCAGACCGCAAGATCTTCCACGGTGATTCTTGCACTGATGTGGGCATAGATATAATCAATACACTGTGCAACCGGTTTGGATAATGCGGTATTCTTCTGCAGAAGGCGCATTTTTCCGGTGAAGTCAAGAGCCATCTCATGATGCAGATCTGATATTTCCTGAATGGTGCTGCAGGCATCCATGTGAATAATGTAAAAGTCGCTCAGACGATAGGCCTGCTTCTGTTTCCATGCCGCCGTCAATGCAATACCGTGTGACCAGTGCAACGGTAACAACAAAATGATATTTTAAGTTTGTCAGGGGATTTTTGGAAAGAATTCCCATGCCTTCGGGATTGGTAAACGCTTCTTCCTTTAAATTTTTACTGACTGCTTCGATGTTTCCGTCTTTTACGGCTTCAAAAAGGAATATTCCTCGGAAAGCGCACGATGATGGATTTCGTATTCGCTGTCTTCGATTTCTTTTTTTTTGCTCCATTGATTTTTCAGCATGGCAAGACCTCCTGTTTATATCTGTAGATTATGTCATGAATCTGATATATTTGCAAGCATTTTTGTATCAGAACCCATTGGAAAACTCTATAATAAAACCATGCTTAAGGCAGAAAAGAAAAGGAGGAAATTTACTATGAAAAAAGAAAGCAGTCAGTGCATTATTATGTGCAGCCATGGTAGCAGGAATGCTTGCAGGTTGCGGAAAAGGAAGTGATTCCGGTACACCGTCAGATACATCCAAGGGGGATGCGTCAAACGCAACAGAAAGTGCTTCATCAAATCTGAAAGATGATGGAAAGGTATTAAATATTTACTGCTGGAACGAGGAGTTCAAGAGCCGTATTACCGCACACTATCCGGATTACAAGGAAGTGGATGCAACACACGGAAAAATCGGAGATGTAGATGTTGTATGGAACATCACACCGAGTGATGACAATGCATATCAGAACAACCTGGATGCAGCGCTGTTAAATCAGCAGGATGCTCCGGCAGATGACAAGATTGATATTTTCTTGGTAGAAGCAGACAATGCATTAAAGTATGTAGATACGGATTACACAGCACCGGTAAAAGATCTTGGAATTACCGATGCGGATCTTTCCAAGCAGTACCAGTACACAAAGGATATCGTAACCGATTCCAAGGGAGTGTTAAAAGGAGTTTCATGGCAGGGCTGTCCAGGCGTTCTTTTCTATAACAGAGAGGCTGCAAAGGATGTACTGGGGAACCGATGATCCGGATGAAGTACAGAATTATGTATGTGACTGGGATACTTTCAATGATACTGCTGCAAAAATGCAGGCAAAAGGTTACAAGATGATTTCATCTGTAAATGATACATACCGTGTATACTCCAACAATGTCTCAAGCAAGTGGGTAGAAGACGGAAAAAGTACAGGTAGATGACAATATCATGAAATGGGTGGACGATTCCAAAAACTCGTAGATGCAAAAAGAGGCAGGAACCTTTGATATGTGGTCCGATGACTGGTCAAAGGGATTTTATCCGGACGGAAAAGTATTCTGCTACTTTGGACCCGCTTGGCTGATCAACTTCTCCATGGCAGCTGATACCGATGGATCTATCGGTTACAACGGCGGATGGGGTGCAGCCCAGGGAATGCAGGGGGATTCTTCTGGGGCGGTACATGGATCTGCGCAGCACAGGATACAGATAATGCAAGTCTTGTAAAAAGACATTATGTTAAAGATGACAACCGATGATGACCTGACGTCATGAAAGACATTGTTTTAGATGATGACGATTTCGTAAACAACAGCACCGTTATGAACGGATTGGCAGATGGATCTATTAAGGTTAAAGATGATAAAGAATATACCAGCAAGATTCTTGGTGGACAGAATCCACTGTCTATGTACTGCGCAGGTGTTGAGACACTGAATCTGAGCAACATTTCCGCATATGACCAGGGCTGCAACGAAGAGTTCCAGAAAGCAATGAAGAATTACTTTGAAGGAAAGGCAACCAAGGACGAAGCATTAGAGTTATTCTACAAAGGTGTTACCGAGAAATATCCAGAGCTTACTTACTAATTTTTGTTACACATAAGGTCTGAAGCCGGAGTCACCTCTCCCATATTATGGCTCCGGCGGGACGACCGCCAATACCGCGGAGGTAGAAATATGAATAAGAGTAAAGGAAAGGTCGTTCGTTACAACAAATGGGGCTACATTTTTCTGATCCCGTTTATTGTTGTATATGTCGTTTTTTCAGCTGATACCATTGATCAGCACAATTTATAACAGCTTTTTCGAAAATTATATGTCCGGTCTCAACCAGGTTGAATGACATTTGTAGGTTTAGATAATTACAGAGAGTTATTCAAAAGTGGAGACGTGTGGATTTATTTTAAAAATACAATGATCCTCTGGATTATGTGTTTTATTCCGCAGATCTTTTTTTCACTCCTGCTGGGCGCATGGTTCTCCGATGTACGCCTGCGCTTGAAAGGATCACGTTTTTTTAAGACCGTGATCTACCTGCCAAATCTGATCATGGCATCTGCATTTTCCATGTTGTTTTTTTACACTGTTTTCAGATGCAGGTCCATTAACTCTTTTTGATGCAGATTGGATTTATCTCAGAACCATATAAATTTTTATCCCATACCGGAAGTGCCAGAGGCCTGATTGCACTGATGAACTGCCTGATGTGGTTTGGAAATACAACCATTCTTCTGATGGCTGGAATGATGGGAATTGATACTTCTTTTTCATTTGAAGCGGCAGAAGTGGATGGAGCAACTTCCACACAGGTATTTTTTAAGATTACACTGCCTCTGCTTCGCCCGATTCTGATTTATGTAGTGATTACTTCACTGATCGGTGGATTACAGCTTTTTCGACGTGCCACAGATTCTGACAAACGGAACCGGTGATCCGATGCGTTCTACCATGACACTGATCATGTATCTGAACAAGCATCTGTACAGCAAGAATTATGGTATGGCAGGAGCACTTTCCGTGGTACTGTTTATTATTACAAGTCTTTTGAGTCTGCTTGTATTTAAAGTATCCGGAAACGATAAGAGAAAGGGGTGATTGTGATGGCAAAAAGATAAGAAAGATGTGGAAGGCGGACTTGGTATTCATGCCAGACGTGCCATCGCATATATTGTTTTAATTATAATTTCATTTTTCTGCCTGTTCTGGTTTTTATATCATGTTTATCAATGCGACGCGTTCTAAAGGTGAGCTGAAAGCAGGGTTTACGGCGAATTGCCGAGCGATCATTTGCTGACAAACTGGAACAATCTGGTACATGGAACACTGCCGATCTGGTCGGGCATGTTTAACAGTCTGATCATTGCAGCAGCAACCGCAGTTTTTGTGTATATTTTTCTACCATGACTGCATATGCCATTCATGCATACGATTTTAAATTAAAGAAATTTATTTATCCGTTTATTCTGATGATTATGATGATTCCGACACAGGTTACGGCACTCGGATTTATCAAACTGATTACAGGCATGGGACTGATGGATTCCTTTATTCCACTGATTGTTCCGGCCATTGCATCTCCGGTTACGTTCTTTTTACATGAAACAGTACATGGAGAGTGCGCTTCCGCTTTCGCTGATAGAAGCCGCACGAATTGATGGTTCCGGTGAGTTTCGTACGTTCAACAGCATCGTTCTGCCGTTGATGAAGCCGGCGATCGCCGTACAGGCAATTTTCAGTTTCGTCCGCAGCTGGAACAATTACTTTACACCTTCCGGCACTTGATGCTGCATGATGACAAAAAGAAAAAGACACTTCCGATTCTGATTGCGCAGCTGCGTGGTGCAGACTGGCTGAAGTTTGATATGGGGCAGGTATATGTCATGATTACATTCTCGATCCTGCCGGTTATCGTTGTGTATCTGATTCTTTCCAAGCATATTGTACAGGGGTTGCTCTGGGAAGCGTAAAAGGATAATAGAAAAAGAAAGGGGTTTTTACAGTGAAAACAAAACATTATGGAAACAGGTGGGAGCGGCAGCAATTGCCGCTGCCATGGTAATGAGTACCGTACCGGCGACACCGGTACAGGCGGCAGGCGGTAAAACGCTTGCCGTTTCTTCTCAAAAGCAGCTGAATCAGGCATTAAAAACCGTAAAAGGGAAGAATGCGGTCATTACCGTAAAAGCAGGGAAAAACGTAAAGATTACGATTCCAAAGGGAACTTATAAAGTGACCATTCGGGTGGTCGGAAAAAAAAGGCAGCCGTTGTAAATAAATAATGGTACCGTCAAAGAAATTGTTGTAAACAGTAAGGGAACGGTTGCGATCAAGAACAATGGTACCATAAAGAAAGTGACGGTACAAAATGCCAAAAAGTGTTTCCTTTTCCGGAAACCATAAAAAGGCAGTGTCGGTTGTTGTAAATGCCGAAGACGTTTCGATGATTCTGGCAGCACCGGCGAAAATAACCGCAAAGAAAGATGTGAACATTGTGCTCAAAAAAGGTGCGGAAAAATCATCCATAACGTGTACAAAAAATGTACAGGCACAGGTGGATAATCAGACAAAGAAAGCAATATCTGTAAAAAATTGCGGATGGAACAACGCTGAAAGTGGAATCCGGTGAATCCTGCACCATAACTCCGAAGGGAAAGAAAGAAGACACTTCCGGAGAAGACAAGACGGATGGAAAAGACCAGAAAACAGACGATACCTCGGACGGAAATGCTTCTTCCGGCAGTTCTTCTTCGGGCAATTCTTCTGGTGGAACAACAAAGTTGAGACACCTTCAAAGCTGACCGAAGCGGATCTCTTAAAAACAGGGCTATCAACTGAAGTGGCAGGACAACTTTGACGGAAATTTTTTAAACCGTGCAGACTGGAATGTGGAACTGCATGAAAAAGGCTGGGTCAACAGTGAGTGGCAGGAATATGTGGATTCTGACAAAAAATATTCAGGTCAAAGACGGAAAACTGCTGATCAAGCCGGTGGAAACGGTGAATGCAGACGGAACCAGAAGCTACACGTCCGGTCGTATTAATACACAGGGCAAACATGATTTTAAGTATGGATATTTTGAGTGCCGTGCAAAAGTTCCGACCGGAAAAGGCTATCTGCCGGCATTCTGGATGATGCCGACGGACGAAAATCTGTATGGACAGTGGCCAAAATGCGGTGAGATCGACATCATGGAAGTGATGGGGCAGGAAACAAATAAAGCATATGGTACCATTCATTACGGAGAACCGCATGATCAGAGTCAGGGAACCTGTACGGTAGATGCAAAAAAATAATTTTGCAGATCAGTATCATACATATGCCTGTGACTGGGAGCCAGGAAAGATTACCTGGTATATTGATGGTGTGAAATTTCATGAAGAGTCCGACTGGTTTTCTGCAAAGAGCGGGCAGGGGAGAAGTGGCTTATCCGGCACCGTTTGATCAGCCGTTTTATATGATTTTGAATCTGGCGGTCGGTGGCAGCTGGGTAGGGTATCCGGATGATTCGACCACCTATGCCGATCAGCAGTTTGCAGTGGATTATGTGAAAGTATATCAGAAAGACAGTTATGACGAAAATGTGGAAAAACCGGTAAAGAATGTTATTTTAAGAGAGCCGGATACAACGGAAATTATATTAACAACGGTGATTTCTCCATAGCAGAGAATTTAAGCGATGACAAAAACTGGAAATTTCTTACCACTTTAGATGGTGATGGAAAAGCAGAAATTAAGAATCATGAGATGGTTATTTCTACAGTAAATATGGGAACCGTGCGCAGATTACAGCATTCAGCTGGTACAGCCGGATGTGCCGTTACAAAAAGGCGGAACATATAAAGTAACCTTTGATGCTTATGCGGATGAGGCGCGTACAATGATTGCAGATATTTCCGAGATAGGATCATAATTATACGAGGTATTGGAAGGATACAAAAAGTGGAACTTGGAACACAGAAAACGACATATACTTATGTGTTTCAGATGACAGGTTCCGATGATGCCAACGGACGTCTGGAATTTAATCTGGGAAATGCTGCTTCCACAGCAGCAGTGCACCTTTCAATGTGCGCATTGAAAAAGACCGGATATGAAGAAATCAAAGAAGACACCACAAAGAAAGTGCTTGCAGACGGAAATTATGTCTACAACGGTTCCTTCCAGGAAGGGAAGAACCGTCTGGGTTACTGGGACATCACGAAACCGGAAAATGCAACCACAGAGGTAACCGGTCTGGAAGATGGACGCCGTCTGAAAGTGGTAAGCCCAAAAAGGAAC
>VOFJ01003012.1_pt1 | contig 22828 bp, 32 predicted proteins | sample 5384081 | NCBI WGS metagenome assembly VOFJ01 (sample SAMN12384729, study PRJNA508395) | human gut metagenome | isolation source: healthy gut I | host: Homo sapiens | reverse complement strand
TTTAACCAGAACGGTTTACCGCCATATGATGCTGCTATTAACCTGTAAAGTGAAACAAAGCTCAGGATAACCACCGCCTGATTCATTAATAACCGTTTCACTTTACCTTTAGTTAAGAACTTATCCTTTGATTCCGAGAAGTCTACCGTGCCTTGCAGCCCTTCTTAAAGTCTTCTGAGAACATATCCTCGTCCTTCATTTGAAGGCATGATTCCGTCAGGAAATCATAAACGTAAACTGAACGGATATGGTCTGTAATAAGTCTTATTGATAAATCTTTCTTTTGCATCTTCATTGTATGTTACGCCTGCAATTTCACTACCTTATCCCTGATTGCCTTTATAGTATCCACATCAAATATTGAATCTACGTCCTGAACTACTGTAGCAAGTCTTTCAAGACCCATTCCTGTATCAATATTCTTCTGTACAAGGTCTGAATTTTACTGTTACCAAATCGTTGTCAAACTGTGAGAATACATTATTCCACTTCTATATAACGGTCACATTCACAGCCTACGGTACAGTCAGGCTTTCCAGCCATATTTTTTCTCCTCGGTCATAATATATCTCAGAGCATGGACCGCATGGACCTGAACCGTGCTCCCCCAGAAATTATCTTCTTTTTCAAACTTAAAGATTCTGTCTTTTGCAATTCCTATCTCATTATGCCATATATCAAACGCTTCATCATCATCTACATATACTGACGGATATAATCTATCGGCAGGAATACCTACAACCCTCAGTAAGGAATTCCCATGACCACGCTATAGCCTCATGCTTAAAATAATTCCTCAAACGAAAGTTGCCAAAGCATCTCAAAAAAATGTTCCATGACGCGCTGTCTTTCCGACATTTTTCTATATCGCCGGTTCTAATACATTTCTGGCATGTTGTAACTCTCCTTCTCGGCGGTATCTCCTGACCTGTAAAATAAAGGTTTCAGCGAGCCATACCTGAGTTAATAAGAGCAAGACTGTTGTCATTATATGGCACCAAAGAAAAAGCTCTTTCATACGAAGATGACCCTTTTCCTCAAAAATTTTAAAAACATTTCCCTTTAATTCGTTAAAGTCCATACGGCTGCATGACTTTTCCTCCTTGTAATAACGCTTTTCCATATTTTTAAGATTATATGAGGTAAATATGCATTTGTCAATTCTTAATACGGACAGGGCTTTTTACTCCACCCTTTTAAGAAGCTTTTTATAAGTCTTTTTTTTTTAGACTTTGGAATTCTTATTACAGCTTTCTTATTAATGCCCTTAAATGCATTCTTTACCTATCTTTTTTAAGTTTTTGTACTTTTAATTGTAATTTTCTTAAGCTTACTGCATCCTGCAAATGCATTCTTTCCTATAATCTGTACATTCTTTCCTATTACTACAGACTTCAGATTTTTTGCATTTTTAAATACGGATGTTTATTCCGGTTACTTTATATGATGTATTATTAATGGTAACTGACGTTGCTATTTTTAGAGATGTAATGTTACGTCAGGTACATTTGTTGATACGGCGTTATTTATTAACAATACTATATTCAAGGGACACTACGGGCGAGATTCCTGTATCATCACCTGATTGTGAACGGTTGTTTTCGGCCCAGATGATGCAGACGGTGTACCAGGTATTTGGTACAGAGGTGTATTCGCTGCAGCCGTAGGCACCAGGTTGAATCAGAAGGCGTCTTGGCAGGTGTTATAGTTGGGGCTGCAGTAGGGGCTGCAGTTGGTTTTTGGTAGGATTATCCCAGTCCCACCAGCCTCCGCCGCCCCAAGGATTCTTTGTAGACGAAGGTGTTGCAGTAGATTTTTAGGCGATGCGGTAGGTACACGAGCGCTGGACGGCGCGAGGCGCGTCCTCGGCAGGGACCAAGCAGCGGGGATGAGGTCCTCCAGGTGGGTCATCTTGAGCGCCTTGATGACCTTTTCGGCGTTGCGCGGCTCATGGCTGCTGAACAGCTGGCGCGCTGCGCTGCCTCCGGCGGTCTTCTCCACGAAAAACCGCATCGTGGACGATATGGACAAGGCGCAGCTTGCCGCAATGGAGAAAGCACCGCTGGGCTACGCGGCGAAGATCCGCGCCAAGATTGAAACTCTGCTGGAAGCCCACTATCGGGAAACCTTTGATAAGTGGCTGGAAACGGAGCGTATTGTCTGCAAACCCCTCATTCCGCCTGCCCATGTCTATTCACCCGGTCAGCCATACCGACATTTACGCCCGTTCGCTGTATACGGCGGAGGACGGCGATATGAATAAGCTGGAACAAAAAGCTGGTCGTAGAGTTGACCGCCCCCTGCCGAATGTCCGCTGGTGGCATCGGAATATTGCGCCAGACAGGGCTTTGCGATCAACGGCTTCATCAAGCATTACCCGGACATTCTGATTATGACCCAAAGCGGTAAAATCATCTGCGCGGAAACAAAGGGAGATCACCTGAAAAATGACAATAGCCGGGCGAAGATTGCGCTCGGTGCAGCGTGGCGAATGGCGGCGGGTAGCAACTATCGCTATTATATGGTGTTTGAAAACGAGGAAAACCTCTTACCGGGCGCGGTGAGCATGAGCCAGTTTATCGACACGATTAAGGCGTTGTAAAAGCACCTCAGTCGGTGGTCGATAATATCTACCCCCTTTTCCATGATTATCAATATAGTTTTGAAAATCAAGACGGTACTATAGCTGTATTAGCAAATTAATGATATGGAGGGATGATTATATGCCAAATAAGCAGTCACATAAACTCAATAATGTCACATCTCTTGATAAAAAATCAGGGAGTCTCGCATATAATCGCTTTGAAATGCAAATAAGCCAAACTATACATATGGCAAATTGAGCTATACTCTAATTTGAACTATTTACTTGTGCTTGACCATTATGATGATATTACTTTGTTTGACGATGACGTGACGCCCGAAACAGTTAGTTATTATCAGATGAAAACAAGCGAGGACTCTATCAGTATTAATACGGCAATCTCAGAGGAATGGGTTGCAAAACTATATGAACAACTAAATAATTCTCAATGGATGATTAAAGAACTCGGTCTAATAACAAACTGCCCCCCCGAAAGTATCCGTAAAATTCAAGAGCGAAGATGGAAAAACACATTCCGAGGAAAGAAAATACACCGCAGAGCGAACGCCATTTCAGTCGTTTAATCAACATATGGTTAATAAGATCAAACAAGATATAGCCCAAAGAAATGGTATCTCTGTAGATGATGTAGATTTATCAAAATTTGTTCATATGAGAACTACCTTTGTCAATCACAAAGCACAATGAGATTGTCAAGCAAGAAATGAGCGACTTTTTGCAGAAGAAATATCCTCGTATTACAGTTGAATCTGCTAAGACTATATTCGGAGCAATGATGGAGCTTCTGACTCACTGTCAATCATATGAGTCATTGGATAAAGACGCGGAATTTGCTGAGGTGCGACAGAAGAAAGGGGTTTCTAAGTCCGATTTTTCCCGTATTATCGAAGAATCTATGTATATTTCTGTGCCACCGTTTCAAGAAATTGATACATGGATGGAGTATTCTGACGATGAAAAAATGAGAGCCGCACTTGAATACACAAAGCTTTTGACAGATGTGCAGATCAAATCTGACTCATTTGCCGCATTGTACCACCAAATAAGGAGCGCTTGTAAAGCTAATCCGCGATATGATAATGAATCGACCAAGCTATATTGTAATCGGGTGTACAATTTACTATCACTAAATAATCCTATTTACAGCAATGCTTATATAGATGTCTTAATTGTAAGCATCATAATAAACGAATGGAGGATGAGAGTATGAAGGAAGTCTACTTCAAGCAAATATAATGATTGCAGACTTGCAAAATAAGACTGCTCGTGTCCAGTCATTTGAAAAAGGGGCTGAATGTTGTAACAAGCATGGACAATCATGTGGGAAAATCCTCATTACTTAAATCCATGTACTACACTTTGGGTGCCGAAGTTGATTTCGATTCTGTTTGGGACAGACAGTCAAAACTGTATGTTGTCACTTTAAGCGTGGATGAAAAGGAGTATTGTATAGCACGTTTTTTGAAGCGGTTTGCTGTGTTCGAGGGTAAAATACTTATTAAAATTACAGATAGCGTTACTCAAGAATTAGCTCCATTGTTAGGTGATATTTTTTGATTTCTCTGTTTATTTGCCCAATAAACATACCGGAAAAGTTGAAATGGCACCGCCGGTCTTTACTTTCATGCCGTATTATATCGACCAAGATAAGGGCTGGAGCGGACTATATGGCAGCTTTGCTTCAATTACGCAATACAAGAGTACAGATCGAATTAAGTCGCTATATTATCATCTCAACATTTATACCAAACGGACAGTCGAACTTATGGCTGAGAGAGATCATCTCAAGGAACATCTTGAAATTTTAGAAAATGAACGTGACCGGCTAAATACGATTTTATCAGCTTTGCGAGAAGAAACTGCTAACCTCCCTCCAGCAGATACTATCAGCGAATTGGACATACATCTTGAAGCTCCGAAAAAAAAAGAATTGAACAGTTGGTAACACAAATTGGGGAAATAAGGAACGAAATTCAAGGCTTAGAGACTGCTCTACAACAGCATCAGTATAATCTACATGTGATTCAGGATTATATATCAGCAAAAGATCATACTGCCGAAAGCAATGAGCATAAATTTCATGTTTGTCCTAATTGTGGGTATGTTTTCGATGAGGAAATTTTTTAACCTTGTTCGATCAAATTATGGTGCATTAAATGAAGAGTACATATGTCAGCAGATTCGTTTGCTGGTCAATTCTACTTCTGATAAACTCGATTTAGGGAAGGAGCGGTATGTATCCCTCAGACAACAGATGGCGGAAGAGGAAACTGCTTTTCAATCGGAGAAAAAATGTGTTTGATATTTATGTTAGGCAACGTGGATTAGCTGATTCTATCCGGCGTTTTCAGCAGCAATTAAGTAAAACAATATCGGATATGCAGGAAATCGATCAAAATACCAGAGAGATTAGTAAAGAACTCCGCAAACTGCCCAATAAAAAAGAAGTTGAGGAAAGGTATATTGAGTATGTCCGGCTGAATATCATGACTCTGGATGCATGGGATCCCGCGTATGACGGAGCGATCCACTTGCTAGAACCCATCAAAGCGCAGGGGACACTGGAAAACAAGATTATTTTGGCTCAATTCATGGCTCTTTTCCAAACAATGGAATATTTTAAAACCAGCGCAACAAGATTTTCGTTTGTTGTTGACTCTCCACGTGCAAAAGAAGCCAGTGTTTCAAGTAGCAAAGATATTCTAAAGATGATTGCGCAGATGAAAATGTTACCCACAGATTATATTGGCAACAATTGACTATTCTGAATATTGTTCAGAAATAGAAGCGCCAGCAAATATCATTATTTTGACAGAGAAGTGGAAATTGCTTAACGAAAATGACTACATTAAAAAATCAAGAGACAATTTTGGCACTCTCTGAGCTGTTGAAAAGCAAGTGTAACATAAAGAAGTTCAGCGCCGTATTATTTGCCATGCCGGTGAGTTTTCTTAGCTATACTGTTGGTACGGTGTATAGAAGTCTATGTCAAACGTGTCGATACTAATGCATAGCTTGACTAATCTGTATTTGAATATTTTGCTGATACAATAGTAAGGACTATTGATAAGCAATATGTGAACTTATATATTCTATATTCACGCAAACTTTTCAAAATCCGGGTTGACATCTGCTCGGATTTTGATTATACTATTTTTAACCCGAATTGGAGGTTAAGCAGCATGAAACAACTGGGTATGCGTCTTCGCGCATTGCGGGAAGGTATTGGTTTATCCCAATCAAAATTCGCCGACCTGATCGGCTCTACGCAGTCCAGCATTAACCGCTATGAGAACGGTCAGGCAACGCCGACTGTTGAGCTTCTGCGAAAATATGCCGACTATTTTGACGTTTCCATGGATTATATCTTTGCTCGGTGCGATGATCCGCAAGGAAAGCTCTATGAGGCAAAGCCGCCGGTCGATGCAAACAATCCGGAGCTTAGAAGGTTTGTTGAGATGTGCTTCGATCCGGAATCACCGATGAACGAAAAGCTGAAAGAGGCAATGCTGAAAATGCTTGGGGAGGCGAGGATATGAGCAATGAATTAACCCATAATCCGGGACAGTTCGACGAGGTCATTCATATTATCGACAACGCCCGCAGCCGCGCCATGAAAGCGGTTAATGCAGAGCTTATTCAGATGTACTGGGAAATTGGCTCTTATGTCAGCGGTAGAGTGAAGAATGGCGGCTGGGGAAAAAGCGTGGTTGCAGATTTTTCCGAATTTCTGCAAGCGCATTATCCGGGAACAAAGGGATTTTCTGCGCAGAACATCTGGCGTATGAAGCAGTTTTATGAGACTTATTGTGACAACGAAAAACTCTCACCACTGGTGAGAGAAATTCCGTGGACAAGCAATCTGCTGATTATGACTGGCTGTAAAACCGATGAAGCGCGTGAGTTCTACCTTCGCCTATGCATTGCAAACCGTTACACGAAACGAGAATTGGATCGTCAGATCGGCAGTATGCTGTATGAGCGGACGATGATCTCTCACGAAAAACATAAGGATTTGCTTGCTGGGAACGGCGGACTTGCGGCTTTGCGCGATTCCTATGTGTTTGAATTTCTTGACCTTGAAGAATCGTACAAGGAAAAGAGATTTGCGGCGTCAGATTGTCTCGCATCTGAGAGATTTCATTTTAGAGTTTGGACATGATTTCACTTTTGTTGGCGAAGAATACCGCGTTCAAGTTGGCAACACGGATTTCTTCATCGACCTGTTGTTTCTACAACCGCGCCCTGTCCTGCCTTGTGGCGATTGAATTGAAGATCGACACCTTCCGTCCTGAGCATCTGGGACAGCTCAATTTTTATTTGGAAGCACTTGACCGTGATGTAAAGAAGCCGAACGAGAATCCAAGTGTCGGTTTGGTTCTCTGCACAGGCAAAGACGATACCGTAGTCGAATACGCGCTCAGCAGGTCTATGTCTCCGACAATGGTCGCAGATTACACATTGCATCTGCCTGATAAATCCATTCTGCAAAACAAGCTGCGTGAATTGACAGAGCTTGCGCTGGAAAGCGGCGAAGGCAACGAGGGTGATGAAGAATGAACGCTGTCATCTATACCCGCTATTCCTCAGATAGCCAGCGCGAGGAATCCATTGAAGGTCAGCTCCGCGAGTGCCGGGAATATGCTGAACGCAACGGTATGATCGTTGTTGGAACCTATATTGACCGTGCATTGTCTGCAAAGACGGCAGACCGTCCGGAATTTCAACACATGATCAAAGACAGCGCAAAAGAGCTGTTCGAGGTTGTGCTTGTCTGGAAGCTTGACCGCTTTTCCCGTGACCGTTACGACAGCGCGCACTATAAGCACATTCTGAAAAAGAATGGCGTAAAGGTTGTTTCTGCGAAAGAGCATATCTCCGAAGGTCCGGAAGGAATCATTCTGGAAGCGATGCTGGAAGGTTATGCTGAGTTTTATTCTGCGGAGCTGTCGGAAAAGATTCACCGAGGGCAGAAAGAAAATGCGCTGAAAGAAAAAAAAACAACGGCGGTGGCATTCCGCTTGGCTATCTGCTGGATAAGAAAAGAGCAGAAGCTTGTTGTTGATCCGGTAACTGCACCGCTGGTTATCGAAGTGTTTGAACGGTATGCATCCGGAGAAACTGTTCGTTCCATCGTCGAGGATTTTAATGCGCGTGGACTGCGGACGAGAAAAGGACGCGCATTCAATATTAACAGCTTCGGAAGTCTTTTTAAAGAACCGCAAGTACAGTACATTGGCGAATACCGGTATCAGGATGTTGTCATTGCCGATGGGGTTCCTGCCATTGTTCCGGAGGACTTGTTCTATCGGGTGCAGGAGCGTATGGAGAAAAACCGTCATGCGCCCGCTATGTCAAAGGCAAGAGAGGATTATCTGCTGACAACAAAGCTCTTCTGCGGCAAGTGTGAGCGTATGATGGTCGGAGAGAGCGGGAAAAAGCCATACGGGTGTCATGCACTACTATTACAAGTGCGGCGGAGCAAAGCGGCGGCAAGGCTGCGATAAAAAGCAGTCCGCAAGGACTGGATCGAACGAGCCGTTGCCCGGCTGACAATGCAGCGGGTCATGGATGAGGAGAAAAAATCAACAGGCTCATTGATGCGATTCTTGTCATGCAGGAGCAGGAGGACACGACAACGCCCGCACAGCGGTCACAGCTTGCAGAAACGGAATCCGCAATTTCAAACCTTTTTTGAAAGCCATCGAACAGGGTATACTTACCCCGTCCACCCAAGTAGCGGCTCGAAGAACTGGAAGCGCAGAAGGAAGAAATTCTCGTCAATGTTCAGACCGCCGAACTGCAAAAAGCCAAAGCTGACCCGCGAACAGATGACGGCATGGTTTGAGCAGTTCCGTCATGGCGATCCAGCAAACCGTGATTTTCAGAAACGCCTGATTGATACATTTGTAAACGCTGTGTATGTGTTCGATGATAAACTGGTCTTGACCTACAACTATCAGCACGGGACGCAGACGATCTCGCTTGACGAGATCGAATCGGCGCTCGGTTCGGATTTAAGGTGTGGTTCTCCACCAAGCCGTCGCAAGCTATGATTGCTTGCGATGGCTTTTTTTAAATTGTTGCGCGCCCATTCCACGGCGCCGTTTTGCGGCTAGAGGATTGGCATATCTGGACGATGTGTGCCCCGCCTGAGGCGGTGGAGCTGTGGATTCCAAACGCAAAAGCCGGTCCTGCTCCAAATGATCTTTGGGACAGGACCGGCTGTATTTGGCTTTACTCTTGTAATTCCGCTTGCAGCTTTGGAGCCAGGGCCTCCAGCAGGGGCAGGGCCTGGGACTGGGTCCAGGTCCAGGAGCGGAGCAGCGGCTCCTCCCAGGGCTCCAGGACGATGGCTCCGTTCTCCCAGTCTACCCGGTAGTGCTCCCGTAGCATGTCTGCCAGGGCAGCCCGGGCTTCCGCTTGAACTTGGGGATCTGGGGCCTCCAAAAGACGGGCAAGCTGTGGGACTGCTCCCTCAGACAGGCCGCCCAGGTGGTCCACATCCACGGTGGTGAGCTGGCCGGACAGGTAAGCGTCCACATTGTACCGGGCGACCTGGGTGTCCACGTCCATCCAACCGGTGAAGCAACCCACTGCCAGCACGGCCAGCACGACAATTTGCATGTAGGGGAACCGGGGCGCCAGAATCCAGATGGCCACGCACACAAGGGCAACGGCAACGCAGACCATGAACACAGAGGTGAGGACCCGGAGCCGTGTCAGTCCGTAAGGCGCCGATGTACATGCCCATTTTGGAGGCGGAGCAGACGGCCAGCACCAGGGAAAAGACCAGAATGAACAGGCAAAGGGCTTTGGTTAACCAGGGCGTTTTCGGCTCCCGGCGCACCTGACCGATGGCGATGATCACCATGAGCAGGTTGATGCTGCACAGCGCGCACATCTCGAAAAAATCCCCGCCGGGCGTATTCCGCCTGGGTGTATCCTTCCGGGAGAATGCCCCGAAAGGCACTGAAGAAGTAGGCCAGCTGGGAGACCAGATACAGCAGGTAAACGAAAGACACGGCGCCCAGGAAGGTGTGGAGGGTGACCGGCGGGAGCCGGCCCGGTTTGGCGGGGCTGGGCTCCGGATCATCATGAATCAGGGCCACAGGCCGGGCATAGGCCGGCAGGAATAGCATGAGGCCAAAGAGAACGGTGGGGATGAGTTCTGCGGCATTGGCCAGAACGGAACGCCCGATGAGCCCTTCAAACGCGGCATCTGACCGGACGACAGCAAGGGGAGGATGATGGCCAGGGCCGGAATGGCCAGAAGCAGGCCCAGCAATACGCCGCCCACCCGCCGCCGCTGGGTTCCTTCCGGGGTCTGCTTTACAAAGAGACCGCGCACAGCGGGGGAGATCTGTGGATAAGGGGCAAGGAACAGGGCCCGTCCCGCCCCATTCAGAGAACGCAGACGGCCGGCGGGATAGAGGGGAGCCCAGACGATTTGACTGAGGCCCAGAAAATAGGCGGTGAGAGCCAGAAGCAGCAGGCAGAATTTCACAAAGCCGTCGCTGCTGCGGGCAAAGGAGGCCACCAGGATCAGGCTGAAGGCCAGGCAGGATAGGGGATACCACCCGAAATGCTTGGATTTGATCAGAAGATACAGGGCTGTGACGGTGAAAATTCCGAAGATTCCCAGAGCGCTGCCCAAGGCCAGGCCACCGTACAGGAGGCTGTTGGCTGTGAAGGCGGCCAGCAGCGCCAGGAGTAGGGCCAGGACGGCCCCCCGCGGCCTGCAGGCAGGGAAGGAGCCGGGGGGAGCGGCTGGGTGGGAGCTTCTGAGGACGAGGTGTAGGGGTTGTTCTCATAGGGGCTGGATTTCATTGGGATTCCTCCTCGCGGTATTCCAGAATGTCGCCGGGCTGACAGTCCAGAGCTTTTTACAAATGGCGTCCAGGGTGCTGAAGCGAATGGCCTTGGCTTTCCCGGTTTTCAAAATGGAAAGGTTGGCCTGGGTGATACCCACCTGGGCCGCCAGCTCCTGGGAGCTGATGCGCCGCTGGGCCATCACCACGTTTAAGTTTACATAAATTGCCATATGATGCTCCTAAATGGTGAGGTCATTTTCTTCCCGCAGCCGGGTGGCAGCGTCCATGATGCTTGCCACCACAGCGATTACCAGGCAGAGGAAAGCCATGATTATGGTGACAAACAACAGGGGCGGATACAGCCGGGCGCAGGCCAGACAGATGAGACTCACGGCTGCGCAGTTCCAGATGAGCCGCCGGAATGCGCCGGACGTTGTCCTGCAGGAAGACCTCCCCTGACGGATGCGCCGCATCAGCCGGTCCAGCTCCAGCAGGGCCAGGCCGGTGGGGATGAGGCAGAGGTAGTAGCCGGCCAGAATGGCGCGTTGCCCGGCAGAGGAGAGCAGGCGGAGCTGCCCGTACCAGCGGACGGCCCCTGGGCATCAGGGCGGCCAGTACGCCCAGAAGTCCTGCAACGGCTCTGCTGGCCCAGAGGCAGGCGGTGGCGGATCGATATGTTTGCTGCATTCAGAAACCTCCCAGTGGATTGCCTGGCAACCCGGTTTGCACCCATCATATACCGCAGGTTATCGTTTGTCAATAAAAAATTTCCAAAATTCAATAAGCGAGGGGCTGCGTACTCCTGCATGCATCCCAGCTCAAAAACGAAAAAACTCCTTCTGAACGAATTCAGAAGGAGATATTTTCAGGAGAATCAGGCCAGCTTGTTGAGCTTCAGGGTCATGCTGCTCTTCTTCCGGGCAGCGTTGTTCTTGTGAAGAATTCCTTTCTTCACGCCCTGGTCAACGGACTTGACGGCGGCCTTGTAGGCGCTGTCGGCCTGCTCGCGGTTGCCGGAGGCCACAGCGGCTTCGAACTTCTTGACAGCGGTCTTCAGGGGCGGACTTGTCGGCCTTGTTCTTCTCATAAGCGGCTTTGGACAACGCGACTCTCTTCTTTGCGGACTTAATGTTGGGCATGGGTTACACCTCCTCCAACGTGTTAGTGTCGAACCGGCCCGGGGCCAGTCTCATGCAGAAATACATTATAGCGGGTTTGGAGACTAAAATCAATAGGATTTTTCAAAAAATTTCCCCCTTTTGGTTAGAATCGGAGGAGACCGGCCAAACTAGAAAAAACAGGAGGTGCAGAAGATGCAGGTGCGGACAGACTTGGCCGAAGAGGCTCAGGCCCTGTGGCGGCAGTCAGCGGGGAAGACCACCCAATTGGAGGGGGTCAAGGCCCGGTCCTGGGAGGAGCATGGCGTTGGGCGCCATCAGGTTCAGATTTTGAATGAGCAGGGAGAGAAGGCCCTGGGCAAGCCCAGGGGGGGACCTATGAGACCCTGTGGGTGCCGGGAGACGGGCGGCCTACGCCTGAGGCGGCAGAGGCCCTGGGAGAGGCTGTGAGGGACCTTCTGGACCTGCAGGGGCGGGGGGAAAGCGTTCTGGTGGTGGGCTTGGGGAACCGGGCTATGACTCCGGACGCAGTGGGGCCCCTCAGCGCTGGCGGCATCCTGGTGACCCGGCACCTGCGGCAGCAGCTGCCCCAGATTTTTGGGGGAGTACGCCCGGTGAGCGCCCTGGTGCCAGGCGTTTTGGGGACTACCGGCGTGGAGAGCGCGGAAATTGTCCAAAGTGTGGTGGAAGCTACGCGGCCGGACCGGGTCGTGGTGGTGGACGCCCTGGCGGCTGGCAGCGCGGACCGGCTTTGCCGGGTGATTCAGGTGACAGACGCAGGCATTGTCCCCGGCTCCGGGCGTGGGCAACAGCCGGGCTGCCTTTTCTGCCGAAACCCTTGGCGTGCCGGTGGTGGCCGTCGGTGCGCCCACGGTGATGGATGCCCGGCAGCCGGGGGAGCAGGAGCCCCTCATGGTGACGCCTCGGGATGTGGATGCCCGGGTGCGCCGTTTGTCAAGCCTAATTTCTGCAGGAATCAACGCCGCCCTCTTTCCGGACTGGAGCTATGACGAAATTGCACAATTTGTCGATTTATGAGGGCTGGGGTTATGTCAAGCAATTTTGCATGTCCAGAGGATGTGCACAGGGCTGTGGAACTGTGGAAAAACCTGTGGAGATTGTGCAAAACTTCATGTTATCCACAGGACAGCGGCGTTCGCCTGATTTTTTCGGGGAAATTGGGTGCATAAGATTTTGAATATCCACAGCCTGGAGCGAGTATTTCCCAAATTACGTCGCCTCCTGTGGAAAAAAAATCTGCATGGTGAAACTCCTCGGAAAAAATTGGAATTTTTCCCCATTTTGTGGCTGTCGAAGCCGGTCATTTCCCGGTCCGGATTTATGGAGACAGGCGGATTTTTTGTAGGATATAACAAAAATGAAAAAGCCTCTTGACAAAGGTGGGGCTGTGGAAGAGGGGCTTCTGTGCCCCATGTTCGCTACGGATGCGCTGCTCCGTGGCCTGTGTTGCATGCTCCGGGATGTTTACAAAAAAATCCTTGGGAAGTTTATATCTTGTTTCCCGTCTGGTCATACTTTTTTTCACAAATCGGCCGTATGATGATGACATCAAAAAACCGGCGGAAAAACCCGGTAAGGAGATGTAACAACATGGAGCAATACGAAAACAACAGTTTGAATAACTGCACCGATAACAACGAATTTCATTCCCAGCAACCTGCAGATGCAGATTTCAAGACTCCCCGGGAGGAGCAGCCTGCTGGCGGGGCGGAAGCCACCTTCTCCCAGCGCCGGCCAGAGGAGTCCGACGTCCGGGCCGCAGAGATAGCCTCCCAGGATGCGGCCCAGCAGTCTGAGACGGGGGAACGAACCCACCGGCGCCTATCACAACGCCGGAGCGGGGCGGAAGGAATCCCCCCTTTGCCGACTCTCCCTATGTGATGGGGGAGCAGCCCCGGCAGGAATCCGGACCCACCGGAGATTGGGAGACGGCGTATCACCATGTTAAGACGCCGAAACAGCCGAAGGCCAGGAAGCCCAGGGAGAAGAAGTCCCGGAGCGCCGGCCGGATGGTGGCGGCTGCCCTGGCCTGTGCGGTGATCGGCGGCGTGGGAGGTGGCGCTCTCACGGCCCACTTGGTGGACGACCGCTGGGAGAAGACCACGGCGGAGCTGCAATCCAGCTTCCAGAGCCAGCTGGAGGCGCTGGGAAGCGCTAAAACGGGAAACACCGGCAGCAACAATGTGGCGGTCAATCCGGTCTCCAATTCCGGCGCTCTGACTCCTGCTCAGGTTTATGCTCAGAACGTCAACTCTGTAGTTGCCATCACCAACAAGGGCGTCACCACGGGCATGTTTGGTCAGGAGTCCTTCACCGGCACCGGCTCAGGCTTCATCCTGACAGCCGACGGCTATGTGCTTACCAACCACCACGTGATTGACGGGGCCCAGTCCATCACAGTCACCCTGTCCGATGGAACGGAATATACCGCCCAGCTGGTGGGCTCCGACTCTGTGAGCGATGTGGCCCTCCTGAAAATTGACGGCCAGGACCTGCCGGCTGTGAGCATTGGCAATTCCGACGATTTGGAGGTTGGCGACCAGGTGGCGGCCATTGGCAACCCCTTGGGTGAGCTCACTTCCACCCAGACCGTGGGCTATGTCAGCGCCAAGGACCGCTCGGTCAATACCGACGGGACCATCATCAATATGCTCCAGACCGATGCAGCCATCAATTCCGGCAACTCCGGTGGCCCGCTCTTCAATATGAACGGCGAGGTTGTGGGCATTACCACGGCAAAGTACTCCGGCTCCACCTCCTCCGGCGCGTCCATTGAGGGGGCATTGGCTTTGCCATTCCCATCAACGATGTGATGAAGCTGGTGGACGACCTGATGGAGTATGGATATATCACCGGTCAGGCCTATTTGGGTGTGACCATCAACAGCAAGGATCTGGACGCCTCCACGGCTGCGGCCTATGGCTTGCCAGTGGGCGCCAGAGTGGAAAGCGTGACGGAAGGCTCCTGCGCTCAGAAAGCCGGGCTGCAGGCGGGAGATATCATTACTGCGCTGGGCGACCAGAAGGTTTCCGGCTATTCTGACCTGGTATATGCCCTGCGGAACTTCAGCGCTGGGGACGCCACCACGGTTTCGGTCTACCGCGCCGGCCAGGAGCTGACGCTCCAGATCACCTTTGACGAGAAGACCGCCGATACGGTCACAGGCCCCGTGGTGACGACTGAGCCTACAGAGGCCACCGGCGACGGGGAGCAGCCGTCCCAGGATGAGATTCCGGAATCCGGCTCGTATGAGGACTGGTACGATTACTTCTACCGCTTCTTTGGCGGAAACGGCAACTGATCTGTTCCTATCCAACTCAGCCGTTTGACGGCTTTTTGATAGATCGCATACTCTTCTCCTTTCATATTTCTTCCTTTTCGTTTTGTGCCGGGGGGGAGTCCCCAGGGGCTTGACGCTGGGGACTCCGCCAAAGGGCCTACTGCAAAAGCAAATTTCTGCAGTAGGCCCTTTTCATGATACCTTCGCGCTTGATAGGGGGAAGGGCGCATAAAAATAGGAAAATCGTTCCCTATGGTGCGCCGTGATATGGGGCAGCGGGTGTTGACAAGGAATGCGGCTCTATACTATAATACAATAAATAACAAAAAAAGGAGAGACGTGGTTGTGAGAGTGTTTCGGGAGCCGTGTTATTTTGCTGAGGCGGTATATCTACTGTATTACTTTGTCAATGAAGTTTCCTACGGGGAGGAGTTTGCCCGGATTTGTAAGTGCTATTGTCGGAAAGCTGACGAGGAGGAGGAGGGAATGATGCGGGCGCATCCAGGAGCTGACACGGGTCTCGCGAGTGGTAACGGCTGACCTGGACCGGGAGTCTCCCAAGCTGCGTCATTACTTTGAGAAGCTGCCGGGGCTGGAGAAAAGGCCTGACTGTTGCCTGGCCCAGGTGATGCTGGTGAGCATTCCCCTGACTGCAGCGACGTGGATGCGTTTGCAGCCCAGCTTTTGGAGGCGTACACTTGCATGTTCCAGGAGGGCATCAAAATCAATGACCTGAACGGCATGGGCCTGGTGGTGGAGCGGCAGGATGCTCAGGAGGAAACAGAGTCCCTCATGGTACAGCTGGAGCGTCTGCCATGCAGCATCGAGGGAAGATGGACCATTCTCCGGGCTCTAACGGAGTTTGAAACCCACTTGAAGGAGCTGACAGAGCTGATCCGCCCTGTGGCTGCCCAGTTGCAGACAGAAATGGCGACTCTGTGCGCGATGAATGCAGAGCCTCTGGCCCAGTGGGAGGCCTACTTCCGGGACCCACACGGTGGATGACTTTCAAAATGAGATGTTCAACACCACCTTCCTCTTTACAGAGACCAATGTGCCGCATGAGATCTGGCTGGGGGTCTGGAGCTTCAATCCCTTCGGCACTTGGTCTGAGTGGCTGACCCACCAGGGGCAGATGGTCCGCCTGGCCTATTTGGGCGCCAACATCAGCTTCCGCTTTGCCACAAACCGGAAGGTCCATCCCGATGCCGAGGCCATGAGCGGGATGCTCCGGGCCTTAGGAGGTAAGGATAAGCTGGAGATCCTCCGGCGTTGCGCGGAGCAGCCCTGCTCTGCGGCGAAGCTGGCAGCGGAGATGAACGTCAATTCCGGCACTGTCTCCAGGAATCTCTATGGGCTGTTTAAGATGGGCTATCTGGAGACGAGAGGAGACGGAGAGCGGGTGAATTATATCACCCGTTTGGACAACTTGGAGCAGGTGTTTCATTGGGTGGCCGAGTACATCGGAGGGATCGGGTGAGTTGGCTTGCAAGTAAATTCCTGCCATTGTCATCCCAATGCTGTAGAACTGCTGCCCTGAAAAATCAGGCCAACCGCTTGACAAATGGGAAACGTGTAGTATAATAGAAAATAGAAAGGGCACTACCGGTAGACGGTTTGTCCCCCAAGTTGCTTAAGAAGTAACCGCGTGCTTGGAGGCGTGGCGGTTACTTCTTCTTTTTGATTGGCCTGTAAGACCAGGCTAACCACGCCAATGATGACCAAACAAAGCTGAAACACTTCGGATGTACGCATCAGGCAGCCCCCTTTCTTATGCTGGGGGACAGAGAAGCTCCCCGGGGATGTGGGGGACAAACCGCCTACCGTTACAGGTAGCGCCCGGCTCCAGAAGGAGCCGCCATGATTTTACAATATTTTGCATAATTTGTCAAATGAAAACATAGCAGAAACCTGTACCGAAGGGCAGACATATGGACCGGATGCTCCGGAAAGGTTGGGCCAACCACTTGACAAATGGGAAACGTGTAGTATAATAGAAAATAGAAAGGGCGCTACCGGTAGACGGTTTGCCCCCCTGTGTTACTAGGGAAGTAACCGCGAGCTTGGAGGCGTGGCGGTTACTTCTTCTTTTGATTGGCCTGTAAGACCAGGCTAACCACGCCAATGATGACCAAACAAAGCTGAAACACTTCGGATGTACGCATGAGGCAGCCCCCCTTTCTTACGCGGGGGGACAGAGAAGCTCCCCCGGGATGTGGGGGACAAACCGCCTACCGTTACAGGTAGCGCCCGGCTCCAGAAGGAGCCGCCATGATTTTACAATATTTTGCATAATTTGTCAAATGAAAACATAGCAGAAACCTGTGCCGAAGGGCAGGTATATGGACTTGATGCTCCGGGAAGGTTGGGCCAACCGCTTGACAAATGGGAAACGTGTGGTATAATAGAAAATAGAAAGGGCGCTACCGGTAGACGGTTTGCCCCCCGTGTTACTTAAGAAGTAACCGCGTGCTTGGAGGCTTGGCGGTTACTTCTTCTTTGATTGGCCTGTAAGACCAGGCTAACCACGCCAATGATGACCAAACAAAGCTGAAACACTTCGGATGTACGCATGAGGCAGCCCCCTTTCTTACGCGGGGGGACAGAGAAGCTCCCCCGGAATGGGGGGACAAACCGCCTACCGTTACAGGTAGCGCCCGGCTCCAAATGGAACCTTCATGATTGTACCATGCTTTGCATAGCTTGTCAAATAAAAGTATAATCAAAACGGGCAGCCATACGCCGGGAAACAGGAACTCTCCTGCTTCCCGGCGTATGGCTGCCCAAGTTGGGTTACGCTTCCCGCACCCGCGTGCCGGTTTCTCCGGCGATGCCGGCCCGGGCTTTTTTTGCAGCTCGGTGATGAGGGCGGTCCGGCCCGGGGCGGAGCGGGCGAAGCGGACGGCGGCCTCCACCTTGGGCAGCATGGAGCCCGGTGCGAATTCTCCGGCTGCTATGTACGATTCCGCTTCCTCCGGGGTCAGCTCCGACAGCCAGGCTTCGTCCGGCTGACGGAAGTGGATGGCCACCTGCTCCACGGCGGTGAGGATGATGAGCAGGTCTGCATCCAGGGACTCAGCCAGAAGCTCGGCGGCAAAATCCTTGTCAATGACGGCTTCTGCCCCATGGAGGCTGCCGTCCTCTGCACGGGATACGGGGATGCCCCCGCCGCCGCCGGCGATGACCACCAGACCGGCCTCCATCAGGAGGCGGACGGTCTCCAGCTCCACGATGGCCTTGGGCCGGGGAGGCCACCACCCGGCGGTAGCCCCGCCCTGCGTCTTCCATCACGGCGAAGCCCTGGGCGGCCAGAGCTTCGGCCTCTTCCCGGGTCATAAAGGCTCCGATGGGCTTGGTGGGATGCTGGAAAGCCGGGTCTGCCGGGTCCACCTCCACCTGCGTGAGGACTGTAGAGACAGGCTTTGTCAGCTCCCGGGCTTGCAGGGGGCTTCTCCCAGGGCCCGCTGTAGGTCATAGCCAATGTAGCCCCTGGCTCATGGCCACGCATACGGGCAGGGGACATAGGGGGTATTTCACCGGGTCCATTTTGGTGAGCTCCGTCATGGCCGATTGAATCATCCCCACCTGGGGGCCGTTGCCGTGGGCGATGACGACCTGGTTCCCCGTCAGCGATCAGGTCCACAATGACCTTCGCCGTCTCCCGGACCGCATGATATTGCTCTGTCAGATTCTTGCCCAGGGCGTTGCCACCCAAGGCCACTACAATGCGTTGGGACATGGTAATGCCTGCCTTTCTCAAATGAAGATACCCGGCTAGCCGGGAAACAAAACTCCCCCGGACATGGAACACGCTCTATGCCCGGGGGTTATCCTTACAAGGCCATTGTATCAGGAATATTTAAAAATGCAAGAAAAATTTTCATTCCAAATGTCCATACAGAGCGGACACGGCGAGAAAACAGAAGTACGCACCTGGGATGGGGTCCTATGTAGGGTGCGGCCTCCCTGGACGCGCCAGCAGAAGGGGCGCTCCCCCGCCGGCGCGTCTTAGGGCAGCAGCCTTAAGCTGACGGCATTGTCCCATTCCCCCGGAGCCGCCAAGGAAACAAACCTGACGGAGCCATCCGGCCCACAGGGAAAAACCGACACATGGTTGTTCTGCGAAGTCTTGTGGAGGACCTTGTATTTTTTGGTGGGAGGGGCTATACTGTTTGAAAAACAGCAGGAGGACAAAACAGTGACAAAGCAGGAATTTGAGGCCCTGGTGGCCCGGGGGCCGGTGCTTTTGGATGGGGCCATGGGGTCCAATTTGCTGGAGCGGGGGATGCCCAAGGGCGCCCTGTCGGAGCTGTGGGCGGACCGGCACCCGGAGACGGTGCTGGAGCTGCAGACGGCCTATGCCGCCGCCGGGAGCCGGATTTTATATGCGCCCACCTTCCAGGCCCAACCGGAGGCTCTGGCCCAGGCCGGGTGGACCGGAGACGTGGGGGCCCTCAACGCCCGGCTGGTGGCTCTGACCCGCCGGGCTGCCGGGGCGGATACTCTGGTGGCGGGGGATCTGGCCACCATGGCCGGATGCCTGGAGTCCTGGAACCCGGAGAATTTCCACCGGATGACAGACCGATACCGGCGGCAGATTGGGGGGGCTTCTGGAGGGAGGCGCGGACCTTCTGGTGGCGGAGACCCTTCTGTACCCCCCCAGGAGGCGGAGGCGGTGCTCCTGGCGGCGGAGCTGGAGGGGGGGACCTCCCTGTCCTCTATAGCTTCACCATGCAGCCAGACGGCGCCCTTTTTCCGGCCAGGAGGCGGGCCCGGTGCTCCGGGAGCTGGAGGAGGCAGGCGCTGCAGCCGTGGGCTTCAACTGCGTGGCGGCGGGCCCCGCCCCTGCCGGCTCTGGTGTCCAAGCTCCGCCGGTATGTCCGGGGTCCTCTGGTGTCCAAGCCCAATGCGGGCAACCCCACCGTCTCCCCGGAGGGCCGGGTGGTGTATCCCATGGGACCGGAGGAGTTTGCCCGGCTCCAGGCGGGAGGCCTGCCGCATGGGCGCGGGCCTTCTGGGAGGCTGCTGCGGCACCACCCCCGCCTACCTGTCCGCCCTCCGGGACCGCCTGGCGGCAGAGGGCCTCCTGCCAGCCCACCGGACGTAAGGTTCCCCCGTTTGACGTCAAATTGGGCGCCGTGGCAATCTTAAGATTCTCTGCTTTTTGTTGAATTCCCACAGGGAATTGGTATAATGGCCCCATGGACAAACGAATCAGATTCTACGTCAGCCGGAAAAACCCGCTGACCTGGCTGATGGCGCTGTGCATGGTCGCTTCTGCGGTGGTCCGAATTGTGCTGGCCTGTGTGAGAGGAACGGGCAGCAACGGATATGTCTGGGGCCAGGTGGCCCTCCCTGCGGCGGCATGCCTGCTCTTTGCGCTGATCTGCCTCCTGAACGGCCAGGAGCGCTATTTTAAAACGGCCATTCCCGTGTACATGATGGCGCTGTACCTCTGCTTTTTACACCCGGATGGCCATGCCGTATCTTGGCAGCTGGTACTTTTTCCTGTACTGCTTTATGTTTTTCACCCTGGCCACGGTGTACGCCCTGGCGGTGGACGGCAGGATTCGCCATTTTTGGGTGTTGCTGCTGCTCTATTTGGTCCCCCTGGCCTTCCGGACGGCCAACAACTGGGGGAGCTGGCCCCTGCTTTTGTGCTGGACTGGGTGCTGTATCTGGCGCCGGACAGCCTGTTCCTGCTGGGCCTCATTCTGGGTGTTTTTGCAACCTGGATTCAGAGCGACGGCAAATACCACCCCACATGGGGCGACCGCACCCGACGGACGCCGTCTGCGCACCCTGCCCCCCATGGCCCAGATATCTCCGTACATTATGGTGACCCGGAACACCTCCACCAACTTCTTCTACGACGCCCTGGGAAATCTCTGCGGCGGAGCGGTACATCCGCCAGAAGCGGCGGGAGGGGATGACCAACTTTGGCCTCACCCATGTGCTGCTGGCGGCCTACGTCCGCACGGTGGCCAAGTATCCCGGCCTGAACCGGTTTTTGGCAGGTCAGAAGGTGTACTCCCGGGGGGAGGACATCCAGTTCTGCATGACCGCCAAGAAGGAGATGAGCTCCGACGCCCCGGACTCCATCTTCAAGCTCCACCTGTCCCCCAGGGACACGGCCCAGGACGTGTACCGGAAGTTCAACGCCGCCGTGGAGGAGATCAAGGACTCCCCCCTGGACAGCGACTTTGACAACACCGCCCGGGCCCTCAACCTGATTCCCGGGGTGCTCCTGAAGTTCACGGTGTGGCTCCTGCGGACCATGGATTACTTTGGCCTGCTGCCAGGGTTCCTCCTGGAGGTCAGCCCCTTCCATGGCTCCGTGTTTTTCACCTCCATGGGCTCTTTGGGCATCCCCCTGCCATTTACCATCACCTGTATGATTTCGGCAACCTGCCGGTTTTTTGGAGCCTTTGGCTGCAAGCGCCGGACCAATGAGGTCCTGGCCGACGGGACCGTGGTCCAGCGGAAAGTACGTGGACCTGAAGTTCTGCCTGGACGAGCGGATTGTGGACGGGTTCTATTATGCCACCGTCTTCAAGTATATGAAGCGCCTGATGCAGCATCCAGACCTCCTGGACCAGCCGCCGGAGGAGGTTGTGCAGGATATCGACTGAATGTTCCGGCGCCCCGCCTACCCCCCCGGGGAAGCCAGGGGAGCTGCCGCTCCGGCCCGCAGCGTTCGGCTCTCTTGGCACGAGGGGTACGCCCATGCCCGGAGGGATGGCAATTTCCGGTAAAATGGATTTTTACCTGTAAAAATGTTGCATTTCCTCAGGCCTCATGGTATACTAAAGGTCTCAATTGTGCAAATGCACTTCGCAAAAAGACGGCTGTGACCGCCTGAAAAACGAAAGGGGGAAAATAGAATGTCTCACAAGTACGTGTACCTGTTCTCTGAAGGCAACGGCTCCATGCGGGAACTGCTGGGCGGCAAAGGCGCCAACCTGGCCGAGATGACCAATCTTGGCATGCCGGTACCCCAGGGGGCTTCACCATCACCACCGAAGCCTGCACCAAATACTATGAGGATGGCCGTTCCATTAACGACGAAATTATGGGCCAGGTTTACGAGGCCCTGGCAAAGATTGAAGCCATCAACGACAAGAAATTTGGCGACCCCCAGAAGCCCCTGCTGGTCTCCGTCCGCTCCGGCGCCCGCGCTTCCATGCCCGGCATGATGGATACCATTTTGAACCTGGGCATGAACGACGAGGTGGCCGCCGGCCTCATCGCAGGCAACCCCACCGACAAGTTCGAGCGCTTTGTCTACGACTCCTACCGCCGTTTCATCCAGATGTTCTCCGATGTTGTTATGGAGCTTTCCAAGAAGCGCTTCGAGGAGATCATTGACGAACTAAAGGCCGCCAAGGGCGTCAAGAACGACATCGACCTGGACAAGGACGACATGAAGGAGCTGGTGGTCCGCTTTAAGGAGTTCTATAAGCAGGAGAAGGGGGGGAGGACTTCCCCACCGATCCCAAAGGTCCAGATGGTGGAGGCCGTCAAGGCCGTGTTCCGCTCCTGGGACAACCCCCGCGCCAACGTCTACCGCCGGATGAACGACATCCCCTACAGCTGGGGCACCGCCGTCAACGTGCAGTCCATGGTCTTCGGCAACCTGAACGACAACTCCGGCACCGGCGTAGCCTTTACCCGCAACCCCGCCACCGGCGAGAAGGCGCTGTTCGGCGAATTCCTGATCAACGCCCAGGGCGAGGACGTGGTGGCCGGCATCCGCACCCCTCCAACCATCAGAAAAAGCTCCAGGAGGACATGCCCCAGGTGTACGAGCAGTTTGCCGCCATTGCCAACAAGCTGGAAAATCACTACAAGGACATGCAGGACATGGAGTTCACCATCGAGGACGGCAAGCTGTACATGCTGCAGACCCGTAACGGCAAGCGCACCGCTGCCGCCGCCCTGAAGATCGCCGTTGACCTGGTGGACGAGGGCATGATCACCGAGGAGGAGG